>Ga0255095_1001248_pt1 | contig 10517 bp, 10 predicted proteins | sample Colum_Law_RepC_8_2_FD_188435 | JGI IMG/M metagenome (GOLD analysis project Ga0255095, IMG submission 188435) | Freshwater microbial communities from Columbia River, Oregon, United States - Colum_Law_RepC_8d | ecosystem: Environmental > Aquatic > Freshwater > River | place: USA: Oregon...
CCCCGAGGCCCGTGTGCAGCAGTTGATCACTGCACTGGAAATCACGTCAGAGCAGGAACCCGCGTTCCGCGCAGCGATGGCAAAAGTCACTGAAATGCAGATGGCCGCGATGGGCGCGATGCGTCAGGGCGGAGGACAGGGGCAAGGCGGGGGTCAAGGCCAGGGCATGCAGCGCCGTGCAGAAATGCAGCGGCAAACCGAAGAGATTCTTGCCACTGTGCTGACCGATGCGCAGATGACGAAGTTCCGCGAGGCCGAAGAAGCCCGCATGGCGCAGATGCGCGAGCGCAATGCGCCCTGACGGCATGGCAATTTTCCTACAGGATAGGAATTCCTGAGAATCCTGTTAAAATCCCGGCGGTCTTTTTCCTCGTGAGCAGTACCATGCAGAAAAGAACCTCCGAAGAGGAAATTGTCCTCGTCCTCTCGCTGATCTCCATGATCGGCCTGCTCCCTTTTGCCATCGTGCGTTTCAGCACGGGGGACTGGGCTGTCGGCCTTGTGGACAGTGCAGGCGTCATCGGATCCTTAGCCACTTTCACGTATGTCTGGCGCACACGCCGCACCGAGATACCCGGCTTCTTCATTGCCGTGCTGTCACTGTCAGGCATGGTGGCCAATCTCTTCTTTCTCGGCCCCCGGGATCTGTACTTTCTGTACCCGGTCACTATCGCCGCCTTCTTCCTGACACCGCCGGCCACCGCGTTGCGACTCACGGCGGCGGCACTGCTCGCGTCGTCCCTGGCCTTGTTTTCTGGGCTGACGGCTTTCGATTTCGCGAAATTCTTCCTGTCCCTCCTCGGGTGCATCCTCTTTGCCTTTGCCTTCGCGCAGCAGCGCAACCGGCAGCGCGATCAGCTGCTGCAATTGTCCACGGAAGACCCGCTGACCGGTGCGGGCAATCGCCGGGCGCTGAACAAGAAGCTGGATCAGCTCGTGGCGACGTACCGCCGCACGGCCATGCCGATGTCGGCCATTCTGCTGGATCTGGACAACTTCAAGATCGTCAATGACGCAGGCGGCCATGCAGCCGGAGACGAAGTGCTGCGTCGGGTCGCCGACATCATCGCCACGCGCATCCGTCTGACCGACAATCTGTACCGCTTTGGCGGGGACGAATTCGTCGTGCTGGCCACGAGTGCCACCGGCGAGACGGCGGCAAAACTAGCCGAAGATATCCGCGATCTGGTGGCCCGCGCGCTTGCGGACATAGCCCTGCCGGTGACCGCCTCACTCGGCGTGGCGGAATACATTGCCGACGAGTCCGTGGAACAGTGGCTGGCACGGGCCGACAAGGCCATGTACAAGGCCAAGGCGTCGGGCAAGAACACGGTTCGCTTCCTCGGCGTTCCCGAAACCCTGCGCAGTGCGGCCTGAAGCCGGCAGCGCGCGACTTCCCCGCAATACCCGAAAGTGCCATGATCCCGGGTCTCTGCCTGTCACTGATGTCTATCACATGCCCTGGATTCTTCTCATTCTCGCCGGCCTGCTGGGACCTGGTCTGTTGATTCTCATGACATTGCCGGGCGCGAGGCTGGCACTATGAAAACCATCGGCATGCTGGGCGGCATGAGCTGGGAAAGCACCAGCACCTATTATCGGGCGCTGAACGAGGGCGTGCGCGCTGCCTGCGGCGGTCTGCACTCGGCGAAGATTCTGCTGCACAGTGTCGACTTCGCCCCGCTGGAGGCCCTTCAGCATGCCGGCGACTGGGATGCCATTGCCGAGCAACTGGCAGCTGCCGCCCGCAGCGTACAGGCCGGGGGTGCCGACTTCCTGATGCTCTGTACCAACACCATGCACAAGGTGGCTCCACAGATCGAAGCGGCCATCGACATTCCTCTTCTGCATATAGCGGACGCCACCGCCGAGGCACTGCAGGGGCAGGGCATTCGCCGCGTCGGACTTCTGGGCACGGCCTTCACCATGGAGCAGGATTTCTACAAGGGGCGCATTGCCAGCCGCTACGGCATCGAGGTGCTGGTGCCGGAACAGGACGCACGGCGTCTGGTCCACCGGGTCATCTATGAGGAGCTGTGCCTGGGGCGCACCGAGCCAGCATCGCGGGAGGCCTATCTCGATATCGTGGCCGACCTGTCGGCACAGGGTGCTGAAGCTGTCATTCTGGGTTGCACAGAGATTGGTTTGTTGATCAGGCAGCGGGACACGTCAGTGACGCTGTACGATACGACAGCCATCCACGCCGCGCGCGCCGTCACGATGGCACTTTCCCAATGATCTGCTGCAAGAGGCATCGCCATGACTCACCGCATCCTGCTCATTCAGGGACATCCCGATACCAGCAAGCGCCATCTCAATCATCTTCTGCTCGACGCCTATGCACAGGGTGCGGCAGCGGCGGGGCATGAGACGCGGACACTGGTTGTCGCCGATCTCGAATTTCCACTGTTGAGGACACAGGACGACTGGGAGAAGGGCACGGGGCCTGCGGGCCTGACGGACGCTCAGGCCGACATTCTCTGGGCAGACCATCTGGTGTTGTTCTTTCCCCTCTGGCTGGGCGACATGCCGGCGCTCCTGAAAGGCTTTCTGGAGCAGGTGGCACGGCCTGGATTTGCCTTTCGCCGGGATGCCCGGAACCCTTTCGGCCCAAAAGCGCTGGGTGGACGCAGCGCCCGCGTTATCGTCACCATGGGCATGCCTGCCCTGGTGTACCGCTGGTATTTCCGCGCCCACAGTGTGAAGGCACTGGAGCGCAATGTCCTGGGCTTTGTCGGTTTCGCACCGGTTCGCGAGACCTTGATAGGCTTGGTAGCCGGCATGGCGCCGGAGAAGGTGACGCACTGGGAAGCGACCATGCGCAAACTGGGCGGTCGCGCGCAGTAACCGGGCTCAGAGACGACGGGCCAGCACGGCAGAAGCCGCCACCAGCAGGGACGAGACGAAAAGGCACATCGCCAGTCCGGCGCTCTGGTACACCAGGCCCGAGAGCACGGTGCCCAGCAGTCGCCCGGCGGCATTGGCCATGTAATAGAAGCCCACGTCCAGAGAAACACCGTCACTGCGCGCCCAGGACACGATCAGATAGGAATGCACCGCCGAGTTGATGGCGAACACGGCGCCAAACACCAGCAGTCCGCCCACCAGCACCAGTTCCGCCTGCCATTGCGCCAGCAGCGCCGCGCCGATCAGCGCCGGCAGCAGACACAGCAGTGCTGCCCACACGAAGGCCGTGCGCCCGGTAGGAGCGAGCCCTGCAGTGGGAGCAAGCCCTGCTGTGGGAGCGAGCCCTGCTCGCGAACTCCCCCCCACAAATCCCGGCGCCAGCGCCTGCACTGCCCCATACCCAATCACCCACACGGCCAGCAGCGTTCCCACCTGCAGCGCACTCCAGCCCAGCTGACTCTGCAGATACACCGGCAAGGCCACCACGAACCAGACATCCCGCGCTGCAAACAGGAAGAAGCGCGCCGTGGCCAGCCGGTTGATGGCGTGACTGCTGGAGAATATCTCCCGGAACTTCGGCTTGAAACTTGCCACGCCACTCTGGCGCTCGAGCAGCAGCAGGCTGGCCAGCAGCACCACCCCCAGCAGCACTGCCATGATGAGAATGGCCCCGTGGAATCCGACGCTGGCCAGCAACGCCCCGCCGAGGAAAAAGCCAACGCCCTTGAGTGCATTCTTGGAGCCAGTCAGCCGCGCCACCCAGCGGTAGAGTGTGCCCTGGGCGTCGTCCGGCACCAGGCTCTTCACGCTGCTCTTGGCGCTCATCTTGTTCAGATCCTTGGCGATGCCGGACAGCGCCTGCGCTACCATCACCCACACCACGGTCAGCAGCGCCGGGTCCACCAGCAGCATCAGCAGGGCCACTATCTGCAGGGCCAGGCCGATGTGCATGGTCACGTTCAGGCCTATGCGACTGGCCAGCCAGCCCCCGAACAGATTGGTGACGATGCCGAAGAATTCATACAGCAGGAACAGCGAAGCCACTTCCAGCGGACTGAAACCCAGGCCGTGGAAGAACAGCACCACCAGCATGCGCAGGGCGCCGTCGGTCAGGGTGAAAGCCCAGTAGCTGGCGGTGATCACCAGGTACTGGGCAAACGGATTGTGGCGCAGGCTCAGACCCACTGCTCTCAGCTCCGCCCCACTTTGAGGGCCAGTTCCATCATGCGGTGTACGTAGCCGATCTCATTGTCGTACCACGCCAGTATCTTCACCTGCGTGCCGTTGATGACCATGGTGGAAAGTGCGTCGACAATGCTGGAACGCGGATCATTCACATAGTCCACCGATACCAGCGGGCGTTCCTCGTAGCCCAGAATGCCCTGCAGCCGGCCCTCGGCGGCAGCTTTCAGGGCAGCATTGACCTGCTCCACCGTGACGGACTGTTCCAGCTCGAAGACACAGTCCGTCAATGAGGCATTGGTGATGGGCACGCGAATCGCGATGCCGTTCAGTCGGCCCTTCAGCTCCGGAAAAATCTCGGTGATGGCGGTGGCAGACCCGGTGCTGGTGGGAATCAGCGACTGGCCGCAGGCGCGGGCGCGGCGCAGGTCCTTGTGATAGCCGTCCAGCACGCTCTGGGTGTTGGTGATGTCATGCACGGTGGTGATGCTGCCATGGCGGATGCCGAAGCTGCGGTGAATCACGTCCACCACGGGCGCCAGGCAATTGGTGGTGCAGGAGGCCGCTGTGACAATGCGGTGCTGTGCCGGGTCGTACAGATGATCGTTGACGCCCATGACGATGTTGAGCGTGCCGTCCTTGACCGGCGCCGAAACCACCACGCGGCGGATGCCCTGGGCCAGCAGCGGGGCCAGCGCCTCCCGGGACTTGACCCTGCCAGTGCATTCCACCACCACATCAGCGCCCGTGGCTGCCCAGTCGGTATCCGCCAGCGCCGTGTTGCGGGACCACGGGACAGGCCGGCCTTCGATGCGCAGGCCCTCGGCTGTGGCACTGACATCCTTGTGCCAGGTGCCGTGCTGGGAATCGAAAGTCAGCAGATGCGCGGCGTCTGCGGGGCTGCCGGCGATCTCGTTGATGTGGACGATCTCGACGTCTGGCCAGTCCCATGCCGCGCGCAGGGCAAGGCGACCCATGCGGCCGAATCCGTTGAAGGCGATCTTGATGCTCATGCTCAATTTCCTGGTAATTGCAGCGGCCGAAATTATAGGGGGGCGATTGTGACAGGGTCACGGAATTTGTCCGGACCCCTTGAAGCCATGGGCCGGCACTCCCACTATAACGCCCACGCCAATTGCATCAGGAGTACTGCGCACCATGAAACACCGTCATTACTGGCTCGCATTGATTGCCTTGCTGAGCGCCAGTCTTGTCGCCGCCAGCGCAGTGGCACAGCAGGACTATGCCACCTTCAAGACCAATGACGAAGAAAACAACATCGAAGTCTTCAAGCAAGCCAGCCCCTCCGTGGTGTACATCACCAATTCACGCCTGGTGCGCCGCTCCTTCTACTCGCTGAACCCCCAGGAGATTCCCCAGGGCAGCGGCTCGGGCTTCATCTGGAGCCGCGACGGCTATGTGGTGACCAATTTCCACGTCATCCAGCAGGCCTCGCGACTGACTGTTACCTTGCAGGATGGCAGTGCCTGGGACGCCGAAGTGGTGGGTGCTGAACCTGACAAGGACCTGGCAGTACTGCGCATTCAGGCACCGGCAGAGAAGCTGCAGCCGCTGCAGGTGGGCGACTCGTCGCTGCTGGAAGTCGGGCGCAAGGTCATTGCCATCGGCAACCCTTTCGGTCTGGATACCACCCTGACAGTGGGGGTGGTCAGTGCTCTGGGTCGGGAAATTGACTCCGTCAGCCGTCGCAAGATTCGCGACGTGATTCAGACCGATGCCGCCATCAACCCCGGCAATTCCGGCGGTCCGCTGCTCAATTCCCTGGGGCAACTGGTGGGCGTCAACACGGCCATCTACAGCCCGACGGGCGCGAGTTCCGGCATTGGCTTCGCAATCCCGGCCAATACGGTTGCCAAGATTGTGCCGGAGCTGATTACCTTTGGCCGCGTGCAGACCCCGACGCTGGGCATCTCCCTGCTGCCGCCGCAATACGCAGAGTATTACCGTCAGAACGCGGGCATCCTGGGGGTAATCGTAATGGATGTGATAGAGGGTGGGAGCCTCGAAATTGCGGGCATGCGTGGCCTTCAGGAGACGGCGCGGGGCATTGCGCTGGGGGATGTGATCACGAAGATCGATGACGAGGAGATCGTCAATGAAGACGATCTGCTCAATGCGCTGGAGAATCGCAGGGCGGGGGATGTGGTGTCGGTGACGACGCAGCGCGATACCGAAACGCTCACCTACGAGATCGAGCTGCAGGCGTCGCAGGCGCAGTAGCGGGGAGTTGGATGGCAGGCCTGTGGGATTGAGATGTCCCTGTGGGATTGAGATGTGCCTGTGGGAGCGGGCCCTGCCCGCGAACAATCATCAGCGGCGCTGCTGTTGAAAACCTTCTCAGTCAAGGCGCCGGGGGCCGGTCATCCCGTTCTGCGGCTGACTTGCGGCCCTCCGGGCTGCCCTCTCTCCAAAAAATGCCTCAGGTCATTTTTCTGCGCTCGGCGCTGGTCTCTTATGCCGCTGAACGGGACGACCGGCCCACATCGCCTGGCGTGTGCCAGTCCCTAAAAGTTGCAGCTTCGTTTGTTCGCGGGCAGGGCCCGCTCCCACACTTTCCATCCAGCATCCAGCATCCAGCATCCAGCACCCAACTCCCAGCCCTCAGAGTTCTGTCCTCAGTCGCGGGCAGCCAGTTCGCTGCGGCGCTTCGCCACTGCCGCCCGGACCTGCTGCGGCGCCGTGCCGCCGACGTGGTTGCGCGACTGCACCGAGCCTTCCAGCGTCAGCACGGCGAACACATCCTGCGCGATCATCGGTGAGAACTGCTGCAGCTCCTGCAGCGACAGCGCGCTCAGATCCTTCTTCTGCGCGATGCCATAGGCCACTGACTTGCCGACGATCTCGTGGGCGTCGCGGAAGGCGATGCCCTTGCGTACCAGATAGTCCGCCAGATCGGTCGCCGTTGCGTAGCCCTTGAGGGCCGCGTTGTAGAGCGATTCCTTCTTCGGCCGGATGGCCGGCACCATGTCGGCATAGGCCTTCAGGCAGTCGCGCACGGTGTCGATCAGGTCGAACAGTGGCTCCTTGTCTTCCTGATTGTCCTTGTTGTAGGCCAGCGGCTGGGACTTCATCAGTGTCAGCAGCGCCACCAGATGGCCGTTGACGCGGCCGGTCTTGCCCCGCACCAGCTCAGGCACGTCGGGATTCTTCTTCTGCGGCATGATGGACGAGCCGGTGCAGAAACGGTCGGGCAGATCCACGAAATCGAACTGCGAGGATGTCCACAGCACCAGCTCCTCGGAGAAGCGTGACAGGTGGGTCATGATCAGGCTGGCAGCCGCAGCCAGCTCGATGGCGAAGTCGCGGTCGCTCACCGAATCCAGCGAATTGCGGGTCGCGGCGGTGAAACCCAGCAGCTGCGCGGTGTACTCGCGCTCGATGGGGTAACTCGTTCCCGCCAGCGCGGCCGCCCCCAGCGGCGAATAGTTCAGACGGGCCCGGCAGTCGAGCAGACGGCCGTGGTCGCGCTCCAGCATCTCGAACCAGGCCATCATGTGGTGGCCAAAGGTGATGGGCTGGGCGGTCTGCAAATGGGTGAAGCCCGGCATGATGGTGTCGGCTTCGCGCTCGGCGATGTCCAGCAGGGCCAGCTGCAGGCGGTGCAGGGTGGCGCCGATGGAATCGATCTCGTCGCGCACGTACAGGCGGATGTCAGTGGCCACCTGGTCATTGCGAGAGCGCCCGGTGTGCAGCTTCTTGCCCGTCATGCCGATGCGGCGCGTCAGCTCGGACTCGATGTTCATGTGCACGTCTTCCAGCGCCACGGACCACTCGAAGCGGCCCGCCACGATGTCCTCGCGGATGCCTTCCAGGCCGGTGACGATGTCCTGGACTTCCTGCACGCTGAGAATGCCGACCTTGCCGAGCATGGTGGCGTGGGCGATGGAGCCATTGATGTCGTGGTGATACAGACGCTTGTCGAAGGTCACGGAAGCGGTGAAGCGCTCGACGAAGGCGTCGGTGGCCTCGCTGAATCGTCCGCCCCAGGGTTTGATTGCGTCGGGTGTCTTGTCGCTCATAGTCCGTCTCTCTCGGGCCGTCTGGCCGGTGCAGGGGCGGCGATTATAACAACATCGCCCCGGGCTGTGTCTCGGGCGGGGGATTGGCGTAGAATCGCCGGCAAGACAATTCTGGAGTTCCCCCCTGATCATGGCAGTTGAAAGAATCCGCATCGCCACGCGCGAAAGCCCCCTGGCCCTGTGGCAGGCAGAGCATGTGAAGAGCCGCCTGCTGGCCCACTATCCCGCCCTGCAGGTGGAATTGATCGGCATGACGACACGGGGCGACATCATTCTCGATACGCCGCTGGCAAAGATCGGCGGCAAGGCGCTGTTCGTGAAGGAGCTGGAAGTGGCCATGCTGGAAGGGCGCGCCGACATTGCCGTGCATTCCATGAAGGACGTGCCGATGGAGTTTCCGGAGGGTCTGGGCCTGCGCGTCATCTGCGAACGGGAAGACCCCAGTGATGCCTTCGTCTCGAACACCTATGCCAGCATCGACGCGCTGCCCCAGGGCGCCCGCGTGGGCACCTCCAGTCTGCGTCGCCAGTGTCAGCTGCGCAGCCACCGGCCCGACCTGCAGATCGGCGATCTGCGTGGCAACGTCGGCACACGCCTGAGCAAGCTGGACCGCGGTGACTATGACGCCATCATCCTCGCCACTGCCGGACTGGTGCGCCTGGGCCTGGGCGAACGCATACGCGCCCGTATGGACACCACGTCGTCGCTGCCGGCCGGCGGGCAGGGTGCCGTGGGCATCGAGTGCCGCGTGGACGATCATGAAATCATCGCGCTGCTGCAGGTGCTGCATCACGCAGACACGGCTGACCGCGTCGTCGCCGAGCGCGCCGTGAACACGCGGCTGCAGGGTGGCTGTCAGGTGCCGATCGCCTGCTTCGCCGAACTGGAGGGCGAGCAGCTGCATCTGCGGGCGCTGGTGGGCGATGTCAACGGCCAGCGCATTCTGCGCGAGGAGTTGCGTGGCCCCCGCCAGAATGCCGAACAGCTTGGCATCGCCGTGGCCGAGGCGCTGCTGGCCAAAGGTGCCGACAAGATCCTGGCCGCGTTGTACGCCGAGGCATGAACACACCCCCCCGACAGAGTCCCCTTGCTGGTCCGCAGGCCGCGCTGGCCCTGCAGCAGTGCCGTGTGCTGCTGACCCGCCCGGCGGGCCAGGTCGAGCGTCTGGCTTTGGCCATTGCCGACCAGGGTGGTCACACCTTGAGCCTGCCGCTGCTCAGTATCCTGCCGGTGCAGGAACGTGACGACATCGAGCGGGTAAAATCCCGCATCCTCGCTCTCGATACCTATGACATCGCCATCTTCATCAGCACCAATGCCGCCCATCTGGGGCTCGAGTGGATCGAAAGCTACTGGCCGCAGCTGCCCGTTGGCCTGGAGGCCTATGCGGTAGGGCCAGGCACCGCCGCTGTCCTGCGTCAGCATCCCTGGCCGGTGCATTGTGCGGACACTGGCGTGACCAGCGAGGACCTGCTGGCGCTGCCCGGCCTGCAACAGGTGCAGGGCAGGCGCATCGCGCTGTTCCGGGGCAAGGGTGGCCGGGAACTGCTGGCCGAAACGCTGCGAGAGCGTGGCGCGCAGGTGGACTACATCGAGCTCTATACACGCCAGGTGCCGCACCACACACGCGCCGACGTGCTGAGTGCCATGCAGGACCAGCACATCAACTGCGTCGTGCTGACCAGTCTGCAGATTTTCGAGAGCTTCCTCAGCCTGCTCAAGGGGCCCGAAACGGCGGGCGCAGCGCTTGATTTGTCGCAAGACAAGGCCGCAAACCCTCTGCTAGGCTTGCAGCAGACACTGACGCTGATCGTGCCTTCTGCGCGTGTCGAACAGAACGCCCGCCGCGCCGGATTCGCCCACGTGCTCAATGCCGGGGGTGCCGATGATCTGACCGTGCTCGCCTGCCTGCGCCATTGTCCGGCGACGCACGCAGACCCCCAGGAGGCTTTGTGACTGACGGCAGTACCCCCGCGCCCTCTGCAGAGTCGGCGCCGCGAATCGACACGCCGCGCGTGCTGGACGAACTGAGCCGCAGCAATGCGGCCCCGCATCTCCCCCGTGCCCGCTCGCGCAGCAGTGGTCTGCGCCGCTTCCTCATCATCATGCTGGTGCTGGTACCGGTGTTGCTGGCCATCTTCTGGCTTGTGTACGAACAATTGCGCGTACTCTCACTGATCGAAACCCTGCAGACCGAAAATATGGCGCTGCAGCAGAACGCCCCTGCTACTGCGCCGGCGGCAGTGCCCGACGAACTTCTCGCCACGCTGGCGGACCGGCAGTCACTGGAAGCGCTGCGCACAAGCCTCGAGACGCGCATCGCAGCACTGGCCAGCAGCACCGCCAGCGTGGAACAGCGCCTGGAGGCCGAGCCAACGCAGCGTGTTG
>Ga0255095_1001249_pt1 | contig 10517 bp, 8 predicted proteins | sample Colum_Law_RepC_8_2_FD_188435 | JGI IMG/M metagenome (GOLD analysis project Ga0255095, IMG submission 188435) | Freshwater microbial communities from Columbia River, Oregon, United States - Colum_Law_RepC_8d | ecosystem: Environmental > Aquatic > Freshwater > River | place: USA: Oregon | collected...
ACGCGCGGCCGGGAGCGTGGCAGGCACCGCGGCCTCGGCCACTGGCGCGGGCGCCGGGCTGGCAAGCACCGGCTCGGACACCATGTCGGACAACATGGTGTAGCGGCGGCTGAATCCTGCGCTGCAACCGGCCTTCACCGTCAGCGTCACGAAGGGCTCGTTCACCGGCTGGCGCGAGCGGATGCGCACCATGGGCTCGGCGCTGCCACTGATCGGGGTGATGTCGACGAGCCCGGAAGGCAGGCGCGTGTCGCCGTAAAAGACGTCGGCGGCCAGACAGAGATTGGCCAGATCTTCGCCGGGTGAGAGCAAAACCTGGACCTGCACATCAAGGGGCCGGCCCACCACGACGGCGCCGCTGTGTCGACCCAAAGTGGCTGCTGAAGAGCTCAGGGCGGTTGATAGCAAAATACTAGCTGTCCAGAACTGGCGCACGTCCGTCTTCCTTCGTTCCCGAATTGAAACATTCTGTCATACGAGGCGCTGCGGGCACCGCAACTACAACACACTAATGCAATCTAATTTGAAGAACATCGGCGTTGTCGGTTCAGGCGCCATGGGGCGCGGAATCGCGCAATTGGCCGCGCAAGGCGGCTGCCACGTGTGGCTCTACGACAGCCACCCAGAGGCGAGCGCGGGCGCCAGGCAAGCCATCGAGTCCGTCTGGGGCTCGCTGGTCGCCAAGGGACGTCTGCAAGAGGGTGACGCCCAATTGGCCGGCGCGCGATTGAACGTGGCGTCTTCGCTACAGCAGCTGGCCCAATGCCAGTTGGTGATCGAGGCCATCACCGAAGACCTGGGCGCGAAACAGGCGCTGATGTCCCAATTGGAGCCGTTGATCGCGCAGGACGCGGTGCTGGCGACCAACACCTCGTCGCTGTCTGTCACCGCGATCGGGGCAGCGTTGCGGCGACCTGAGCGCATGGCGGGGCTGCACTTCTTCAACCCGGTGCCCCTGATGAAGGTGGTGGAAGTGGTGCCCGGCGCCCGCACCGATGCGGCCGTGTGTCAAGCCCTGGCTGCCTGGGTGAAGGCACTGGGGCACACGCCCGTTCGCGCGCAGGACACGCCGGGCTTCATCGTCAACCACGCCGGTCGGGGCTACGGCACCGAAGCCCTGCGCGTGCTCAGCGAGAACGTGAGCGACGTGCCCACCATCGACCGCATCCTGAAGGATCAGCTTGGCTTCAAGCTCGGGCCGTTCGAGCTGCTGGACCTCACCGGGCTGGACGTCTCGCACCCGGTGATGGCGTCGATCTACCACCAGTACTTCGAGGAGCCCCGCTACCGCCCCAGCGCCATCGCGGCGCAGCGGCTGGCTGGCGGTCTGCTGGGCCGCAAGACCGGCCAGGGCTTTTACGCCTACGGCCCACAGGGCGCCGTGGTAGCCCCGGAGCCGCCGGTACCGGCATCAGCGGCACCGCGCCCGGTTTGGGTCTCGCCCAAGGCGGCGCGCCGGCCGGAGATCTACCAGTACCTCAAGGACGCGGGCGCCAGCATCGAGACTGGGGCTGCGCCGTCCTCGCAGGCGCTGATCCTGGTGGCGCCGCTGGGCCTGGACGTGACCACGCTGGCGGCCGTCGAGCGCCTTGACCCCTCGCGCACGGTGGGCATCGACATGATGCTGCCCGATGCGGCCGTGAAGCGCCGCGTGCTGGCCACCAACCCTGCCACCCGCGCCGACATGCGCGACGCCGCGCATGCGCTGTTCGCACAAGACGGCAAGGCCGTGAGCGTGATCCGCGACAGCGGGGGCTTCGTGTCGCAGCGGGTGGCAGCCACCATCGTGAACATCGCGGCCGACATGTGCCAGCAGGGCATCTGCACGCCCGCCGATCTCGACACGGCGGTGACGCTCGGTCTGGGCTACCCACAAGGCCCACTGGCGCTGGGCGACTCGATTGGCCCCACCAATGTGCTGGAAATACTGTTCAACCTTCAGACGGTCTATGGTGACCCCCGCTATCGCCCTTCGCCTTGGCTGCGCCGGCGCGGTGCGCTGGGCCTGAGCCTGAAACACGAGGAGACCTGACGTGAGCAGCGCCCGCCTTCAAAGCAGCACCGAGGGCCAGTGCCTGGTGCTGACCATCGACAGCCCCGACCCACGCCACGCGCTCACCTCCGGCCTGTGCTCGGCGGGCATCGAGGCACTCAATGTGGCGGAAAGCAACCCCGAGGTGCGATGCGTGGTGCTCACGGGCACCGGCCACGCCTTCGGCTCGGGCGAGCCACTGCTGGGCCTGCCGGGCACGCGACAAGGCGCGCCCGAGGCCGCAGCGGACGCCGTGGAGGCGCTGCACAACTGGATCGAGACCATTCGCGCCTTCCCCAAGCCCGTGATCGCGGCCGTGGGCGGCGTGTGCGCAGGTTCGGGGCTGTCACTGGCATTGGCCTGCGACCTGATCGTGGCGGCGCGCGACAGTGCCTTCTCGCTGGGCCAGAGCGCGCTGGGCCTCTCGCCCGTCGGCGGGGTGTCGTGGGCCCTGGCGCGCAGCCTGCCACGGGCCACGGTGATGCAATGGCTCATGGCGGGCGACAAATTACCGGCCACCCGCCTGCTGGAGCTTGGCGTGATCAATGCGCTGAGCGAGCCAGGTCAGGTGTTGTCACAATCGCTATCGATTGCGGAGCACCTCCAGCGGCGCGCGGGCCACGCACTGGCCAGCATCAAGGAACTGGTGAACGACGCCCATGAGACATCGCTGCACCAGCAGCTGGCGGCCGAGCGATCACACTTCGTTCGCAACCTGCACCACCCGGAGACCGGCGCTCGGCTGGCGGCCCTTGCGCAGCCGCCTCACACGCCACCTCGCTGAGCCCACGGTCCCGACGGCGACAGCCTGCCCTACCCCCAGTCACTCAAAAGACACTCCATGGATGAACCGATTCTGACAATGGAAGAACGCGAGGCCATCAACGGTGGCCGCTGGTTCCAGAGCCTCTCGCCTTCCCTTCGCCACGACATTCTTCGATGCGCCTACGTCAAACGCTACAAGGACAGCGACCTGATCGTTGCCCGCGGCGATCCGCCCTCCGAATGGACGGCGGTGGCCAAGGGCGCGGTGCGGGTGAGCTCGACGTCCTTGTCGGGCAAGCAGATCACGCTGACGTACGTGGAGCCCGGTGTGTGGTTCGGCGACGTGGCGATGTTCGACGGGGACCAACGCACGCACGATGCCTACGCGCACGGCGCCACCACATTGCTGTGCGTGTCGCGCTCGGATTTTCAGAAGATTCTCTCGGTCCACGTCGAGCTGTACGAGGCGCTGATGCGCTTGCAGGCCAAGCGCATTCGCATCCTGTTCGGTCTGGTCGAAGACCTCAACACCCTTCCCTTGCGCTCGCGCCTGGCCAAGCAGTTGCTGCACCTATCGCGCAGCTACGGCGTGCCCAGCCTGAACGAGAACAACGAGATCCGCATCGGCCTGCAGCTGGCGCAGGAAGAGCTGGCGCAGTTGCTGGGCGCCTCGCGGCAACGCGTGAACCAGGAACTGAAGTCCATGGAGCGCGAGGAAGCCATTCGCATCGAGCCCGGTGGGCTCGTGGTGCGCAGCCGGCCGATGCTCATGCGCATCGCCGAATTCGAAACCTGACCGGCCCGCATGGCGGGTGGTCATCAACCCCTGCCATGCATGAGCGATAACGACACTTTCTCCGGCACCCGCCCGGTTGCCGAGCAGCACGCCTTCGACACCCAGGCCCTGGCCAACTGGCTGGCGGTCAGGCTGCCCGGCTTCGAGGGCCCCCTGAGCGTGCAGATGTTCAAGGGCGGCCAGTCCAACCCCACCTACAAGCTCATCACGCCCCGCAAGGCCTACGTGATGCGCGCCAAACCGGGCCCGGTGGCCAAGCTGCTGCCCTCGGCCCACGCCATCGAGCGCGAGTTCCGCGTGATGAGCGCCCTGGCCAAGACGGATGTGCCGGTGGCGCAGATGCACGTGCTGTGCGACGACGAATCGGTGATCGGCCGCGCCTTCTACGTGATGGAGCACGTGAACGGCCGCGTGCTGTGGGAGCAGTCGCTGCCGGGCATGGCGCCCGCCGAGCGCACCGCCATCTACGACGAGATGAACCGCGTGATGGCCGCGCTGCACAACGTCAAGCCCGCCGAGGTGGGCCTGGCCGACTACGGCAAGCCGGGCAACTACTTCGAGCGCCAGATCGGCCGCTGGAGCAAGCAATACGTGGCCTCGATCACCCGGCCCATTCCCGAGATGGACAAGCTGATCGAATGGCTGCCGAAGAACATCCCGGCCATGGCCCGCGATGAGGCCCTGGTGTCGGTGGTGCACGGCGACTACCGCCTGGACAACCTCATGTTCCACCCCACCGAGCCGCGCGTGCTGGCCGTACTCGACTGGGAACTCTCCACCCTGGGCCATCCGCTGGCCGACTTCAGCTACCACTGCATGTCGTGGCACATCCCGCCAGGGCTCTTCCGCGGGATCGGTGGCCTGGACCTCGTCGAACTGGGCATTCCCGATGAGGCCAGCTACATCGCCAGGTACTGCGAGCGCACCGGCTTTGCCAAGCCGGCCGACCTGAAGGCCGACTGGAACTTCTACCTCGCCTACAACATGTTCCGCCTCGCCGCCATCCTGCAAGGCATCGCCAAGCGGGTGGAGGACGGCACCGCCTCGAACGCCGAGGCGGTGAAGTCCGCCGCAGGCGCTCGCCCCATGGCCGAGATGGCCTGGCGCTTCGCCAGCCAGGCCTGAGCTTCACGCCCCCACGACCAGCACACACCAAGGAGCCCCCCATGGATTTCGAATACACCGACAAGGTCAAGGCCATGCGCGAGCGCCTGCTCGCTTTCATGGACGAGCACATCTACCCCAACGAAGCCCGCTTCTTCGCCGAGATCGCCGCCAACCGCGCGGCCGGCAACGCCTGGCTGCCCACCAAGATCATCGAAGAGCTCAAACCCAAGGCCCGCGCCGCTGGCTTGTGGAACCTGTTTCTGCCGCGCAGCCACCGCGCACCGGAGGGACTGTCCAACCTGGAGTACGCGCCGCTGTGCGAAATCATGGGCCGCGTGCCCTTCGCGGCCGAGGTGTTCAACTGCTCGGCCCCCGACACCGGCAACATGGAGACGCTGGAGCGCTACGCGTCCGAGGCGCTCAAAGACCAGTGGCTTGAGCCGCTGCTCAAGGGTGATATTCGCTCGGCCTTCCTGATGACCGAGCCGGAAGTGGCCTCCAGCGATGCCACCAACATCCAGTGTTCGATCCGCCGAGAGGGCGACGAGTACGTGATCAACGGCCGCAAGTGGTGGTCGTCGGGCGCGGGTGACCCACGTTGCGCCGTGTACATCGTGATGGGCAAGACCAACCCCGAGGCGCCGCGCCACTCACAGCAATCGATGGTCGTGGTGCCGGCCAACGCACCGGGCATCAAGGTGGTGCGACCCTTGTCCGTGTTCGGCTACGACGACGCGCCCCACGGCCACATGGAGGTGCTGCTGGAAAACGTGCGTGTGCCGGCCGGCAACATCCTGCTGGGCGAAGGCCGTGGCTTCGAGATCGCTCAGGGCCGCCTTGGCCCGGGGCGCATCCACCACTGCATGCGCTCCATCGGCGCGGCCGAGCGTGCGCTGGAGCTGATGTGCAAGCGCCTGAACAGCCGCGTGGCCTTTGGCAAGCCGGTGTCGAGCCAGTCGGTGTGGCACGAGCGCATTGCCGATGCGCGCTGCAAGATCGAAATGGCCCGCCTGCTCACGCTGAAGGCCGCCTACATGATGGACACGGTGGGCAACAAGGTGGCCAAGGCCGAGATCGCCATGATCAAGGTGGTGGCGCCCAACATTGCCGCCGACATCATCGACATGGCCATCCAGGCCCATGGCGGCGGCGGCGTGAGCGACGACTTCCCCCTGGCCTACAGCTACGCCAACCAGCGCACGCTGCGCCTGGCCGATGGTCCCGACGAGGTGCACCGCCAGTCCATCGCCAAGCTCGAGCTGGCCAAGCACATGGCGGTGAAGAGCGACGTGGAGATGCCCGTCACGCGCGGCTGCTGAGGCCGTCCAGCCCCCCTCCGGGCTGCAAGACCAGCGCCCGCAGGGCCAGGCGATGGAACAGGTCCAGCGCATGGACCGCCGTGTCGGGGTCGGGCGGCGGCTCCATCTGCAGGCGCAGGTAGACCTTGCCACGCAAGAGCATGAAGAGCAGCGGGGTGTCGGGCCTCACGCCGCCCAGCGGCCAGTGCATGAGGCGGTCGATCACCTCGGGCTGCAGCCACTCGCGCGCCAGCTCGGGGGCGTCGGTCAAGACGGCGTAGCGGCCCCAGAACTCGGCACTGGGGCCGACCCAGCCAGCCTCGTGGAAGGTGGAAAGCCACTGCGCCTCTTCCGGCATTGCAGCGTCGGGCACCCCTTCGGCGCGCAGCACCTGCACACGGTGGTCAAGCTGGCGCCGCAGCACGCGGTTCATCAGGATCACCGAGGCCTCGGTCTGCAAATCCAGGGCCGCCCGCGCCGACAGTTCCTGGCCTTCGATGTAGGGACGCAAGGCGTCGCCACACTCCACCCGCACATGGCGGCGCTGCCAGAGACCGGCCAGCGTGAAGCCCCGGCCGGGCTCGGGGCGAAACACCAGACCATTGGCGCTCGCCCACCGACGCACCGGCCCACCAGGGGCCGATCGCCGCTGGCGCCGTCTGATCGCATCAAGCAGGGCTTGCCACATGAGCGGCTATTTTCACGTAAAGTGCCGCGCTTGTTGCTGACTTTTGCCCTCGGGCAGACCGAACATGATCGACGTCTATTCCTGGCCCACCCCCAACGGACACAAGGTCCACATCATGCTGGAGGAGTGCGGCCTCAAGCTGGGGCGCGACTGGCGCGTGCACCCGGTGAACATCGGCACGGGTGACCAGTTCAAGCCCGAGTTCCTGGCCATCAGCCCCAACAACAAGATTCCCGCCCTCGTGGACAGCGATGGTCCGGACGGCAAGCCCATCAGCCTGTTCGAGTCGGGCGCCATTCTGGTGTACCTGGCCGGCAAGACAGGCAAGCTGCTGCCCAAGTCCGATCGCGCCAAGTTCGAGGTGCTGCAGTGGCTGATGTTCCAGATGGGGGGCGTGGGCCCGATGCTGGGGCAGGCCCACCACTTCCGCCTCTACGCGCCCGAGAAGATCGATTACGCCATCAACCGCTACACCAACGAAGCCAAGCGCCTCTACGGGGTGATGGACAAGCGCCTGGCCAGCAGCCCTTTCCTGGGCGGCAAGCAGTACTCCATCGCCGACATCGCCGTCTTTCCCTGGCTGCGCAGCTGGCAGAACCAGGGCATTGACTGGGCGGACCACCCCCACCTCAAGCAGTGGTTCGATCGCATCGCCGCCCGCCCGGCGGTGCAGCGCGGCGTGGCCGTGCTGGCCGATGCTCGCAAGCCGCTGCACAACGACAAGGCGGCCAAGGAAGCCCTGTTCGGCAGCGCCCAGTACCAGAAGCGCTGAAGCGCCCTACCCTGCCCTGGGGCCGCGGCCCCATCTTTTGCGCAGCGCACAAAACCGGCCGGCTTATGCGGCTACAATCGCGCCTTCAGTCGGAGCGTAGCGCAGCCTGGTAGCGCATCTGCTTTGGGAGCAGAGGGTCGCGAGTTCGAATCCCGCCGCTCCGACCACCCCACAGAAAAATGGCCCACAGCGTGGGCCATTTTTCCATCCGTGGCCCAATGGCGTGAGCTTGTCTGCCCGTAGCTCAACTGGATAGAGCAGCTGCCTTCTAAGCAGCAGGTCGGGGGTTCGAGTCCCTCCGGGCAGGCCAATCAACAGGTCGACCACCGGGCCGACGCTCAGGCCCACCCCACGGCCGTTCGCCAGCCACTCGCCTGGCGCTTCAAGACGACTTCACCGGGCCTGGCTTGCGGGCCAGCGCGTTCGATTCAATGGCGATGCCGTGCTTGCTCATCAGCCGGTACAGGGTCATGCGCGAGATGCCGAGTTCGCGCGCGGCCAGGCTCACGTTGCTGCCCACCCGGCTCAGCACGCGGTGGATCACGTCGCGCTCGGCCGAGGTGCGCGCCTGATCGAGGTTGCACTCGACCACGCCGTTGGCGGGCACCAGGCCGAGGTCTTGCGGGCCGATGCAGCGGTGTTCCGTCATCACCACGGCACGCTGCACGCGGTTGTAGAGCTCGCGCACATTGCCCGGCCAGCTGTAGGCGCTCATGGCCTCTTCCGCCTGCCGGCTGAAGGCCTCGACACGGTGTGACTGGTGGGCGACGCAGACCTTGAGGAAATGCGCCGCCAGCAGGGGCACGTCCTCGATGCGCTGGCGCAGCGGCGGCACCTCGATGGGCAGCACGTTGAGTCGAAAGAACAGGTCTTCCCGAAAGCGGCCCACGGCGACCGCGTCTTCCAGGTTGACGTGAGAGGCAGCGATCACGCGCACGTCCACCGGGGTGCTGTGCAGGGCGCCAACGCGCTGGATGGATTTCTCTTGCAGAAAGCGCAGCAGATTGGTCTGCAGTTCCAGGGGCAGATCGCCGATCTCGTCGAGAAAGATGGTGCCGCCATCGGCGGCCTCGATCAGCCCACGCCGGTCAGCCGTGGCGCCCGTGAAAGCGCCCTTGGTGTAGCCAAAGAGTTCCGACTGAATGAGCGATGGCGCAATGGCGCCACAGTTGACCACCACCAAGGGGCCGCCCTGGCGCGCCGAGCAGGCGTGAATGGCCTGGGCCGCCAGCTCTTTGCCGCTGCCGCTTTCGCCGCAGATCAGCACCGGGGCCGACGAGGCGGCCACCTTGCGGATCTGCGCCCGCAACCGGGCCATCTTCTCCGACCGCCCCACCATGCCCAGGCTGTCGTCGGCTTTCAGGCCAACGGCCGGCGGGTGGCGCAGCATGCCGCGCTGCTGGGCGTGGTCCAGCATGCGGTCCAGGTCGGGAAGCTCCAGGGGCCAGACCTGGTGGTCGAAGAAGGCGCCGAGTATCAAGGCGCGAAACGGAGCATTGTCCAGGTCATCGGCGGCACACAAGGCCACCCACTCCGTGGCCGGTGACGCTCTCACGCAGGCCTCCACCGCTGCAAGGCTGCTGGCGTCCAGCGGCGCACCACCACCGGTCAGCAGCACAGCCACCTCGTAACGGTGAAGCGAGAGCAGGCGCCGGGCGGTCTGCAGGTCGTCGCAACAGCTCAGCACCCGCCCCGAGCGCCGCAGGTGCGCCTGCACCACACGGGCTTCATCGCCCGGGCCGAGGCTCAGGCACAGCAGCTTGCTCGCACACATGGGGCTGCCCTCTCAGAACGACATGGGCAGGCGAACGGTCAAGGTCAGGTCTGGCGTGTCGCGCGTGAGGCCTGCGCCCACCGAGACGTTCATGGTGGTCTTGGCGCTGTAGCGGTAGGAGTAGCCCAGCAGCAGGGACGACAGTTGCGTGCGCACCGACGAGGCCACGGGCACGCCATTGAGCTTGGTGCGCCCGATCGAGTTCAGGTCAACCCCCACGCTGAAGGACGAGCGTTCGTTGATCGCCAGGCCCATGCCGAAGCTGATGCCCCAGGCGTTGCCTGGCTTGACCGAGCCGATGAACTCCTGCTCACCGTTGAGCACCTGGCGGCTGATGTTGCTGCGGCCAAAGTTGTGGGTGTAGCTGATGCCGCCGAAGAACACCGCCGGGTCGGAGGGAAAGAGCCAGGTGAGGGAAGGCTGCAGCGAATAGAAGCCCGAGCCGGTGGGCAAGTTCAGCGGCAAGCCGGTGCCCGTGGTGTTGCCCACGCAACGGGTGACGCAGTCGGTCACCACCTCGAAGGGGTCTTTGCCCGTGCGGGTCTTCAAGCGCAGCGAGCCGATCAGGAAGGGATCGCCCCCCTGCGGCTGGTTGAGCTGGTAGCGCGCGGCGAACTCGACATCGCCCAGTGCGCTGCCGGTGGCGTTGAAGGCCCGGTCGGAGGCAGAGCCGGTGAAGATCTCCCGGCTGATGGAGTCGTCCGAGCGGTACACGTAGGGCACCTTCATCTCCAGCTCCAGGCGTGGGGTCACGCCCCAGCGCCCGGCCAGCGCCATCGTCAGGGTGCTGCGCTTGACCTCTCGCACATCGATCAGGCCGATGAGCAGCGCAGGAATGACGGTGTAGCCCACCAGCGCCACCCGGTTGCTCGATGAGTAGCTGTACTGCACGGACGGCTCGAGCACGTAGTGGCCGGGCTGGGTGAGGATGCCGGGCTGCTCGAAGATAGGCGCCACCGCTGGCGGCTGGGTATCCTCCTGCGGGGCCACGCCCACCCGGATCGGGCGCCCCGCCGCCTCTCCCGCAGCGGCTGCCCCGGCCCCCGGGGGCGCCGCGCTCGCCTGTGCCTCTTGGGCCACTTGCGCCTGGCGCTCGGCCTGCGCCAGCGAGCGCTCAAGCTCCTGCTGCCGCGCTGTCTGCTCCTGCAGCGCCTGGCGCATTGACTCGATCTGGCGGCCCTGCTCGGCCACCTGCCGCTCCAGCAATTGAACCCGCTGGCCCATGTCCCGGCGCGGCGGTGGGGTCTGGGCGTGCACCCAGGCAGATGACAGGACGAGCAGGGCC
>Ga0255095_1001255_pt1 | contig 10490 bp, 6 predicted proteins | sample Colum_Law_RepC_8_2_FD_188435 | JGI IMG/M metagenome (GOLD analysis project Ga0255095, IMG submission 188435) | Freshwater microbial communities from Columbia River, Oregon, United States - Colum_Law_RepC_8d | ecosystem: Environmental > Aquatic > Freshwater > River | place: USA: Oregon | collected...
CGATCCCGGCTACGGTGGCTTGATGAACTACGAAGGCGAGCGCGTGAAGTCCACGACGGTGCAGCCGCACCAGAAGGAGGCGGTGTATGTGATTGATGGGAAGACCGGCAAAATCGAGAAGGTCACGGACGAAATCTTCAAGCCCAACGGCCTCTGCTTCTCGCCCGACTACAAGAAGCTCTACGTGGCTGACACTGGCGCGAGCCATTACGACAACGCGCCGAAGAACATCAAGGTCTGGGACGTGGACGGGAAGAAGCTCAAGAACGGGCGGGAGTTTTGCTCGATGATGCTTTTCAAGAGTGGCAACCAAGTCGCAGTCCCACCGCCGAATTTTGTTCCTGACAAGGGATGGAGTGAAGCGGCCATGAAGAACGCAAAGGCGAACGGCTTAAACCCAGATGTCGTCATGGCTGACGGCAAAGGTGGAGCGTATATCGGTAGGGCCGGCTTCGCCGATGGCATCCGCTGCGACACCGAGGGGAACATCTGGGCCAGCGCCGGCTGGGTGGGCGCGGGCTACGACGGCGTCCACATCTTCGCCGGCACGGACGGGCAGCGCATCGGGCAGATTCTGCTGCCGGAGATTTGCTCGAACGTCTGCTTCGGCGGCGCGAAGCGGAACCGCCTCTTCATGACCGCCAGCACCTCGGTGTATGCGGTCTATGTCGAGACCCAGGGCGCGCATATCACGTAGGGTCCCGTGCCGGCGATTTGCAATCGTCGCGTGGTGGGTGGAAAACGCGAAGCGGCCTCGGACTGATGGGCCCCATGGACGGCGGTTGCAAACCGCCGGCACGGCCTATTTGAACATCGCGTGCTTCGCGTCGCCGCCACTGAGGACGTAGGCGACAAGGTCGAGGATTTCCTCCTGCTTGAGCATGTTGATGAGCCCCTCGGGCATGGGTGAGACCTTGGACGGCTCCATCTTGACGACCAGCTTGCGGTCCACGCCGAGGCGCTGGTTCGGGTCGGTGAGGTCGGTGTTCACCTGCACGGTGTCGCCGCTCAGGTTAACAATGATCCCGGTAACCGTCTCGCCATCGGTCTTGGTCAGCACCACGGGGACGAACTGCTCGTTGATTTCCTTGCTCGGGTTGATGACCTGGTCGAGGAAGTCGCGCGCGTTGTAGCGGCCACCCGCGCCGGTGAGGTCGGGACCGGTCATGCCGCCCTCGTTGCCGAAGCGGTGGCAGGCGAAGCACGCGGCGGCCCCGAACATCTTGCGCCCGTTCTCGTAGCTGCGGCCCTTGAGGCCTTTGTCAGCCGCAGCGGCGAGTTCATCCAGCTTCCATTCTTTCACGTGGGAACGGCCCGCGAAGGCCTCGGCCAGCGCTTCGAGCGGCGACTTCTTCACGGGCTTCTTGGCGAGCAGGTCGGCGAGCGTGGTCTTCTCCGCGTCGGTCAACGTGGCCTCGGCTCCGGTGCGGATGAACTCGATGAACTTCTCGAAGCTCGCGCCACCCCGGTAGTTCGCGGCGCGCAGGAACCAGTTGAACTGGTCGGTGCGCAACGCGGTGGTCCAGCCGGTCTTCAACATGCGGAGGGAGCGGGCGTATTCCATCTGCTCTTCCTGGCCGGGCGCGTTCTTTAGCGCGGCGATGCCCTTTGCGGCGATGGTGGGCGACTGGAGCGCGACAAGCGTTTCGCACAGCACCCAGTTGAGCGGGAAGTTCTCGGCGGGGAACAGCGGGTCGAGCTTGGCAATGGCACGCTGGCGTGTGGCTTCATCGGGTTGGCCGAAACGGACAAGGCTGATGGAGTAAGTGCGGACGAAGGCGAGGCGTTGCTCCTGGTTGAGTTTCTTCCAGTCAATCTTGTCGAGCGCGGCGTAAATCTTCGCGGCCATAGCGGTGTCCACGGGCGGGTCGGTCGGCTTGCGGTGCTGTGGGTCAATGCCCGTCAGGCGCGCGAGGCCGAGGAGGGCTTCGACTTGCTTGCCGCCGTCCTTCTCGGTGAGCGCCTTGTCGGCCCAACTGGAGGCCGGTTGCCATTCCAACGCGGTGCGCGCGGCCCAGCGGAGGTAACGGTCGCTGCTGGTCAGGTGCGGCCACGCGGCGGCGATGGCTTTCGGGTCAGCCTTGCCGTGGAAGGCTTCGAGCGAGCGGCGGAGTTCGCGGGCCTTCGCGGCGACGGCGTCGGTCGTGGGCTTCGACGGCGCGGTGGATTCCTTGCCGGTGTAAGTCACGCGGTAGAGGCCGGACTGAACCTTGCGCCCGCCGATGGCGAAATACATCGCGCCGTCCGCCGGGTGGATGATGGCGTCGGTCAGCGGCAGCGGCGCGCCGGAGAGGAATTCCTCGCGCGTGGCGGTGTAGCTGGAGCCGTCGGGCTTGAGGTGGACGGCGTAGAGTTTGCCCCAGCTCCAGTCGAGGATGAACAGCGCGTCCTGATACTTCGCGGGGAATTTCGCGCCGTAGCCGAAGGTCACGCCGGTGGGCGAGCCAGGGCCGATGTTGACGACCGCACCGAGGTTGTCGGGATACCACTCGGGGCGCTTGCCCGCGCCGTTGCGCCAGCCGTATTCGCTGCCGCTGGTGACGTGGTTCACGCGTGTGGGCCGATACCAAGGCGTGTTAAAATCGTATTCCATGTCGGCGTCGTAGGTGAACAGCTCGCCGTCGCGGTTGAGGGCGGCGTCAAAGATGTTCCGGTAGCCGGAGGAGTAGGCCTCGAAGTTTTTCCCATTCAGCGAAACCTTGTAAATGATGCCGCCCGGTCCGAGCACCTCGCGCATGAAGCCGCGACCGTCGGGCATGCGCGGGAGGACGTGGTCTTCGCCCCAGATGAGCGGGACACGCGAGGAACCGAACGCCGTGGGTTTCGTCCCGTTGCCGGTGATGAGGAAGAGCGACTTGGCATCCGGCGCGAGCACGATGGCATGGACGCCGTGGTCGCCGCGCGCCTGCATGTCGCGGAGGAGTTCGACCTTGTCGAGGACATCATCGTTCTTCGAGGAGGTGACGCGGTAGAGGCCACTGGGAATCTTGTTCTCGTAGTCATTCACGGCGCAGTAGAGGCCGTTGTTGAACCAGAGCAGGCCGTTCACCGCGCGGATGGCGGCGGGAACCTTCTCAATCTTCGCCGGGTCGAGCGGCTGGCCGGGCGCGGGCGGGGCGAAGCGGAACAACCCGCCGTATTGATCGCTCGCGATGATGCGGCCCTTGCCGTCGGTGCAGAGGTTGACCCACGAGCCTTGGTCAGCGATGGGCACGGAGTGGAGCAGTTGAAGTCCTTGAGCACCTTGATGCGTTCGAGGGGCGTGGCCTTGTTTTCATTGATGGCCTGACCGGCGTTGGGCGCGGGGGCTTTCTTTGCCGGCTGTTTCTTCTTGGCGTCCTGAGCGGCGGCGGCGGCGAGGCCCAGCGCGAGGACGAGGGTGGAGCAGCGGAACAGGTGTTTCATAAAGCGTGCGGACAATTAGAACAGAAGGCAGGCTGGCCACCAACCGGGAATTATCAAGGCTGTCGGAGGGTGAGATAAATGGCGCGGACATCCATCACGCTCGCACCGGGAATTTCGAGCGCGCGCAACGTGAGCGCACCCCTGCCCTGCTCCAGCCGGATGGTGCCGAGGTTCAGCGGGCGGAACTCCTTCATCGTGGATTCGGCGGGCGGGCGCGCAACGGTGTCCTGATTGGTGTAGAGCGGCGGGTTCCACACGGCGGGGACTTTGCCGGTGAGTTTGCCGTTGTTGTGGCTCAACTCAATCGTCGCCCCCGCATCGGCGGCGGTGTGGAGGATGACGACTTCATAGTTGCCCGCCGTGGCCACTTCCACGTCCCAGGTGATTTTGTCCTCGGTGGATTTCCAGTTCACGAAGTAGGAGCAATTTGGCGCGTTGGCGCTGCGCTTGATGCCGCCGTGGGCGATGCCGTCGCGAGCGGGGAGCGGCGTGATGGGGAATTTCGCGCCACCGGCACCGACGGGATACGGCCTGTCGTCGGGCGGGAGGCCGCCGCTTTTACCCTTACCCTTAGCATTGGGCACGGCTGTGGCGGGGTGGCCCAAAACGTCGCGCCGCCAGTCGGTGACAGCCGCGGCGAACTTCGCTGCGACTTCCAGTTTCTCTGTCGCGATGTCCTTGGTCTGGCCAGGGTCGGCGACCATGTCGAACAACTCGCCGGCGTTGCTGAAGCGGTATTGCTGCGATCGCGCGCTGACGTTGCCGTTCTGGTGGGAGAAAATCGTGCGGTCGGGCCAGCCGCGCCGTTGTGCGCCGGTGAGCAGATTCGCGAGGTTCATCCCATCCAGTGGCTTGTCTCCGACGCGCTTCACGCCCGCCATCGCCGTGAGCGTGGGCAGCAGGTCAATCGCGCCGGCAATTTCTTTCACCACGGTGCCGGGCTGGATGCCGCCGCCGGGCCAGCGGATGAAGAACGTGGAGCGCACGCCGCCCTCGTCGGTGGAGCCTTTGCGGCCTTTCATGCCGCCGTTCCAGCGAAAGCTGTTCGGGCCGTTGTCGGAGAAGTAGATGACGATGGTGTTATCGGCGAGTTTGAGTTCATCGAGGCGCTTGAGCACGCGGCCCACGTTCCAGTCGAGGTTCTCGACCATCGCGAGCGCGCAGCGGGTGTGGTCCAGCTCCTCCGAGTCGCCGGGCTTCGCACGCAGTCCGACCGGCTGGTCTTTGAAGCGCTGCCAATACTCCTGTGGCACGGCCCAGGGCGAATGCGGCGTGTTGTAGGGGACGTAGCAGAAGAACGGCTTGGCCTTGTTCTTCTCGATGAACTCGATGGCCTTGCCGGTGAGGTCGTCGGCCACGAAGCCTTTGCCGCGCACCGGCTTTCCGTTGTGCTCCAGCGGCGGGTCGAAGTATTCGCCCCAGTGGCCGGAGGTGAAGCCGTAGTATTCGTCGAAGCCGCGTGCGTTGGGGTGGAACGGCCATTGCGAGCCGTTGTGCCATTTGCCAAACGCGCCGGTCGCGTAGCCGGCGGCCTTGAAGGCGTCGGCGATGGTTTTCTCGTCGGGATTCAACCGCTCCAGCCCAGTCGAGACGCCACGCACGCCGGCTCGCGGATGGTAACGGCCGGTGAGGAACTCCGCGCGCGTCGGCGCACAGACGGAGCAGACATAGAAACGGTCGAGCACCGCGCCGTTGCGCCCGATGGAGTCAATATTGGGTGTGCGGATGTTGGTGTTTCCATTGAGCGAGTAATCGCCCCAGCCGGAATCATCCGCGAGGAAGATAAGGATGTTGGGCTGTGACGCGGCGGAGGCAATGCTGAGGCTCCCCAGCGCGCACAGAATGGCAAACAAGCGGGCGAGGTGCTTCATCGGGCTGGAATCGATTGTCAAAATCCCGTCAAACACTGCTATTTTGCGGCCGCCGTCGCTTGCTCGATCGACCAGACCTTCACATCCGCCAACCGCAGCGATTCGCCGCGCGTCACAAAACGGTAGCCGGTCTTGTCCACGTCGAGTTCCGGATGGCTGCCAGCGAGCTTCACGCCGTTGTCGGCCTGCACGGAGACCTTCGCGCCCTGAATCTCGACAAGCACCGTGTGCCACTTGCCGGCCTCGAACTTACCCGCCGCCTTGCCGAGCGCGACGGCCTTCGACGCCGGGTCTTTCTTGTCCTTGTCCTTGTTCAGCGTCAGCCCGTCCTCGGCAATGCCGATGCGGAACAGGTGCCCCTTCGCGTGGTTCCAGCTCACGTTGAAGCCCTTCGCGCCGTCGAGCCGGAAGGAGAAACGTAGAATCGAATCGCGGTTCGGCTGGCCGAGCGTGAGGACGGCGGCGTGTTCATCCGAGGCCTTTTCCTTGCCGATGACCGCTCCGTCGCGCACCTGCCAGTCGCCTTTGTTCGCGGTCCAAGCCTTGCCCAAGGCCGCGCCGGCGAAGCTCTCGTCCACGACCAGCTTGCCAGCCGGGGCGTGAGCGGGCTTGAGGTCGGCGTTCTTCTCCGCGAGGCAGAGGGCGGTGGAAGCGGCTAAGACGGTGAGAGCGGCGAGGAGTTGGGAGCGCATGGTAAGTTGTTCGGACAATGTTCGAGCAGACAGACGACGCAACCCGCGTGAAGGTTGCCAGACGCTGCGCCCCCGTCGGTGCCAACTCCTCCGCCATCCGCGAGCCCGTTTCAACGCACGGACAGACGCGGAGTCACAACCCAAGTTCAACCACAGAGACACGAAGAACACAGAGAAATGCCACTGCGGGGAAGCCTCTGTGTCCATCGTGTCTCGGTGGTTCAATTCGGTTCGGTGGTTGGATTGCGCCGGCACCTTGCTGATTACTGAACACTGATTACTTCTTCTCCTTCCTCGCCTTCCCCTTGCCCGACGGGCGGTCGCGGAGCGGCCAGTCGGGATGGTCGGTGCGGGCGGACTTGAAGATGCTTTCGGCCTTCGCAACCAGCTCGGGCTTGGTGGCGGCGAGGTCGGTCATTTCACCGGCATCGGTTTTGAGGTCGTAGAGTTCGGTCTTTGCGCTGAGGCCGTTCTTCACGGCCTTCCAGTCGCCGAAGCGCGCGGCCTGGAGCGACGCGCCTTCGTGCAGTTCCCAGTAGAAGTAATCGCGCTGCGGAGCCGCGCTGCCTTTGAGAAAGCTCACGAGGGAAAGGCCGTCGGGCTTGAACCCAGTGGGCAGCTTCGCACCGGCCAGCTCGGTCGCTGTGGGAAGGAAATCCCAGAAGGCCCACGGCTCGTGGCTCACGCGACCGGCGGGCACGGTGCCAGGCCAGCGCGCGAGGGCCGCCTGCCGCAACGCGCCTTCGTAGAGGCCGCGTTTGAAGCCACGCAGGCCGTTGCTGGCCTGCTCGAACAGCTTGCCCTGCGGCGACTGCGGGTCGAAGGACGAGCCGTTGTCGCCCGCGAGCATCACGAGCGTTTTCTCGTCGAGGTTCAGCTCCTTGAGCAGCGCGAGCAACCGACCCACGTCGGCGTCGAGGCGCGTGACCATCGCGGCGTAGTTTTTCTGCACTTCGGTCCACGGCTTGTCCCGGTAGATGCCCTGGTCATCAATCTGAAACGTCCCGTGCGGGAGCGTGATGGAGTAGTAGAGGAAGAACGGCTTCTCCCGGTTCGCGCGCACGAACTTCAGCGTCTCGTCGGCGATGAGGTTCTGTGCATAAGTCGCGCCCTTGCCCTCGACCTTGGTGTTCCCGTCGTTGCCGGGCAGGTCCAAGCGCTGGTCGTCGCGATAAAGGTATTTCGGGAAGTAGCTGTGCGCGTGGCGCTGGCAGTTGTAGCCGAAGAAATGGTCGAACCCGTTTTTCAGCGGGCTGCCCGTGGTGTCGAACATCCCCATGCCCCACTTGCCGACGCACGCGGTCGCGTAGCCGGCGGACTTGAGAATCTGCGCGACGGTGACGGTGCCGGCGGGCAATGGTTTCTGGCCCTCGGGCTGCACCTCGCGATTCGCACGAATCGGCGAGTGGCCCATGTGCAGGCCGGTCATCAGCGAGGTGCGGCTCGGCGCGCAGACGCTGGTGCCGCAATAGCCCTGCGTGAAGCGCGTGCCCTCACGCGCCATGCGGTCGAGGTGCGGCGTCTGGATGAGCTTCTGCCCGTAGCAGCCGAGGTCGCCCTGCGCGAGATCGTCGCTGAGAATGAAGATGAGGTTGGGCCGGGTGGGCGCGGCGGCAGCAGGGGAATGACGGACAACACAGCACAACAGGAGCAGGAGCAGCGTGGCGAGATGGCGCATGATGAACAGGTGATGGGTTGGTCGGAAGCTCACTTCGCCTTTTGCTTGGCGGCGGGACGTGGAGGTGAAGTGGGGTCTTCGGTCGGACTGCCGTGCCAGAGCGGGGCGATGTTTGCAGCGTTCCAAGCTTCCCACTCGCGAGTGAGTTCGGCGACGCGCGCGGGCTGCTGCGCGGCGAGGTTGGTGATCTCGCCGATGTCCTTCGCCAGGTCGTAGAGCTGCCAGCCGCTCTGGGTCTTGGTCGCAAAATCGCGCCAGTCCACAAGCTTCCAGTCGCCCTTGCGGATCGCCCGTTGCGGGCCGAAGCGCCACGCCAGCGACTCATGCGGCGGCGACTTCTTCTCGCCCGTGAAATGCGGCAGCAGGTTCACGCCTTCCACGGCGCGCTCGGGCTTGGTGCCGGCGACGGCGCAGCTCGTGGGCAGGATGTCGAGGGACGACACCGGCTGGTCGAATGTGGTGCCGGCGGGCAGCTTGCCGGGCCAACTGACGAAAAACGGCACGCGGATGCCGCCTTCGAGCGTCTGGCCCTTGTCTCCGCGCAAGGGCGTGTTCACGCCGGTGTTGTAGGCGAGGAACGGGGTGCGACCGGAGCCGCCGTTGTCGCTGAGGAAGAAGACCAGCGTGTCCTGCTCGCGCCCGGTGCTGCGCAAATGCGCGCGGAGTTTGCCGACCGCGTCGTCGAGGCCGAGCAGCAGCGCGAGGTAGCCGCGCCGCGCGGGGTCAGTCACATCGGCGGGGAGACGGGCGCGCACGCGCTCGTTAATTTCCAACGGAGTATGGACGGCATTGTAGGCAAGGTAGAGAAACCACGGCTTCTGCCGGTTGCGGTCCATGAAGCCGATAGCTTCGTCGGTAAACAAATCAGTCGTGAAGCCGTTCAGGTGCTGCACCTCGCGCCCGTGATAAATCAGGTCGTGCGAGTGGGCGGAGCCGAACTTGGGCGTGGCGTCCTGGTGCAGGATAAAATTGTGCCCGCCGACGAGGAAGCCGAAGAACTCGTCGAACCCGCGCGACTGCGGGTGATGCGCGGGGCTGAAACCCTGATGCCACTTGCCGATGAGCGCGGTGGCGTAGCCCGCGCGGCGGAGCTGGTCGGCGATGGTCTTTTGGTCCAGCGGCAGGCCGAGCTTCGCCTCGTCGCCGACATGCGGGTTGAACTCATGGCCGAAACGCGTCTGCGCACGGCCGGTCAGGAAGCCCGCGCGCGACGGACTGCAATAGGGCGCACTGACATAGCCGGAGGTGCAGCGCACGCCGCTGGCTGCGAGCGCATCGAGGTGCGGCGTCGGCACGGCCTTACCCCCGTGGACGCCGAGGTCGGCATAGCCCAGGTCGTCGGCGATGATGACGAGGATATTGGGCTGCTTGGGCATTGCTGCGCTTGAGGAATGCAGCGCGAGGCAGACCAACAGAAGCAGAACCGCTGACAGAAGTCGTTTTGGCATCGCCATGCTGGACGCAGCCGGGCGTGGGTTTGTTACTGGCAATCCGGCTTTCGACAAGGGCCAGACCCGCGCCGGACCTCACGGGCTTCGTGGAGTGAAGCGCACGGTCAGCGCATCGTAGCCCACGGAGCGTTCGTAACGCGCTTCCTTCTCCACATGCTCACGGGCCTCCAACACGGTGACCGTCGCCACGCGCTCTACGAGCGCCTGCAACAGGCTGCGCACGATCAAGCGAGCGTGCGGCGCGCCGAGGCACAGGTGTGTGCCAAAGCCGAACGAGATGTGCGGGTTAGGCTTGCGGTCGAGGCGAATTTCCTCGGGCGACTCGAACACGGTCTCGTCGAAGTTCGCCGAGGCCCAGCCCAGGGACACGCGGTCGCCGGCCTTCACGGTCACGCCATGAACTTCCGTGTCCACCGGGCACACGCGTCCGATGTGCGTCAGCGGCATGAAGACGCGGAAGAACTCCTCGCCCGCGTGGACGATGCGGCGCGGGTCCTGCCGCAGGTATTCAAGGGCCTCAGGGTGCTGGCCGAAGTAGCCGATGATGCAGGAGATGCTGTGAATGATCGTGTCGCGCCCGCCGGCGAAGGTGAGGTTGCCAAAGCCCATCATCTCCTCGCGCGTCAGCCGCCGGCCGCGATAGATCGCCTGGGTCAGCGCGCTGAAGAAATCCTCGCCCGGGCTGGCCTCGGCGCGGTCAAACTGCGCGTGCAGATAATTCTCCAGCGTGTTGCCCTTCTTGAACGGGCCGCCGCTGACCTTGAACACATGGATGCCCCACCCGATCCAGGTGTCAGCTTCAGACTCGGGCATGTTCAGCAGGTAGGTGAGCGCACGCGACTGGACGGGCAGCGCAAAGTTGTTCACCACCTCGATGGACTCGCGGCCCAGCGCTTCGCCGAGCATCCCCGCAATCAAGGAATCCACCTTCTGGATCACCTCCGGCTGTTTGGAGCGCTGGAAGAACGGCTCAACGATGGCGCGATACTCCGTGTGCTCCGGCGGGTTGGTCTCGATGGGCAACTGGCGCATCGTCCGCACCGCCTCCTCCGACGGAATGGGCACGCGGAACGGCGCGTCCGAGCTGAACTTGTGCCAGTCCTTCGCCGCCTCGCGCACGTCGGCGTGGCGCAGGATCATGGCGATCTGCTCGCCTTGGAAGGGGCATTGGAGGACGCCGGCGTTCTTGCGGGCCTCGCGAAAAGGGTCGTGTGGCTGGGACGTGCTGGACATGCGCGCGCACTTTCGGCCATTCGGTCCTAGCCTTCAAGCTCACGCCGCAGGACGCAAACAGGCCGAAGGAGGTTGATCGGCACCGCCGTTTTGGCAACGCTCTGCGCATGCTCCGACCGCGCAAGAAATACACCGTTCACGATCTCCAGCAGCTCAAGGG
>Ga0255095_1001257_pt1 | contig 10468 bp, 10 predicted proteins | sample Colum_Law_RepC_8_2_FD_188435 | JGI IMG/M metagenome (GOLD analysis project Ga0255095, IMG submission 188435) | Freshwater microbial communities from Columbia River, Oregon, United States - Colum_Law_RepC_8d | ecosystem: Environmental > Aquatic > Freshwater > River | place: USA: Oregon...
GTCACACCTACTACGACGTGGACTGCCGTCGTGAGGGTTGGACCGGTCGTCCTCGGATCTCCTTCTCCAACAAGGCACAGGCCCTCGAAAAGGCTCGTGAGATCGGGAAGCTCTTTCCTCCGTCGACTCCCTGGAAACTCCACGAACCGGTCCCGGTGAACTCACCCGAGATGCAGAGCTGGGAACGTCGACTGGCCGAGCACGGAAAGACCGTGAAGGATGCGGTGGTCCACTTCATTCACCACCTCTCGTCAGAGACCCAGGATCGGATTTCGGTCGAAACTGCGGCTCTGCGTTGGTCCCACTACGTGGAGTCCGACACCAAGAAGTCGAACCGTCCCCGGACCATTCAGGAGATCCGGACCGTTGCCGTTCGGTTGGGCCAGTTGTTTCCCGACACGTCTCTGAGTTCGTTGAGTCGAAAGAGCATCGATGCGGTGATCTCCAACCTTCGGACCCAACAGGGAAAACCGGTGTCACCTCAGACTCGACGAAACACCCTCACCAAGCTCAAGCAGTTCCTCAACTGGTGTGTGTCCGAGGAACTGGTGTCGACGAATCCTGCACAGACACTGTCGGTGAGTGTGGAGTGTCGGGTTCCCGAGGTGTACACCCTCGACGAAGTTCACCGTCTGTTGGAGGTGGTCCAACACGAAGCTCACCGAAGTCTGATGGCCTACGTGACGTTGGGGTTGTTTGCGGGACTTCGACCCACTGAGGCTCAACGTCTCACCTGGAACGACGTTCATTGGGACCACTCGGTGTTGTCCATTTCTCCGGATCGAACCAAGGTCAAACGGGCTCGGTTGGTGGAACTGCATTCGGTGCTTCTCGACTGGTTGAACCGTGTTCCCCGGGATCAACCTCTGATTCCCTTGGGGTTTTCCCGACGTCTCAAGAGTTACCAACGGGATCTTCAGATTCGGTGGATTCCCGACGGCCTTCGTCACGCGTTTGCCACCTACTGGTTGGGTGTTCACCAGAACCGTAACCGGTTGGCCGAACTGATGGGAAACAGTCCCGCAATCATTGGTCGTCACTACCTCAAGCCCGTGTCTCGAACTGAGGCTCAACGGTTTTGGCTGATGACTCCACCGACAGGCAAGGTCGCGATCCCTTCCCCTGCCGTGTGGGACCCCGATCCACTCCTACCCATCCCCTCAAGGGGGTTCTTCCCCGAAGCATGATGGCCGAATCGGAGTCAAAGCTTCTGGAACACCTCGAGGCGTCGTCACACCCCATCGAGACGCTGCAGGGCGGCACCGCTCGGTCGTCAACGGCCCTTCTCCCAGCGGATGGCTCTGAGCCTGCCCTGCGTGGACCAATCAGTTCATCGCCGGGTGACATTTTGGTCGAGGACAGCCCCTTTGAACCACGCCGGAATCAAATCGGTCTTGAGCTCAAGGGTCCGCCCATCCGTGATCTCCGCCAGCCATGTATGGCGCCGATCAGCGTTGTCACCCGAGTTGTCGAAGATATAGGCCCGATGGGTGTGACGGATGGCCTCCGTTAACAGTCCAAGCGACCGGTGATAACGCTGCACAATCCGATCTTCCGGAACGGCATGTCCACCTAGCTTTACACGATTGCGGACACGGGAAATGTTGATGGCTGGATCATCGGTTGCGATGAAATACAGGTACGTTCGATACCCGGCCATCTGCGCCCGAGCCAGCAGTGCCACTTTGCTGGGGTGCGACATCACGGTTTCAAGCGTGAAGGAGGTTTTTTGGGCTAGCAGCTTCTGGCTGAGGAAGTCCACCGCAACCGAGGCCATGTAGGAATTGACCTCCACTCGTCCGAATTCCAACTGGCCATTTGAAAACCTGAGGTCATGAGTTGCTGACGTCAGTCCGGCCTTGGCCAGGAAGTTGGAATCCCGAAAGAACTGAAGAACCTCGGGTCCGTTGGCGGCGACACCATGCTGCGCGAAGTCCAAAAAACCTCGATCGCGGATACCTTGCTCGATTTCATCCGAGTTCAAGTAAACTCCCAGAAGGTCCGTCGGCAGTTAAGATTTCAGGGTGCTTTTGCCGGACCCATTCGGCCCGGCAAACATGCGCAATCGGGGAATCACCGGGCTCACCGGAGAATGAAAACGCTACCGGAGGCGAAATGGCTCGGCGGTTCGACTTGCTTCACAGCCACCCGATGACCGTCGGGAAAGACCTCGTAGATGGTGCCGTCTTGCGATTGCAACACACTCTGTCCGGAATCCAGCACCCGCTGCCGTGCGGCCGCAAAGGCCGAACCAGAAACGGCCGGGAACTGGTTTTCAAGCTGCTGGATGCCTTGGTCCGACATATCAACCTTTCTGTTTGGCAACCTAGTGGCGCGATCCGCAGGCGGCAATGGGATAGTGCCAAATTGCAGGGCTTCTCGCTTCGCTCCAGGCGCTTATGGGAGTCTCTAGCCGAACCACTCCAGATCAGCGACCCCGCCCAACGGACGCAACGAGTGCGACCTCGATCCCGCATGGGCGGAACCGTGTTCGATGCAGCGCAAGGTCAGGCCGCGCTGTGTGGACTCTCCTGTCTCTGCTGTCGCCCCGGTACCGACCAAACCGGTAGCGTGGCGAGTGCCGTAATGGTGGTGACGAGCTCCAACGGGTAACAGTTAGTGCTGGCGCACGGTGTGATCGATCAGCGTCGCTTCGGTAGGAGCCTCCTCAGGCGGGCGGTGGTTTCTTCGCGATCGATGCTGCTGGCTGCTACGTCCAGCGTGAGCTTCTCCCATTCTGGGCCGTCGGCCTTCGGTTCGATACCGTTCAACCGCAGGAACACGAGGCACGCGCCCATCGCCGCTCGCTAGTTCTCGCCGCCGAGCGGACGATTCTTGCACAAATAGAACAGGTAGTCCGCCGCCTTTGGCCGATGGCTTCACACAAGCGGTCTTCCTTGTGCTGGCCCAGAAGACCCGATCACCATTCCGGTCAAGCAGCGCTGAGTCATTCGAGGCGGAGATCTCCGACAAAACCAGGCTGTCACCTGTCGTCACCACGGCGTCCTAAAAACAGCAATTGGACGGTCGCCTAACCATCAATTGGACGGTTTTATAACCAGCAATTGGACGCTTGCATAGTCAGCAATTGGACGATCGACTGCACCATCCAGATGGACTCCAAGTTTTTACCGCGCGGACTCGCGCCGGCCGTACGTGCTGCGCTCGCAGACACACCGGTGGTGTGCCTGTTGGGTCCGCGCCAGTGCGGCAAGACGACCCTCGTCCAGACAATCGCACCAGGTCATGGTTACGTCACCCTCGACGATGAGGACGCCTTGACCTTTGCCCGGTCGGATCCCAATGGGTTTCTGGCGGCATTGCCCGACCCCGTGATCATCGACGAGATCCAGCGCGCACCCGAGCTGTTGCGAGCAATCAAGCTTTCCGTGGACCGGAACCGCAGGCCTGGTCGCTTCCTTCTCACCGGGTCCGCCAATTTGCTGCTGCTCCCCCGACTGGGCGAATCGCTGGCCGGGCGCATGACGATCGTCGATCTGCAGCCGCTGACCGCGTCCGAGCAGGAACGTGCCCCCGGTCGATTTCTATCGACTTGGCTTGCCGGCCGCCTCAAGCCGACGCTCGCTGCATCATCGGAGCCAACAGCCGCCCTGTCCCTCGCCGCGCGTGTCATTGCCGGTGGGTTTCCCGAACCAGCAACCCGTAATCCGGCCCGTGCACGCGCATGGCACCGTGACTACGTGCGCGCCTTGCTCGAGCGTGACGTGAACGACGTGGCCCGCATCAAGGAGCCGCGCGATCTTACCCGCCTGCTCTCGTTGTTGGCGCTGCGTACCGGCGAGCTGTTGAATATTTCAACCGTCAGCAACGAACTCGATATTCAGCGAGATACCGTGGAAAACCACCTCGCCGCCTGCGAACGGCTCTACTTGGTGCGCCGCCTACAGCCCTGGCATCGACATGCCGCCAAGCGGCTCATCAAGACGCCTAAGCTGCACTTCGTTGACAGCGGCCTCGCCGCCACGTTCGCCAACCTCGCTGTCGAGGACTGGCACGAGCAACGGGACCGCTTCGGCCACCTGCTGGAAACCTTCGTCCTCCAGCAACTGACGGCCCAGGCTGGCTGGACCGATCCCGACCTGAATTTCTGGCATTATCGGGACAAAGATCAGGTGGAAGTGGATTTCGTCATCACTCGCGGACAGCGCACATGGGGTGTGGAAGTAAAAGCCACTGCAACCCCGACCCATGCCGACATTTCCGGCCTCCGGCGCCTTGCCGCGCAGTGTGGTGACGATTTCGCGGGTGGCGTACTGATCCACGCCGGCGCCCATTTGATTACGCTCGGTGATCCACGGTTTCTTGCCGTGCCTCTGGCGAAGCTGTGGGAGATGTAGTTCACCCCTGCGTGATGCTGCAAAAACCCACCGCTCGAAGAGGCCCGGATTTCCGCAGCTGGAGTGAAAGACCAGGGCAACGGCGGACGCAGCGCCGCCTCGATCGAGCATGTGCATGACGAGGTGAAGGACGCCTTGGGGCAACATCGCTGACCAGTCGCGAAAGTCGCGAAAGTCCGGCTCGCCAGTCCCTATCGAGAGAACTTACGGTTCCGACTATGCTTCCCACTGTGTTTCGGCCCGGCCAGCGCTTGGAACCGTTCACCCGGGCCGTTGCCGCCAAATTGCCTGACTCACTGGGTCTCAGGTCAATGCTGGCTGGGCTGCTCTGGCTCACTCTTCATCTGACGTACACCCAGGCTCAGACGGTGTACCAGAACAACTTCGAAGCCGCTGGAAACGCGGGTTCCGAATGGCAGCCCGCGTCGTTCGCCACGACGCCGAAAGGCGCGCGGCGTTTCATTGGGCGTTTCGCCAACGAAGGCACCACGTTGACCCTCGGCAATCTGCCGGCGCACTCGGCCGTCACGGTGAGCTTCGACCTGCTGGTGATCCAATCCTGGGATGGAAGCAACACGGGGTTCGGACCCGATTTGTGGGAATGGAGCGTGGGCGGTGAGCGGACGCTGCTGCGGGCCACGTTCAGCAACAGCAGCGACGCCGGTCTGCGACAGAGCTATCCCGATTCTTATCCCTACAGCCTCAACGCGGGCGGCACCGGGGCGGCTGAGCGGAACACGCTCGGCTTTCCAACCGTGCCGAGTTACTCCGGCGGCACGGATTCTGTGTATCGGATGACAAATACCTTCGCGCATTCAGGCGGCCGCCTGGTGCTGCGATTTGGCGCCCTTGGCTCTGCATAGCACGGCATTCTGAGCCACGATCATCTCCCAAGGGAAGGACTCCAGCCATGGCTGAGAGCGGGTCACAGTTTTCAGGGATTACTATGCCGCTTTCGCTTGCGATTTTATCGCCTTCAATCGCTCAAGCTCGTCCACACCTTCACTAATGAGGAAACCCTTCCCTGTTTTCGCAAAGATCGGTTCCGCGGCGAATCGATGCTGCATGGCCAAACCCTCAGCCTTGAGTTCCTGAAAAATCGGATCGTCTTCGAAATTGACTGCGGATCCATCCGGCATGTTGAAGACGCTAGCAGTTGGCTTGCTGAGCGCAACAGTCCCGTCAATACCCAACCAGCCCCGCCACTGCGATACCGCAACGCGTCAAACCCAGGCCACCCCTGTCCAAACAGCGGCTCTGCGTTGGTCCTACTATCTGGAGTCCGACACCAAGAAGTGACCGGAACCTACACCCTGAAACTGCGGGTCTCTGTGCCGCCTACGGATCACGACGACGAGAACCAGGGTTTTTTCGAAAGGAGCTGAGCAGACGAGAGGTGCAGGTCGTCGTACCGGCTGGCGACCACACCGCGTCCTGAAAACAGCAATTGGACGGTTTTATAATCAGCAATTGGACACTTGCAGAGTCACCATTTGGACAATCAACTGCACCCAGTGGGCCCTTGGCGTTTCGGACATAGAGTCGGCCCTGCGTCAACACCGGGGTGGTCCAGCACTTGCCGCCGATCACCTGAAAGCGTGCCAGTAACTCGAACTTCGCCGGATTCGCTCGCACAACGCTCGGTTCGCCCTGATCGCTCAACACGATCAGGCGGTACCCAGCCGCGATGATCGACCCCTGACCGAATCCCTTCTGCCCCCACTCACATCTCCGCTTCAGCCCAGAAACAAGGTGCTGTGCGCGGTCAGGACCGCCGAGTCATTCGCAAGCGTGTGGAACAGTCCCGTGATCTTCGGCGTCGATCGGAGCAGTCTTTCGGAACAGGCTTTCGGAGCACAAAAGTCCTGTGCTCTTCCTTTGGCAGGTTCAGGAAAGTGGTCAATGGTCTCACGAACTCTGTCCAAGCTCGGTCGGTTACGACTGATGAGGAACTGAATGTCACCCAAGTCCATAGGACTGGCCCGCACCAACGATCCGAAGTCATGCCTCTCCTCGAAATTCAGGACCTCCAAATCGACTTCGGCAAAACCCGCGTCGTGGACCATGTCTCACTCTCCATCGCCGAGGGCGAGACCCTGTGCCTCGTGGGCGAAAGCGGATGCGGCAAAAGCGTCACCGCCTTGAGCATCGCACGCCTCCTCGCGACTCCTCCCGCGCGCTATGCCGGTGGCAGGATTCTGCTGCAAGGCCGTGATGTTTTGGCCATGTCGCCTTCCGAACTCCGATCCATCCGCGGCGGAGTCGTCAGCTACATCTTCCAGGAACCCGGTGCCTCGCTCAATCCGGTCCTGCGGATCGGAGCCCAGATTCTCGAATCCCTCCGCCTCCACGCCCCGGCACGCGCCACCTCGGCCGAAGTCGTTCGCCTGCTGCAGCGCGTGGGCATCCCCGCACCCGAAACTCGTGCCCAGGATTACCCCCACCAGCTCAGTGGGGGCATGCAACAGCGAGTCATGATCGCCATGGCCCTGGCCACCGAACCAAAACTGCTGATCGCCGATGAACCCACGACGGCGCTCGACGTCACCATTCAGGCCCAAATCATCGAACTGCTCCGGGACATCCAGCAGCAGATGGGCATGGCCATCCTGATGATCACCCACAATCTCGGTCTCGTTGCGGACATCGCCCAACGGGTTGCCGTGATGTATGCCGGACAAATCATCGAAGAGGCTCCCGCCCAGCAACTCATCGCCCGCCCATCGCACCCTTACACCCGGGCGTTGATCGGCTCGATCCCCGAAATCGGGGGTAATCTGGACCGCTTGCACGCTCTCCCCGGCAACGTGCCCAGCCCGGGCCAATGGCCCTCCGGATGCCGCTTTGCACCGCGATGCGCCATCGTCCGTCCCACCTGCTCGGTTTCGGAGCCCGCCCTGGTGTCCATCGCTCCCCATCATGCCATCCGTTGCCCCCACTCCCATGCCGCTCCTTGAAGTCCAAAACCTCAGGGTTCACTTCCCCGTCAAGGGATCGGCCCTGTCCGGGACCTCACTGACGGTGAAGGCCGTGGATGGCGTATCATTGACCATCGCAGCCGGCGAGGCCGTGGGACTCGTTGGTGAGAGCGGTTGTGGCAAGAGCACCCTTGGACGTTCCATCCTGCGATTGCTCGAACCCACCAGCGGCCGGATCTTCTTCGACGGACAGGACATCACCACCCTGGGAGCCCGCGCCCTCCGCCCTCTCAGGCGGCAGTTCCAAATGATTTTCCAAGACCCGTTCCATTCGCTGAATCCGCGGATGACGGTGGGACAAAGCATTGGCGAAGCGTTGATCATCCACGGATTGGGGAATTCGGAGGCCGCCAGGCAAACCCGTGTCGCCGAACTCCTGCAAAGCGTCGGTCTCACTGCCGACGTCGCGGACCGATTCCCCCACCAGTTCAGCGGAGGCCAACGGCAGCGCATCGGTATTGCCCGCGCCCTCGCCGTCGAGCCACGGCTCATAGTCTGTGACGAGCCGGTCAGCGCCCTCGACGTCAGCGTCCAAGCCCAGGTCATCAATTTGCTTCAGGACATCCAACGTGACCGTGGGCTCGCGTACCTGTTCATCTCGCACGATCTCGCCGTCGTCGAACACCTCTGCCAGCGCATCGTGGTCATGTACCTCGGCCGCGTGGTGGAATCCGGTCCGGCCCACTCGATTGGCCGCAACCCGCAACATCCCTACACCCAAGTCCTGCTATCCGCCGTACCCACGGTGAACCCTTCCGCCAAACGGGATCGCATCCTCCTCTCCGGGGATGTCCCCTCGCCCATCCATCCCCCAAGCGGTTGCCCCTTCCATCCGCGATGTCCCGTCGCCGAATCGCGCTGCCGCACCGAACGCCCCGAATTCCGAACGGTGGCCCACGGTCACGAGGCAGCGTGCCATCGGGTGCCAGCCTGAGTGTAAGACCTGGGGTGCGATGTCCGACCATTCATGAGCCTTGAAAGGATATCCACCTTGGATATCCTGTCACCTGTGAGTAGCGAAACCGTGGTTTTCAAGGTGGGTAATAGCCTCGCCGTCCGCTTGGTCGGCGATTGTCGCCTTCCCCGTGGCACTCGTGTGCGTGAACGGTGGGAGGGAAACACCATCGTCATCGAGCCGCTGATCGACGAGTGGTCACCCGCCTTTCTCGCCAGCGCCGGCGCTTGGGACGAACCCATTGAACGTCCGGGCCGAGACGAACGGGCTCGGGATCCCTTCGCGTGAAATTTCTTTTGGATACTTGTGCCGTCAGTGACTACCTGCGCGGCGTGGATTCGGTGGTCCAGCGCATCCAAAAGGTCCGACCGTCCGACGTCGCCATCAGCGCGGTCACGGTCATGGAACTCCGCTACGGGGCAACCCGTCGCCAATCACCGAAACTCACCGCCTCAGTGGACGCATTCCTGAGCGGCATTTCCGTTCTAACCTTTGACGCTGAGGCCGCCGAGCGCGCCGGTGTCGTGCGGGCCAAAATGGAAACCAAAGGCCTCAGCATCGCCTTGGCGGATTGTCAGATTGCCGGCACCGCGTTGGCTTACGACCTGACTCTGGTGACCCATGACAAAGACCTCATGCGCGTGCCTGACCTCAAGATGGTTGATTGGCGTTCTGACAGTTGAGCGAACGTTTAGGAAGCCGTTGCAATCCCCGAACTGGTTGCCCCTTCCATCCGCGATATCCCATCGCCAAATCGCGCTGCCGCACCGAACGCCCCGAATTCCGAACGGTGTCCCACGGTCACGAGGTAGCGTGCCATCCTCCGCGCTGACATCCTCACTCGGGGACGATCTCTTCGTCTTGCTCGATGCGCGAGGCGACCCAGTCGAATTGTCCGAGTGTGACCTTGGTTTGACAGTACTCGCACGCACCCGCCTGCGTGACCGACATCGACGCCCCGCAACTCGGACACTGCGTCATGTCGGTGCTACCCGGGGCATCCGCGTGCTTCACGAACGTCCAGTACTCGGTGAATCGCCGCGGCCGGGAGGGATGACCGCTCACGACCTCCATCGTTCTTTCGTTGATGGTGCGGTCGATGACACTCGCATGAATCCGGCACGTCACCGAGATGTGCTCGCCGTCGCGCTGAACGCGGCAAAGCTCGAGCTTCGAGATCTTGACGTCGTCGACCACATTGCGCAGGCCCTGCCTGAGATACTCCTCGACCCAGAATCGATGCGCCTGCCACAGCGCGTTCGTCTCGAACGGGCGCATCGCCAGGAGGTCGCGTTTCGACCAGGCATGCTGCAGGTTGGTGAAAATCGAGCGCGCCCGGTCCTCGAATGCCCCACGCTGCGGGCCCGGAAGCAGGCGTGCCGCCACGACCTCGACTTCTGAGTCCTTGGCCGTCCGGCCGCCGGTCCCGACCTCGGGCGCATCGGTCGTGAGCAGAGGCCCCCGAGACTCTTCCTCGATGACCCACGCGCTCCGAACACACCAGTCGCTCGCTCCGGGCAGCAGCGACATCCCACAATGGGCGCACCGGCCGAGTGCGTCCCGCTCGACAGGACTGCCGCATCCCCAACATCCGAATCGATCGATTTTGTCTTCGTCGACCGGAGGACTCCCCACCGCCCGGGCGAAGGACCACTCCTCATGCGAATACCAGGTGTTGTCACCATCGGCTCCCTGAACATGTCGGTTCAACCGCAGGCGCACTTGAATGACCAACAGGGCCGGGGCATCGGCGGTTGCGCCCGGGCTGGCTTCGGTTTCGACCGATATCGGGGTGATTTGTCCGATGATTACGCCGCGGACCTGTGCACCCCCGGTTCGTTTTAGCAGTTCCGCAACCACCTCGGGCGTCGCGTAGGGTGCCAGGCGTTCGAGGTCTCGCTGTGACGAAGAGGCTTCGAACAGGCGATTCACCAGCATCACGGCGCGCTCCAGAAAGAGCACCTCGCTGAACGCAGGATCGAAGCGCTGCGCCCGGAAACTGAGGGACGGCGGTAGTCGCGGCGATGCCAAAAACGCTCCAGTGAAGCCGGTGGGCGAGCCCGTCTGAAGCGACGAATACGATACCTGCGAACCCGAGTTACTCGCTCGGAGAATGACGACAATGATCAGAATGAGCAGGACGATGCGCATCGGCCAAGGCAGCAACAGGAAGAGAC
>Ga0255095_1001271_pt1 | contig 10355 bp, 12 predicted proteins | sample Colum_Law_RepC_8_2_FD_188435 | JGI IMG/M metagenome (GOLD analysis project Ga0255095, IMG submission 188435) | Freshwater microbial communities from Columbia River, Oregon, United States - Colum_Law_RepC_8d | ecosystem: Environmental > Aquatic > Freshwater > River | place: USA: Oregon...
TGTCCATCCCACTCGGCTGCGCGAAGCCATCGCCGGCGCGCAGGCGATGAAGTTCATCGGCCTCAACCTCACCGTCCCGCACAAGCTCCTGGCCATGGACATGGTGGACGTGCTCGATGCCTCCGCGCAGACGTGGGGCGCGGTGAACACCGTGCGCTTCGAGGCCCGCAACCCGGCCGGCGAATGGCAGCCGCTGGCGCAACTCTCCCCCGACCAGATTCACGAGCTGCGCTCCATGGGCTTCAACACCGACGCCGACGCCATCACGCGCTCGCTGCGGGAAGATCTCGGCTGCGAACTGCGCGGTGCCCGGGTGCTGCTGCTCGGCGCAGGCGGCGCGGGCCGCACCGCTGCGCTTAAGCTCGCCGCAGAAGGAGTCGCCGAGCTGTTCCTCGTGAACCGCACCGCCAGCAAGGCGGAGGAAGTGGCGGCGGAAATCCGCACCCGCCATCCCGCCGTGCGCACGCAGGTTGGCTACCCAAAATCCGCCGTGGACCTGCTGCTCAACGCCACTTCGCTCGGACTCAAGCCGGAGGATGGATCGCCGCTGGATGAAGTCGCCTTCCCGCTGCCACAGGCGCGCGCGGTCTATGACATGATTTACCGCCCGGCCGAGACGCCCTTGCTCCGCGCAGCAAAGGCTGCTGGCTGCAAGACGGCGAACGGCGTCGGCATGCTGCTCTATCAAGGAGCGAAGGCGCTGGAGATCTGGACCGGTCAGCCGGTGCCGGTGGAGGTCATGCGCGCGGCGCTGCTCAAGAACGTTTATGGCACCGCCTGAGCCATCCCCGCTGGCCGCCGTGCCGTTTCACTTCTGGTCGTTCTGGTTCTTCGTGTTCGGCTGCCTCGTCGGCAGTTTCCTCAACGTGTGCATCCACCGGATGCCCATCGGTTTGAGCGTGGTCACGCCGCCGTCGCACTGCCCGCACTGCAAGTATCAAATCCCGTTCTACCTCAACATCCCGCTGGTCACCTGGCTCTGGCTGCGCGGGCAGTGCGCGAATTGCAGCGCGCCCATCTCGCCGCGCTACTTCGGCGTCGAGCTGTTCACAGGACTGGCGTTTCTCGCCTGCTGGCTGGGGTTTGGCGGGAAGTCGTTTGTCGTGCCCATCGCGTATTGCGTGGTGCTCGCGGGCTTCATTGTCGCCACGCTCATTGACTTCGAGCACTTCATCATCCCGGATGAAATCACCTTGGGCGGCATCGCGGCGGGCGTGCTGGCGTCCGGCTTCTTCCCGGAAATCCACGGGGCCACCAAGGCGGCGGAAGGCCTCAAGGCTGCGGCGATCGGGGCCGCCGTGGGCTGGGGGCTGATCTACGGCATCCTGCGCCTGGGCAAGCTGCTCTTCGGCCAGCAGCAGGTGGCCCTGGCCCCGCAGTCGGAAATCATCTTCACCGAGAGCGAACTGCGCCTGCCCACCGAGCAGGTGCCTTACGAGGAGCTGTTTTACCGCGACAGCGACACCGTGCGCTTCCACGCCACCCGGCTAGAAATGGTGGACCGCTGCTTCTGGAACGTGGACGTGCGGCTCTCGCCGGGAAGCCTCCGCATCGGCAAGGAAACTTTCGACCCCGCCACCGTGCTGCACATGGAGGCCGTGACCGACCGGATCTCCCTGCCCCGCGAGGCCATGGGCTTTGGCGACGTGAAGTTCATGTCGGCCATCGGCGCGTTCCTCGGCTGGCAGGCGGTGCTTTTCTCGCTGACCATGAGCGCCATCATCGGCTCCGTGGTGGGCGTGACCCTCATCCTGTGCAGGCGGCGCGAGTGGTCGGCGCGCCTTCCCTACGGCCCTTACATCGCGGCGGCGGCCGTCATCTGGCTCTTCGGTCAGCGCCCCATCCTGCGCTGGTTGAGCGCGCAGTAAAACCCGCGTCCGCCAGCGCTCGGAGCACACTGCGTTTCACTGTGGCAATTTCTGCTTGGACTAGGCCAAGTGCGCGATTGAGTCGCCCCACGCATTCGCACTAGGCTCCCCCCTTCATGAGCAAACCTGCCTGTCCAATGTGCGAGATGACCGAGGTGCTAGAGCACCCCGAACGCTGGGAATGTGTGACCTGCGGTCATGAGTGGGAGCGCGCACCGGAGCCCGAAAAGGCCCGCGTCGTGAAGGACGCGCACGGCAACGTGCTCGCGGATGGCGACTGCGTGATCCTCATCAAGGACTTGAAGCTCGGCGGCTCGCAGGTGCTCAAAGGCGGCTCCAAATCCAAGCCCATCCGGCTCGTGGACGGCGACCACGAGATTGACTGCAAGGTGGACGGCATCGCGGTCGGGCTGAAGGCGTGCTTCGTGAAGAAGGCCTGAGGCGGCACGCCACTGGCACAGCCCGCGAAAGAGTTCTTTGTCTGGACCGTGCCGGGGACTGCTTTTACCGTTCGTCCATCCATGCAACACGCTTCCGACCAGATTCCTTCAAGCGTTTCCCGACGCGCGTTTTTGAAAGCCTCCTCGGCCCTGACAGCGGCTTCCCCGCTGCTGACGGGCCAGCTTCAGGCGCAATCCGCCGCAGCCAAGGGGCCGCTCATGGCCTACGTCGGCACGTTCAGCTCGCCGCTGCGCGACATGCTGCCCACGCAGGTCGATCTGCCGCCCGGCAACGGCCGCGGCATCCACCTCTTCCAGGTGAACCGCACCACTGGCGCACTGACTCCCAGCGGGGTGTATGAGCTGGGCACCAGCCCGAGCTGCCTGGCGTTGAACCCCGCCGGCACGCGCCTGTATTCCGCGAACGAGACGGACCGCGTGGGCGACGCCAAGGAGGGAACCGTCAGCGCCTTCGCCATCAACCGCGCCGATGGACAACTGAAGCTGCTCAACACCGTGCGCTCCGGCGGGGCCGGGCCCACCTACGTGAGCCTGCACCCGTCCGGCCGCTTCCTGCTGGTCGCGAACTATTTCGGCGGCTCGGTCGCGGTGCTGCCGATCCTGGCCGATGGCCGGCTGGGAGAAGCCAGCGACGTGAAGAACGACGCCGGCAAGATCGGCCCCACCAAGGCCACCCACGCCCCGCCCGGCAGCTTCGCCTTCAGCGGCCACGACCGGACGCACGCCCACATGATCGAGGCGGATCGCTCAGGCCGCTTCGTGCTGCACATTGATCTGGGCCTGGACCAAATCTTCGTCTGGAAGTTCGATGCGCAGAAAGGCGTGCTGACCCCGAACGATCCTCCCGCCATCTCGCTGCCACCGGGCGACGGACCGCGCCACTTCCACTTCCACCCCAACGGCCGCTGGTTCTATTCCATCCAGGAGGAAGGCTCGACCGTTGTCCTGTTCGATTACGACCCGGCCACCGGCCGGCTGACCGCGCGCCAATCGATTTCAACCCTGCCGCCGGGCTTCGCAGGCAGCAATTTCTGCTCGGAGATCCTCGTCTCCGCTGACGGACGGTTCGTCTATGCGGGCAACCGCCTGCACGACAGCATCGGCATCTTCTCCGTGGGCAAGAACGGCGAGCTGACCTACCTCGGCGAAGAGTGGACGCGCGGCAACTACCCGCGCAGCTTCAACTTCGATCCCACCGGCCAGTTCCTCTACTGCTGCAACCAGCGGGGCGACAACCTCGCCGTGTTCCGCGTGGACAAACAGACCGGTGGCCTGAAGTTCACCGGCCACTACTCCGCCGTGGGCAACCCCTCGATCATCGTCTTCCTCGATCTCGCGAAGGCGGGCTGACTTCAGCGCGAGCCGGGCTGAAGCCGGCCCTCGTCCAGATCGATGAACTCAAACATCGTCTGCACCGTGCCGGCCGGGAGGCCGATTTCGGCGAGCCGCTCGTTCAATCGCTGCGTCCCGGCATCGCGCCAGCCGCGCTTGGTCATGAACGCGTTCCAGACCTCGATCTCCTGATCGTCCGGATGGCGGCCGTGCTGGAATGCCCATTCGAGCAGCTCGGCATCGGTCTTGTCGCCCTTGAGCGTCTCCGCTTCGAGCTTCGCGTAATCGAGCTTGAGGAACAGGCAGCAGCGCCAGTCAAAACTCCCCTTCACCACGCCGCGCGCCGCCTGCCAGCCCGCAGGCAGCTTCCCCGCCGCCGCGAGGCGGATCTTGTCCAGCATGCGACCGAAATAAACGAGGCCGTTGACCTGATCGAACGGACTGCGCAGCCCGGGAATGAGCGTTGGATAGGATTGTGCCATGCGCGCAGTAGAGCATGGGCAAAAGGCAGCCGCAAGCGAGCGGCTGCCGGCGAACAGCACCTTTAACTTCTCGGCGGCCACTCCGCGCCGACGAGTTCCTTGGGTAATTGCGTCGGGTCGGTCGGGTAGATGAGCGACAGGTCCATCTTCGACTTCGAGCCTTGCAGGAATTCTAGTTCCTCCGGTGCGCCGATGATGAGCCAGAGCACCTCGGCGTCGGTGTCGTTGAACACCTGCCGCAACTGGTCCGGGCCGACCAGCACGCCGCCATGTTGGGGAACCGTCAACGTCTCCTCGCCTACGCGCAGGCGGCCCGTGCCTTCGAGAACGAAGTAGAACTCTTCAGCGCGGATATGCTTGTGCAGCGTGTTCGCGCTCTTCGGCGGCAATCGCCAGAGACGGGCACCGATGTTCTCGCTCCCCGTGCGCTCCAGAAAATCTGCGTTCGGAATCTTCATCAGATTCGACGGACGCCAATGCAGGTCGTCCGGCGTGATGAGCCGGTAGCCTTGAAATGTTTTCATAGTTTTGTGCGGTAGGGCGGTGCTGCCACGCCACCCAAACTAGACCCTCAGCACGCCACGAAATCCTCTGGAGGCGTAGTAGGACTGCGCGCCGTTGCAGCCGATGAAGACGCGCCCGTAACTCCGACCGCCCCAGAGCGCACCGCCCTGCTCGCGAAAATCCGCCGGGGTGGCGATCCAGCTCGACGTCTTCGTGTCGAACTCGCCCAGCTTTTGCAGCGCGAGGTATTCCTCCTCCGTCAACACCACCACGCCCATGTCCGCCGCCGCATCCAGGACGCAGTTTTTGGGTTTGTGTTCCTTGCGCGCCTCCAACGCCGCGCGGTCGTAGCAAAAACTGACGCGGCCCTTGGGACTTTGCGCGGAACAATCCATGAAGACGAACTCGCCCGATTTTTTATCCTGCCCGACCACATCCGGTTCGCCGCCGGTGCGTTCCATTTCTGCGAGCGACCACAGCTTGTCCGGCCGGACCTCCAACCGCGCCTGCACTTTGGCCCACACCAAACCTGGGTGACGGGCCTTGTTCGCGTCAAACCGGGCCTGCAACGTCGCCAGCAGCGCGTCGCGTTGTTTGGGGGATAATTCTTTGTTCATCACTTCGCCTTTCGGGGTGGTTGCTCCGCTGCTCCTCCGCCCAACACCTGCTGGATTTCCGCGTGCGCAAAGTTGGCTTGGTCCGCCGTCGTGTCCCGCTCCAAGAGACAGGTCTCTCGGCCGTCTTCATGCACTGCCCAGAGATGGTAGTGGGTCGCCACCCGGCCTTCAGAGCCCGAGCGGAATTGACGCACCTCGAGCCGACGGATCGTGTTCGTTGCCACCTCGGAACCGCGCCGCCACGGCAGCGGCCCGTGTTTAATCGTGATGCGTTCGGGCGTGACCTCCAACCGCGTCACGTTCACCAGCCGCCGGACCACGATGTAGAGGAAGACGACTCCCATGACGCCAAACGCCAGCATCAGCAGTCGAATTGGATCGTTCCACGGCATGCCGGCCAATTTGAAGGACAACAGCACCGGAATAGCCGCCGCTATCAATCCCAACGGCAGCAAGGCCCACGACGTCATGTTCCGCCAACTGATCGTGACGAGCAGTCCCGAAGACTTGCGCTCCAAACGCAGGCCATCCGGACGGGATGGCAAATCAACGGACGACTTCATGGTCAGGCTACGCGACGAACTCCGGCGTGAACTGGCCGCGCCAGCCGAAGGGGTTGCTCCGCGTCTGGTGGACGACATCCAGCTTTTGGTGGTCAAGGAACTTCATTTCAGCTTCTTGGCCGGAGCTTGGGAAGATTGCCCCTCTGCCTTCTCCGCCATGCGCGCCCGCGCGGACAGCACGGCCTCATGCAGCTTCTTCTGCAACTGCTCCTTCGGCAGCACGTCGGTCCAGTAGGACGACACGCGGATGCCGGACTTTTCCAAGTCAAGCAACTCCACCGTCTCGTGACGCTGACCCGCGCAGAGAATCAGGCCAATGGGCGCTTCCTCGCCCGGCTTGCGCTCGTGACGGTCGAGCCAGCGGAGATAGAATTCCATCTGCCCTTTGTCGCCGGGCTTGAACTCCTCCAGCTTGAGGTCAATCGCCACGAGCCGACGCAGGTGGCGATGGTAGAACAGCAGGTCGAGGTAATGGTCCTCGCCGTCCACCGTGATGCGCTTCTGCCGTTCGAGAAACGCGAAGCCGACGCCGAGTTCGAGGACGAACGCCTCGATTTCGCGCAGGATGGCCGCCTCCAAATCCTTCTCCGCGTAGGTATTTCGCAGGCCCAGAAAATCCAGGACGTAAGGATCGCGGAACACGAGGTCGGGCGTGAGCCTGTCCTCCTCGCGCAACGCCGCCAGCTCCTGCCGGATGAGCTTTTCTGGCTTCTTCGACAACGCCGTCCGCTCGAAAAGCATCCCGCCGATTTTCTTCGCCAGCATCCGCGTGCTCCACTTTTCGATGCGGCACATCTCTGCGTAGAAATCCCGCTTCAACTCATCCTGCTGCGGAACGATCTCCTTGAAATGACTCCAGCCCAATTGTCGCCGCAGTGTAGCGACAATTCGCTCGTCCGGAAACGCCTCGGCGAATTGCACCATGCGGCGAAGGTTCTTCTCGGCGAAGCCCCGGCCAAACTCCGCCTCCAATTGTCGCGACAGCGTAGCGACAATCTCCGCCCCATACTCCGCACGCTTCTCCTTGAGGATGTCCTGATGCACGCGGCGGCCGATGTGCCAGTAGAGCGTGACCAGCCCGGAATCCACCGCCCGCGCCACCTGCTCCCGCGCCGCGAGGATGAGTCCGCGCACCTCCACCAGCAACGGCGCAACGGAACGCGCGGGCTTGGCAGAGACTTTGGTGAGCGCAAGCTTCTTGGGCATAGCGAATTCAGGCTATGCGACGAACTCCGGCGTGAACTGGCCGAGCCAGCCGAAGAGGTTACCGCTTGGTCTCACGCCGGCTTTTCAACCACCTTGCCATTCTGCCAGACCACCACGGGCAGCTTCAGAGCCCGACTCTGCATCTCGACGTTCCTGGCCGCTCGGCGCAACGCGCGTTCAGCGCGCAGCACAAAGGGCGGAGTCTTGGTGGATTTTCTGACGTGTCCGATTGTCTTCATGCGCAAATCACTTTTCTCAAGGCATCAATATCATGGGCGGACGAAATGGCGAGCCGTTTGGCGGGCAGGCTGCGGCTGTCCCACACCGCCCAGCGCGTTGCCAGCGGCAAATAATCGTCGAGCAGATGGACAAGACTGCGCTTGAACCGCCGACGAATGTCCGCCGCAGGAACGTGATGCCCGCCCTGTTTCACGCGCAGTCGAACACGGGCGACGGCTTGGGCAGGGCTGGAAAGCCAGAGGTAATGGAGTTCTATCTCGAATCCGAGTTTCCGCGCCCGCTGGAACAGCCGGATGTAGGTTTTGCCGCTCAAGGTGGTCTCCAAGGCGAACGTGTCACGACCGCGCAGGCATTCATCCACCTGAGTAATCAACAACCGTGCGGCGCGCACCGCCCCCGCGCTCGGTTTGAACGGCGATAGACCGCGCGCGATCTCATCGGCGTTGAGGAAGCGCAGGCACTTCACTTCCTTGGGCAGAAACTCCTTCGCAAACGTGGTCTTGCCCGCGCCGTTGCACCCGGCGATGACGTAGATCGTGGGCGACCTGGCTGGCATGGCTACGCGACGAACTCCAGCGTGAACCGCCCGCGCCAGCCGAAGAGGCTGCTCCGCGTCTGGTTGACGACATCCAGCTTTTGGCGGTCGAGGGGTTTCACTAAGTCAGTAGTTCATTCACCTTTTCGAAAAAGGCTGCGAAGCGGGCGATTGTATCGTCGCTAAACTTCTTTGGTGGATTTGTGCTGAAGTGCGATGCGACTCTGTAGTGATTAAAACCACCCGACGGTCGGATTTGTATTCCGGTGGACGCGAGGTGTCGTTCGAGTCTTTCAACAATGCGTGACCCGGGCGGGAGGTCAGAAAACTTGATAACCTTTCCGCCAAGCCCCTTTTTGAACGCCTCGTTGAACTGCTCAACGTAGATAGCCGCATCGAAAAGGTCCTCCGTGTCAGAAGCAATTCCATCCATGCCGATTGTAGCCAAGTCGCGGAACTGAGACGCATTCAGCAGAAACTTTGGCGCGACGATCCGCTCCTTTACCAAGTCCATCAGCTTCTGTTCGGGCGCTCCTCGATAATCATGAAGCACGACCAACTTGAGATCGCTCGCACCGAGCAAGGCAATGAAAGTGACGAGCTTATCAAGCCCGCCTACCGGGACGATTTTGATGTTTTCACTTAAGCTTGGCTTGCCCATCGATTCGAGCAGCGCAGACATGGATTTGAGATAAATCAATTCCGATGGTCCCTCGACCAACAGATTGCGCTTCGAGACAAAGAGATTTTGAGCAATTGTCCAACCCAAGGCAGCCTGCAAAGGGAAGATCGTTCGAGGATCGGAGCCGTTGACTTCTGAGGCGATAATGGTTCCAAGCTTCTCCTTATCCTCAACCACACGAACTTGATGCAGCCGGTCCGAATGCACCATGAAGGGAGAGTGAGTTGTGTAGAGCACTTGGTGCCGTTCTGAAAGGTCGTCGATGTAGCGGAGGAAGTCCGCTTGAGCCAAGGCGTGCAAAGCCAAACCCGGTTCATCAAGCAAAAGAATCAAATCTCGAGACACACCCTTTCCAGCGGCGTCCACCTGGTGCTGCACACTGTCGAACCAGACCAGAAAACTGAAAAACCAGATGAAACCACGGCTGCGCTGTGCAAATGGCGTGCTGACCCCACGGTGTTTGCGGTTCTTGATGCGGAGATAGAGGTTGGGACCGTTGTTGAAGGGTGCTTGGTCCTCGGTGTCCGCCTTGATATCAACCTCGACCTCCAAATCTTCGTTCTGCTTCCAGAACGCCATGATTTGGTCAGTGAGGTTGATGGAGACACCCTCAATCTTCGCTTTCAACGGTTCGTAGCCTCCAGTCTTCGTGAAGTCATCAATTGAGATGTCGGCCATGCGTAGCAACGCCATCACTGCGCGATGCTGTGGCTGTAATTGTTTGGGGTCAGCTTGAGCTTGGGCGACTCGTTGAGCCAAGTCAGCTAAGTTCATTTTGCTCGGGAGGAGATCGTAATCGCTAAAATACAGAAACTTCGGAAGCCTCGTATCCAGCCAAGTCCAGATCTCTGACTGGACTACGTGCTCCCATTTCGTCGCCGCGATTCGCGCGTTGATTTCGGCAAGGATCTGTTGGTCTGGTCCGGTGAGGCTCAACCCGGCTAGCAGGTCGGGAATTGAACGAAGCGACTTCGCATTCGCCGCCTTTGCCTTCGCATCAGAACTGAGTTTGCTCACCGCCGCCGCAACCACAGGCTGTTCGTCGACGGAGATCGATATGGTGCGCTTGTTGTCGTAGAGATGGGTAACCGAAAACTCAAAGCTTTCGGGAAGGCTGACTTTGAATTGCGAGTTGATTGCCACAATTTCGGCGGCGTTCAGACGGTAGGTGAGAATTGCCGCTTCCTCCGCTTTGTCTTTGTGGCGCTTCAGGTAAGCTGCAAGGTCTTTGCGAGGGTAGTCGTCAACCGGATTGAACTTCGCTAATCCGAGTGCATCGGCAGACTTTGTCAGTGCTTGCAAGAACACCGTTTTGCCAGCTTCGTTCATTCCCACGAACACAGTTACCTTGTCGTCGATCTCGACGTCCTGTGCCGTGTTTATCGATTTGAATGGGCCGACTTGAACAGAGACGAGTTTCATAATCGCTTTCGGTTGGTATCCGATTCACGCCTTCGCGTAAACCTCCGCGCCCTTCTCCACGAACTCCTTCGACTTTTCTTCCATCCCTTTCTTCAGCGCCTCTTCCTCGGCGATGCCTTGTTCGGCAGCGTATTTGCGAACGTCTTCGGTGATCTTCATCGAGCAGAAGTGCGGTCCGCACATGGAGCAAAAATGCGCGGTCTTTGCGCCTTCCTGCGGGAGCGTCTCGTCGTGGAACTCGCGCGCGGTGACGGGGTCGAGGCTGAGGTTGAATTGATCTTCCCAGCGGAATTCAAAGCGCGCCTTGCTCAACGCATTGTCGCGGTATTGCGCGCCGGGATGGCCTTTGGCGAGGTCGGCGGCGTGCGCGGCGATCTTGTAGGCGATGACGCCGTCTTTCACGTCTTTCTTGTTCGGCAGGCCGAGGTGTTCCTTGGGCGTGA
>Ga0255095_1001272_pt1 | contig 10351 bp, 12 predicted proteins | sample Colum_Law_RepC_8_2_FD_188435 | JGI IMG/M metagenome (GOLD analysis project Ga0255095, IMG submission 188435) | Freshwater microbial communities from Columbia River, Oregon, United States - Colum_Law_RepC_8d | ecosystem: Environmental > Aquatic > Freshwater > River | place: USA: Oregon...
CAACACGTCGCTGGCAGGGCTGCTGCCGTATCTGAAGGATAAGGGCGTGGGCATTATGAGCGCGTCGCCCTTTAGCGAGCGGCTGCTGACGCGGCAACCGCTGCCGACATGGCATCACGCGCCGGACTCGCTCAAGGCGCAGTGCCGGAAGGCCGTGGAGTTCTGCGATGCGAAGGGCGTGGACATCGCGAAACTGGCCTTGCAGTTCTGCGTGCAGAATCCCGATATCGCCACAACGGTCCCCGGCACGGCGAACCCGGACAACATGGCGAAGCAGCTCCAGTGGCTGGACGAGCCGGTGGACCATGAGTTGATTGCCGAAGTGAGGAAGCTGCTCGATCCGACGAAGAACGTCCTCTGGCGCGTGGGCCGGCAGGAGAACAGCGTGGATTGGGATGCGGGAGTATGACTGGCCTGAGAAATGTCGAGGAAGCGACCGGGCTGCTCGGCGCCATCGCCCATGCGGCAGAGGAGCGTGGCTTGCCGTTTCTGCTCATCGGTGGGCTGGCCGTGGTAGAACACGGTTACGGTCGCACGACGGACGACATGGACTTGATGATTCGCCGGGCGGACCAAGCGGCTTGGATTGAGCTGTTCGCGGCGCTGAACTATCGCCCGTGGCAGGATGGCGATTCGTTTATGCAGTTCGAGCTGACGACCGGCAAAGGCATGCCGCTCGACATCATGCTGACCAACGACGAGACATTCAGCCAACTGCACGCCGGATCCATGCGCCGCAAGGTGCTGGGCGTGTCAGTGCCGCTGCCAAGCTTGAGCCATCTGCTCGCGCTGAAGTTTCACGCCATCCGCCACACGCGCGGCTCGCGCGGCATGAAGGACATGGGCGACGTGGCGTCGCTCATCGAGGTGAACCGCGTGGATGTGACGACACCCGAGTTCCGCGAGTTGTGCGACAAATATGGAACCGTCGAATTGTATGACTACTGCCAACGACACTACGGCCGCAAAAATTGAAGTGCCCGACTTCGAGCTGCCCGTGCTGCCGCCCGAGTGGCGGCGCGTGCCAACGGCATCGCTTGAGGAACTGCTCCAACTCTCGCGCTGGAACGACCCCTCCGCCCGCGAGCATCGGCGTAAGCTGGATTGCATGCCCGGCTACCGCTGTGACGTGGAGTTTGTGATGGAGTAACTCCAGCCACCGAGCTTCGTCCCAATGAGCTTTCCTCTCTGTGCCCGTCCCACCTCTGCGTTAAGTGGAATCGCCATACTCGCCACCGCCTTCACCCTCGCCGCCGAAATCGCCGACCCGCAACTTCGCACCGACCACCCTTGGTATCCGGGCGAGCTCGCGCTATCGACCTTCGACCGCCTCTTCGCCACGCAAGCCGAGCAGTATCGGCGTGCAACGGGCAAGGCCCCGGCCACCGACGAGGACCGCGCGCTGGCCTCGTGGTTCTTTCGGAACACGCACTACGCGCACGGCGAGGAGGGCGCGCACAACTGGTGGGGCAAGGGCTTTCAAAGCGGCGGCGACTTGCGACTGCGCGAGTATTGGACCGGCCTGTTTGCGCACGGCTTTGGCCTGTGCGGCACGACGCACTCGCAGTGGTCGGCGGAAATGGAATTTCTCCTCGGCCATGGGCGCGGACGCGGCGTCGGTGCGGCGGGCCACAACGCCTTTGAAGTCTGGCTCACCGGCGGCGCTTACGGCGCGGGCAAGTGGGCGCTGCTGGACCACGACCTTTCGACGGTCATCTTCGATACCGGCGGCGCGGCGCTGCTCGGCCTAGCCGATGTGCAGCGCGATTGGAAACAGCTCACCGACCGGAAGTTCGCGCCCGACCGTCAGCGCGGCTGGCTCGTCTGCGGCCTGCATCCCGGCGACGGTGCGTCCTACGCGAGCTACAACGTCGCCGAGTATCTGCCGGGCTACGCCGGTCCGCCACCGATGCTGCGCGTGCGCCGCGGCGAAACGCTGCGGCGCTACTTCGCGCCGGGCTTGGAGGATGGGAAGACCTTCGTGTTCTGGGGCCGAAACTACAACGCCGCCGGCATCCCCGGCCCCGAGCGCGCGCAGACGTGGGTGAACCAGCCGGAGAAGATGCACGGCTCGAAGACCGGCACGCCCTTCCGCGCGGGCCAGGCGCGCTACGGCAACGCGGTTTCAACCTATCGCCCGGACTTTGCCAACGGCGACTACCGCGAGGGCGTCGTGGACGAAGGCGCGAACCACGTCACGTTTGCTTTCCGCACGCCCTACGTCATCGGGGCGACGCCGCCGGACAACTCCGCGTGGGGCATTTACAAGGACGGGGGGCGCAACGGACTCGTGCTGCGCGGCAAGGCGACGGCGAAGGTGAGCGTGTCCGTGGACGACGGCGGGACGTGGAAGGACGCGGGCGAATTCCGCGACGGCCTCGACCTGACCGACTTCGTGAAGGGCCGTCAGAACTACCAACTCCGCCTGCACGCGCCCGCGAAGTCGCTCGCCAACTCCGGCCTCGTCCTCACCACCGTCTGCCAGCTCAACCCCGCGATGCTCCCGCGCCTGCCCGACGACGGCGCGCAAATCACCTTCGCCGCGTCGGGCAGGGGTGTCGTCTCCGCCGGACCGACGAAGCCAGAGGCGCAAACGCACGTCGTGGCCGGAGCATTCGACTCGCCCAGCGTCACACTCGCGCTGCCCGTGCCGGCGGGCACGGTGGCACGGAAGATTTATGCCGCCGCGCACATGGCCACGAGCACCCCGCCCAGTGCCGAACTGAAGAGCCAAATCGAATTCTCCATCGACGGCGGCAAGTCGTGGCGGCCCGTGGTGAAGGACTGGCAAATCCTCCGGCGTGGCGATGAGCCGAAGGATTTCTGGTCGCAGAGTTTTTGCCACGGCGCGGTGGAGTTGCCTGCTGGAAAACTCGACACCGTGCAGGTGCGCTTCCGCAATGACGGCGGCAAGCGCTACCTTCGCGCCGAGGCGCACCTCGTCCACGAGACGCCGCAGCTCGACGCGACGAAGGTGACGTTCAGTTGGACCAACACGAGCGGGCCGCACACTGACACGCGCGTGGCGGGCAAAGCGGAAGCGTGGAAACTGCCCGTTGGCAAGAACGTGCAGACGCGGTGGGTGGAGTTTGAGGCGGTGGCGGCAAAATGAACGCTAGCGTTTTCTCACTTGGCGGCGCGCAGTTGCTGAGCATTTGGAATGCGGCGACTCGTCGCCACCTCCACAACGCGCCGGGTGTCCCAAGATTTTTGGCAATCCCAGTTGGTCTCCTCAATCTTCAACCCCAAACCAGTCATGACCATTGATTCCCACCAGCACTTCTGGCGTTACACCGCGGCCAGTTATCCATGGATGACAGACAAGCTCGCATCGCTCCGGCGTGATTACCTGCCGGAGGCTCTCGCGCCGTTGCTGAAGCAGACTGGGCTGGATGGCTGCGTGGCGGTGCAGGCGCAGCAGACCGTGGCCGAGGCGCGGTGGCTGTTGTCGCTCACGGACGCGCACCCGTTCATCAAGGGCGTGGTGGGCTGGGTGGATTTGCAGAGCGACCGTGTGGAGGAGCAACTGGCGGAGCTGGCCCGGCACCCGCGCTTCGTCGGCGTGCGGCATGTGGTGCAGGACGAGCCGGACAACAACTTCATGCTGAGGCCAGCCTTCCAGCGCGGCATTGGGAAGCTGCGGCAGTTCAATCTCGCCTACGACATTCTCGTCTTCCCGAAGCAACTGCCCGCCTCAATTCAACTTGCCGCGAACTTCCCGGAGCAGCGCTTCGTGCTCGACCATATCGCTAAGCCGTTCATCCGGGACGGGACGATCTCGCCATGGAGCGAGCAAATCCGCGAGTTGGCGAAGGCTCCAAACGTGTGGTGCAAGGTCTCCGGCATGATCACGGAGGCGAAGTGGACGGGCTGGCGCGCGGAAGACTTCCGCCCGTATCTGGACGTGGTGTTCGAGGCCTTCGGCGTGGAGCGGCTGATGTTTGGCACGGACTGGCCGGTGGCGACCCTCGCGGGGACGTATCAGGAGGTCCACCAACTGGCAGCCAGCTACGTGCGCAACCTGACTGCGGAACAGCAGGCCCGGTTCTTCGGAGGCAGCGCCACCGAGTTCTACCGGCTGCGCGCCTGAACACAACGCCCGCCGGACCGGGGCAAAAAAAGACCCCGGCTTGCGCCGGGGTCTGATGGGGAGAAAGCAACTTACTTCGCGCCGAGGATCGCGTCCTTCGCGGCCTTGGCCACGCGGAACTTCACGACCTTCTTGGCCTTGATCTGGATGGCCTCGCCGGTGGCGGGGTTGCGACCCATGCGGGCCTTGCGGTTGACGAGCACCAGCTTGCCGATGCCGGGGAGCGTAAAGGTGTTCTTGGCGTTCTTGTAGGCGAGTTCAGCGATGTGCTCGAGGATGCCGGCGGCCTGCTTCTTGGAGATCTCCGCCTTTTCAGCGATAGCGGCGGCGATTTGTGACTTGGAGAGGGCTTTTGCCATAGGTGGTTTTAGTTGGGTGTTAGTGTTGACTGGTGTGCGTCTTGCGACTTGCGGTGATAAAAATGCAACCACCGAAGGCAGCGCAAGGATAAAACGCACATATTAAAGGATTTTTGGCCATATCCCACAGGTCCTAACGGTTGCAGCACAGCGCATAACTCGCTTGGCAGCCGGGTGGCCCCCGTCTAGTTTCCCAGTTGTGAACTCGCGCAAGAAACCACTCGTGGTCGCCGTCGTCGTTCTGCTTGGCGTCTGGATTCTGGCTTACGTGGGCTTCGCGATCGCCAAGAACGCAAAGGTCACCGGCGAAAAGGTTCGCGCCTATCTGGCAAAGAATGATCTATCCAAACTGCAAGGCCGCGACCGCGCCAAGGCCCTCAAGCAACTGGCCAACTACATGAACCAACTGCCCCCCGATGAACGGCGCAACGCGCGGATGGACCGCGAATGGGACAAGTGGTTCAAGGAAATGAACGAGCAGGAGAAGGGTGAGTTCATCGAGGCCACGCTGCCCAGCGGCGTGAAACAGATGCTGACCGCGTTCGAGCAGCTCCCGCCGGAGAAGCGGGCCAAGGCCGTGACCGACAGCGTCAAGCGCATGCGCGAGGCGCGGGACGATCCCCGGAACCGCGCCCAGTGGGAAGGCCGGGACGCCCCGCCGCCGTTGAGCGAGGATCTGCAAAAGCGCGTCACCGCCGCCGGACTGGGCGCGTTTTATTCGCAAAGCTCCGCGCAAACCAAGGCCGAGCTCGCCCCGTTGCTGGAGGAGATTCAACGCTCGATGGAGAGCGGCCGCCTGATGCGGCCAGGAAGGTAACCATGCAGCCACCCATCACCCGCCACCCGCAAGTCGCCGCCCGCACTGCCTTCACCTTGATCGAGCTGCTCGTCGTCATCGCCATCATCGGCGTGCTGGCCGGCCTGTTGATGCCGGTGATGAGCAAGACCAAGGAGGCCGGTCGCGGGACTGTGTGCCTGAGCAACCTGCGCCAGCTTGGCCTCGGCCTCCAGGTGTATGTGCAGGACAATGGCAACCGCCTGCCCTTCATGCGCGATGCCCTGCTGGGCACCAACTCAGTCCCCGCCACCAACGCCTTCCCGCTGCCCGCGCCGGACGCCGTGCTCCTGCGCCACACCGGCGGCAACTCGAACGTCTGGCAGTGCCCCTCCGACCGGCTGGATCTCTACCAGCAGACCGGCACCAGCTACGCTTGGAACTCCCTGCTCAACGGCCAGGATGCCGACCGGCTGGTGGTGATGAACATCGCCTTTGGCCAGAGCCAGATTCCGGTCTTCTACGACAAGGAGAACTTTCACAAGGACCGCGGCGTGGGGAAGGAAGTGAACTTCCTCTACGCCGACGGCCACATCAACAAGCTCCTCGAAGTGGGAGGCACGCGGTGATCCAACTGCGCAGCGTGAGCAAGCAATTCGGAGCGCGCTGGGCGGTGCGCGATCTGGATCTCTCCGTCCCGCGCGGGGAGATCTTCGGACTCCTTGGCCACAACGGAGCCGGCAAGAGCACGGCCATCGGCATGATGCTGGGGCAGGTCTGGCCCACCAGCGGCGAACTGCGCATCTGCGGCCACGATGTCACCGCGCACCGCGCCCAGGCGCTCCAGCGCGTCGGTGCCATCTTCGAGGCCCCGGTCTTCTACGACTATCTGAGTGGTTGGAAAAACCTCCAGATCCTCAGCCACTACACCGCGCCCACCCCGCCGGACCGCATCAGGAAAATCGTCGAGTGGGTCGGCCTCACCGGACGCGAGCACGACAAGGTGAGCAAGTATTCCCACGGCATGCGAACGCGCCTGGCGCTCGCGCAGGCGCTGCTGCCCGACCCGGAATTGCTGATTCTCGACGAGCCCAGCGACGGCCTTGATCCCGAGGGCATCCATGAGATGCGCCTCACCATCCAGCGCCTGCAAAAGGAACTGGGGCTCACCATCCTGCTCTCCTCGCACCTGCTCAACGAGGTCGAGTTGCTCTGCACCCGCATCGCCGTCGTCAACCAAGGCCGGAAGGTGTTTGAAGGCGCGCTGGCCGATGCCAAGCAAACCCGGCACTGGGTCCGCCTCAAGGTCGGCGACTTCGCGAAAGCCACGGCCAGCTTGCAGGCCGAGAAGCTGATCACCGATACGCGCAACGGCTCGCTCGTCGCGCTGGCTGACGGCGTGAAGACGGACTCGCTCGTCCGCCGCCTCGTGGCCCTGGACATCCCCGTCTTCGAGATCGCGCAGGAGGAGGAGACCTTGGAGAGCTTCTACCTGAACTTGATGCAGGACAGCCGAGAGGAGGGGAAGAAGTTGAAGGCTGAAAGTTGAAAGAGCGCCCTTGTTCCTCTCTCTTCTCCAGTCCTGCCCTTCAACTTCCCGCCTTCAACCTTCAACTTCCTCGTATGTTTCTCCTCCAACTCCGCAGTGAACTGGCGAAGCTCTTCGGCAAGAAGCGCACCTACATCGGCTTCGGGGTCTTCCTGCTGGCGCAGAACCTCATGCTGCTGGCCTTCCGTTTCTCGAACTGGCAGAAGGGCACGGCCAAGCTGCTGGAATCCAACGGCTACCTCGCCACCGAGTTCATCTCCGCCCTCACCGTCGCCGTGGTGATGCTCATCCCGCAAATCCTGCTGTTGATGCCACTCTACGTCATGCTGGTGGGCGGCGACCTTGTGGCCAAGGAGGCGGAGGACGGCACGTTGCGCATGATCCTCTCCCGGCCGATTTCACGGTTCCGACTGCTGTTCATCAAGTGGGTCACCGGCGTGATTTTTGCCACCATCCTGGTGATCTCACTCGGCGTGATGGCCTTGCTCTTCGCCAGCTTCTGGTTCGAGTGGAAGGGGATGTTCGTCTTCATCCCGATGCCCGGCGGATCGCCGATTTTCAACGTCCTGGACGCCACTGACGGCCTCAAATTCTATGCGCTGGCGCATGTGATGCTGGCCGTCAACGCCTGCACCATGCTGAGCCTTTCGTTCATGTTCTCGTGCTTCAACATGAAGCCGGCGGCGGCCACCGTCCTCGCGATGTCGTTCCTGCTGCTCAGCCTTGTGATGGAGGCCATGCCGTTCTTCGAGGAGTGGAAGGAGCTTGCCCTCACGCACCATTTCCGCGCCTGGGTGCTGGTGTTCACCAAGCCCATGCAGCTCGCGCAAATGGCCGAGGCGCTTTGCGTGCTGGCAGCGGTGAACGTCACGGCCTTCATCATCGGCACCACCCACTTCCACATGCGCGACATCAAGTCGTAATCCCATGGTCAGCCTCACTGAACTCATGATCCTCGCCGTGGTCATCGCCATTGGCATCGGCTGCTGGCTGGTCTTCAGCCGCAGCTCGAACGATAAGAAAGATGAGTAGGCACAAGCAAATTGTTTCCGTGGCGGCGACCTCCAGTCGCCGTGTTGGGCGGACGTCACCGTCCCAGGCGGCGACTGCAAGTCGCCGGCACGAAGCTCTTCGCATACGCGCCGCCCGCGCAACCGACGCCCCCGTCATCGCCCGGTTCAACCGCGCGATGGCCTTGGAGACGGAGGCCCGCAAACTCAGCCCGCAGCGCGTGCTGCACGGCGTGCGGGCGCTCCTGGCGGATGCGGCGAAGGGCCGCTACTTCGTCGCGGAATGCGACGGCGAGGTCATCGGCCAGACGCTGATCACCTACGAATGGAGCGACTGGCGGAACGGAAATTTCTGGTGGATTCAGAGCGTGTATGTCGCGCCTGCGCATCGGGGCCAGGGCGTGTTCAAGGCGCTGCACCAGCACATCCACCAGCTTGCGCGCCGACAAAAGGATGTTTGCGGACTGCGCCTCTACGTCGATGGCCACAACGCCCAGGCCAAAGAGGTTTACGCCCGCCTGGGCCTCGCTCGGACAGACTACGAGCTTTGGGAAGAAGACTTCCGCCGCCAGACTGGCTGAGCGGGCGAGTGCTCCGGCTACGGCTTGGCCGGGACCGTTGGCAACGCCAAAGCCAGGGCGGTCGTGGCCCAACCGGCGGCGGTGATGGAGATGAATTGATCGTCCCCGTGCGGATAACCGGACTCGTAGTAAGCTTGGATCGGTGTGCTCCGGGTCTTCACATGCCATGAACCGTCCGCCCGCTGCGCGGCCAGCAGCCACGCGAGCCCACGCTGATACGCCACATCCGCCGCGGTGAGCACACCCGTTTGATGCAGGGCCACCAAAGCCGTGCCCGTGGCGTAGGCATCGCTGGCCAGGTCCGGCAACTGCGCCCAGCCACCGTCCTCCCGCTGCGTCTTCAGCAATTCCTGCGCGGCCCGGCGCAGTTCCTCCGGGGCCGCCTCGGCCACGTGCAGCGCCCATAAGCGAAAGGCCCGGTCCTCCGTATCTTTTGCGGAGGTTTTCAGCATCCATCCCCGGACCTGCGCGGTGCGCTGGGCGATGCGTTCCTTTTGCTCCTCCGTGCCGAACTTTTTTAACGCCCGCAAGCCGACGAAGTTCATGGTGAACAAGCTGGCCTCGCTGGGCGGACGGATGCTCTGCGGCTTCCAATAGTCCAAATCCTTCTGCCAGCGCAGCAGATACTCCGTGACTGCCGCCGTGGTGGCATCCGATGCCCAGCCGCCAAACTCCAGCGTGAGCAGCGCGTAACCCGCCGTGAGCGCCTGACCGCCGTGCCCTTTGCCGGCCAGATAGTTCGCCCGGTTCCGCGCCAGATGCGCGACGGTAAAATCGAGCTGCTGCCGGAGGTTTTCCGCATCCACCGCCAGACCACGCGCCCGGGCGGTCGTCAATGCGATGACTGGCAGCGCTTGATTGTGGCAGGTGAAACAGTTCTTCCGCTTCTCCGCCGATCCCCGTGCGCCGGCTTCCAGCAACGGCACCGCTTTCGCCACGGCAGCACGGACAGCTTCTGCATCCGGCTTCGCCGCCGCCAGTGCCGGAGAAACCAAGCTGCTGGCGGACGCGGTCAACCAGAGGAAAGCGGCGAGCCGGAGGTTCACGATTTGGGCAGCAACGAAACAGCCCGCACAGCTACGCCAGTTCAAAGCCTGGAATCGTCCCGTTGCCGGAACCGAACGCGTTCACATCCGCACCCAGACGACGCAGAAACTGCACGTAGAGATTAGACAACGGCGGGTTCTTCTTCGGATCGAAGGCGAGATGCTGGCCGTGCCGGAACCCGCCGCCCGCCACGATGATGGGCAGGTTCTTGTTGTCATGGCTGCTGGCGTTGCCGAGGTTGCTGCCGAACATGACGATGGTGCGGTCGAGCAGCGTGCCGCCCTGCTCCTGCGTGCCCTTGAGCTTCGCGAGCAGCTCGCCAAAGAGCTTCATCTGCTGGAGTTCCACCACCTTCAACTCGGCGAGCTTGGCCGGGTCCTGGCCGTGGTGTGAAAGGTTGTGCCAGTCCTGCGTGACGCCCGGAATCACCGGCACGGCGTTGAGGCCGTTCAATGCAAAGGTGATGAAGCGGGTCGAGTCCGTCTGGAGCGCCAGATGCATCAGGTCAATCATCAGCCGCACCCGGGCAGGCACCTCCACCGAGCTGGCGATGTCCGTGGGGGCCTTGGCGTCCACCTTCGGTTTGGGCCGGCGCGCCCAGTCCTGAGCCTTGACCATGCGCTGCTCCACCTCGCGCACGGAGGTGAAATACTCGTCGAGCTTGTCGCGATCCGGCTGGCCCAGACCGCGCTGGAAGTCCTTCGCCTCCGACAGGACGGTGTCCATGATGCTCTGCCCCTGCTTGAGCCGCTGCACCTGCGCCGTGACCTCCGTGGGCGTGCCATCCACGAACATGTTCTTGAAGACCCGTGATGGCCGCTCATCGGCCGGGATCGGCACCCCGCTGCGGGTGTAGGACAGCCCGCGACTCGACGACGATGCCAGCACGAGCGAACCAAACCTCGTGTCCGGCACCAGCTTCTCGATGGCGTATTGGTCC
>Ga0255095_1001276_pt1 | contig 10339 bp, 3 predicted proteins | sample Colum_Law_RepC_8_2_FD_188435 | JGI IMG/M metagenome (GOLD analysis project Ga0255095, IMG submission 188435) | Freshwater microbial communities from Columbia River, Oregon, United States - Colum_Law_RepC_8d | ecosystem: Environmental > Aquatic > Freshwater > River | place: USA: Oregon | collected...
GACGTTCATCGACTGCGTACGCCATCGACCGGCCAGCATCGTGCAGGATTTCCCCGGCGAGAACCCCCTGCAGGCGGCAATGGTTCACGATTTGTATTCTGTCCAGGTGCTGATGAATCGGGCTGAGCCGAATCGATTCAGTTCGCAGTTTCACCGCGTCGCAAATGGATCGGTCGATGTGGCGCTGGCTCAATTGCAGTGGCCCGATGGAACATTAGCGTCGTTCGCAGCGGGCTACATCACGACGAATGGCATGGCTCCGCGCGGATTCGATCGGATGGAGGTCTTCGGCAACGGCTGGGCAGCTCGCATTTCACCGAATCCGCGACCGATTGAAGTCTGGGACGACAAAGCATTGTGGCCAATGGCTCTCGAAATCCGAGCTGACCTGTCCGGTCCCACCGGCATGATGGCGGAAGAACTCCGCTGCTTCTGCCGAGTCGTTCGCGGAGCTGAACCGGTTCCAGTTGGAGCGTCATTCTCCGATGCTCTGCAAGTTCAACGCTGGATGGACCGACTGGTGTCAGAGGTACAGTCAACGTAACCGGATGACTCTGGACTGCGGACCTCGACCACGAAGAGACTTTATTCGGATCGGATTTCGCTCGTGGTGATGGCATCGGAGCGGTGCACCGACGGCACCGCTGGAATTCACGACCGAAAGATTTAGTGACCGAAAAATTTGGCAGATGCGCCCGTTTGCGTTGAATCTTTCTGTCACCAAATCTTCCGGTCTATTGCTCCCTCCACTGGCCGATCGTGGCAGGGATATCAGCATACAGAATGCTGAATTCCGAAGAAATCAGGGAGCACACTTGATGTTCTCGACTGGTTTGTGACCATTCGTTCTGAAAAATGTTTTGACCGACTCGCTTTTTCAACGATGGATTGTTTTTGCGGTCAATGTTCGGTCGTTCAATCGGATTCCTCGCCGGGTTTTCAGACAGGGAAGTTGCATTCAATGGCTCGCGGTAAGAATTCCAGAGGTCGCCGAGATCCTCGTTCGATGTCTCGGTTTGCCGACCCTGAATTGCTCGCACAACTCCTGGCTCGTATGGCAGACAAGAAGGGGAAAGCCAAGTCTCAAGTCGATCCGGATGTGGATCCGGAAGAGCTTCAGGAAAAATGGAGCGACGCGCTGAATTCCTTCTGTGGTGCCCATAACGACGACGTCATGGTTCGAGGAGAGAAGCTTCGGGCGTTACTCAAGATCAAGTCCATTGACCGCCTCTCAGGGGTGGAATGTTCGGTCATTGCCGGCTTCGATACCTTCGAATGCTCATTCATGATTGACGTGGCGAATACTGCATATGACTATAATTGCTCCTGTGGCGATTTCGAGCTGTGTGAGCATACGTACTTCATGGGTTTGAAGCTGGAAGCGATGCTCGAGGATCCGAAGTCGGCGTTGTCGAAGGCCATACTCGGTGCCGGGGCGGACAATACCGACAAAGCTTTTCGCCAGACGCTCTCACTGCTGAAGTCACTGACTCAGAATGCCCAGCTGGAACAAGCGGTCCAATCCGAAGTGACGGTGGAGGAGAAGCCTCAGACGCGTTACGTCTGGAATCTTGCGGAGGATGGCTATTACGGTTCCAGCCGTCTGTTTCCCTGCATCCAGCAGGAGAAAAAGGGCGGCTGGACCAAAGGCAAGGAAAGCACGATCGAAGCCTTTCTTAAATCGGCTCGATCGAATTGGTCACCGATTGACCATCAGTTAGCAGACCTCGTCAAGCAGGAACGGTGGCAGTCTCCCACGATTGAAGTGGCTGAAGGATTGCGAGTCCTGGCGGGGACGGATCTGTTCTGTTATGACCGAGAACCTTGTACGCTCAGAATGTCGCCCCTCGAAATCCTTGTTCTCGAATCTGATCTGGGGCTGCAGCTTTCCACAAGTGTCGGCGACTATGTAATGCGGCTGGGGAAAATTGGCGACATCAAGGTTCTGAACGTTTCCCGAGGCGTCCTCGTCTACGTTCCGTCGCTGAAGGAAGCGGTTTACTTTCGAGGACCGTTGCATTCGTTCGAGATTTGCCGCCAATTGCTGGAGCAGAAGGATGTTGTGTCGAAAGACAAGATGCCGGTACTCCTGCAGCAACTGGAACAGTTGCGAGCCTGCATGGCGGTACGTCTGCCGGAGTCCGTGGCGGGGAAAGAAGTTCCCGCAGAAACTCAGCCTGTACTGATGCTGCAACTCCGCCGCAGCGGCGCGCTGGATGTCTCGATTCAGTTTCGAGATCGCAGTCAGATGCTGCATGCTCCCGGAGAAGGTTTGGCACGAATTCACGAAAAGGTCGATGGCCAACCCGTGCAGTTTGTGCGAGACATCCCTGCCGAGATTCAACGTGCTCAGGACATCGTGGTGGAACTGCAGATCAATCGAGGCGTCCCGCTGAGCCGTTGGAGCTGGCGTATGACGGATGGTGACGAGATCAGTGATTTGCTGACAGATGCCGGTTCGGCGGTTGAACGAGCTGAACTGACCGTCCTTTGGCACAAGGATTCGGTCAGTCGGTTTGATGTGATCGGTCGACTCACCGCGAATAACGTCCGCGTCGAAGTGTCACGCCAGCGGGATTGGTTTGGACTCAGCGGAACATGTCAGATCGGTGACCAGGAGATTTCTCTCAAGGAGATCCTGGCCGGAATGCATGGCCGCCCCATGAACGGGCTGATGGAAATCTCGCCGGGCAAATGGGCGGCCGTTGCTGCGGAACTGCGAGATGCTCTGAAGCGTCTTTCCGATGTGAGTCAGGAGAATCGCGGCAAGCTCCAATTGGATGCGTCAGCGGCTCCGATTGTGAATGTGCTGGAAGCGGCCAAAATTCAAATCGAAGCGGACAAGCACTGGGAGAAATGTCTCAAACGTCTGCGAGATGCTCAGGATGCGCTTCAGGATCCGCCGGCTGGCTTGAATACAGAACTGCGAGATTACCAGCTCGAAGGTTTTCGCTGGCTGTGCAGGTTATCTCAATGGGGCGTTGGTGGAATTCTGGCCGACGACATGGGGCTCGGCAAAACCGTCCAGACACTGGCTCTGTTGCTGACTCGAGTCGAATCCGGTCCCACGCTTGTGATTGCTCCCACGTCGCTGGGTTTCAACTGGCAGCGGGAATGTGAACGCTTTACTCCGACACTAACGCCGATCCTGTTTCGCGACATCGATCGCATCGATCTGAAGAACAAAGTCGGCGAAGGAGATCTCGTGATCTGCAGTTACGGGCTTGCACTTCGCGAAGCGGAACTGCTGAAGGAGATCAAATGGGGTACGTTGATTCTGGACGAAGCTCAGAACATCAAGAATAGTAATAGCAAAACGGCCGCTCAGATTCGCACGTTCGAAGCTGAATGGAAGATCGCCCTGACAGGTACTCCGATGGAGAATCATCTGGGAGAACTGTGGAGCATCTTCCACACGGTTGCTCCGGGAGTTCTTGGTTCGTGGGAACAATTCCGTCGACGCTTTGCAGCACCGATTGAAAAGGAGAGTAACAGCGATCGCCGCCTTGCTCTGTCGCAGGTCATTGCACCGTTCATTCTACGTCGATCAAAACGCGACGTGTTAAAAGATCTGCCGGCTCGTACTGAAACGAATCTGATGGTGGATCTGAGTGCCGAAGAGCGGCTGCGGTATGACCAGATGCGATTGGCGGCGGTGACCGAACTGGATCAGATCGGTGATGAAAACCTGTCGCACGATCAGCGGTTTAAAGTTCTGCAGATGCTGACTCGCCTGCGTCAACTATCGTGTCATATTGGTCTCGTGGATGACAAGTGGAAAGGCTCCTCGGCAAAACTGGACGTGCTGATGGAGCAGTTGGAGCAGCTGAAGGAACAGGGTAATCGGCCTCTGATTTTCAGCCAATTCACAACTCACCTGGCATTGATTCGAGCCGCATTGGAGAAAGCCGGGTTCAGCTATCAATATCTTGACGGCCAAACTACGCCTGTTCAGCGACAGGAACGAGTCGAAGCGTTTCAGCGTGGTGAGAGCGATGTCTTTTTGATCTCACTGAAAGCCGGCGGAACCGGACTGAACCTCACGGCGGCCGATTATGTGATTCATATGGATCCGTGGTGGAACCCTGCCGTTGAAGATCAGGCCACCGATCGAGCCCACCGTATTGGCCAGACAAAGCCGGTGATGGTTTATCGCATTATTGCTCGCGGAACGATCGAAGAACACATTCTGCAGATGCATGATGAAAAGCGTGATCTGGTCGATGGAGTTCTCTCCGGAGCCGACGCGGCCGGTAAACTGTCGACCAAAGAACTTGCGGATATGATTCGCCAGGGAATCGAGGTTCCTGGTCGGCGTTGAGCGGAAGACGGTCAGGGATTTCGTCGTGCTTCCGAACAATATGGCAAAAAAAAACGGCGGAGCTTTTTGCTCCGCCGTCGTAGTTCGATTGACACATGTGTGACGAACGATGGTTCTGGACTGATCAATACTGGCGAGGTCGAACAGAACCCTGAACTCGTACCGGCAGGCCCATGATGCGGAGGAAACCTTCCGCGTCAGTCTGGTCATACGAACCGCCGCGTTCCATGCTGGCGATGTCGGCTTTGTACAAGCTGTACGGAGATGTCCGGCTGCTGACTCGCACGTTGCCTTTGTATAGCGTCAGCTTTACTTCGCCTGTGACAGGCTTCTGGGTTTCACGGATGAAGGCCATTAAAGCATCCATCTTGGCACAGTACCAGAATCCGTAGTAGACCATCTCAGCGACCTGAGCACTCAATGAGTCACGCAGGTGAGTCAGATCGCGGTCGAGTGTCATCTGTTCCAGACCCTGATGAGCCGCGTACAACAGTGTCATGCCGGGAGCTTCGTACACGCCGCGGCTCTTCATGCCGACGAAGCGATTCTCTACGATGTCGATGCGACCACAGCCATTGCGTCCGCCGATCTGGTTGAGTTCCTCGACCAGCTTCGCTGGGCTCAGCTTCTTGCCGTTGACGGCCACAGGCACGCCGGACTCAAACTGAATCGTGACAGTTTCTTCTTTATCGGGAGCTTCTTGCGGAGAAACAGACATGCCGAAATCGATGACAATGGTTCCGTCAACCGTTGGATCTTCCAGGTCGCCGGCTTCGTAGCTGATATGGAGACAGTTTTCGTCGCTGGAGTATGGCTTCTTCGCCGTCGCCTTCACTGGGATGTTCTTCTTCTCGCAGTATTCCAGCATCTCTGTTCGGCCCGGGAACAGATCTCGGAATTTCTGCATGCGCCATGGGGCGATGATGCGAATGCCTGGTTCCAGGGCTTCAGCGGCTAATTGGAATCGACACTGATCGTTGCCTTTGCCGGTTGCTCCATGCACAAACGCTTCCGCGCCAACTTCACGGCCTCGCTGCAGGCAGGCTTTGGCGATCAGCGGACGAGCGATGCTGGTGCCCATGAGATAAATGTTCTCGTAGCGAGCCTGCCACTGTAGAACGGGGAACGCAAAGTCGCGGCACAGCTCTTCACGAACGTCCACAAGTTCCGCAGACTTAGCTCCGATATCGCGAGCCTTCTTCATGATAGCATCACGGTCTTCGCAGGGCTGACCGAGATCAACGTAGAGACAGTGAACGTCGTAACCTTCATCCTGAAGCCATCCAACCAATACTGACGTATCCAGTCCGCCGCTGTAGGCCAGTACAACCGATTTGCCCACGTGAGTCTTCTCCAACAATCCGATCCAATGAAAAACCAAACCACAGGGCGGAATGGTATCCTTGACCGGGCCGCTCGCCACCCTTGACCCCTGAAATCAGGAAAAAGGGAATCGAGGCGCTCCGGGGGAGAGTTGATTTCGTGCGGATCGCGAACCGAAAAGCACCATGTACCCTTTGATTTCGCGGGCGTTGATGATCTCTGAGTTCCTGAAACTGAAGCGTATCCTGATGCCAGTCCGGCTGGCGATGTTCAGGGCATGGTTCAGGGCACGAATAAGTGAAGCACAATTTTCCTCACCAGATTAGCGCCTGATCGACTCTCCAATGAGAAGAAAGCCTCACGGAAACGTGATTGAGTCCTAAGTTGTTTAATATCATTGGTTTACGGAATACATTGCGGCGTGAATCCCAATTGACGCAAGGTCGGTGTTCGCCGTACACTTCCGGGTCGATCATCAGCAGGGAAAGCGGATGGTCTCCGGGAATTTGTCAGGGACGACAGTATGCCACCGACCACAACACCGCGCGCGGTCATCTCCTTCGAAGATGTCGAGCAACTGCGTGAAGCGCGGAGGATCATTCGGCAGGAAGCGGATTCGCTCGTGCGGCTATCGGAGTCGCTTGACCCCTGTTTTTGTGACGCTGTTCGGCTCATCCAGGGCTGTCGTGGTTGTGTGATCGTCACGGGCGTTGGCAAAGCCGGGCTGATCGGTCAGAAGATCGTCGCTACGCTGGCCAGCACCGGAACTCGCGCTCACTTCATGCATCCGACGGAAGCACGCCACGGTGATCTGGGCTGCGTTGGTTCGGCTGATGTCATCCTTGCGTTGTCCAACAGCGGTGAGTCTGAAGAACTGATCAGTCTGATCCCTTCCATTCGACAGCTTCAGGTGCCGCTGATTGCCGTGACTCGGGATTCTGACAATACGCTCGCCCGGCATGCCAGCGTCGTCGTGCGATTTGGAAAGCATGAAGAAGCGGGAAGCCTGAATCTTGCCCCGTCATGTTCCACGACAGCGATGCTGGCCATTGGCGACGCGATGGCCCTTGTTTTAAGTCAGTTGCGAGGCTTCACGTCTCACGACTTCGCGAAGTATCATCCGGCCGGAAGTCTTGGCCGTCAGTTGTGTCCGGTGCGCGACGTCATGCGTTCGGGGCCACAGTTGCGAATCGCATCGGAGAACGAAACGGTACGCGAAGTGATGATCCATCACAGTCATCCGGGGCGGCGCACAGGAGCAGTCATCCTTACGAACGGCGAAGGTCGATTGACCGGAATCTTCACCGACAGTGACCTTGCCAGACTGTTTGAGAATCGTCGAGATGAACAGTTGGATCAACCGATTCGCATGGTCATGACAGCGAATCCGATTACCGTCGCACCGGGCGTGCTGCTTCCGGAAGCGATCCATCTGATGTCGGAACGAAAGTTGAGCGAAGTTCCGGTGATTGATTCGGATCGTTTTCCCATTGGAATGCTGGACATTACCGATGTGCTGCAGCGAGTCGAAAGTGCGGATCGGTTGCTGAGAAGTCAATCGGATGCGGTTCTCCCCCAGCCCACAGTTCGTTCGGCGTGATCGTCAACAATCTTGTTCAAGATGCGGCCACGATTGAGGCTGTCATCGATCAGGTATCCTGCGAACACCCGACCTTGATTTACATTGTGTGAAGACTCGTTCAGAAAACTATCATGTCGCGTTCATCATTATCCAGTGGACCTCGAACCGTGCTTGTCGGCATCGGTCTGGTCGCTGTGTATCTGGTGTATTCGCGACTTACGTCGCCGTGGCTGATTGTGGAGCGCAAGCAGGCTCCGGTTCCTAAACAATCGCGGGACCACGAAAAGCAGCCGGTGTTTACTCAGCAGGCAGCAAAATGGTTTGAACAGGACCGGTGGGTTCAGAACGCGAATGCTCGATTTCGTGACGGCCAGCGGCTGTTGTTCTTTAATGACTACGAACTGGAAAACAACAGCCATTCGATTGCCATCAGTCCGGTCGCATTGTTGTGGCAGCAGGATGATGGCGAGCAGCCGATCACCGCGACAGCCGATTCTGCTCAGTTGAATTCTTCTTCACCGTTTGACATGCAGGGTGGAAAGTTCGGAAAGATTGTTTCCGGTTTCCTTGCCGGTGACGTTCATATCGCCGGTCCGGATGGACTCAGTATCGAAGGCAGCGGATTTCATATCTCCGAAGATGCGATGAAGATCTGGACCAGCCAGCCCGTCAAGTTCGCCTGGGAAACTCATTCCGGGCGTGCAGAGTCGGGAGCGGAAATTGAGTTGCTTGCTTCGAAGGATTCGGCGAAGTCCGGATTGATGGCCGTGAATGACGTTCAGCGGATTCGCCTGCGAGGTCGAGTGCACTGCAATCTATGCTTCAAGGATCGTCACGGAGATCGTGAGCCGGTGCAGATGACGGTCAGTGCTGCCAACGGGTTCGAATTCTTCGTGCCGACGAAGCAGGCCACATTTCACGGTTTTGTTGACCAGAAGGTCAACATGGACAATCAGGTTCTGGTTGAGCGTCCAATGCCGAACGGAACGCTGGATCGTCTGCATTGTGCGCGCCTGGATCTTATGTTTCAGCCGAAGATTCGTGATGCGGCCGCAGGACAGAAATCAACTCAACTGCAGCTCTCCCGAATCATTGCGGAGGGACAGCCGGCCGAGTTTCGAACGATCAAAGACGATGAGGATCAGGTCTACGCGGCCATGGGCAAGATGGTCTACCATCTGAATGATCATCGACTGGAATTGATGGATCGAAGCGTCGCCGCTGATGGCAGCCGAATTCCGGTGGAAGTTCATCAGAATGGCACGAAACTTACCACGGCCTATTCGGTCGTGACGATGACAGAAGATAACGACGTGCAGGCGATCCAGTGTCGCGGCGAAGGCCGGATCGGTCCATCGACACGCATTCCGGGTGAAGGCGATCAAAGCGAAAAGCCGATGCTCGGGGCCGCCTGGAAAGAGTCGCTTGTTATGCTTCGCGGTGAAGAACCGAGGATCACTCTGACAGGTGCTGCCAAAGTCGTTCAGGCCAGTCGACAGCCCACAGGAAAGCTTGCTGTGGATTTGTCTCTGGCTGGCGATCGGATCGACATGTTGCTGGACGAGACTGCTCAGGAATCGCCGGCAGCCGAGTCTGTTGATAAATCTGAGATGACATCTTCTATGCAGGGGATGAGCCTGTCGAACTTGTCGCCTCGACAACTTGTGGCAACTGGCAACGTGAGCATGCTCGGGCAAGGAGTGAACGGGGAGGTTCGAGAGAAACTGACCGTGACATTTCAGAAGACACCGGCTCTTGTTCCCGAGGCTGGTTCTATACGAACCGTCAGTCAAACAGCGGAGTCAACACCGGGAAAGCCTAACGGGAAGACACAGTTTTCTTCGGATACTGTCGAAGCCGTTGTCCTGATGGTCGAATCATCGAAGCCGCAGTTTGATGATGTTTGGCTGAAGGGCAATGTTGAAATTTCAAATGAGGCAGTCAGCCCGAATGAATCAAAGGACTCTCGAAACTTCAAAGCCAGTGGCAACATGTTGCATGCGGCCGGAGGCTTTCGTGAAAACACGGAGATCAGTCTTTTCGGAGATCCCGCTGTCGTTGTGAGTTCCGACAATCGCATCGAGGGCCAGCGCATTGATCTGACGGAAATGAAGGCCACGTCATCCGGGAATCAGCGACAGGCTCGTGTGGACGGCAGTGGCCGCATTCGGTTCGTTGTCAACAGGGGACTTGATGGGAAACCGCTGGAGAAGGATTCTCCGCTGGACATCTACTGGGGCCAGGAAATGAGCTACAGTGGTCGCACCGCCCATTTCGTGGGTAATGTTCGCGCAGTCCTGAACAATGAGCTCGATCACGACGTCGAACTGACCTGCGCTGGACTGAAGGTGCATTTTTCGGAAGACGTAAAACTGGAGCCGTCCGGGAAAGCTGATGAGTTTCGTCTGGCGGAGTCCGGCGGTTCGCAGGCTCCCTCCGGAGATATTGAACGGATTGAATGTGAGAGCCGTGTCGTCGTGAAGATCGACATCATGACGGCTGGCGCGGTGACTGCTCGCCATTATGCGGAGTTCGCAGACCTGGAATTCAATGCACTCACGGGCGATTTCAAGGCGACCGGTCCGGGACTGATTGAGTCCGTCCAGCCGGATAAAGGACAACGCGGGCTGGCGGCTTCGAATCGGACAGTCGCTCGTTCCAATACGCCCGCCAAGACATCTGAGGAAGCTTTCTACTATATTCGTGCACAGTTTATCGGGGCTCTGAACGGCAACTCTCACAGTGAATATGTTCGGCTGAAACAACACGTCCGAGGAACATTTGGGCCGGTGCGAGAACTGACCGATCGACTGAACATTGATGGTTTGAATGCTGAAGAACTACCGGACAATGCCGGAGCGCTCGAGTGCGAAAATCTGTCGATTTCTGCGGTCCCCAGTACATCACCGGATCAGCAGTCGTCGTTCTCGTTGGTGGCGGAGTCCAACTCGTCAGACTCGAGCTCGGGAACTCGACGCCCCTGTCGGTTTGAGTCACGATTGTTTGCCGGGCTGGCAGACAAGATTATGTACGACCATTCCAAGCAGCAGTTTATTCTGCTGGCGGATGAAGGCCGCCAGGCAACCGTTTCCAACCAGCGCGACGGGGGAGAC
>Ga0255095_1001278_pt1 | contig 10331 bp, 7 predicted proteins | sample Colum_Law_RepC_8_2_FD_188435 | JGI IMG/M metagenome (GOLD analysis project Ga0255095, IMG submission 188435) | Freshwater microbial communities from Columbia River, Oregon, United States - Colum_Law_RepC_8d | ecosystem: Environmental > Aquatic > Freshwater > River | place: USA: Oregon | collected...
GCCGGGCAATGGGGTGGGTGAGGTCCATGGCTGCGCTCACCCGACCACCACGGCCGACAAATAAGAAAACCCTGCGAAGCGCCCCGAAACGAAGGAGGGAGGGAGGGAGGAGGAGGAGAAGCGCTCCGGGATTTCAGCCGCTCCAGCGGGAGCAGGCAGGCTTCGCAGGTTCAAAAAGGGGGAGGCCGGTGTCCACCCGCGCCTCACGGTGCGTGGGAGCGGGCGCTGGGCGCAGAAGTTCCGCAACAGGGTGAACAACATGGCGATGGTGGGCGGTGTGGTGACGGTTTGAACTGTTCGGTATGATTGTGACTGTTCGGTCATGATTTGGTCGACAGAAATCGTTCCAAATCCTTCAAAAACTTGGGGTTATTCGGTTGGGTGGCGCTGCCGTGGCTCTTCACCTCGCGGCCATCGCGCGAAACCAGGTACTTGTGGAAGTTCCAGCGCGGGCGCTCGCCGGTGGCGCTGGCCAGTTGTTTGAACAGGGGATTGGCGTCATCGCCCACCACATGGCTCTTCACAAACATCGGGAAACGCACGCCGAAGGTGCTTTCGCAGAAGTCGGCGATGGCCTGGTTGCTGCCGGGCTCCTGCTGGCCGAAGTCGTTGGACGGAAAGCCCAGCACCACCAGCCCCTGGTCGCGGTAGCGGGCGTGCAGCGCCTCCAGGTCTTTGTACTGGCTGGTGAAGCCGCAGAAGCTGGCGGTGTTCACCACCAGCAGCACCCGCCCGGCGTATTGGCACAGGTCCTGGGGTTTTTCGTCCTGCAGCCGGTCGAAGCGGTGCTGCAGAAAGGCTGGGCAGCTTACGGCGGCAGGTTTGGTCGCCGATTGCGCCCAAAGGGGCGAACTGGCCATGGCCAGGCCGGCCAGCAGCAGCTGGCGGCGTGGGGTCATCGCGGAGTGGTGAAAGGGGGTCGCGTTCATGGGGGCTCTCCTTCAGTGGTCGCTGATGATGACCGTTTCGGCCTGCTGGCGTGTGATGCCCGCGCGGGATGCCGGGGTTCCGAATCCTCTGTGCCGTGGGCTGCGTACCGGGGGCTCGGTTCGTGTGCCGCCGATGGCGTGTCGATGTGGCGAAAGGGTGTTCATGAAGCGTGAATCGGGCGGCTTTCGGGGCAACAAATCGGCCCTGCCCCAGAAGCCGTGTGTGGTGTGTGGCCTGCCCATGACCTGGCGTCGCCGCTGGGCACGCACCTGGGACGAGGTGAAGTACTGCAGCGAGCGCTGCCGCCGCCAGGGCGACAAGGGGGCCGCGCCATGAGCCCGGCTTTGACTCTTGATCGCCCCGTGCGCCACCTGGTGCTGGTGCTGGGCGACCAGCTCTGGCTCGACAACCCGGCGCTGGCCGGCTTTGACCCCGCCCAAGACCTCGTGCTCATGATCGAGGCACCGGGCGAGGCCTCGCTGGTGTGGAGCCACAAGGCCCGCCTGGTGGTGTTTCTTTCTGCCATGCGCCATTTCGCCCAGCGGGTGCAGGCGAAGGGCTTGCCTCTGCAGTACCTGCAACTGGACGAACCCGGCTGGGAAGAAGCGCCCACTCTCGGCCAGCGCTTGGCGCGCTGCCTGGCGGCTCACCGCCCGCAGGCGCTCTGGGTGTGCGAGCCCGGTGAGTGGCGCCTGGAACAGGGCCTGGCGGCCATCGCCGCCGAAGCGGCCGTGCCCCTGCGCCGCTTTGAGGACACCCACTTTCTGTGCACCCGCGCCCGCTTCGCGCGCTGGGCCAAGGGCCGGCGCGAGTGGCGCATGGAGTATTTCTACCGTGAGATGCGGCGCGAGCACGGCGTGCTGATGGACGGTGGCAGCCCGCTGGGCGGCCAGTGGAATTTCGACGCCGACAACCGCAGCGCCTACCCGCGCAGCGGCCCGGGCGAGATCCCGCCGCCGGCTGGCTTCGAGCCCGATGCCCTCACCCGCGAGGTGATGGCCCTGGTGGAGCGGCTGTACCCGCAGCACCCCGGCTCGTTGGCGCGCTTTGCCTGGCCCGTCACGCCCGAGCAGGCGCAAGAGGCGCTGGACCGCTTCGTGGCCGAGCGCCTGCCGAACTTCGGGCGCTATCAGGACGCCATGTGGAACGACACGCCCTTTGGCTGGCACTCGCTGCTGTCAGTGGCCCTGAACCTGCACCTGATTGACCCGCGCACCGTGATCGCCGCCGCCGAGCGGGCCCACCACGAGCAGGGCCTGCCACTGGCCAGCGTGGAGGGGTTCATCCGGCAGGTGCTGGGCTGGCGCGAGTTCATCCGTGGCGTGTACTGGGAAGACATGCCCGGCCTGCGCGAGGCCAACCACTTCGGCCACACCCGCGCCCTGCCCGCCTGGTACTGGACGGGGCAGACCCACATGGCCTGCCTGCGCGACGCCATTGGCCAGACCCTGGCGCTGGGCTATGCCCACCACATCCAGCGCCTCATGCTGATGGGGCAGTTCGCCCTGCTGGCCGAGATCGAACCCCGGCAAGTGGCCGACTGGTTCCTGGCCGTCTACGTGGACGCGGTGGAGTGGGTGGAGCTGCCCAATGTGGCGGGCATGGCGCTGTACGCCAACGGCGGGCGCTTCACCAGCAAGCCCTACGTGGCCAGCGGCCAGTACGTCGCCCGCATGAGCAACCACTGCCAGGGCTGCCGCTACCGCCCGGCGCAGTCCACCGGCACGCACGCCTGCCCCATCACCACGCTCTACTGGAACTTTCTGGACCGCTTTGAGCCCCAACTGGCGGGCAACCCCCGCACCGCGCTGATGGTGAAGAACCTGCAGCGCATGGACCCGCAGGCCCGTGAGGCGGTGCGCGAGCAGGCACGGCAGACGCTGTCGAACCTGGACAGTCTCTGAGCGGGCTTTGTCGGGGAAATGCCCGCCAAATCCCCGGCCCGCCTACAATGTCGCGCGTTTCGCAAGGATGACCATGCTGTACCCCGAACTCTTCAAGCAACTCGAATCCGTCCGTTGGGACATGGACAAGGACATTCCCTGGGCGCAATTCGATGGCTCGAAATTGAGTGACGAGCAGGCTCAGACCATCAAGATGAACGCCATCACCGAGTGGGCGGCGCTGCCGGCCACCGAGATGTTCCTGCGCGACAACCGCGACGATTCCGATTTCTCTGCCTTCATGTCGATCTGGTTCTTCGAAGAGCAGAAGCACTCGCTGGTGCTCATGGAGTACCTGCGCCGCTTCCGGCCCGACCTGGTGCCCACCGAGGAAGAGCTGCACCAGATCCGCTTCGAGTTCGACCCGGCCCCCGCGCTGGAGACGCTCATGCTGCACTTCTGCGGCGAGATTCGCCTGAACCACTGGTACCGCCGCGCCAGCGAATGGCACACCGAGCCGGTGATCAAGCACATCTACCAGACCCTCAGCCAGGACGAGGCCCGCCACGGCGGCGCCTACCTGCGCTACATGAAGCGCGCCATCACCAAGTTCGGCGACGAGGCCAAGTCGGCCTTCGCCAAGGTGGGCGTGCTCATGGCCAGCGCCCGCCGCACCGCGCAGGCGCTGCACCCCACCAACCTGCACGTCAACAAGGCGCTGTTTCCCAACGACACCATCCAGAGCCGCCTGCCCGACCCCGAGTGGCTGGAGCACTGGCTGGACAAGCAGATCGCCTTTGACGCCACCTGGGAGACCAAGGTGGTGGATCGCATCCTGCACAACCTGAGCCTGTTGATGGACAACAGTTTCAAGACCGTGCAAGAACTCAACCGATTCCGCAAGTCACTGGCGGTGTCCCAGCCAGCCACGGCCTGAGGCCCTGAGCCTGCACACGACAGCCCGCTTCGGCGGGCTTTTTGTTGCCCGGCCTCAGCCCCTGGCCCGATGGCGCGTCCAGGCACAGGCCGCGGCGCCCAGCACCGCGCCCCAGGCCACGCCCAGCAAATGGGCGGCCTGGATCACCGACATGTCATTGCCCGGGTCCCACACCACGGGCTGAGACCAGCCGCGCTCGAGCCCCACCTTGGCCAGCAGCCCCAGGGCCAGCAGGCCGCCCCAGCGCCGGGCCTTGGGAATGGGAATGCACTGCCCCAGCAGCTGCACCGCCAGCACCATGGCGCCCGCGTGCAGCACGCCCGAGAGTCCCACGGCATAGCCAATGTGTGGCCACCAGGCCAGCCCGGCCTGGATGAGGGGCCAGCACAGCAGCCAGGCCACCGTGCTTTCGCGCGAGGGCCGCACCATCCAGCCAAAGGCGGCCAGCGCGCCCAGGGCCAGCTGGTTGCCCACCAGGTGCGCGGTGTTCAGGTGCACCCAGGCGCTGGTCCACAGGGTCCAGGGGTGCTCGGTCCAGGTGTCGGCGCGCCAGATCAGCGCGTGCACGGCGGGCTCGCGGGCCCACCACAGCAACATGCTGGCGACGCCGTGCACCGCGCACAGCACCAGCCAGGCGCTGGATCGCCTCATGCGCCCCCAAGCACGTGCTGCCACAAGGCCTGCACGGCGGCGGTGGAACCGGCCACCTGGGCCGGGTCCACCTGGGTGGGGGCTTCGTCGAGTCGGGCACGGTGCTGGATCTGGCGCAACTCCCGGTAGGCGTTGCCCGCCGCCAGGCCCATGCCCGGTGTCAGCAAGCCAGCGGCCTCGGCGCGCTGCAGCAGGTTGATGTTGCCCGTGTTGGCGCGCAGCTCGGGATGGGCCGCCGATTGCGACAGCACCAGGTACTGCACCACGAACTCCACGTCCACCATGCCGCCCGCGCTGTGCTTCACGTCGAACATGTCGCCCCGCACCGGGTGGGCCTTGCGCACCTTGTCGCGCATGGCCGCGATTTCTTGCGCCAGCGAGGCCGCGTCGCGCGGGGCGGTGATCACCGCTTCGCGCACGGCATCGAAGCGAGCGCCGAAGGCCTCGGTGCCCAGCACGCAGCGGGCCCGGGTCATGGCCTGGTGTTCCCAGGTCCAGGCGGTGTTGCTGCCGCGCTGCTGCTGGTATTTCTCGAAGGCCGCGAAGCTGGTGACCAGCAGGCCCGAGTTGCCGTTGGGCCGCAGGGCGGTGTCGATCTCGAACAGATCGCCCTCGCCGGTCTTCACCGTGAGCCAGTTGATCATCTTGCGCACGAAGGCGGCGTACACCTCGGGCGCGTTCTCGTGCTCGTCTTCGTAGACGAACACGATGTCCAGGTCACTGCCGTAGCCCAGCTCTTTGCCACCAAGCTTGCCGTAGCCAATGATGGCGAACGAGGGCTCGTCGCGGTGGCGGTTTTTCAGGCGCGACCAGCACCAGCGGGCGGTGAGCAAGAGCACCGCGTCGGCCAGTGCCGAGAGGTCATCGGCCACCTGCTCCACCGTGAGCACGCCCTCGACGTCGCGCGCCAGGGTGCGGAAGGTCTCGGCGTGGTGGGCGCGGCGCAGCAGGTTCAGCAGGGCCTCTTCGTCGTCTTCGCCGGTGGAGCGCAAGGCGGTGCGTCGGGCCTCCAGCTCGGCCACGAACTGGGCAGCGTCGAAGCGGTCGTCCATGAGCTGGCGGCTGGCCAGCTCGTCGATCACGCCGGGGTGCTGCATCAGGTAGCGGGCCGGCCACTTGGCCGCGCCCAGCAGGCGCAGCAGGCGCTCGTGCACCGAGGGGCGTTCCTGCAGCAGGGCCAGGTAGCTTTCGCGGCGCAACAGCGACTCGATCCAGTCCGTCATGCGCACCGCGGCCAGCTCGCTTACGCGGCCCTCGTCGATCCACGATGCGGTGCGCTGCACCAGTCGCACCAGGCGGGCGCGCGTGTCTTCCCGCAGCGCCTGCACCCGGGGGTGCTCGCGCCAGGCCTCCACCTTGGCCGCCAGCTCGGGCGGCAGTTGCGGCAGCAGGGCCTGCAGGGCGGCCTGTGCGCCATTGCCCTGGCAGCCTTTGCCGTTGCACTGGCCCTGGCCGGCGCCGCCGAGCAGGGTGTCGAACTCTTGCGCCACCGCTTCGCGGTGCGCGTCCAGCGTGTGCAGGAACTCGCACACATTGGCGCAGCCCATGGTGGAGGCCAGCCAGTTCAGGTCGTCGTCGCGCGTGGGCAGCACATGGGTCTGCTGGTCGTCCAGGTACTGGATGCGGTGCTCCACCCGGCGCAGGAAGTCGTAGGCCTGGGCCAGCGCCTCGGCCGTGGCGGCCGGCATCAGGCCGGCCTTGCTCACGCGCTGCAGGGCCTCGAGCGTGCGCCGCGTGCGCAGCTCGGGGAACTGGCCGCCACGCACCACCTGCAGCAGCTGCACGGTGAACTCGATTTCGCGGATGCCGCCGCGCGAGAGCTTCACGTCGTTGGAGCGGCTGGGGTTGCCCGCAGCGCGCTTGGCGGCGTGGTCGCGGATCTGGCGGTGCAGGCTGCGCAGCGACTCGAACACGTTGTAGTCGAGGTAGCGGCGGAACACAAAGGGCAGCACCGTGGCGCGCAGCGCCAGCACCCCTTCGCTGCACACCGAACTGGCCGGCGCGATCACCCGGCTCTTGAGCCAGGCGAAGCGCTCCCACTCGCGGCCCTGCACCAGGAAATACTCTTCCAGCGCGCCCAGCGAGACCACGCTGGGGCCCGAATTCCCATTCGGGCGCAGCGCCAGATCAACCCGGAACACCTGTCCGTGTTCGGTGGTGTCGCCCACGGTGGCGTAGATGTGCTTGACGGCCTTGGCAAAGTACTCGTGGTTGCTGACGCGGTGGCGCCCTTCGCTGTTGCCGGCGGTCTCGCCATCGCCGTCGTATACGTAGATCAGGTCGATGTCGCTGGACACGTTCAATTCGCGCGCGCCCAGCTTGCCCATGCCGATCACCCAGAACTCGGCGCGCCGGCCCGTGCCCTCCACGATGGGCGCGCCGTGCAGCGCGTCCAGCTCGGCGAAGGCCAGGGTGCAGGCCTCGTCCAGCGCGATCTCGGCCAGCTCGGTCACGGCCAGCGTCACCAGCGACAGGGGAGCGGTCTCTTCGCAGTCTTGCACCGCCAGGCGCTCCAGCACCAGCTGGCGCAGCACCCGAAGCGCCGCTGGCATGGCCAGGCCGCGCTCGCGCAGGCGCTCCAGGGCCTGGCGCATGCTGGCGCGCGAGGGCGGCCCGGGTGGCAGGCAGGCCAACTCGGCTTCGTAGCGCCGGCGAATGCGCTGCACGAAACGGGAGTGGTCCGCGCGCCGGTCTTGCTCGCTCAGGGGAGGCGCCTGTGTAACAGACGATGACAAACCGGCACAGGGCAAGGCGGAACCGGTGGTGGGGCTGGCCGTCATAATTTGCGTGGACATGAATCAACAAAGCCAGGCGCCCGGTGCACAAACCCCCGCACGTGCACCGGCGGTGAAACCGCTGCTGCTCGGGGCGCGCGCGTCGCGCGTGCTGTTGTGGCTGGTGGCGGCGGCTTGGGTTCTGTTGCTGCTGACCTGGGGGGCCCTGCACGCGGTGATTGTGCCGCGAATCGACGATTGGCGCCCCGAACTGGAACGCTGGGCCAGCCAGCAGGTGGGGGTACCGGTCACGGTGGGCGAAATCCGCTCGGTCAGCGGCAGCTCAGGCCCCCTGGGCCTGCCCGCCTTCATGCCCCAGCTGGAACTGCGCGATGTGCGCCTGATGGACCGCCAGGGGCGCGCCGCGCTGCACCTGCCCCTGGTGCAGGCGGCGGTGTCGGTGCGCTCGATCTGGCGCGCCGGTTTCGAGCAGCTGGTGATCGAGCGCCCGGCGCTGGACATTCGCCGCACCGCCGAGGGCCGGCTGGAGGTGGCGGGCATCGAGGTGTCGGGGCCGGGCGGCGGCGACAGCACGCTGCTGGATTGGCTGGTGGAACAGCGCGAACTGGCCATTCTCGGCGGCACGGTGCGATGGCTCGACGAGCAGCGCGCCCAGCCCCCGCTGGTGCTGGACGCGGTGAACTTCGTGGTCCGCAACACGACCCTCACCCACCAGTTCCGCCTGGACGCCACGCCCCCTGCCGCATGGGGCGATCGCTTCACCCTGCGCGCCAAGCTGCGCGAGCCCCTGCTGCCCCGGTCGCGCGCCTCGGGCGACATGCCCTGGGCCACCTGGGACGGCGAGGTCTACGCCGACCTGAGTCGCGCCGATGTGTCGCACCTGCGGGCCTATGTGGACCTCTCTCCCTGGGGCGTGGCCGTGCAATCCGGGCAAGGGGCCTTGCGCGCCTGGATGGACGTGGCGCGTGGCCGCGTGGCCGCCGCCACGCTGGACCTGTCCCTGCAGGACGTGCTCACCCGCCTGGGCCCCGAGCTGCCCGAACTGGCACTCGTCACGCTGAGTGGGCGGCTGTCCGGCGAGTGGTCGGACGCGGGCTGGCGCCTGTCCACCCAAGACCTGCGCTTCCAGTCGCGCGAGGGCGCGGTCTGGCCTGGCGGGCGCGTCTCGGTGGCCCACCAGGTGGCCCAGGCGCGCCAAGCCGCCAGCACCGAGGTGCAGGCCGACGGCATCGAGCTGGGCGCCCTGGCCTCGCTGGGCGAGCGCCTGCCCTTGCCGGGTTCGGCGCACGACTGGCTGCACCGCCTGCGGCCCACCGGGCGGTTGGAGGCCCTGGAGGCCCGCTGGCCCGGTGAGGCGGTCGAGGAGCTCAAGGCCCGCGGTCGGGTGGTGGGCCTCGCCCTGGCGGCCGACGCCGAGGCGCCCATTCCCGCAGGCGAGCACCGGCCGCCGCTGGGCCGGCCGGGCTTTGAAGGCGCCACCGTGGATTTCAAGGCAGAGCCCACCGGGGGCGAGGCGACCATCGCCATCGACCAGGGCGCGGTGGTGTTGCCAGGCGTGTTTGAAGAAGCGCGCCTGCCCCTGGACAGCTTCCGTGGCCGCCTGCGCTGGCGCCGCCAGGGCGAGCGCATCGACGCCACGCTCGACGACGCCCGCCTGGCCAACGCCGACGCCGCCGGCACCGTGCAAGCCAGCTGGCACACCGGTGACCCGGCCACCAGCGCCTCGCGCAGCCGATTCCCCGGCGTGCTCGACCTGAGCGCCACCCTGGAGCGCGCCGACCTCACCCGCGTGCACCGCTACCTGCCCCTGAGCGTCCCCCCAGAGGCGCGGCACTACGTGCGCGACGCGGTGCGCGCTGGCCACAGCGAGGCGGTCAGCTTCCGGGTGCAGGGCGATCTGTGGCAAGTGCCCTTCGACACCCCGGGGTCGAGCGGCACCTTCCGCATTGCCGGCCCACTGAAAGCGCTCGATTTCGACTACTTGCCCGCTTCGCTGCAGGCCAGCGGTGACGCGCCCTGGCCGGGCTTGCGCGGCGCCAGCGGGCAGTTCGTGCTGGACCGCGACACCATCACGATCGATGGCCTCAAGACCGGCATCGCCGGCCTCGGGGGCGTGAGCGTGGCGCCAGCCAAGGTGATCATCGAGCACATGGGCCAAGGCACCACCGTGAAGGCCAGCCTGCGCGCCAGCGGCCCCGGTGCCGAACTGCTGAAGTTCGTGCAGGCTTCGCCCCTGAACGACATGACCTCCAAGGCCCTGGCCAGCGCCCGCCTGGGCGGTGTCGCGCAAGTGGACGTGAACCTGACCCTGCCGGTGATGAACCTGCCCACCAGCACCGTGCGCGGCGCGGTGCAACTCGTGGGCAATGACGTGCAGATCACGCCCGACTCGCCCCTGCTCGCCCGTGCCCGAGGCACCGTCAACTTCACCGAGACCGGCTTCACGGTGCCGCAGGCCCAGGCCCGACTGTTCGGCGGTGACGCCAGCTTCAGTGGCGGCATGAAGCCCAATGCCCAGGGCGTGCCAGTGGTGCAGTTCCGCGGCCAGGGCGTGGCCACGGCAGAGGGCCTTCGCAACGCGGACCTGGGTCTGCTGTCGCGCGCCATGGCCCGCGCCACGGGCAGCGCGGCCTACACCGCCCAGCTCGGCTTCACCGGCGGCGTGCCCGAGCTGCAGGTGGCCACCCAGCTGCAGGGCATGGCGCTGGCTTTGCCCGCTCCCCTGGGCAAGAGCGCCGAGGCGCTGCTGCCGGTGCGCTACGACAGCGCCATCACCCGTGTGCAGGCTGGACAGGCCCAGGAAGACCGGCTCTCGGTGCTGATCGGCCCGCCCGCGGCGCCCCTGGCCGATGTGCGCTACGAGCGCGATCTGCGCGGTCCCACGCCTCGCGTGCTGCGCGGCAGCCTCTCGGTGGGCCTGAGCGCCAGCGGCGCCTTGCCCCTGCCCAGTCGGGGCGTGGTGGCCCACGCGCAGCTGCCCGCGCTGGATGCCGATGCCTGGCAGGCCGCCCTGGGGGGGGCCGCCGGCATGAAAGACATGGAAGACCCGCAGGCGCTCGACTACCTGCCGCAGTCCCTCTCGCTGCAGACCGCGCGCCTCACCGTGGCGGGGCGGCAGTTCCATCAGGTGCTGGCGGGCCTGTCGCGTGACGAGCGCCTGTGGCGCGGCAACGTGGACGCGCAGGAGCTCAATGG
>Ga0255095_1001280_pt1 | contig 10316 bp, 10 predicted proteins | sample Colum_Law_RepC_8_2_FD_188435 | JGI IMG/M metagenome (GOLD analysis project Ga0255095, IMG submission 188435) | Freshwater microbial communities from Columbia River, Oregon, United States - Colum_Law_RepC_8d | ecosystem: Environmental > Aquatic > Freshwater > River | place: USA: Oregon...
GGGTGTGGGGGCGAATGCTGCGGAGCTGCCGGACAATGACCTGAAGGCTGGTATCTTTGGTTATGATCGGAAGACGTCATTTCGTTCCGTGACTGACGGGACATCGAATACGATGATGGTGGCGGATTCTTCGCAGCCGAACGTGTCGATGTTTGCGGGTGGGCAGCCGACGGTGCGCGGATTCAGTCAGCAGCCGTATCTGAATGGTCCTGACGGGATTGGTTCACCGCATCCGGGGATTGTGCATGTGCTGATGGCGGACGGTTCTGTGCGTGCTCTGGCGGTGGAAACGGATCCGCAGATTATTGAGGCGCTGGCGACGAAGGCTGGCGGCGAGGTGGTTGGGGACTTTTGAGCTGTGTTGTGTGTTGTGTGATGACTGAGCGGGCCGGGCACGAGTGTGTCCGGCCTGCTGTGTTCAGGGAGCGGAGTCGAGGGCAGTTTGCAGGAGGCTGTTCCAGATTTTGTAGCCATTGTCATTGAGGTGCAGGTCATCATCGGCGAGCAGATCTTTGCTGGGTTCACCTTTGGCATTCAGTCCGGCGGGCCAGGTATCGACGAAGACTGCGAGGGGGTGAGAACTGCAGAGTTCGCTGACGAGTTGATTGGTTTTGATGGCTTGATCGCGAATTGCCCAGCGTTTGATGCTGGGTTTGATGCCGAGGAATACGACTTTGCGGCAGCCGGGCAGTTGCTGAGCTTTTTGGAGAAACAGCTGGAAGTCGTTGAGGACGGTTGCGGGTGATTTGCCGGCGCTGAGGTCGTTGTCACCGGCGTAGAGCACGATGGTGTGTGGTTTGGCGGGTGTGACGAGTCGTTCGAAGAAGTGGACGGAATCGGCCAGTTGTGAGCCCCCGAAGCCGTGGTTGACGGCATTGAGGCTGGGGAAGGACTGGCTGATTTTCCAGCGGCGGATGGTGGAGCTGCCGATGAAGACGAAATCGGCAGTGGCAGGAGAGCGTTTGGTGAGGGCTTGTTCGAGCTTCCGGACATCGGGTTCCCAGCGTTCCGGAGATTTTTTTTCGGGGGTGGATTTTTCGTCGAGGTGTGTGGTGCTGGCGGCAGTGAGCGGGCTGGGGTATTGCAGCAGGGTGGTGAGCAGGAGTGAGAGAGTGGTGAGGGCAGTGAGCAGGTGCAGTTTGCGGTGTCGTGGGGTGTTGTGCATATTGATGACTCTGGCGGTGGTGGTGTGTCGGGAAATTGTGGAATGGTGCAGGTTTGGATGTGGGCACGTGCGGGGTGAGATGTTAAAGAGTGGGGGTGTTGAAAATCCAGTGATGTGAAGTTGTGTGATGGTGTTGCAGGTGGTGTGGGCTGTGGCGGGAGAGAGTGATGCGGATTGTGCTGATGGGAACGGGTGAGTTTGCCCTGCCGGCGTTTCGGGCGGTGCTGGGTTCGGCGCATCAGGTGGTTGGCGTTGTGACTCAGCCGGACAAAGTGGGTCGTGGTCATCATCAGCATGTGAACGTGGTGAAGGCGCTGGGTGAGTCTGCGGGAGTCCGAGTGTTGCAGCCGGAGCGAGTCAATCGGGCGGAGGTCCTGGAGGAGTTGCGTGGTTTTGGGGCGGATGTGTTTCTGGTGGCTTCGTATGGTCAGATACTGAAGCCGGAGTTGCTGTCGATTCCTCGACTGGGCGCCTTCAACCTGCATGGATCGCTGCTGCCGAAGTATCGCGGAGCGGCTCCGGTGCAGTATGCGATCCGGGAGGGGGAGCGGACGACGGGGGTGACAATTTTTCAGATTGAGCCGGCGCTGGATTCCGGTCCGATGGTGGGGAAGGTGGAGACGGAGATTGGTGAGGAGGAGACAGCGGGAGAGTTGATGCTGCGACTGGGGGAGTTGTGTGTGCCATTGACGCTGGAGGTACTGGATCAGCTGGAGTGTGGTTCAGCGAGGTTTGAGGTGCAGGATCCGGCGGGTGTGGTGCTGGCACCGAAGATCCCGCGGGAGGCGGGTCAGTTGGATTTTCGGCAGAGTGTATGGCGGATTGACTGTCAGCTGCGGGCATTGCAGCCGTGGCCGAAGTGCAGTGCGGTGTTGCTGCGAGCGGGGCAGCCGCCGTTGCGGTGTCTGTTGTTGCTGGGGAAGCGGTGGCGTGGTGAGGAAGTGGCGGGTGTTGGCGAGGAGGTATTGGCGGGTGCAGTGCGGGTGATTGGGGGTCGACCGGTGGTGCGTTGCGGAGATGGTTGGCTGGAGTTATTGCGTGTGCAGCCGGAGGGTCGGAAGGTGATGGACGGTCGTTCGTTTGTGAACGGGACGGCGGGTTTAGCGGGTGCGATGTTTGGGGATGCGGCTCAGATTTCGTGAGAACCGGCGGTGGAAACGCGGTGATTTTCAGGAATGGTACGCGACTTGCGGGGTTTGGGTCGGCTTTCCCGCTGGCCTGTGCGTTTTGGTGTAAGTCTATTGCTGGCAGTAGTTTGCCGCTGTGTGCTCAGGTCGTTAGGGGGTTGTCGTGGTGTTTGTGGTGGGTAGCAATCTGAGGTTTGGGTTGAGTTATTGGGGATTCTTCCTGCTGAAGCTCGTCCACTTTTGCCAATTTCCCATCACAGCGCAGTAAACCCCGAATTTTACCGTTAGAATTCACGATTTGAGGCACTGGGTTGTGTTTGTTGCGTGGGTGGGATTTGTGACGAATTGTGGGTGCCGTGAACCCGTGTTGAGCGAGTGAATTTTCATGACCGCTGAGACTGCTCGAGAAGTTGTAATTACGGGTATCGGTGTCTTTTCTCCGATTGGCATCGGTCGCAGTGCATTCTGGGCGGGTTTGTCTGAGGGCCGTTGTGGTCTGAAGCGGATCCAGCATGCGTCGTGGGTGGCTGCGCCGGGTTGCATAGGCGGCGAGGTCAGTGACTTCAACGACGATACGGCGAAGAAGGAGCACCTGAAGACTTTGCGTAAGAGTCTGAAGGTGATGTGTCGTGAGATTCAGATGGGAGTGGCATCGGCATTGCAGGCGATGGACGATGCGGGTTTGGCTGTGGGCAGTGTGCCGGCGAATCGGATTGGCTGTGATTTTGGTGCCAATCTGATGAGCAGTCCTCCTGAGGTCATTCTGGAGGGTGCGCTTCGTTCCAGGACTCAGCGGACCGGCAATCTGGCGTTTGATTATGATCAGTGGGGTGAGGTTGGGATGCCGGGGCTGGAGCCGTTGTGGCTTCTGAAGTATTTGCCGAACATGCCTGGCTGTCACATTGGGATCGCCCTGGAGGCTCATGGTCCGAACAATTCGATTACGCATGACGAGGCGTCTGGTGGTCTGGTGCTGGGCGAGGCGTGCAATGCGATACGTCGGAATCGAGCGGACGTGATGGTGGCTGGCGTTACGGGGACTCGTCTGCACACAGTGAAGGCCTGTCAGTCTGCGCGACTGGATCAACTGGCAGACGGTCCGGCCGAGCAGCGGTTGCGTCCATTTGATCGGGAGCGTCGTGGCGAGGCATTGGCAGAGGCGGCCTGCAGTCTGATTCTGGAATCGCGTGCTCACGCTGAGGCTCGCGGGGCAAGGATTCTGGGTACAGTTCTGGCGTGTGGAGCCAGTGCGGTAGCGGGTCGGGATGGTGTAGCGGACGAGGCTGAGGCTGTGTATCTGGCTGGCAGGGCGGCCCTGGATCGAGCGGGTGTATCGGCAGCGGAACTGGGTCATGTGAATGCCTGTGCTGCAGGTAATCCGCAGCGTGATCGTTATGAGGCATTGGGGCTGCGTAAGCTGCTGGGTGCAGCGGCGGACAGTGTGCCGGTGACAGCGATCAAGAGTTACATCGGCAGTTCGGGCAGTGGTGCATCGCTGGTAGAGCTGGCGGCGTCGTTATTGTCTCTGCGTGAGGGTCACATCGTACCGACTCTGAATTATTCGCTGGCGGACGAGGTTGCTCCATTGAACGTGGTGCATGGTGTGGCAGCGAAGGCATCCAGTGGTTTATTTCTGAAAACCAGTGTGACTCGCATGGGCCAGGCCAGTGCTGTGGTGGTGCGGGTCTGATTCTGACCGGGTGGCAAAATGACTGCGGCTGGTTCGGGTGGTACCGGGGATGCGTTGTCGAAATTGCGGATCCGGCGTGACGAGCCGGTACGGGGTGGTGGCTGGCTGGGTCGATTTGTGCGACTGCTGGTGACTGTGGCGGTGTTGTCGCTGCTGGCTGGTGCTGCGTGGGTGTTGTGGCGATCGCCGGGGATGTTGGCGGATGCGGACCGGCTGATGGAGTCGGTGCGATCGAAGCTGGAAGTGCGGGTGGTGCTGGCCAGTGTGGAGGAGGGTCGTTCTGCGGACGCGACGGTGGTTGCGACCGGCTATCTGCAGTCTCGTCAGCAGGCCCGCATTGGTGCTCGAGCGACGGGCCGGATTGAGGCGGTGCTGGTGGAGGAGGGGGTGCGTGTCGCTGCGAATGACGTGCTGGCAATTCTGGAGCATGCGGATCTGGATGCTTCATTAGCGGCGGCGAGGGCATCTGCGGCTCGATGTCGCAGTGAATTGCTGGAGCAGGACGTGTTGATTGCGAGGAATCAGCGGGACCTGCAGCGTGCTGAGAAGCTGCTGGCTGGCCGCACGATGACTCAGGCGGAATTCGACACGGAGAAATTCGAGTATGACGCGGCGGTAGCTCGGCGAGAATCACTGCAGGCCGCGTTGCAGCTTGCCGAGGCTCGGGTGCAGGAGGCTGAGCAGTTGCGGGAGAACATGTTCGTGAGGGCTCCTTTTGCCGGTACTGTGATATCGAAGGATGCGGAGCTGGGTGAGTCGATCATGCCTGGGGGGATGGGCGAGGCTTCGGGGCGTGGTTCGGTGGTCACGATAGCTGATCTGGAGCATCTGGAGGTGGACTGTGACGTGAAGGAGGACTTTATCAGTCGGGTGCAGCAGGGTCAGTCGGCGGAGGTGGCGGTGGATGCGGTTCCGGGTCGTCGATATCGTGGTCGGGTGCGGAAGGTGATCCCGATGGGCGACCGTGCTCGAGCGACGGTCAAGGTGCGTGTAGCGCTGGAGGATGCCGATGAGAAGCTGTTTCCGGAGATGAGCAGTACGGTGTATTTTCTGCCGGGGGATGTGGCTGTTGGTGGTGGTGTGGTGGCAGGTGGTGTGCAGGAATCTGATGAAGTTGGTGGGCGGCGGATTTTCTGTCCGAACGACGCTTTGCAGACGACGGGCGGTGAAGTGTGGGTCTGGGTGGTGGGAGCGGAGGATCGTTTGAAGCGTGTGGTGGTGCAGTTGGGAGAGAAGAAGGAGGGTCGGACGGAGATTGTGAATGGTCTGGCTGGTGGTGAGCGTCTGGTGGCGGGCAGTTCTGCGGAATATCGAGACGGTCTGGCGGTGACGGTACTGCAGTGACGTGTGGTTGTGGCGGGGCGAGAGTACTGTTGATGTGGTTGCGTGTGTGAGGGGGACGAACAGTGAGCGGATCAGGCGGTGAGCGGCTGGTGGTGGTGCGGAATGTGAGCAAGGAGTTTCGTCGGGACCAGTTGGTGATTCCGGTTCTGAACGGGATGAATCTGGAGCTGGAGGCGGGTGGTTATCTGGCGTTGATGGGTCCATCGGGTTCCGGGAAGACGACGTTGTTGAATCTGATTGCTGGTCTGGATCGGCCGACATCGGGCGAGGTGATTGTGTGTGGGCAGGATCTGTCGCGTTCCACGGAGGGTGAGCTGTCGAGGTGGCGAGCGCGTTACATTGGGTTTATTTTTCAGATGTACAATCTGATTCCTGTGCTGACGGCCTACGAGAATGTGGAGTTGCCGTTGACTTTGACATCTCTGAGTCGGCGTGAGCGTGACGAGCATGTGAAGGCGGCGCTGGAGGTGGTGGGGCTGTCGGAGCGGATGGATCATTATCCGCGGCAGTTATCGGGTGGTCAGGAGCAGCGTGTCGCGATTGCTCGAGCGATTGTCACGGATCCGTCGCTGCTGGTGGCTGACGAGCCGACGGGTGATCTGGATGCGAAGTCAGCGGGAGAGATTCTGGATCTGATGCAGCGTCTGAACACGGAGTTTCAGAAGACGATTGTGATGGTGACTCATGATCCGGGTGCTGCAGCGCGAGCGAAGCGGGTGCTGCATCTGGAGAAGGGCGTGCTGGTATCGGATTCTGCGGTGTCTGGTGTGCGGGGGGCGGTGTGATGCATACGCTGAAGTACATCTGGAGGAACATGCGGCGGAATGCGGTGCGAAGTCTGCTGACGGTATTGTCGGTGGGTTTCAGTCTGGCGTTGATGACAGTGCTGTATGGTTTTCTGGCATCTCAGGACACGTATCGCGACGCGGCATCGCAGGCGAGTCGTGTGGTGGTGATGAACATTCAGGGATTCAGTGGTCGGCTGCCGATTTCTGCACTGGATGACGTGCGTGGTATGGAGCATGTGGCGGCGGCGGTGCCGTTATCGTGGTATGGTGGATCGTATCAGGACGAGCAGATGCCATTTGCTCAGTTTGCGACGGATCCGGAGCAGTTGTTTGAGGTATGGCCAGAGTATTCTCTGCCGGCGGAGCAGCTGGAGGCGTGGAAGCAGAACCGTCAGGGGTGTGTGATTGACCGTCGGATAGCGGAGCGTCGGGGCTGGAAGGTGGGCGATCGAATTCCATTGAAGGGCAATCTGTATCCGTTTGATCTGGATCTGCAGATCTGCGGGATCTTTGATTCTCCGAAGAATACGGATTCGGTGTATTTTCACTGGAGTTATCTGAACGAGGGTCTGCGTCAGCAGAATTTTGCGGTGCTGGACAATGCGGGAACGATTTTTCTGCGTGTGGATGCATCGTCGCAGATCCCTGGGGTGATAGCGGGGGTGGACGATCGTTTTGGCAGCTCGGAGACCCCAACGCGATCTCAGACGGAGGCCGCATTTGCGCAGATGTTTGTGGACATGCTGGGCAACGTGCAGGTATTGATTCGGAACATCGGACTGGCGGTGGTGTTTTCGCTGTCGCTGGTGACGGCCAATTCGATGGCGATGGCGATGCGTGAGCGAGTGACGGAGATTGCGGTGCTGAAGGCGATTGGTTTCAGTCGGGGTCGGATCCTTGGCATGGTGCTGGGTGAGGCCTGTCTGACATCGATCAGCGGAGGGTTGCTGGGCACAGCGATTGGGTGTTTGTTTCTGCAGGGCATGAATCAGATTCTGCCGCAGTTTTTTCCGTTTACGGTTTCGGAGATGCTGGGGCCGTGGGTCAGTTACGGGCTTTTGGCGGCGATGTTTCTGGGATTTGTGAGCGGGATTGTTCCTGCGGTGCGAGCGGCGCGGATGTCTGTAGTGGACGGACTGCGTCGGATTGCCTGAGGAGTCTGTCTGCGAGTGGTTGTGTGCAGATTGCTGACTGCTGATGGGGTGTGTGATGATTCCGGCGAAATACAATGTTCGTAATCTGCGTGTCCGCTGGATGACGACTCTGATGACCGTGCTCAGTACGGGTCTGGTTGTATGGGCATCGGTATTGTGTTTCGGTCTGACTGACGGGTTGCGGTATGCGCTGCAGGTGACGGGTCACGAGCTGGATCTGATTGTATTGAGGAAGGGTTCGGCGGACGAGATCGGGAGTGGTCTTGAGCAGAAGGTGGCTCGCGAGGTTTCCACTTTGTTGGGTATTGCGAAGGACGGCGAGGGTCGTCCGATGTGTTCGGTGGAGTTTGTGACGATTCTGACGAAGCCGCGTCGGAACAATGGTGGTACGGTGAATCTGATCGTGCGTGGGTTGGAGGATGTGGGTCGGGAGCTGCGACCGGATTTTCGGATCGTGGAGGGTCGTGATCTGGAACCTGGTAAGTTTGAGGCGATCACCAGTCGCAGCATGGCGGCGCGGTTTGAGAATCTGGCGATTGGCGAGAAGCTGGAGGTGAACCGTCAGTTTTTCGAGGTTGTGGGGTATTTTGAGGCGTCGGGGAGTGCTGCGGAATCGGAGGTCTGGACGGACCTGCGGGATCTGGGACTGGCGCGGAAGTCGCCGGCGGCGGTCAGTTCGGTGTGTCTGCGAGCGGAGAGTGCCGGGCAGCGAGACGACCTGCAGCGGCTGCTGCAGGATGACAAGCGATTTCAGATGAAGGCGATCTCTGAGAAGCAGTATTTTGAGGACCAGATGAATCAGTCGAATGCGATTCAGTACATTGGTTATATCATTGCGGGCTTTTTGATTTTTGGTGCGATGTTTGCGGCGGCGAATACAATGTTTGCGGCGGTCGCCAGTCGGGCTCGTGAGATCGGAACGCTGCGGGCCCTTGGTTTTTCCCGTTCTGCGATTCTGTCGTCGTTTTTGTTTGAAGCGATTCTGTTGTGTCTGCTGGGCGGGCTGCTGGGTTGTGTGGCGACTTTGCCTTTCAACGGTTTGTCAACGGGCACGATCAATCAGTTCAGTGAGATCACATTTTCCTTCCGCTTCGGGCCTCGCGTACTGGCTCAGGGTGTGCTGCTGGCGGTATCGATGGGTTTGCTGGGTGGAATTCTGCCGGCGATTCGGGCGGTTCGTCTGAACATAGTGACGGCCCTGCGTGAGCGCTGAGTTTGTGGCGTTCTGTGAACGAGTCCGCACAGGCTGCAGGATCAGCATGGGCTTATACAGGCCACAGCAGAATTCCCCGATCCTGCATTTTTCTGCCGATCGGGAAGGCGCAGGGGAGCCCGTTTGGTTAATTTCCTCAGTCTTAAGAACTGATTGCACTTGAGGCCAGTCGAAAAAATTCGCAGAATCTTAGCAGAGTGCCGAAGTTTCCTGATTTAAGTCAGCGAGGGGCAGCGAATGTCAGACCTGCAGACCAGCCTGCTGCTGATGACGGCGCTGAGTGCGGCGTTTGCTGTGCTGGGGGTGGTGTTGCAGGGTTTGCGTGGCGGGCGGCCATTGGCTGTGGCCCTGATTTCGATGACTGTGCTGATGTTTGTGTATGTTGTGCTGGTGTGGGACAGTCCCCTGATTGTGCGGCTGCTGCCATTTTCCGGTGCGATTATTCTGGGCAACTGGCTGCCGCTGGTGGGCGCATTTTACTCGGGAGTGTGTTTCCGGGCGACCGGTGTACCGAGGGTTCGCCGAGTGCTGCTTTCCACAGCATTGCTCTGCCTGTGTCTGTATTCGCTGGCCAGTCCACTGCTGGGGCGACCTCCGGCATGTGCTCGGGTGGAATACGAGCGGGTGATGGAATTTCAGACGACGGATTCGACCTGTTCGGCGGCCTGCGCGGCCAGTCTGCTGCGGATGCATCAGATTGATGCAACGGAGCGAGAGATGGCGGAGCTCTGCCTGACTCGCGAGGGGACTCACTGGCTGGGTCTGTATCGTGGTTTAAAGCTGAAGACTGCCGGAACGGAATGGGACGTTGTGGTGGAGAATGTTTCCGGACAGGAGCTGTTGCGACGTGGCAGTGAGTCTGGTGTGTTGTCACTGACATTTCATGGTCGTGCCACGAACCGTGTGTTTGAGACGGATTTTCAGATGCAGTCCGGGCATTCGGTGGTGTGTCTGGGGCCGGGGGATCGAGGCAGGCTTGAGGTGTTTGATCCGTCTCCGGACTATGGTTTTGAGAGTTGGGACTGGAGGCAGCTGGGTCAGGTGGACTCGGCGATTCTGGTGCGTCTGGTGCCGAGGTCCGGTAAGTCAGCATTTCAGATTCCAGATCCGCGGACGCTTCAGGACCACAATATGGTTTACTGGGAGCGGCGTCGTTAGCGGCAGTATCGATTTGGATTGGGTGGTACTGCGCTGCATGGGATTGAGCGCATAAAAAAGGGGCTCAACGCAGAATCAAGTGCGTGGTGTGAGGAAGTGTTTTCGCCACGAAAGACACCACTTGCAGAGGCATCCAAAGGCGAGCCTTTGGCGGGTGCCAGCGGTGTGTTGTGTTGAGGGCGGTCATCGAACTGGTGCTGGGTGGTTCCGGTTGGGAGGGCGAGGCTTCCGCCGAGCCGCGGGATCCTGTTTCGGGAGGGCGAGGCTCCTGCCGAGTCGCGGGATTCAGTGGCCTGACAGTTTTTCGGCTCAGCAGGAGCTTCGCCGTCCCAGGGGAAGAAACCCCTGACGCCGGAAACCCCTGTTTTCGGGGTCGTCTTGATTCTGCGTGGACCACTTTTTGTCAACACCTGTGGCAATGCAAGTGGCAGTTGCGCACAGGATTTGGCGTTGATACTTTTTTTCACCACGGAATGACACGGAAAATCAGAAGGGGTGTTGGGGCTGGGGGAGTTTTCAACCACGAATGACACGAATGAAGGCGGAGATGTTTTGGGGGATTTGAATCTCGCAAGACGCGAAAAGTTTTCAGTTTTCAGTTTTCAGTGGTCAGTGGTCAGTGGTCAGTGGTCAGTGGTCAGTGGTCAGTGGTGCGCGGACGGGGAGCTGTTTTCTGT
>Ga0255095_1001288_pt1 | contig 10278 bp, 10 predicted proteins | sample Colum_Law_RepC_8_2_FD_188435 | JGI IMG/M metagenome (GOLD analysis project Ga0255095, IMG submission 188435) | Freshwater microbial communities from Columbia River, Oregon, United States - Colum_Law_RepC_8d | ecosystem: Environmental > Aquatic > Freshwater > River | place: USA: Oregon...
GAGTTGAGAGCCGGGGGCGTGCGGGGCACCGGTCTTAATTCCGCACTCCGCATTCCGCACTCCGCATTCCGCCGAGGCTTTCGGCGGCGTGAGGCCGATTTCGCCGAGCCACTCGTGGATGTCCTTCACCTTGTGATCCCACTCGTGGGCGCGCTTCTCATAGACGAGGTCGCCTTTGAGCAGCGCGGCGTAGTGCTTGAGGTGGGAGCCGCAACCGCCGGCGTTGGTGATGATGGCGTCGAACTGGTCGGGCGGGAACTGGTCAATGTTCCGGCGGGCGAGGCGTTGGGCGAGTTCCCATTCGCCGTTGTGCGCGTGCAGCGAGCCGCAGCAACTCTGCTCGGGCGGGGTGATGACTTCGCAGCCGTTGCGCGCGAGCACCTCGACGGTGTCCACGTTCACGTCGCTGAAGATGAGGTCCTGCGCGCAGCCGGTGAGCATGGCGACGCGGTAGCGTTGCGGGCCGCGCGCGGGCGTGACGGGCGCGATGAGGTCGGAGGAAAGCGCGGGCTGAATGTCGGGCGTCATGGCCTCCAGCTCGCGGAGGCGCTGGGGCATGAGCTTCATCACGCCGCTGTTGCGCACGAGCCATTGCAGACCGAGCTGCTGGTAGAGGCGCATGGCGAAGCCGAGGACTTTGAGCCGGTTCAAGTCCATGAACAGCCAGCCGACACTGAAGGCGCGGATGGCGTTGCGCTTCGGGTTGTTCAACACGCCGCTGGCCTCGGCCTCGGCGCGGGCGTGCTCGAACAGCTCGGCGTAGTTCACCCCCGCCGGACAGGCGGTCATGCACGCGAGGCAGCCGAGGCAGAAATACATTTCCTCCGCGAACGCCTCCGTGGGACTGAGCCGCCCGTCCGCGATGGCGCGCATGAGGGAGATGCGACCGCGCGGGGAGTTGCGCTCGAGCTTGGTGGCGTCGTAGGTCGGGCAGGTGGGCAGGCAGAGGCCGCAGTGCATGCACTGCTGCACGACGGAGTAGTCGAGGTCTTTGAGGTGCGAGAAGGGTGCGGCCATGACGTTTGTAGCGGGGCGAATTACTACGCGTGGCGACGGGGGCGGGCAATCTCAAAGGCTGCGGCGAGGCGGACAGGGGGCGTTCGGGCACTGCCCGAGCTCGCCCCACCGGGCAAGCGAGGACGCTTGCGGCACGGCCGGCCGGAGGCCGGCGCTACGTGGCGCTGGCGAAAACGCCTGGCCGCTGCGCACCGCTTTTTAGGGCGGAACTTGGGGGCAGGAGCGCTCCCTCACAGTTCATGGCTATACGCCGCGCGGCACGCTCCAGTGCCCCTCTTTGCGATATTCGCGGCGCACCAGCGCGTTGGCTTCGGGGTCGCCGATGAACTGCTCCTTGGCGGAGTCGAAGTTCAGCGTGCGGCCGAGCCGCGTGGCGATGTTGCCCAGGTGGCAGAGGCTCGCGGAGTAGTGGTGGATTTCCACGTCGGCATTGGGGCGCGCGCCGGTCTTGATGCAATCAAGGAAGTTGCGGTGATGCGCGGGGAGGTCGGGCGATCCCTTGCCGGAGGCGACGGGCTTGTTCTTGGCCTCGAACATCTGCCAGCCGGATTCCTTGCCGCCAATGACGTAGCCCTTGGTGCCATACCAAGCGTCGCCATTCTCGTAGCCTTCCTGCACATAGGGGGCCCAGATGCGCTGCTCATAGATGAGCTGCTTCTTTTTGCCGCCCGCCAGATTCCACTCGAAGACGCACGTCTGCGTGTCGGGGAACTGCTGGTCGTCGTCGAAGAAATACTTGCCGCCCAGCGCCGCGATGCGGTCCGGGTGACGGAAACCGACGTCCAGCCCCCACAGGCCCACGTCGAGGTCGTGGACGCCGTCGTTGCCCATGTCGCCGCTGCCGAAGGCGAACTGCCAGCGCCAGATGCCGTGCAACAGCGTGGACTTGTAGGGCACCATGGGCGCAGGGCCGATCCAAGTGTCGAAGTCGAGATGCGCTGGCGGCGTGGAAGGCTGGGCCTTGCCGACATTGCGGCGGAGCTGGCTGTTCCAGACCCGGCAGGCCAGGACTTCGCCGATTGCGCCGCTGCGCACCTTCTCTGTTGCTGCCGCCATGTGGGCCGAGCTGCGGGTCTGCGTGCCGACTTGCACCACGCGTTTGGTGCGCCGGGCCGCCTCAATCATCAACCGGCCTTCGCGGATGTTGTGCGAGCCGGGCTTCTCCACATAGACATGCTTGCCGGCGTCGCAGGCGAGGATGGCGGCGGGGGCATGCCAGTGGTCGGGGGTGGCGATGATCACGGCGTCCACGGACTTGTCCTCGAGAACGCGCCGCAGGTCGCCGACGGCTTTGGGAGCCTTGCGCCCGCTGGCCTCGACGTTCTTCACGGCGGCCGCGAGACGGTTCTGATCCACATCGCAAACGTAGGCGATGTCCACCTGATCATTCTGCACGAAGGTCTTGAGATGATAGGTGCCCATGCCGCCCGGGCCGATGAAGGCGATGGTGAACTTGCCGTTCGGGCTTTGCGCCCGCGCGCCGCTGGTGAGGTGCAGCGAGGCGGCGGTGGCGGCGAAGGTTGACGAGTGACGTAGGAAAGAACGGCGGTTGAACGTGCGCATGGGTGGCGGTGAGTTGGTCTGCTGGATACCGGCCAAGGCTAGCAAGGGATCGGTGGGGGTAAAGCGGAGATTCTGTCCCAGCAGGTCCCCGACCGAGAACTGGTTCCGAAGGATGACTGCGAAGGCGGAAGATTTGGCTGTCCGACATGGATTCGAACCATGACAAAGGCCTCCAAAGGGCCTTGTGCTACCATTACACCATCGGACAAACCGCAGCCCGAACCTAGCGAACGGGCGCGGGCGCGCAAAGGGTTTTTTCAGGCGGCGGGCTGCACTTCCCCCTTTCAATCTCGCGCGCGAGGGCTAAGGTGCGGCTCATGCGCTGGCAGCCGCCAGCCGCGTGTTTCCCCGATACACTGCTTATGCGCCGCACCAAAATCATTGCCACCCTCGGCCCCGCCACCAGTTCACCCGAGATGATCGGGCAGCTTGTTGCCGCCGGCATGAACATCGCCCGCTTGAACATGTCCCACGCGCCGCATGACTGGGTGCGCGCGACGGTGAAGCACCTCCGCGCCGCCGCCGAGGCCCGCAAATGTTCCGTCGGCATCCTCATGGACACGCAGGGCCCCGCGATCCGCACCGGCGATCTCCCGGTGCCGCTGGACCTCAAGCCCGGGCAGAAGTTCACCCTCACCGTGCGCGGGGAGAAGAGCGAGGAGGAGCACTCCGTGGACGTGAACTACGAAAACTTCGTCAACGACATCAGCGTCGGAGACGTGGTGCTGTTCGACAATGGCGGCATCCACATGAAGGTGTTGTCCAAGCACGCCAACCACGTCACCTGCGAGGTGCTCACGCCCGGCACGCTGGGCAGCCGGCGGCACATCAACCTCCCCGGCGTGAAGGTCAGCCTCCCCGCGCTCACTGCGAAGGACATCGCGGACGTGGCGCTCGGCCTGGAGGTCGGGGTGGACTACATCGCGCTCTCCTTCGTGCGCGAGGCCAAGGACATCATGCAGCTCCGGGCCCTCACCGAAGGCTCGAAGCACCGCCCACAGCTCATCGCCAAAATCGAAGATCAGTCGGCGGTGAAGAACATTGATGAGATCATCGCCGAGGCCGACGGCATCATGGTGGCGCGCGGCGATCTGGGCATCGAGGTGCCTTACGAGGAACTTCCCATCATCCAGCGCAAGGTGGTCAAAACCTGCCTGCGCGTTGGCAAGCCGGTCATCGTCGCCACGCACATGTTGGAAAGCATGATCGAAAACCCCATGCCCACGCGGGCGGAAATCACCGACGTGGCCAACGCCGTGTTCGAGCAGTCCGACGCCATCATGCTCTCCGGCGAGACCACCGTGGGCAAATACCCGGTGAAGTGCATCGAGGTGTTCGATCGCATCGCCCGCCGCATCGAGCGCAGCGGCAACGCCGGCTACCATGAGCGGGCTGAGTTGACGAGTCCGCGCCAGAAACTGGTGAAGAGCGCCGTGGTCATGGCAGACCAGCTCCGTGCCGAGGCCATCATCGTCTTCACGCGGCGCGGCAACATGGCCCGGTGGACTTCCTGGCTGCGCCCGCGCCACTCGCCCATCTTTGCCGTGTGCGAAAGCTGGCCGCTGGCGGACTCACTGGCCCTCAACTGGGGCATCACCCCGGTGATCATCCCCTTCGACATGGCCAACCCGGAGAACAACATCGCCGCCGCCCTGACCAAGTTGCGCGACGGTGGCCTGATTCATCGCGGGCACACTGCGGTCATCATCAGCGCGATGAGCTGCGGCAGCCAGATCGTGGACGCCGTCCAGATGCGCGTGGTGGAATAGCCCGGCCCGAATGGAAGACTCGGCGACCATCACTTGTCCGTTTTGCGGCCAGTCCATGGAGCTGGTGCTGGACACCAGCCTGGCCTCGCAGTGCTTTGTCACGGATTGCGAAGTGTGCTGCCGACCCTTCGAGGTGGTTGCCGAGTGCGAACCCGGCGAGGTCATCTCGGTGAGTGTGATGGGCAACTGACCGTGAGCGGGACACTCCTGTCCCGCCGCCCGCCGCCCGTCCGGGTTCTCTCGACTCAAGAACACGGAGCGCCCCCCTTTTCGCTTGAGCTTTGGCAGGTGAACTTTGAGCTTCAGCGCGCCATGCCATCGCCGCCCCAGCGCCCATCCCCATTCTGGCTTTCGCTGGCCGCCGTTGCCGGGCTTTATCTGTTCTTCCTTTTAGCCCTGCTCGTGGCAACGGCTACTTACACCACGCCGGAAGAACTCCTGAAGGCGCTGGGAAAGCGGGAAATCCAGCACTCCATCGCGCTGAGTCTCCTCACCTGCACCGTGACCGCCTTGCTCTCGCTGCTGCTGGCGGTGCCGGTGGGCTACTTGCTGGCGCGGGCGCGGTTCCCGGGCAAGCACTGGGTCGAGGCCGCGCTGGACATCCCGATCGTGCTGCCGCCGATGGTGATGGGACTGTGCCTGTTGATTTTGTTTCAGACCGCCTTGGGCCGGTTCATCGAACGGGCCACCGTGCCTTTCACCTACACCGTCTTCGGCGTCGTGCTGGCGCAGTTCACCATCGGCGCGGCCTTCGCCGTGCGGACCATGCGCCAGACATTCGATCAGTTGTCCGCCCGCCCGGAGGACGTGGCCATGACGCTGGGCTGCACGCGGGCGCAGGCTGTCTGGCTGGTCACGTTGCCGGCGGCGAAGCGCGGGATGTTCGCCGCTGCCAGCGTGGCGTGGGCGCGCAGCCTCGGTGAGTTTGGTCCGATCCTGGTCTTCGCGGGCGCAACGCGGATGAAGACCGAGGTGCTGCCCACGACCGTCTGGCTCGAACTCAGCGTCGGCAACCTGGAAGCGGCGGTGGCCGTGAGCCTGCTCATGGTGTTGTGCGCGATGGGCGTGCTCGCGGCGGTGAAATGGCTGGGGGAGGAAGTATGAGCGAGCAGCCAGCCAACAGCGGTCAGCAGTCAGCGAGAATTTCCTTCGAGCGCGTAGCGTGGAGCGCGGGCACGTTCCGGCTGGAGAGCGTCTCCTTCGCCATTCCCGCCGGGAACTACGCGGTGCTGATGGGCAAGACGGGTTGTGGCAAAACGACCTTGCTGGAAATTCTCTGCGGGCTGCGCCGGCCTGCCGACGGACGTGTTCTGATTGGTGAACGTGATGTGACTGCGCTGCCGCCCGGTGAGCGCGGCATCGGCTATGTGCCGCAGGATGGCGCGATGTTCCCAACCATGACCGTGCGCGAGCAAATCGGCTTCGCGCTGAAAATCCGTCATTGGTCGGCCGAGACAATCACCGCCCGGGTGCAGGAGCTCAGCGGACAACTGGGCGTGGCGCACCTGCTGGATCGGCTGCCGCAAAATCTCTCCGGCGGCGAGCGTCAACGCGTGGCACTGGGCCGCGCTCTGGCGGCGAAGCCCAGCGTGCTGCTGCTGGATGAACCGCTTTCCGCGCTGGACGAGGAGTTGCGGGACGAACTGGCCGCCTTGCTCAAGCGGGTGCAACGGGAGTTCAGCCTGACGGCCCTGCACATCACGCATAGCCGGCGGGAGGCGGAACAACTGGCCGATGTGATGTTCCGCATGGAAGCCGGCCAGGTGACTGCGGCCCAAACGAAGGTCTGCGGCGGCTGAACCGCCTCTTCACCACCAACCGTTGGCGGGATCAGGTGGCAATGGCGAGGCGGTGCCCAGAGTGTCGTAGAGGGGAGGGAACTTGAAGAACTCGGAATGCCCGTCGGCAAAAAACAGGGGAACGCGCCGCTCGCCCCGATAGTTGTGCCATTCCCGGTTCACCAGGAGCGTGTTCCGATCCTTGTGCCAAATCCAGTCGCCGAAAATCAGCTTCGTGACCGGGGACGCGGCGAAGTTGGCATCACGGCTGGTGTTGTTGACCGCGTTGCCGGTGACATGCAGCGTCTGGTAACGGTCGCTGTTCCACTGCACCGAGTAGCTGGTTCCGTAGGCCTCGAAGGTGTTTTTCATGTTCCAGACCGCGTCGCCTGCGTCCGATGGGCAGTGGAAACTTTTCGTGTCGCCGACGTAGGCATTCAGCGGCCGGTTCGCCGCCGCGATGTTGCCGGGCGGATTCGGCGGGGCAGAGGTGCCCGTGGCGCCACCAAAGTCGATCCAATGCGTGTGGACGGGATATTTGTCGTCGGCATCGCCCACATACACTTTGAACGCCAGTCCGATCTGTTTCGTGTTGTTGATGCACTGCAACTGCTTGGCCTTGTTCTTGGCCTTGGCCAGCGCGGGTTCAAGTGGCGTGGCATGGGCGGTGAAAAGAATGGAGGGGCGGGGGTGTTCACCAGAAGCCGTTGGCCGGGTCCGGCGGGTTCGCGGCATCAGTCCAGGCAAACCAGGCGGGAGGGAACTTGAAGAACTCCGCGTGGCCGTCCCCAAAGATCGTCATGGTGCGTTTCTCGGCCGTGTAGTTGTGCCACTGGTTTTTCTTCACCAGCACCGCCCGGTCCTTGTGCCAGATCCAGTCGCTCATCAGGAACTTGGTGGAGGGGCCACGCGACAATTCGGTTTCGCTCATCGGACGGTTTCCGGCCATGTCCTGTCCGGTGACGCGCTGAATCTGCATCCGGGTCTGCCATTGGTCCGAATAGCTGTTGCCCCAGGCCCAATAGCAGTCATCTACCGGTGGGGTGGCCGTATTCCAGCGCGCGTCGCCATTGTCGGAAGGGCAGCGGAAGGCCTCCACCTTGCCGACGTAGGCATTGAGAATACGGTTGGCTGCCGGGGTCAAGCCGCCCTCCAAATCACTGGGATGCCGGCCCAGATCCCCGCCGATGTTTCCCCACCGCGAATGCACCGGGAAGTAGCCGCTGTGGTCATCCGTGTAAACTCGGAACGCAATGCCGAGCTGCTTGACGTTGCTGGTGCAGACGGCCTGCTTGCCCTTCAGCTTGGCCTTGGCCAACGCGGGCAGGAGCATTCCGGCCAGGATCGCGATTATGGCGATGACCACCAGCAGTTCAATGAGCGTGAACGCGGCCCGGGCGGATCGGTTCTGGATGGCGCATGTCGTGTCCATGACGGAGGGAGTTGTTGGCTGTAATCCATAGCAGATTGTTTCCCCGGTGCAAGGCTGGCTTGCGGCGGTCTGTCCGGCCTTTCAAACTCCTCCCGTGAACCTGCCAGAACTCACTGCCGAAGAACGCGCCATCTACGAGTGGCAGATGTGGCTGCCCGGCTTCGGCGAGGCGGCGCAACGGAAGCTCAAGGGTGCCTCGGTGCTGATCTCCCGCGTGGGCGGTCTGGGTGGCAATGTGGCCTACCAGCTCGCCGCCGCCGGCGTCGGCCGCCTCGTGCTGGCGCATGCGGGCAAGGTCCTGCCGGGCGATCTCAACCGCCAACTGCTCCAGACGCACGCCCGGCTGGGGCTGCCGCGCATGGAGCACATCGTGCAACGCCTGCGGGAGCTGAATCCCCGCCTCGAAGTCACCGCCGTGGAGGAGAATGTCTCGGACGCCAACGCCGCCGCGCTGGTCGCCCAGGCCGACGTGGTGGTGGATGCTGCGCCACTTTTCGAGGAACGCCTGGCCTTGAACCGCGCCGCCGTCGCCGCGCACAAGCCCATGGTTGAGTGCGCCGTCTATGCCTTCGAGGCGCACGTCACGACCTTCCTCCCGGACCGCACTGGCTGCCTGCAATGTCTCGTGCCGGAGATTCCACCGGACTGGAAGCGACAGTTCCCCGTGCTTGGCGCGGTGAGTGGGGTGGCTGGTGGCCTGGGCGCGGTGGAGGTGGTGAAGCTGCTCACCGGCCTGGGCGAACCGCTGGCCGGCATGCGCTTGGTGATGGACTTGGGGACGATGGAATTTCGCCGCCTGAAACTCGCTCGGCGAGCGGACTGCCCGGTGTGTGGTGACGCCAAGTAAGGCAGTGAATCAAAGCGTGTGGCCGGGGATGGAGCACTTGGGCTTGTCGGCCAGATTCTTGCCGGGCGAGTAATGTCCGCCGCCCGGACAGAACGGCAGGGCGGAGCCTTTCAAGTAGGCAAGAATCGTCGGGTCATCCAGCGAGTAGGTGTCCCTCGGCTGTTTCCGGTTTTTCGCAGCCCAGTTTCGGAGCGCGTCGTTCATCTGCCGGAGCTGAACCTGACAGGAGTTGTAGGCCGGCGTGGCTCGTCCTCCACGGTAGTTCGGCACCGCGATGCTGGCCCAGACTAACACGATGCCGCTGACGATTATCTTGAACGGCCAGCCGAAGGTGCGGTTTTTGGAAGGTTCGTTGTCCATTTCTGAACTTCAGACCTTGTTCCACGGCGCGCGGTTCTCGCGGCTGCGAAGCTTGTTGGCCTCGGCGTCGTTAATGAACTCCTCCTTCGCCGGGTTCCACTTGAGCGGGCGGCGCAGCCAGTAGCCGATGTTGCCAAGCTGGCAGACCTGCGCGGTGCGCGCGCCGATGGCCACGTCGGCCACGGGCTTCGCCCGCGACTTGATGCAGTCCACCCAGTTCTGCTTGTGGCTCGCGGCGATGGCCGGGAGCTTGAAGTCCTTTTCGCCGAGCGGAGTTTCGAGGATGGACTTGGGCGTGGACTCGATGCCCTTGCGGTCCACGTAAATCGTGCCCAGCTCGCCCTCGAAGGTCGCGCCGCTCGGGCCGCCGTGGAACATCTCGACGCCGTTCGCATACACGAAGCGCAGGCCGGTGTCGCCGCTGGCGGGCGGGTGGATTTCCACCGGGCAGGAGTCGTCCATGCCCAGCGCCCACTGCGCGATGTCGAAGTGGTGCGCGCCCATGTCCGCGAGGCCGCCGCAGGCATATTCCCGGTAGTTGCGCCACGCCGGGAAGTGCTTGTGGATGTCCAGCGGGCAGAGGACTTGGTTGAAGGCGCGTTCCGGTGACGGGCCGTTCCACAAGTCCCAGTTTGTGCCGGCCGGCGACGGTTCGGCGGGCAGGTCGCACGGCTTGGCGGGGCCGCCGACGCCCACGCGGACCGTCTTCACCTTCCCGATGCGTCCGCTGCGGATATATTCCACGGCCTGACGGAAGTAGCCTTTGAACTCGGTGCGCTGCTGGCTGCCCGTCTGGAAGACGATGTTGTTTTCCCGCGCCGCGTTCACCATCGCGCGGCCTTCGGCAATGGTGAGCGACAAGGGCTTCTCACAATAAACGTCCTTCTTCGCCCGCGCGGCGAGGATAGCGGGAATCGCATGCCAGTGGTCCGGCGTGCCGATGCAGACGGCGTCAATGTCCTTCCGGGCGAGCAGTTCGCGGAAGTCACCGAAGGCAGCGCAGCCCTTGTAAGCGCCGGATTCCTTGTCCTTGGCGTAGCCCTTGTGGACGCGTTCGACGGCGTCGTCGAGCCGGCCTTGATGCACGTCGCAGACGGCGACGAGCTGCACGTCCGGCAGGTTCAGGAAGCCGCCGAGATGGCCGCGGTTCATCATGCCCATGCCGATGAGGCCGACGTTCACGCGGCCGTTCGGACCGGAACCGGACTTCGCCGCCGCCCACACGGAGGAGGGCAGGAGCAGCGGGGCGGCTGAACTCGCGAGCACGGTGTGAAGAAACGAGCGGCGGGAGGAGATGCGGCGTGTCATGAGTGGATTGAAGCAAGCTCCCCGCCGGCGGGCCAGCCTGAATCCCCCGCGCGTCCGCCCGTCCATCTCTCGCACATGAAACTTTTGTTTACCCTGCCCGTTGCGTTGCTCTGCGTCCTGCCTGCCTGGGCGGAGAATTGGCCCGCCTGGCGCGGCCCGCGCGGTGACGGCACGAGCGCTGAGAAGAACATTCCCACCCAGTGG
>Ga0255095_1001294_pt1 | contig 10218 bp, 5 predicted proteins | sample Colum_Law_RepC_8_2_FD_188435 | JGI IMG/M metagenome (GOLD analysis project Ga0255095, IMG submission 188435) | Freshwater microbial communities from Columbia River, Oregon, United States - Colum_Law_RepC_8d | ecosystem: Environmental > Aquatic > Freshwater > River | place: USA: Oregon | collected...
GATCAGCAGATCGACTTCAAGAGCAAGGCCAAGGTCTTTTGCCGCACCTATGACTTCCTGGCTGCCGTTCTGCCAAGCGTCAATGCGGGCTGGGAAAAGCTCTCAGTCCTGCTGAACCTCCTGCTGCCTAAGCTGCCTGCCCCCAAGGAGGAGGACCTGGCCAAGGGAATCCTGGACGCCATCGACATGGACAGCTACCGGGTCGAGAAGAAGGCGTTGATGAAGATTGCCCTGGCGGATACCGAGGCCGAGATCGCACCCCTTCCCACGGAGGCTGGCGGCGGCAAGCCGGAGCCGGAACTGGACCGCCTGAGCAGCATCATCCAGAGCTTCAACGACCAGTTCGGCACGCTGTTCTCCGATGGCGACCGCGTGGTGCGCAAGCTGAAGCAGGACATCGTACCCGCGGTGGAGGCAGACACCACGTTCCGCAACGCCAAGAGGAACACTCCCCACAACGCGCGCACGGCCCACGATCAGGCGCTGACCAAGGCGATGCAGGCCATGATGACGGAGGACATGCAGATCTACAAAGCCTTCGTCGAAAACGAGTCTTTCCGCGACTGGGTGAAGTCCAACGTGTTTCGGTGGACCCACGAGCCTCGGCCGGGCGCATCCGCGTGAAGCGACCGGATATCGCTCAAGCCCCAACCGCAGCGGCGGAGCCCTCGCGGAGGTACTTCCTCGGCCTGTTCACCGCTAGGTCCTGGACCGAGTTCAAGGCCAACGGCGCCCAGGTGATGGGCTTTACCGAGAAGAAGGTGACAGCGGCTGCGCGGTTATTGCCCGGGGACAGGTTGCTCTGCTACCTGACGAAGCGATCCACGTTTGTTGCGATCCTGGAAGTTACTGGGCCTTCCTACCAGGACAGCAAGCCCATCTGGACCGACGGGCTGTTCCCCGTGCGGCTGCCGGTGAAGGTGGTTTCGGAGTTGTCGCCGCTGGCAGGGCTACCGGTGCATTTGCTGCTGGGCAAGCTGAGCTTCTTGCCCGGCCCGGCGATGCCCAACAACTGGACCGTGCATGTGCGGAGCTCTCCAAGACCTTGGAAGGCTGAGGACGGCCTCGCCGTGGTGCAGGCCCTTCAGGCGCGCATAGAGCGCAGCAAGGCACCGTTGGCGCCGGATCTTCCAGGTCAGAAGGTCGATACATCGCTCATTGAAGCCAAGCGGAAACGACCGAAATTCGGCATCGAGTCTCGCGTGGGGAAACTGCTCGGCAGAGCGGATGATCTCCGGGGCGAGCGTGCTACCGAATTGATGGAGGGCGTCAAATCGATCCTCTCCTTCAACAAGGTCACAGGCCACAGCGTCAACTTCCCGATTAGCGAGACCTGCAGGCCTACCGCTGTGTGTCTGAAATACTGTTACTTCGCCAAGGGGCCGAACAGCTGGCCAGATTCCTTGAGTCACCAGTACCAGATATACGCGGCCGCAAAGGCTGACCCGGTCGGATTCGCTGAGCGTGTGGCCTGGGAGTGCGACCAGGCGGGCGTGACGTTTTTGCGATGGAACGGAGGCGGCGATTTGTTTGCCGAAAGCATCGCCGCAATCGATCACCTAGCCATCCTTCGTCCAAATCTACCGATCTGGGTGGTCACTCGAACACCTGATCTTGCAGCAAAGGTCGTGGAACGGCCAAACGTCTTTGTCCATTTCAGCCTAGACCGCAGTTCGATGTCGCGTCGAGAACAGTTTCTTAAAGCCGAGCCACAGAGCAGCAACTTCTTCTTTTCCTATCAATGCGAAGCCGATGAGGTGCCTACGCCTCAAGCTCTGTCCAAAGTCTCGGTCTTGTTCTTCAATGACTACAAGATCACCTGTGAACCGGCAAAGCTTCCCGCAGCAATCGTTTGCCCATTGAATGACAGTGCAGATATCCGTGGAGCCTGCGAAAGCTGCAGGCGATGCTTTAACGGCGCTGCTGTCGGCCACAATAGAAAGATCATTTTAGGCAAGACTAAAAAGCGAACTTGATACAAATTGCAGATTGCGGATATACCGAGATACGAAGTTGTGAGGGCTACTTGTCGTCACTGGATTCAGAATCCGGATTTGGTTTTGAGGTGGCTTGCTCTACCAATATTCTTCTTCTGATCAGCGGATGGGTTGCCAATGCGCGCCTCTCTGAAAGGTCTAATACCCTTAGCGAGCGTTGCATCTCGCTGACCGGAGGGGAGTCAAAGATTGATTCCGCTTGCCCGAGGTTGACACCTTGAATCCGAAATTTCCCAATATCACGGTCACCAGCCAAAATCGGGGCTTCATCGATGATTGGTTGCTTGGCCCCGCTAAGATATCGGTCAGTTGTGACATCAGCCCAAAGACTGCCTTCCGGAGCTTCCACCGCGTCTTGACCCAAGACGGGGCTTTCAATTTTCAGGGTGACAAAGTACTTGCACTTGGTATACACGCTCGGCGGGATTGCATGCTTATTTTCTAAAATAGGAATGGAAGCTCCATCTTTGACGGCAAATCGCCTTGAGTCAAACTGTAGGTCTTTTTTGCGCTTGTCCAAATAGCCTGTCTGATCGATAGCTGCTTTATAGATTGCCTCGGCCCCTGTGCTGGAATCTGTGATCGACAGATAGATTGATTTACCAACCTTCTGGAGCTGCGTGTAATCGGACTCGCGTGTACCAAAAATACTGATCACGGAGCGGTTTGCAAGACGCGAAGCGCCAAGCTCCTGAAGCTCAATGAATGCATCGATCTGAAGGCCGCCTTGTATCGTCCGGTACAGATCGATTTCAGATTGCTTGAAGACGGCAGAAATATCTCTGATTTCATCGATGAAGCGCAAGCTTTAAGGTGAAGGTCAGAATTTCGCTCACACGAAATCACAGTGGCAAATTCGAAGTTCAAACCCAGTAGTGCGCGGCGGGTTCCGTTATGGCTGCCAACCCATATCTTGATCTCGGGCGTTCCGTAGTCGAATACGAAAATCTTCGCGTGCATCAGATGATCCGGAATGCCCTTTGAGTCCGCCACCTCGGTCTTGCCGACGATCTGAAATAGATACAGAAAGACATGAACCCCTGCTAAATTCAGCTTTGCCAGCGAATCAATGCTGGTGGGTGAATGCATGTCCACAACGAGGCTGCTGTCCTTATGTCTGAGAGCAGCGATAAATGCGGGTGCAAGTTCGCCTGGGGGCATTGTCCAATAGCAAACTGCAGCATTTATCTTAACGGATCCAACGGATAACTCGTTGAGCCTCCGGTATGCATTACTTGCAATGAACTCGATCATGAAGTTCTCGGCCCTTTTAGGATGAACTGACAAAGCCCAACCCGACTGGGCTATAAATATATCTTATGTTTACGCTAACTCGCCGTTATACTTCACAAATAGAATGAAAAGCTTTTCAGAATGTTTGGCATCGCATCACCCAACTGTGGCTGGAGCATTTTATCCAAAACGCCTTTATTGCCCTCTTGAATTTGAAAGCCACATTCAATACAAACCCCGCGATTCAGCCGAATAGACTTTTTCGTCGAGCGATGTTGATCAATTTCCCCGTAAAACGAATCACCCGACCTACATATAGGACAATCAAATACCCATGCCCATTCGTCGAAGTACTCCTGCATAAGCCTTCCACGAGAATCTCTGAATTTAGCCCATTCCTCATTCCAGACATCAGAGAAAGCCTCCTGCGCCGTAAATATTTTCTCCTTGATATCACCGGAAATCAGATATGCGATTTTAGCGCAACAGAATTCCTTATCCTTGATCAATGGATTGGCCCCGAACTCCGTATATAGATCCACCGCCTGTATCAGTGCATCACCATAAGCTGGAATTAGTACACATTTCTCACTGCCTGGATGGTCTTTTAACTCATAGAAATCTTTGGCGTTCGGCGCGAACTCTTTCCAATCCAGGTACAAATCAAAAAAATACCTAATTAAATAAATATAAAACGGAAAGCCTGTTTTTAAAATTAACCCTAACGACTCCTGATCATCGCTTGGCGAAGCCCCATAATGCACGAGAACGTTTCTTTTCAGCCTCACTTTGGTAACGGACTCTCGATAACGCCTCGGGATCTTGTGTTTATTGAAAATATCATCGAGCAGAACATACAGATCCGTTTTATCATCCGGGGACATTTTGTGGAAAGCCTTTATCGCTGACTCCCAGGCATTGACGCAAGAGATCAAAGCCGCCGGGTATCTCCTCAGAGCCAACAAATAAAGACTTGTCTCAAAGGCCTGGAAGGAGCTCAACAAAGGCCCATCACCTTGAGCCTCTACCGGGAATGAGCGAAATAAGTTAAGCCCTTTCACGTCATAGCTTCCACCTGAATTTTCACTCATGATTTACAGCCTATTTTGGGTGATTTTCTATTCTGCATAAAACTCAAAATGCTCGCTCAACTAGCCCACGTTCCCCTGCGCCATGCAACCGGGAGTCAAGCGCCTCTCTGCCACTGAGTGGATTTAAATGAGCCAGTTTGTTTCTACATCGGCTTAGCCATTCGGCCTTTTCGCGGTACTCACCCCGGATGTTCTGCACCCGAATCACATGTGCAAGGACGCCTATCTCCAGTTCGTCAAGCGAATTGACGATTTCCTGAGTGGAGCTTTGTCCAGCGATCTTTCGATCAATCCAAAACGGGCACCGGATCTTGCGCTCCAATTCCTTCACGAGATCCCTTCGACGCACCTCGATCAGAGGAAGCAGTTCTGCCGATTGGGCGGTCCAGACTCTGCGATTCAATTCATCTGTCGGATCGCCCTGCACATGCAAGACGAAGGGATGGAGCATTAAGACACGGTCAAACTCTTCGACCCCACCCCGTTCCCATGAGGGGCCAATCTCTGGGCCCCAGCTCGTCAGTGCGTTCCTGGCCATGCTCATAACCAAATCAACTTCAAACAGGTCGTTCTCAGGTTGATCAGCCAGGTAGTCTGCAAGCGCAAGGTCCCATAGCGCTAGACCTGCAATTTGACGAACCACGAGTTTGTGATGACGTAGCGGTTGTCTACGGGCGCGTAGCCGCTGATCCACGTAGGTAAGCATGTCGAGTTCGCCGATCTTGCCAAGCCAGGTCATCAACACACACGCCGCCCCTGAAATCCCCAGGCGCTTTTGAGGTATGCCGCGGGCGAAAATCAACAATACCGGTCTGTCGTCAGCAGGGAGTTGGCGGCTTGCCACTTCAAAATTGCGCAGCAAGATACGCCACCGGTCCCAGTTTGAGTCGGTAACGCCGTCTATCGCTATGACCTGACGCGCAGAGAGCCCTTTGATGAAGCGTTCAACGTTCCATCCCACCCAGCTATCTGGCTCCATGTAGAGGCTCTCGGTCAGCCACTCCAGTGGGTCTTCCTGCGAATCGAAACTTAATCGATCCACAGACCAATGATCCTTTTGAAGCGGCTCTATAAACGCCCCCTCAAAGCCACCCGGGACGTTGGTTGATGATGCTACGACGACGCTAATACCATCCCGAATATTCTGGTGTACCTGCTCGATAAAGCCGGAGGGACCAGGCAATTCTTGCCACTTCATGAGCCCAACTCGGCGAGTAGATTCTTCAGGAAAGGATTGAGGCTCCAACCCGATCCAGACTGGCGAACAACAAGTCCCAGCGGCTCCGCCCACCAAAGGGTTCGCGCAACAAGGTCTTCCGGAAGCCCCTCGTATTCCACTAGATCGGCAGCGGTAACGCCATCACCTGCATGAGCCATTGCCGTCAGAACCTTCTCGGCGTCCTCTATTCCGCCGGTCAGTCGTGAGCGATTCTCCCGGCGCCAATCGGCCGAATCAATCAGTTTGGCTAAGCGGTCAAGATTTCCGGCGAAGTCCAGCGCACCTCCCCTAACCCGCGCGACTGACTCAAGCAGACCTCCCCAATAGCCTGTAAACGACTCAAGCTTATCGGCTGAATCGGTCGGGTACTGCAACTCGGCAAGCCATTTGCGAACGAAACCACGATCCCATGGCAAAACCGATAGCCACGGCTCCGTCCATGACTTCACCTGCGACGCTGATGCTGACAATGCCCATAGACGCTCGGGGTCAGCAACGAAAACCACCGATACGAAACTCGTCACCGATCGCAACGCTCCGACCTTCAGACGGGCTGCGGACACCCACTCGGCATCCCATTGGACAGCAGCTGGAACATAAATCAAGGTAATGCCGTCGGAGACACGCTTTTTGATTTGACGGTCAAGCTCTTGAGTAAATGACCTCTTGTCCTCTGCTCTATCCAACAGGACAAAAAGACGGCTGTCGGTCTTGCCAGGTTGGTCGCGCATGCCGGGCAACAAGTTCGCTGAACCCGCTGCTTCATTGGCCGCCACGAGCAGCACCGAGCTTTTCATCTCAATCACTTCATTACCAGACCCGCGCATCTGGACCACTTCATCAAGCTGCCGATAAGTCAGCGGATTACGGGCGGGGTCATCGACCCTACCACCCAGAGCAGGCCGGAAGATAGCGGATTCAAATTCGATCCGGGGCTCGCGCTCTTTCTCAAGCGTTGTCTCAATCTCCTGCTTACTTCCGAGCAACAGAAGAACATTGGGATTTTTCAAGCTAAAACGCTCTGGCGATTGCAACTGACTCAAGACCCCGAGCCCAACCATCTCTTCCATCAGCGCAAGAAAATCTCTCTCGGTAGTCTTTGCAAATCCTTCCGGCCAATAAGATGTTCTGCAGTCATTCCAAAGGGTGCGCCAATCCGTACCTTCATCGTGGCTGAACCCAGATGCAAGCACCTCTAGCGCGATGGCGTTTGCGATCACCTCGTAGCGATCATCCAGCTGAAGAGTCAGTCTGAATTTGGATCGAATCGCCTCTCGCAACGGTCGCCCCGCGAAAACCGACTCGATATCTTTCTCGGCAATCTTGAACCGGGGTCCTGCTACTGCGCGGCCTCTCAATTTAGTCTCGCGCAAATGCCTCAGGAGCTGCGTGCAGTAGAGCTGTATCAGGCTGGGGTAGTAGTTGGTCTGCGCGAGGATCCGCATTACCAGGCTTCGATCTTCAAACTCAAACCCGGCAGCCTCAATCGGCCTTGAAATCAGATCTTCGGCCGCGCGGATCTCTCGCTCTTCAGACAAGGGCCCAATACGTACCGCCTCGTTCAAATGACCTAAAGGCTGATTAAACGTGTTGGCCGTCCGCAGGACGTTGTGCAAACCGGCAAAAACAACCTTGAAGCGCCGTTCGGTATCGTCCATCAATTGCTTTAACCGACGCGTCTCCGCATAGGGGCTGTCGTTACGGGCGTCTTGCTCGAAAAAGTGATCGGATTCGTCGAGCAACAGCAAGATGCGCCGGCCCGGCCTTGCATCCAAAAAAGTCTTGATTGAATGGTGTAAAGCATCAATGGTTTGGCTTTTGGCCGGATTGACAGGGCCTATGTCCAACCCCGAAATCCTCAGATCCCTCAACCGATCAGACACCGAAAGCCAAACATCTACCGATGGCCGTCGCTCACCGATCCCCTGCGCAAGGGTATCCACCCATACCGCGTATCGATCCATTGAAGGATCATGGAAGGTTTTCTCGGCGCGCCTCAATAGCGCCGTCTTACCAAGCTGACGCCCACCATAAATGAAGAAGCAACCGTTCTGCGCCTTGACGCTTTCGAGCACGTCGCTTCTTCCGTAGAACATCTCGGGCGGCACGAATCCAGCACTTGCATCGTAGGGCTCGCTGTAGGTAAACGGCAGTGCAATGCTGAACCAAGTCGCTAGCCTTGAGCCCTGCTGCGCCAAAAGAAAAAGCAGCATCGACTCATCAAGGACCAAGAAGGAACGATGGCGCTCCTTTGAAATCTTGGCTAGCCCCGACCAGAAGTCCTGACGCTTGATGCGCGCCAAGAGCAAGACCAAGGTCGCATATTGCTGCGTATTCTCGCCAACCCTCCCAATTAAATCCTCAGGGGTCAGTGGGTCGGAAATCACCAGAACTCGGTAACGGCCTTGAGCTCTTGATCCGAAGTGTGGAACAGGACAAACCTCTCGATCTTCAATCAGTTCGGTCTCAAGAATCCACGACGCAGCTTTGCTGGCCTTGTCTTGGTCTACAGAGCGCACCGGAACGCCGATCGCCTCAAGAACTCTTCGCAACCCATCCCTCGCAAGCGGCCGCCTAGACGCCGCGAGCGCCCAAATCTCGTAAGCCTTTTTAGCAAGCTCTCGCGCAGTAGCGTCGCCATCATGCTCGAAAGATATGGGGCCCAGTAAGCCGCCAGCAGGGATGAGCTTGACGACGTCTCCAGGACTCAGGTCATAAAGCGCTTCCAGCAATCTGGACTGTATGTCTGGATAGAACTCCGTGAATACATCGCGGCGGACTTCTCGTTCTGGCCAAGGCTCTGCGCCCTGCTGGACGCGGTGAACCAGCTCATTGAAGGTGTGGACGTCCGCCTTTAAGAGCGGGGCTTCAACCTGCCGAGCAACCTCGTCAGTAAGACTGTCACGTATGCGTTCAAATGCAAGGCGGGCTTCCTCAACACGGCGTAATTTCTGGCCTTCAATTTCTTTAGCTACATCAACGATGCGTGCCTTGGCCACATCAAACCTAGTGATTTCCGCCAGGCGCAGTTCGACAGCGCTGAGTTCGCTTTCATAGGAAGCACGTTCAGCGTCACTCAAGTAACCGTAAGCGAGACCGACCTCAGAGGAGCGGCGAGCACTGTGCACCTCCTTTTGGAGGTCTTTGCACCAATTGTCCTTGGTCTTTTCCAGCAGCTGCTTTGCGTCCTCGGTGTCATCGATTGAACCAAGATAAGGTAACAGCGACTCCGCTCCGATCAGGTCACCCTTGACGGCTCGCTCCGTGAGTGCGTCCAAAGGTTGTACCGGCGCTGCTGCCCATGACCGCAGGGATCTCAGCAAAGACTCGCCGTCTGACTCAATCAGCCAGTCTGAGCCGACAGAAACGTCAGGTACCAAGAGCAGATCGCGCGCCAGCAACTCGTTGGCTTGTGGCTCTGGCGAGGGCATGAGATCGGTCTGTTTGAACATTCCGATGATCGCCTCAAGCTCGTCGCGAAGTACTCGACTGGCTGCCGCTACTTGCCCCCAATCATCGCCAGGCCAGTGATTGCGGAGCTCAGCGATGGCATCTTTCGCATGGCTATCAAATGCGGCTTGTAGTTGTTCGACCAATCCACGCAGACGCCCGCCGGAGTCGGAGAGCATGTTGGCGGCCGACAGCCACTCCTTTGCAACTGCCACGGCTTCACAAGTCGCTGTCCACAAGTGCTCTCTGGCACCCGCCTCAATGTCCGCTCCACGGCGCGAAAGTTTGAGACGATCGGTATCTTCCAGCCGAGCCAGAAAACGATCGTGGTCAGACAACTCATCAATTGCGCTTTTAACGGCGCTACGGTCACCCAAGTCACCCCGAGCGACCAGAGTCATGACCCGATGAATCGCTTCGCCGGGCTTCAGCCAGTGTTGCCAAACTTTCGATGCCGGTGCGAAACGGATCTTTTTGTTGGGGGCACGGTCAATCAACCAATCCGCAGCTTCCTTAGATAACCTTGCCAGATGAGTTTGCTGAGACATGGCATCGGCAGCAGACTGCAGTGCGGTAGGGCCGATCGGAAAGGCAGTGAGCGGTTCGCTAACCGCTTCAACCTTGCGAACAAGCTCCAGCAAAGCTGCATAACGTCGGTCCAAATGGCGATAGCTAGCTAGAGCCGCACCGCCCATTGCTGGCGCAAAGATCATTGGCCTCAGCGTTGAAGCAATCAACAAGAGGTTCAACGCGGTATGCCAATTGGACGGACCGTCAGCCTGCTCGAACCAACGGGAGTCGATCTCCAAAAATGATTCACTGACGGCGATAGCCAGGGGCCCGTCACTGGCAGTGAGGCCACGTGCCAGCGCAACCGATCGTAGAAGTGCTGGAGGCGGTACCCGCAACTCGGGTGATGTGCTCTCTAGGGCTCTGGCAAAGTGATAGGCCAACACTGGTAGGCCGGACTGCAAGAAGATCCAAGCTGGGCTGCATTGCTCGCCCGCTTCAACCGTAAAACCAGGCTCGGCCTTTTCGGACTGCGCCTTGTCGATCAGACCATCTAAAACCCCAAGCTTGTCGAGGCCGCCATCGATATCGAGGGAAAGAGCAGATACAGCAGATGGTTCGGTCGTTAAATTGAGTGGTGCAGAAGGCTCGATTGCCGTCTCTGGCAGTAAATCCATTGAAGCTGGGTCTCGCTCACCTGTGCATTCAGGCAGGGCTG
>Ga0255095_1001298_pt1 | contig 10196 bp, 9 predicted proteins | sample Colum_Law_RepC_8_2_FD_188435 | JGI IMG/M metagenome (GOLD analysis project Ga0255095, IMG submission 188435) | Freshwater microbial communities from Columbia River, Oregon, United States - Colum_Law_RepC_8d | ecosystem: Environmental > Aquatic > Freshwater > River | place: USA: Oregon | collected...
GTGCTGGGCCTGCTCGAGCGCATGACCAGCGGCTCTTACGAACTGCTGGGCGAAGAGATGAACGGCCTGCACGACGAAGGCCTCACCCTGCGCCGGCGCCGCGCCCTGGGCTTCGTGTTCCAGTTCCACCACCTGCTGCCGGCCTTCACCGCGCTGGAGAACGTGACCCTGCCCGCCCTCATGACCGAGGGCTTCGTGAGCGAGGCCCAGCGCGCCCACGCCCGCGAGCTGCTGGCCGCCGTGGGCCTGGCCCACGCCGAGCACAAGCGCCCGGCTGAACTCTCGGGCGGCATGCAGCAGCGCGTGGCCATCGCGCGGGCGGTGACCCTCAAGCCCGCGCTGGTGCTGGCCGACGAGCCCACCGGCAACCTCGACCAGGCCTCCTCCGGCGAGGTGTTCTCGCTGCTGCGCCAGATCCACGCCGAGCAGGGCACCACCTTTCTCATCGTCACCCACGACCCGCGCCTGGCCGCGCGCTGCGACCGCCTGGTGGAAATCGTGGACGGGCGCATCGAGCGCGACGAGGCCCTGCCCGGACACTGAGCGCCCGGCCAGGCTCAGCCGCCGCGCCCGGTCTGGAACAGCGCGGCCACCAGATCGGACTGCGTCACCATGCCCACCACGTGGCGCTGCTCGTCCACCACCGGCAGGTGGTGCAGGCCGCCATCGGAGAAGCCGCTCACCAGGTCGGCAATGGCCTGGTCGGGCCTGGCCACGATCACCTCGCGCGTCATCAGATCGCGCACCAGGGCATCGGCCGGGGCCGGCTTGCCATGGTGCAGGAAGAAGTCGTGCAAGGACACGATGCCGGCGAGCTGGTCTTGTGAGTCGAGCACCGGCAGGGCCTTCACGCGGTGGCGGGCCAGGCGCTCCCAGGCCTCGCGGGCGGGGGCGTCGTCGCGCACGCTCACCACGTCGCGCGACATGATGTGCTCGCAGCGCACACCGTTCCAGTGTCGCCGCTGCGCGTGCAGGTGGGCGCGCACCAGAATTTCTTCCAGGTCTTCGCGGTCAATGTCCAGCGTCTCGCCGTAAGAGGCGAGGGCGGCGTCCAGGTCTTGGGCCGACACGCCGGTGCGGTGCGTGGGCGGCGGGTCTTGCGTGCCGTGGGTCTGCGCGGTGCTGGCCGGCTGGTGCGGGTAGCGCCGCCCGGTGAGGCGGTGAAACACCAAGGCCACCAGCAGCATGGCGGCCGAGTTCACCAGCACCGGCCCGGGCACGAAACCCCAGCCCAGTTGGTGCACGGCCGGGCCGCCCAGCACGGCGGTGAGCGCCATGGCGCCACCCGGCGGGTGCAGGCAACGCAGCGCGCGCATGGCGGCCACGGCCAGGGCGCCGGCCAGTGCGGCGGCCCAGGCCGCGTCACCCAGCCAGCGGTAGAGCGCCACGCCCAGCGCGGCCGACACCAGGTTGCCGCCCAGCACCGACCAGGGCTGCGCCAGCGGGCTGGCCGGCAGCATGAACAGCAGCACCGCCGAGGCCCCCATGGGCAGCAGGAAGGCCAGCGGAGCGCCGCCCAGCCAGTGGCGCGACAGCCATTCGGTGAGCAGCAGGCCCAGGCCCACGCCCACGCAGCCCAGCAAGGCGTCGCGCCGCCCGCCCGGCAGGGCGTGCGGGCGCAAAGCGGCCAGGGTGGCGGCCAACGTGGCGGCCAGCCAGGCCGCCACGGGTTGTGCCAGGGCGCGCACTCAGTTCAGCGCGGCCGCGGGGCCGAAGAACTCGTGGTGCGTCTGTGCCTCGGGCACGCCCAGGGCGCGCAGGCTGCGCTGCACCAGGGCCATGAAGGGCTTGGGGCCGAGGAAATAGGCGTCCACATCGCGCGTGGCCGGCAGCCACTGCGCCAGGCGCTGCTCGTCCAGCAGGCCCACGGCGTGCGCGCCCTCGTCGGGCTGGTCGTAGCAGTAGAAGCGCTTGAGCTGCGGGTGGCGCTCGGCCAGCGCGTCGACGGTGTCGCGAAACGCGTGCACCGCGCGGTTGCGCGCGCAGTGAATGAAGTGCACCGGGCGCCCGCTTTGCAAGGCCTGGCCCAGCATGGCCAGGGTGGGGGTGATGCCCACGCCGCCGCTGATGAGCACCACCGGGCGGTTGCTGTCTTGCAGGGTGAAGTGGCCCGCGGGCGGGAACACATCGAGCGTGTCGCCCACGCCCACGTGCTGGTGCAGGTGGCCCGACACCACGCCGCCGGCCTGGTGCTTCACGCTGATGCGAAGCGCCTGCCCATCGGCCACGTTGGAGAGGGAGTAGTTGCGGCGGTGCTCCTGCCCGTCGATCGTCAGGCGCAGGCCCAGGTACTGGCCGGGCTGGTGCGCCAGCACCGGCCCGCCGTCCACCGGGCGCAGGTAGAACGAGGTGATCTCGCTGCTCTCGGCCTCTTTGCGCACCACGCGAAAGGCGCGCGCGCCGCGCCAGCCGCCGGGCGCGGTTTCGCTGGCCTGGTACACCTGCTCTTCGGCCGCGATCAGGATGTCGGCCAGTTGCTGGTAGGCCGCGCCCCAGGCTTCCAGCACCTCGTCGGTGGCGATGGTGGTGCCCAGCACCTCGCGAATGGCGCGCAGCAGGCAACTGCCCACGATGGGGTAGTGCTCGGGCTGCACCTGCAGCGACACGTGCTTGGCCACGATCTGCGCCGGCAAGCCGCCCAGGCCTTCGAGCTTGTCAATGTGGCGGGCGTACATCAGCACCCCGTTGGCCAGGGCCCGGGGCTGCTCGCCGCTGGCCTGGTGGGCCTGGTTGAACAGCGGGCGCACCTGCGGGTACTCGCTGAGCATCAGGCGGTAGAAGTGCGTGGTGAGGGCCTCGCCGCCGCTCTCCAGCAGGGGAACGGTGGCTTTCACGATAGAGCGTTGGGCGTCGGTCAGCACAGGGGTCTCGTCCTTTTCGGGTGGGGGAAAACAAGCCCTGTTTGCAACGCCCATGCCACCGGCAGGGGCACGGTGAATCAAGCACTTGCGCGCGGATAATGTCGAACCGACCACAATTAAATTGCTGTCAATACGACACGTCATCAGGTGGAACTGACCACATCCGAATGGCTGCGCACCCTCGTGCCCCTGGTGGCCGACCTGCCGCAGGACATCCCCGAAGGCGAGCGCTACCGCCGCCTGCTGCACACCCTGCGCACGCTCTTCCCTTGCGACGCGGTGGCCCTGTTGCGCCTGGACGGCGACGCCCTGGTGCCCCTGGCCATTGACGGCCTGACGCGCGACACCCTGGGCCGGCGCTTCAAGGTGGCCGAGCACCCGCGCTTCGCGGCTCTGCTGGCCGCCGGCCAGCCCATGCGCTTCGAGGCCCACAGCCCCTTGCCTGACCCGTACGACGGCCTTGTCGAAGGCCTGCGCGGCGAGCTGGACGTGCACGACTGCATGGGCAGCGCCCTGAGTTTCGAAGGCCAGGTGTGCGGCCTGCTCACGCTCGATGCCCTGCAAAGCGGCCGCTTCACCGACGCGCACCTCAGCATCCTGCAGGCCTTTGGCAGCCTGGCCTCGGCCACCGTGGGCGCGGCCCTGCGCATCAATCGCCTGGCCGCGCTGGCGCGGCACGAGCACCAGCGCGCCGAGTCCTACCGCCGCGCGGCCGGTCGCCCGCAGCGCGAACTGCTGGGCCAGAGCCCGGCCTTCAAGAGGCTCATGGCCGAGATCGAGCTGGTGGGGCCGAGCGAGCTCACCGTGCTCATCACCGGCGAGACCGGCGTGGGCAAGGAGCTGGTGGCCCAGGCCCTGCACGCCCGCTCGCCCCGGGCCGACCAACCCCTGGTGAGCCTGAACTGCGCGGCCCTGCCCGACACCCTGGTGGAGAGCGAGTTGTTCGGCCACGTGCGCGGGGCCTTCACCGGCGCGGTGAGTGAGCGCCAGGGCAAGTTCGAGCTGGCCGATGGCGGCACCCTGTTTCTGGACGAGGTGGGCGAGCTGCCGCTGGCCGCGCAGGCCAAGCTGCTGCGCGTGCTGCAAAGCGGGCAGTTGCAGCGCCTGGGCTCTGACCGCGAGCACCGGGTGGACGTGCGCCTGATCGTGGCCACCAACCGCGACCTGGCGGCCGAGGTGCGCGCCGGGCGCCTGCGCGCTGACATCTACCACCGCCTGAGCGTGTACCCGCTGCCGGTGCCGCCGCTGCGCGAGCGCGGGCGCGACGTGCTGCAGCTCAGCGGCTTTTTCCTGGAAGAGAACCGCTCGCGCCTGGGCCTGGGCCACCTGCGCCTGGACGCGGACGCGCAGGCCGCGCTGCTGGCCTACGACTGGCCGGGCAATGTGCGCGAGCTGGAGCACCTGATCGGGCGCAGCGTGCTCAAGGCCCTGGGCCGCCACGCGCAACGCCCGCGCATGCTCAGCCTCACGGCGGCCGACCTGGGCCTGGGCGTGGCGCCTGCCCTGGTGCCAGAGGAAGTGGCCGCACCGGTGGCGGGCCCCTCAAGCCCCGCGCCCTTGCCCACGCTGGGCGGGCGCCGCCTGCGCGAGGCGGTGGAGCAGGCCGAGCGCCAGTGGGTGGGCGAGGCCCTGGCGCGGCATGGCCACAACTGGGCCGCCGCCGCGCGCGAGCTGGGGCTGGACCGCGCCAACCTCATTCGCCTGGCCAAGCGCCTGGGCCTTTACGAAAGCCGGCGCGGGCGCCGGGCAGCGGGTTAAACCCGCTCCAGCACCACCGCAATGCCCTGGCCCACGCCAATGCACATGGTGCACAGCGCGTAGCGGCCACCCGTGGCGTGCAGGCGGTTCACCGCCGTGGTGGCCAGGCGCGCGCCGCTGGCGCCCAGCGGGTGGCCCAGGGCGATGGCGCCGCCCCAGGCGTTCACGCGCTCGTCGTCGTCGGCCAGGCCCAGCAGGCGCAGCACCGCAATGCCTTGCGCGGCGAAGGCCTCGTTGAGCTCGATCACGTCCATCTGCGCCAGGCTCAGCCCGGTCTGCGCCAGCACCTTCTGCGTGGCCGGTGCCGGGCCAATGCCCATGATGCGCGGGGCCACGCCAGCGGTGGCCATGCCCACCACGCGCGCCTTGGGGGTGAGGCCGTTCTTGGCCGCCGTGGCCTCGTCGGCCAGCAGCAGCGCGCAGGCGCCGTCGTTCACGCCGCTGGCGTTGCCCGCCGTCACCGTGCCCTCGGGCTTGACCACGCCCTTGAGCTTGGCCAGGGCCTCCAGGCTGGTCTCGCGCGGGTGCTCGTCGCGGTCCACCACGATGGCCTCACCCTTCTTCTGCGGGATGGTCACGGCGCAGATCTCGCGCGCCAGGTGCCCGGCCTGCATGGCCGCCACCGCCTTGAGCTGGCTGGCCAGGGCCATGCGGTCTTGCGCTTCGCGCTCGATGTGGAAGTCTTCGGCCACGTTCTCGGCCGTCTGGGCCATGGCGTCCACGCCGTACTTTTCCTTCATGAGCTTGTTCACGAAGCGCCAGCCGATGGTGGTGTCGTACACGGCGTTGTTCCGGCTGAAGGCGGTCTCGGCCTTGGGCATCACGAAGGGGGCGCGGCTCATGCTCTCCACGCCACCGGCAATCATCAGGCTGGCCTCGCCGGCCTTGATGGCGCGCGCGGCGCTGCCCACCGCGTCCAGGCCCGAGCCGCACAGGCGGTTCACGGTGGCGCCCGGCACCTCGATCGGCAGGCCCGCCAGCAGGCTGCTCATGTGGGCCACGTTGCGGTTGTCTTCGCCGGCCTGGTTGGCGCAGCCAAAGATCACGTCGGTCACGGCCGCCCAATCGACGTTGGGGTTGCGCGCCATGAGCGCCTTCAAGGGGATGGCGCCGAGGTCATCGGTGCGCACGCTGGAGAGCGCGCCGCCGTAGCGGCCGAAGGGGGTGCGGATGGCGTCGCAAATAAAGGCGTGGTTCATCAGGGTGTCTCCGTGTTTAGCGGGCGGGGGCCTGCACCGGCAAGCCCAGCAGGCGTTCCAGCTCGGCGTGGCTCAGGCCGTCCACCGCGTCGATGAGGCGCAGGCCGTCGGGCGTGCATTCCAGGGTGGCCAGGTCGCTGTAGATGCGCTTGACGCAGCCGATGCCGGTGAGCGGGTAGCTGCAGTGCTGCACCACCTTGCTCTGGCCCTGCTTGGTGAGCAGGTCCATCATCACCCAGGTCTGCTTGGCGCCGATGGCCAGGTCCATGGCGCCGCCCACGGCGGGAATGCTGCCGGCCTCGCCCGTGCTCCAGTTGGCCAGGTCGCCCGTGGCCGACACCTGGAAGGCGCCGAGCACGCAGATGTCCAGGTGGCCGCCGCGCATCATGGCGAAGCTGTCGGCGTGGTGGAAGTAGGCGCCACCGGGCAGCAGCGTCACCGGCTGCTTGCCGGCGTTGATGAGGTCGTAGTCCTCGCTGCCTGCGGCCGGTGCCGGGCCCATGCCCAGGATGCCGTTCTCGCTGTGCAGGATCACCTCACGGCCTTCGGGGATGTGGTTGGCCACCAGGGTGGGCTGGCCGATGCCCAGGTTCACGTAGGCGCCGTCGTGGATGTCTTGGGCCACGCGGCGGGCGAGTTCGTCTTTGCTGCGGCGGGTGTAGCTCATGTGGGTTCTCCTTCGCCGGGTTCAGGCGGCTTGCTTGAAGCCGCCGGCCTGGGTGGCCACGCGCTCGATGCGCACGAGCTGGCTCACGTGGATGCCGGGGGTGACGATGGCCTCGGGGTCGAGCGCGCCGAGTTCCACGATCTCGTGCACGGTGGCGATGGTGCGCTTGGCGGCGGTGGCCATCACCGGGCCGAAGTTGCGCGCGGCCTTGCGGTAGGTGAGGTTGCCCCAGCGGTCGCCGCACTCGGCCTTGATGAGCGCCACGTCGCCGTGAATCGGGTACTCCAGCACGTAGGCCCGGCCGTTGATGACGCGGGTTTCCTTCGGCGAACCATCGGGGTTCTTGGCCAGTTCGGTGCCGTAGCCGGTGGGGGTGAAGAAGGCGCCGATGCCGGCGCCTGCCGCGCGCAGGCGCTCGGCCAGGTTGCCCTGGGGCACCAGTTCGAGCTCGATCTGGCCGCTGCGGTACAGGCCGTCGAACACGTGCGAGTCGGCCTGGCGCGGGAAGCTGCAGATGATCTTGCGCACGCGCCCGGTCTTGAGCAGCGCGGCCAAGCCGGTGTCGCCGTTGCCGGCGTTGTTGTTGACCACGGTGAGCTCGCGCGCGCCTTGATCGATGAGGCCGTTGATGAGTTCGGTGGGAATGCCGGCGGTGCCGAAGCCGCCGATGAGCACGGTGGCGCCATCAGCGATGCCGCTGAGCGCGGCCGATACCGAGGGCGCAATTTTGTTGATCATTAGCCATCTCCAAGAAGCGCAGCCGCTCGGGGCGGCTGCGTAGGGGCCGACCGCAAGACGCGCCGGCCAAGGGTGCAGGGCCTCAGGCCTTGACGCGCTCCATGCGGGTCAGGGGCAGTGCCTCGTCGTCGCTGGCGGCGTTCTGCAGCACGAAATCGAATCGCGAGCGAACGAAGGGCTGGGTGATGCCCAGCGATTCGTAGCCGGCGGGCGCCACGTCGCGTTCCAGTTCCACCACCAGGCCGTCGCGGGTGGCGAAGGCGAAATCATCGTCGATGTAGGTGTCGCCAGGGATGTTCACCTGGGTGGTCAGCGTGCGCTTGCCCGGGGCCACCACCAGGAAGTGGATGTGCGCGGGGCGGTGGCCGTGGCGGCCCAGGGCCTCGAACAGCTCAGACGTGGGGCTGTTCGGCGGGATCGAGTAGCCCGGGGGCAGGGCGGTGCGAAAGCGGTAGTGGCCTTGCGCGTCGGTCTCGATGCGGCGGCGCAGCTCGTAGGGCTTCATGCCGGGGAAGAAGTGCGAGTAGCCGCCCTGTTCGTTGGCGTGCCACACGTCCACCATGGCGTGGGCCACGGGCTGGCGGTTCAGGTCGAGCACCTGGCCCTCCATCACGAACACCTCGCCCTTGGGCTCGCCTTCGTCCACGCGCACCTCGCCCTGGGCGGTGGGCGCGCCGGCCACGAACAGCGGGCCTTCGATGGCGCGCGGCGTGCCGCCCACGCGGCCGGCCTTCTGGTCGGCCTCGTCGGCGCGGATGTCGAGCAGGCGGTCAAAGCCCAGGCCGGCGGTGATCAGGCCGGTCTGGCCGCTGGCGCCCAGGCGGCTGAGCCAGTCGACGGCGGTCCAGAACTCGTCGGCGCTCACGTCCATCTCGTCGATGGTCTTGAACAGGTCGCTCACGATGCGCTGGGTGAGGGCGCGCACGCGGGGGTTGCCCGGGGCGACCTGCACGGTGTTCACCAGGTCCAGCAGCTGCTGTTGGGTGTATTCGGCCATGGGGTATCTCCTCCTGGGTGGGGCGATGGGGTCAGTCGAGCTTGATGCCGCGCTCGTTGATGAGCTTGGTCCACATGGCGGTCTCGCGCGCCAGGTGGGTGGCCAGCTCCTCGGGGGTGGAGCCCACGGGCTCGGCGCCGATGGCGTCCAGGCGCTCGATCACGTCGGGCTGCTTCATGGCGTCCAGCAGGGCCTTGTTGATCTTGGCCACCACCGCCTTGGGCGTGCCAGCCGGGGCGAACACGGCGAACCAGGGCGACACGTCGTAGCCGGCCACGCCGGCCTCGGCCATGGTGGGCACGTTGGGCAGGGCCTTGGAGCGCTTGGCGGTGGTCACGGCCAGGGCGCGCAGCTTGCCCGATTGCAGGTGCGGCTTGGCCGAGGTGATGCTGTCGAACATGTAGTTCACCTGGCCGCCGAGCAGGTCGCTCACGGCCGGGCCGCTGCCCTTGTAGGGCACGTGCAGCATTTCCACCTTGGCCAGCGAGGTGAACATCTCGCCCGCCAGGTGAATGGAGGTGCCGTTGCCGGCCGAGGCGTAGGCCAGCTTGCCCGGCTCTTTGCGGGCGGCGGCGATCACGTCGGCCACGCTCTTCACGTTGGGCTGGGTCTGGTTGGTGACCAGCACGTTGGGCACCACGGCCAGCAGGCTGACGGGGGCGAAGTCCTTCACCGGGTCGTAGCTGAGCTTGCCGTACAGCGGCTTGTTGGTGGCCATGCCGATCGACGTGATCATGATGGTGTGGCCATCGGCCGGGGCCTTGGCCACCAGGTCGGCGCCGATGTTGCCGCCGGCACCGGGCTTGTTCTCGATCACGAAGCTCTGGCCCAGGGACTTGCCGGCCTTCTCGCCCAGGATGCGGGCGATGGCGTCCATGGCGCCGCCTGGCGGGAAGGGCACCACCCAGCGCACCGGCTTGGCGGGCCAGTCGGTCGACTGGGCTTGCGCGGCCAGGGGCGCGAAGGCGCCGGTGGCGGCGGTGGTGGCAACAAGGGCGGCGAGCAGGTGGCGGCGCGAGGTCATGGGGTTTGTCTCCGGAAGCGGGAAAAAGGCGGGCGGGTCGTCAGGCGATCGCCGAGGGGTGCTGGGCCAGCGGGGTGACCGAGATCTTCATGTAGGGGAACAGCGGCAGCTGCGACAGCAGGGTGTGCAGCTCGTCGTTGGAGGCCACGTCGAACACGCTGTAGTTGGCGTATTCGCCCACCACGCGCCACAGGTGGCGCCAGCGGCCGTCGCGCTGCAGATCTTGCGCGTAGGCCTTCTCGCGGGCCTTGATCTCGTTGGCCTGCGCGGCGGGCATGTCGTGGGGGATGTTCACCTCCATGCGGACGAGGTAGAGCATGTGCGGTCCTTTCAGTGCAAGGGAAATCAGGCCCGGGCGGTGGCCTGGCCGAGGTCGATGTGGGTGGCCTGCAGGCCGGCGCGGCGGCGGTCGAATCGCTCCAGCTGCGCCAGGTCGATCTCCACGCCGAAGCCCGGGCCGTCGGGCAGTTGCAGTTCAAAGTCGGCGATGGCCATGCGCTCGGTGACGATGTCGTCCACCAGCAGCTGCGGGCCAAACAGCTCGCAGCCGTGGTGCTGCGCGCCCAGGGTGGCGAACACGTGGGCCGAGGCGGCGCTGCCCAGCGAGGTCTCCAGCATGGTGCCGCCGTACCAGCCGATGTCGGCGGCCTCGGCCACCGCGGCCACGGCGCGGGTGCGCAGCAGGCCCCCGTGCTTGGCCACCTTCAGCGAGAACACGTGGCTGGCCTGCTCGCGCGCCAGGCGCATGGCGTCTTGCGGGGTGCACACGGTTTCATCCGCCATGATGCTGGCGCGGTCGCCCAGGGTGGCGGTCAGGGTCTTGAGCGCCTCCACGTTCCACTTGGCCACGGGCTGCTCGATCAGCGTGACGCCGGCGTCGATCATCTGCGGCAGGAAGCGGCGGGCGGTGTTGCCGTCCCAGGCCTGGTTCACGTCCACCGTGAGCGTGGCC
>Ga0255095_1001299_pt1 | contig 10192 bp, 4 predicted proteins | sample Colum_Law_RepC_8_2_FD_188435 | JGI IMG/M metagenome (GOLD analysis project Ga0255095, IMG submission 188435) | Freshwater microbial communities from Columbia River, Oregon, United States - Colum_Law_RepC_8d | ecosystem: Environmental > Aquatic > Freshwater > River | place: USA: Oregon | collected...
AAATAGACACCAACCACGGGAGTGGCTGGCTTTGTCGAGGTCAGTTTCACGACAAATATGCGCCCGCAAGACGCCTCAACCTTCACGATGCTCTCCTCATGAACTTCCCTTCTCTCCGCGTCTGGCTCGCCGCCTGGCTCACGGCCGTTGCCCTGCTGGCCAGCGCCGCCGCCCAGACGCACATCAACGTGAACGTGGGCTCCGGGGTGAAGGTGGGCACTGCCGCCGCCGGCTCCACCACGAACGACTTCTGGAATACCTATAATCCCACCAACGGCCTGGGCCAGCTCTTCGACCCCGGCGCGCTGGTCCCCCTCTACGCTGCGGATGCCACCAACTCGGCGGCGGGCATGCTCGTCTTCAACGTGGCGACCAACGGGGCCAACGCGCTCGGCGACGTGATGTTCGATTCGTGGCTCGCGGCCAGCGGCACCAACCTCTTCGTCACCCTCACCAACCTCCCCTACGGCGCGTATGACATCTATGTCTATGGCCACGGCGACTCCAACGAGCTGAACAGCGTCATCAACTTGGCGGCGGCCTGGAGCGACTTTGGCACCACCAACACCACGACCTCGGGCGCGTGGAACACCAACGCGTGGACGGAAGGGGCGCAGTATGTGGTGTTCCGGGACGTGCTCATTCCCAGCGGGCAGAACGTGCAAATCACCGTGGGCACCAACAGTGCCGGACTGGCCATCCTGAACGGCTTTCAGTTGGTGGGCAAATCCCTCGACTCCATGCAGGACACCGACGGTGATGGCCTGACCGACCTGGATGAACTCCAGCGCGGCACCAACCCGTATGCCGCCGACACGGATGGCGACGGGGTGTCCGACTACATCGAGGTGTTGCAAGGCCGCAACCCACTGAAGGGCGCGGTGGCGGACACTGGTGGAGTGGTCAATTTGCAGGTTTTCACCGTGCTCAGGTAGCACGATTTCCCAGAGGAGGTTTTATGAAGACACCCAAGAGCTTGTTTCGTGCTGTGCTGGGCGCATTGGTTGGCCTGGCTGCGCTTGTATTGGGACCGGAAACAGGTCGCTCGCAAAGCTGCCTGCGATTCTCGGTCATAGCGACCTTTGGGCAAACGAACGAGTCAGTAACGGCCTACGCGCCGTATGCGCCGGACACGAGCAGTCCGAAGATTTTCTTCACGCTGACGATGTCCAACTACGCGCACGGAATCCACAATGCCGACTATGGGGTTGGGCAGGTGCCTCAATTCTGGAACCACACCAATCACATGGATCTGACGACTGAGCATAGTGCCACCAATGGTCAAACTGGGGGTAGCGGGACGGCTTACTCGGTCGACTACTTCGACGCCGTATTGAGCCAGCATTTAAGCGCCACCTACACCTTCCCCACCAATTCATGGGTTTCAACCAACGGACTTATTGAGACTCGCGTAATAGGGTGTCTTTACGGCCACAATTCAGCCTGGACATAGCAGGCGGTCATGATGGAAGGGCGACGGCGCATTCTCCTCAGCGCGGCGGTTGCCTCCATACTCAGTTCCCACGCCTTGGTCGCCACCAAGTTTCCGATTTCGTGCGTCTTGAGATGGCCCCACATGTATTCGACCGGGTTGAGTTCCGGAGCGTAAGCGGGCAAGCGCTCCACGACGACGCGTCCGCAGGTGCTGGCGAGATAGTCCCGCACCAAGGCGCTGCGATGGATGGACGCCCCGTCCCAGAGGATCAGGAGCCTGCCTGGGATGTGGCGCTGGAGGTGCTGGAGGAATTCGATGACCTGCGGCCCCTTGATGCTGCCCGCGTGGATCTGAAAGTAGAAGCGCCACAGTGCCAATCCGCCAATGATGGAGAGGCTTTTCCAGTTGAACGTCTCCTGTAGGAGCGGGGTCTGCCCACGCGGAGCCCACGTCCGCACCCGTGTGGGTCGGGTGCTCAGGCCGCTTTCGTCGAGGAAGACGATCAAGCGGTCCTGCCGATGCGCTTTTTTTTTATCGCGGGCCACTGCACGCGCTTCCAATGACGGATTGCAGGCTCGTCACGTTCCACCGCCCGACGCTCCGGACGCTGACAACTGAACCCCAGTGCGCCCAAGAGCCGCCAGACATGTCCAGGGTGGTAACGAACTCCGGTCAACTGCTCGATCAGCGCGGCGACGCGTGGCAACGTCCAGAGCTGCGTCTTATAGCCCTGAGCGGCGGGTCCTTCCAAGAGCGCCTCAACCACTGATTGGGTTTGAGTTGGGGCCAGCTTTGGCTTGCGACCAGCGGGCCCTTTGCTCGCTAAGGCTGCCGCTCCGCCACCCTGCCAAGCCTCCTGCCAGCGATAAACCACCTGTCGGGCTACTCCCAAGCGCCGGGCCACCTCCGGGGCGGATAGGCCCTTGTCGAATAAGCGCGCCGCCTTACGCCGCCGCCGTTCGAGTTCCGCGTGATTTCGTGTTTTGGCCATGCCGAAATTGTGGCCTGGCTCACGGTCTGTGTCACTCTATTATGCGAGTATAAATAATGATCCAATTCAACCGGAATCCTCTGGCAGTCCCACGACGAACGAAACCTCCTATCTCGACATTGTTTCCTCCAAACCTGGCTGGACGTCCTTTTCTAGCACGATCAAAAACACCCTGACCAACGCATTGGGCATCACCAACTGGGCCGTCGGATTACCTTCTCCCGCTCTGGACACCGTCGTTGAATATGATTCGCCAGTTGCGCAAAGCTTTGCCGCCACGCGGCTGCCGCCAACCTGGGTGAATGATTACACCACGTTCAACGCCACTCTTTCCAACGTGACGGCCTCAGTAAAGTTCACCAGTGAAACCAATGTGGATTACCTGATTGAGTGGACGGAAACCTACGCGACGGGGGGTGTTGCTGTAATATCCAAAGTAGTCAGGGGAACAGGTGGAGAGATGATTGAACCCTTTTTTACGGCTGGTCTGCCGTCCATCATCGGAGAAAATGTTGCCTCCGGAATCAGTGTGACAGAGCTGGGCGGCATTTCCTGCGGATCCGGCACCTGCACCGTCCCTGCCAGTTCGCCCGGTGGCCCTGGCGGTGGCATGTCAAGCGTCCGCTTACAAATGGAACTGGGCAAGTCCGGCCACAAGCGCTCGGCCGGCTATCTGGGTTTGCACGAACTGCGCCCGCTGAGTGATCTGGCCACCCCGCACCGGCTGTCCTATGTCGGCTCGACGAACTCCGTGACTCTCATCGCCGATGGCAGCGGCGACCTGCGGCAGGCCTTGGCTCCCCAATGCCTCGCAGACATCGTCACGACCAGCACCAACCGCTATGAAGTCCGCTTCTACGCCAGCACCAACGTGGGCTCCATCACCGGCGGCGTGTATCAGGTCACGGGCACCCCGTTCGTCACCTGGGCGGTGGAAACCCCGGGCACCAACTGGCATCAGCTCAATCTGGCCGAGATTCGTGGAGCCTCCACCAACACAAACGTGTTCGTCTGGAGTGACGCAGCGCAGTCCTGGACCTTGACCTCCGGCAATGGCGCGAAGATGGAGAGCAAGCAGGAGAGCTGGAACACCAATCACACCATCCTCACCGAAGTCTGGACCATCACCGACCCCGCCACCACCAATGTCGTCTCCCTGCGGTCCAACATTTTTCAAGTGTTCGACTTCGGCAAAGTGAAGATTGAGGAACGCGTGGGCAGCGGCACCGGCCAGCAAGTCACCACCTACACCTACTACACCAATGCCGCCGAGGATGGGGCCGCCTATGCCAAGCTCCGGTTGACCACCCAGCCAAACGGTTCCTGGACGTTGAACACGTATGATTCCGAGGGGCGGCTCGACAAGGTGTATTCCGCGTTTGGGAATCAGGCTCCCACGACGGACAGCTCGCTATGTCGCGTGACAGAATACAGCTACACGCCCATGGGAGGTTCGGGCGATGATGGTTCCTTGAGCGCCCGCGAGCCACGGCGCACGATTGAAACCCTGCTCAACACTGAAATCGGCCGGACCTACACCGTCTGCCTGACCAACGAAACTCGGCACATCCGCTGCCAGACGGCGAGCGCGGCCTGGGATGCGGCTGACAACCTCGTCACCATCACCACCACCTACGGGGAAGGCAGCAGCTTCCGGGGCTGGACCAAGAGCGAGCGGCGGCCCGATGGCACCCTGAGCCTCCACGAATACGAGGTGGATGGCGCGACGAATCTCACCACCGTCATCTATTCCGGCCAGCCCAATGGCGCGGGCACCGCCGTCACCAACGGCACCAAGCTGGTGACCTTGCAGGGACCGCTGGGCAACGTCATCTCCCGCACCACCGTGGACATTGCGACGGAGATTACCACCGGCAGCGAGACGTTCAGTGATTTCGACGAGTTCGGACGGCCGGGCCGCGTGACCTATCTGGACAGCACGTTCAAGTTGTTCACCTACATTTGCTGCGGGGTGGAGTCTGAAACCGACCGTGACGGCGTGACCACCACCTACGCCTACGACAACCTCAAACGCCGTATCGGCAGCTACCGCAACGGCATCTGGCACCTCAAAACCCTGGATGCCGCCGGGCGCACCCTCTTCACCCAGCGCCAGGGCACCAACGCCTCGACCATCACGCAGGCCAGCCTGGTGTATGACATCAACGGACGGCTGCTCTACCAGACCAATGCCGTGGGCAACGTGACCAGCTTCGGCGAGAGCATGGACACCAACGGTCAGACGCTCAAGTTCACCACCAACGCGCTCGGGGCCACACGCATCGAGACGTATTTCAAGGACGGCTCCCTCCAGAGCTTGACCGGCACGGCGGTGCATGGTGTGCGCTACGAATACGGCATTGAAAGCAGCCTGCCCTACACCAAGGAAATCAAGCTGCTCACCAACGGCACGGACTCCGGCGAATGGACGAAGACCTTCACGGACCTCGCCGGTCGCACCTTCAAGACCGTGTATGCCGACGATGCCTACACGCAGAGTTACTTCAACAACGCCGGCCAGCTCTGGAAGCACCGCGACGCCGATGGCGTGGTGACGCTCTACCAATACAACGCCTTGGGTGAGGTCGAATACACCGCCCTCGACATGGACCGGAACGACACGATTGATTTCGACGGCACGGACCGCATCACGCGCACAGTGCGGGACGTGGTGGCGGCGCACAGCACGAACGTCCGCCGCACGCGCAGCTATGTGTGGACTGAGAACAGCTCCACCAACTCCCTGCTCACCAGCACGGTGGAAGCCGCCGTTGACGGCACGCGGACGTGGCAAACCACCTTTGGTCTGACCAGTGAAAGTGTATCCCTGTGCGGCGGTGCCTGTGTGGCGACGAACATCGCTCCCGATGGTTCCTACACCACCACGGTCAAGACCAATGGCTACGTCATGGTTACCACCCGCTACGACTCGCAGGGCACCCAGCTTGGTGCCACCACCTACACCTACGACGAGCACGGCCGGCAGAAGACCATCACCGATGCCCGCAATGGCACAACCACGCTGATTAACGACGATGCCGACCGCGTCACCAGCGTGACGACGCCGGTTCCGGCCTCGGGCCAGTCGAGCCAGACCACCACCAGCTACTACGACGAACTCGGCCGGGTGTGGAAGACCGTGCAACCGGACAGCACGACCGTGACCAACGAGTTCCACCTGACGGGTGAACTGAAGAAGACCTACGGCAGCCGCACCTACCCGGCGGAATACACCTACGACTATGCGGGCCGGATGAAGACCTTGAAAACGTGGCAGGATTTCGTTGGCAACACGGGCACCGCCACCACCACTTGGAACTACAGTTCGACCCGTGGTTGGCTCACTGGGAAGCTGTATGCCGACGACCAAGGACCGACCTACACCTACACGGCTGCTGGCAGGCTGGCCACGCGGGTGTGGGCACGCGGCATCACCACCACCTACACCTACGACTACGCCGGGCAGTTGACACAGACGAGCTACGACGACAGCGTCACCCCCACCGCCTACACCAGCTATAACCGTCAGGGGCGTGTCCTCTCCTTGGGTGACGGCACCCTCACCACCACACGCACCTACAACGACGCCGGACAGCTTCTGGGCGAATCCCACTCTGGCGGCGTCCTTGGCGGCCTGGCCATCACCAACAGCTACGATGCCCTCCTGCGTCGCACGAACCTGTCCGCTTTCAACGTCTCCACCCAGTTGAGTGCCTCCATTTACGGCTACGACTACGCCTCCCGTCTGAGCACGGTGTCCGACGGCACGAACAACGCCACCTACGGCTACCTTGCCAATTCACCCTTGGTGGACTCTATTGTGTTCAAGCAAAGCTCCACCACCCGGATGACCCGGACCAACCGTTACGACTTTTTGAATCGCCTCACCAGCATCACGCAGAGTGCGGGCGGCTCGAACGTGTCCGCGTTCAACTACGCTTACAACGACGCCAACCAGCGCGTTGCCGTGACCAACGTGGACAACTCGCGCTGGTCTTGGAGCTACGACTCCCTTGGACAGGTGACGAGCGGGAAGAAATACTGGAGCGACAACAGCATCGCAGCCGGACAGCAGTTTGAGTATGCGTTCGACGACATCGGGAACCGGAGGCAGACAGCGGCCGGTGGCAACCAGTTTGGCACCAACCTGCGGACCAACTACTACGGACCCAATGCGCTGAACCAATATACCAATCGAACCGTGGCTGGTTATGTAGAAGTGCTCGGTTCGGCCAACAGCAACGCAACGGTGACGGTGAACAACGAGTCCACCTACAGGAAGGGGGAGTATTTCCGGAAGGAGCTGCCGGTGAGCAACAGCAGCGCAGCAGGCTGGCAGGGCATCACGAACGTAGCGGTGCTCGCGGGAGCCGGGACAAACGACACGGACATCGTGACCACGAAGACGGGCAACGTGCTGGTGCCGCAGACACCGGAGGCGTTCACGTATGATGCGGACGGCAATCTTACCCAGGATGGCAAATGGACTTACACATGGGATGCGGAGAACCGACTGCTTGCAGCGGAGAGCTTGACCGACGCACCGGCTGCCTCCCGTGTGCGCACGGAATGGGCTTACCAACCAGATGGCCGCTGGAGCCAGCGAGTTGCCTTGAATTGGGACGGCAGCGCCTACGTAGCCAACGCCACCAACCGCTTCGTGTGGGATGACAAGGTGTTGCTCGCCGTGCTGGATGGGGACAACCAGACCACTCAGGCTTACCTGCGCGGCAGCGACTTGAGCGGGTCAATAGCCGGAGCCGGTGGCGTGGGCGGCCTGCTGGCGGTGAGCGCGGGCACCAACGGCGTCCACTTCACCGCCTTCGACGGCAACGGGAATGTGTCCGGTTTGCTAAGTGCATCCAGCTCCACGCTGACTGCTTCCTACGAATACGGCTCGTTTGGTGAGGCGCTGCGTGCCACCGGCCCAATGGCGCTGGTGAACTCGCTGCGCTTCAGCACGCAGTTCGCGGATGAGTCCACAGGGCACCTCAAGTATCTGTATCGAGAGTATCTGCCGGAATTTGGAAGATGGCCAAACCGAGACCCCATTGAGGAGAAGGGTGGACTAAATGTATATGTTCTTGTAAATAACTGTTCAATTGGGTTAGTTGACAAGCTAGGCCTCATCTTGTGGGATCCAGTAACTCCGCCTTGGAGTGCGTCAGCCGCCTGGATAAGAGGAATCCTACCTGCAAAGCCCAGCATGACCCATACGGAGTGCTATATTTGCATGATTTGCATTGGCCCCACTACATCCAGTTGGGCGCGTTGTTTCAAAAGAAATCCTGGAAGTGCTCCCACACAGAATCCAACTGCGTTTGCAACCTGCATGAGAGATATAAATGAAACACTGCAAGACGCTTGCCGAGCGAGAAGTTTTGCGCTGTTGCAATCAACATTAGAAAGAGCGCGTGAGTGCTTCTATAACTATTGGTAAAATGTTTGACAGGTTTATATTATAGCATCCATGAAAAATAAGGTCAGGGCGTTAATAAGCTTTGTTGATTTGAGTGAAATCGAATCAATCGCCTGCACAAATCAACTGGACATAAGCCCAACCTGCATTACCAGATCTAGCATATTGTTCGGAGGTGGAGAAACTATCTCTTGGAATTTCGATGTTTTCGATTCTGATATTGCAGATTGGGTGTTATTAGAAGAAAACATATACAAGTTTTTTAGACCAAGGCGCGTTCCGATTCAACAGCTAGCATTGCGCTTCAAAGGTCAATTACTGATAATGATTATGAGCAGCAATGGCATAAGTTCTGAGTATTTATCGCTATCCCCGAGTTGCTTAAAAATTCTTGGAGACCTGAATCTTTCACTGAAAGTGATTACCTACTCGGAAGTGAACTCGACACGCCAACCATAGCACACCATGGTGCCAACGGTTTTGAACGCCGGACCAGCTCCTCGGCTACGAACATGAGCTCGCCTACATCTCCCTGAACATCCCAACACCATGCCCGCCTCCACCTTCGCCGAGGCTACGGCGGACCACGCCCCAAGCGCACGCAGTCCGGCGCGTGGTATCTTGCCTGTCGGCTTACCTCCTCGCGCGAATTTGGCGCACCGTCCGACAGGGCACGCCCTTCCCAACGACAATAGCCGTATGCCAACAACTTCCAATCACCATAGCGGGGATGAAAGACAGCTTTGTCGCGCAACATGGCTTATGCTCCTCTGGTTAACCTGCGCCCCAACAGCCCACGCGTTCCTAAACCCCACAGTCGGGCGCTGGGCTAGCCGTGATCCCATTGGGGAGGCCGGTGGCGAGAACATATACGCATCTGTTTACAACGCCCCGGTTGATAGTGTTGACCCGGTTGGCTTGGCTACGTGCAGCTCGAATTACAAGTGGATTGTTCACTCGCCGTTGCTGGACAGGGATCTGCTGAGTTTTCAAGTAATAACCATAAACACCACGCTGAGGGTCGGCACGAATTCAACAAGTGTGCCGAGGTCCATGCTACTTTCAGCTTCTAGTTCTCGTTATGGTCTCACGATCACAGAGCCGTCGCTTGTGGCAGGGGATTGCTGCTGCGCCGTAGCAGGTGCTTTCAAACCAACGTTTGAGCTTGCCGTTCACAGCCAAATCTACGTGCTGGATAGAAGATCGCGAGCTTGGGGCGCCAGCCGAATTAGTTCTGGGGATCCGAACGTAGACCGGTATTGGCACTATTCCCCGCAACTGTATCGGCGGCAGTTGGTTCTGAGCCATGAGCGGAGACACCAAGCGCACGGCAGGACTAATTTTGAGGCTTGGAAATCTGCGTTGCAGGCTGCCGAAAGCAGTTCATATGCATCTCAAACTGCATGCCTTCAAGCCGTCTCGCAGGCGCTTAGGCAGACTTGGCGAGAATTCAACATGAACGAGCAAGCGGCAGTGGATGCCTTGCATAGTGGAGGCACTTCACCTTGAGAATACAGCAGCTAGGAAGGCTTCTTCCCAGACGCATAGTTATTGCGAATTGCCTTTTTGCTTTCGCATGCCTGCTGGGGTGTTCAAGTCCCCGTGCTCGCGACTTTAGTTCGCAAGTTGGCTACCCGGATTCGGCGCTGTCCGCCCTTCCCATCAAGGTGGCGGAAGAGCTGAACGCGTTCAGCTCAACAGTCACTCTGCCCCAACCGATCCGCTTCAAAGACACTGAGGAATTAGGACGTGTGTATTCAGAGTGGTATCGGAAGGGATATGCGTTTGCGTTCATCACCGGGAAAGCACATGTGCGTGAGTGGAGCGACCGCGCTGATACTTTTGAAAACGCCAAATCCTTGGGGTGGTTCGATGGAAACAGTGCTGGTGGCCTAGCTCGTCGGCAGCGAGATGTTGATAGCGCATTTGATAGACTTCAAGCGCCGCCTTCCAAGGCAATCCTGACACCGTAGTTCCAGATTAACCGCAGTAGTGACGGAATGAAGCAGCGCGCTCATCGGTCTCCAAATGAGACAGGGCAAAGGCCGCATGCTCCGTCGCGCGCTTGGCACCGCGCAGCACTTCGCCGCCATTGGTTTCGAGTTGCCGTTATCACGGTTCTCGTGCTCGGTCTGGCGGTGTTTATCTGGAAGAAATCCTCGCCTTCCATCCTGACAAGAAAAGGCCGTGTCATTGACACGAACACACCTCCCGTTCCCGCCGAACTCAAGGCCCGCCCCGTCCAGCCGCAGACGCTCGCCGAACTCCTCGTTCTTCCCCCCGGACAACTCGAACACGTTGACCTTGCCGTTCTTAATCTGCTCTGCGCCACCGGCCTGCGCGGTGC
>Ga0255095_1001311_pt1 | contig 10118 bp, 3 predicted proteins | sample Colum_Law_RepC_8_2_FD_188435 | JGI IMG/M metagenome (GOLD analysis project Ga0255095, IMG submission 188435) | Freshwater microbial communities from Columbia River, Oregon, United States - Colum_Law_RepC_8d | ecosystem: Environmental > Aquatic > Freshwater > River | place: USA: Oregon | collected...
TCAATAGACAGTCGGTAACTACGTGTCGTTCCGTAATTGAACGGCTTGCCATTTGCGGTGAAGCCTACGCTCGCGAATTCATCAGACAGGATCTCGATCACATACTCGCGTCCGGCAACAACAGTTGTTGACATTGTGGAACTGCCACCGGGATTCACGGTAACGTAAGCCGGCAACTGGTTCGGAGTCAGAAACTTAGCGATCTCTTCCGTGCGGTTTGTCGGATTAACCTCATAAATCATGTATCGCAGGTTGTCGCCCAAGCCGTCAAGAACATCAAGATTCACATCGAGAGCACCCGTGCCGGCCGGAGTGAATCGGAAGTAGTCGCGATCACCCTTCACGTTCAGGTTCAGGTTTCCGTCAACAGTGCGATCATTAACGACATTTCCAGCCCCGGCGATTCTTCCTAAGCTGAAGGCAGAAACGAAGCCGTTGTTGTCGTCCAGTTCGTCAGCAACGATTGGATTCTCGCCGGCTCGAACGTTAAAGATATCTCCGCGAGCCAGCGAGTACGGGGTCTGCCCCGTGAATGATCCGGTGTTAATGCCAGTATCCCACTGGTACGACCATGGGCTATCCGGGAAAAACTGCCCATCCAGAAAATTGACTTCAGTATAGAAGTTGCTGTAGCCGTCCGTGGAGCTGGACTGTCCAAAGTTATTAAAGTCGAAGTCCGATTCCACTCGCCATGTTGACGTCCCTGTGCCGTCATAACTCCAGTCGACCGGGACAGACGGGAAATTATGAGACCCAGGAGCATCTCCCATTCTGTCGTCAATTCGACCGCTCGTTCTCGTCATGTTGCGTTTGCGAGACCACAGATCGCCCGGCTCCTGATCCCAATGGCCCGGATCAGTGAGCTGATGGCCATGGTTTGGAGACGAGGAGACAGGTGGACCGCCAACTCCGTTTCGAGATTTGAACTCCGTTTCCCAGTTGTCCTGATAGGCAAATCCGTTGACGACATCCAACTGATTTCCCACGTTGTTTCGAAACGAAAGGTCGAAGCGAGACAATGGATCTCTTACGCCGTCGAAGGAGAAGCCTTCATTGGGTGGATTAAAGTTCCCAAACGTCTGGCGAGCTAATCCCGAAGTAAAGCTGTCGAAGTAGACGTCGGGGCCAAAGTTACCGTCAAACGAGTTATTCCAGACTTCGGCGTCGATCCCCGACATCCCCAGTTCAAACCCCGCATTTGCCGCGGCTAATGATCCGACGGAATCCAGTGATCCCACGCGAACGACAAGGCCGCCCAATGTTCCGGGGATCAATTCGGTGTTCGGAGCCCAGTCACTCACCAGTTCTCCAAGGGAATTTCTGGTGCCATTATAGGCCTGCCCGGTTTTGTCCCGCCCCGTGCCGAAGAAATCACTCGGGGTGGTTTCAATCTGAACTCGCGAACGATCTGCCGCGTTTCCGTTGGATTCGATCAGATTGTCCTGAACTCGAAGTTCGATCTGTCCGCCGACAGTATCCGTAACTTCAACAGCCAATACGTCCGCAGACGAGTCCTGAACCTGACTACCGGCTGCGGCATTGATAACATAAATGCCTTCGTCACCATTACTCAAAACATCATTATTGATGACGTTAATGAAGCTGTTTGAATTCCTGCGGTTCAGGATGTCGATCCCGCGTCCAATGTTTGAAGCCACTCGGCTGTTGCTTACGGTCAGCGACGAACGGGCCAGGAAGCCCACATCCTGTCCTCCACCCGTCACTCGTGGCACTTCCAATTGCGAGTCTGCAAGATACTCGATGCCATCTCCGCTATTGCCGCTGACGATAGCATTGTTGATGACAACATTAATGTCGGTCGCTACTTCGTCTCCATGCTCGCCATTTCCACGTTCCCGAAGTGTCGGGAATACCGGGTTGCCAGCATCATGACCAATATCGATCCCGTTACTTCCGTTGTTCTGGAAGTAATTGCGGTTCGTCTGAATCAGTCGTCGCAAACCCAGTCTGTCTGCATGAGGGCTGTTGTGCTGAGTCAACTTCAGGCCGTCTTCACCGTTGCCACTGAAGTAGTTTGCATTGGCGACGGTTCCGTCACCGAAGACAGCGGAAACACCCTGGCCCAATTGGATGCCACTCTGGCCATTTCCCATAAACTGATTGTTCAGGGCGCTGACATCAATATCGCGGCCGCCAACCCGGCGTTGGTACAAGGTGTCATTCTTGTCCGTGACCGAGACCATGCGAACACCGTCTTCAAGGTTGTCGTTAAACTGACTTCCAGAAACGGTGAAGGATCCGAACGATGTTCCCTGATTGCGAAGACCCGTTAATGTGTTTTCATTAAAGGTTGAATTCGTGGCGTCAAAGTGCGTCGTCAGAACGTCATCATGGTTCAAAGCATCGATGCTGAAACCATCGCCAATATTCCTGTCGATGCGAGTGTCGGCCATCGTCCATCGCAGGCCGATTTCCTCAAATACTTTGATGCCAACGCCGCCTGCCAGACCAGTCGAACCGACCACTCCGTCGTTCGGGTGGAAGCCAATGGCTGGGGCGTTCGGTGGCAAAACGCTGCCGTTTTCTGTCACCGAGTTGCGATTGAACTGAACGAAGGCCCGAACGTCGGCCTGAAATTCCATTCGAACGCCGTACTGGAGGTTATTATCAATGACGTTTTCATTGATATAGAAGTCCTGCTCGTCCTTGATCGTGTTCTTGGAGAAGATATCAAAGCCGTCTCCCTTGTTGTTCGTTGATCGGTTCTTTTCGATCACGAGCGAATTCAGGTAAGCATCAGAACTGCGACGGAAATGGAAACCGTCGAGGGCATTGTTGAGGAAAATCGTGTTCGTCAGTTTCAGGTCCTGAATTCTCGTGCGTTCTCCCATCTCAAAACGCACGCCGTGTCCGGCATTTCCACCGTCGTCCACTCCGATCAGGTTACTGTCGATCACCGATTCCGCGAACAAAGCAATCGACTCAACGGTGGATCGATCCTGCTCAAGATTGATAACGATCCCGTCGCCGGAGGTCGACAGGTCTCTGTCATTCGGGTCGTTCACACCTTTGGAGATTGTGTTTCCTGCGATGTTGAATCCGGCCGTGCCGTAATCCAGGGCTTCCAGCAGAATCCCGGCGCGACTATTCTGCTCGAGTATGTTGCCATCACCTGGAGCGTTGGTACCAATGTTGACGCTGTAGCCGATGTCCTGAAGTGCAGGCAGAGCCGACTTGTTTGTCGCAGCAAACGGCAGAGCAGTGCCTTGCCCAAAGCTATGGGATTTGACGTTGATGCCGGTTTGTGAATTGCCTTTCAGCGTATTCGCAACCATATCACCGTTGAACATTGTGCCAACTGCAACATCGACAAAGATTCCGGCGCCAGCATTTGCATTGATAATGTTCTTGCCAATTCGCTGCGGCAGCACGTCGCCAGTCGAAGTCAGTTCATTCAGCCGAACCCACGTTCCGCCCCCGCCATATGTGCCGTTGCCGACCGCACCAATCAGGCTGAACGTATCAGCCGTCAGTGCTGACACTTTGAAAACACCGTTCGCAGCAGAGTTCCCCAGTACTCCGGAGATTCGAACTTCTTCTCCGGTCTTCAATCCATGACCTGCCGAAGTGATCACAAGGCTGGATGAATTTGCCGCAGCAGTGATGACGTTGGCTTTCCATGTGCCAAATCCGTTACCAGGAACATAGACGCCGTTGCCCGTCGAACCGTCAAGCCGGAATGTGTTGGCGTCGACGACGGTAATCTTGAAGACTCCGTTTGCAGCCGTATTTCCATTCACATTGCTGATTCGGACTCGCTGGCCGGACTTCAGTCCGTGGTTTGGCGACGTAATCGCAATCGGCCCTGCGTTCGTCGCTGCTCGAATCGTTCCCTGAGGCACCGTGTTCTGCATATCGACTGTGACAAATCCACGTGGCACGCCGCTTGGCTGCACTAAAGGAACATACCAGGCACCGCCGCCAGCATAGCTGACACCCGGCAGGGTTCCGTTAACCCCGTTGAGCCGGAAACGATTATTGTCGATGCGTGTGATTGTCTGTGTGCCATTTCCCGGGTGATTAACTGTGGGATCGTCGTTAACCAATCCCTGCAGAATAATCTGATCTCCGGTGACCAGACCATGATTCGTGGTCGTGACCACGACAGAATTCAGATCCTGCAATCGCTCCACAACACCAGATCGCGAAGTCGTTGGCAGGACCCCGATCCCATTCCCACCGTTGTTCTGAATAACGTTCTCAAGAACAGCACCGGTGAAGTTGCTGTCGATCATGTTGAACCGGATACCGTCTCGACCAGCTCCACTGAAATCATTGCCTTTGATGACCCCGGTCATATCGCTGAATGCGTCAGCGTCCAGCAGTAACGCGTGGCCCGGCGATCCGAGGACCGTATTTCCCTGAATCAACATGTTCGTCGTCGGGGAGTTTGTGACATCAATGACGATGCCTTGCGTCGTTCCGGCAGTCCGCGGACCGATTGCAAACTCCGAGGCCGTTACCTTCTTAGGATCGCCAACCATTTGGCCGGTGATCAAACGAGTGGCCGTTTTGGCCTGATTCTGCATCGTGGTGGTGATGTCTGCACCAATCAGGTCGTCGCCGAAAATGGCCGCAGCCTGACCGCCTGCACGGTCAATATCGATCACAAATGGGATCGACTCGCCGGGAGCAAAATCAGTAAAGGTCAGGGTCAACTTCTTCTTGTCTGCACTGACGACTGAACTTGAACTGACCAGCCCCGTCAATGTCTGAGACGCCGCCGATGCCGTAAATGGTTTTCCTGTTGGAAGGGTCGCATCGAACTCCAGACCCAATGCCGTCAGGTCGAGCACAAACGTTTGCAGCCATTCCCCCTGCGTGGAGTTGTTCGTCAGCACCATTGATTGCTCGAACGTGTCACCTTCAGCCCGGAAGATCAGCCCGGCACCTTGTGTCACCGTGCCAATGCTGTTATCCAGAATCTGCAGTCCGTCCACGGGAGCGTTCGTGGAATTCACACGGAGGAAGTCACGATTCACTGAGGAGATTTGTACATTGTCAATGATATGGAAGTTGTCCGCGGTCCCGGCATTCACGTCCAGCAAAATGCCCTCAACGCCTGACCCGGCGGCAATCGTATTTTCAGTAACAACGCTCTGGCCGATATCAGAGCCGGCAAGCGCACTGACTTTCAGGCCGGGAATCCGGGAGTCGTCAATGGTCAGAGCATCAACGTCTGTGTTCGTTAATGTCAGATCAATCCCCCGCGCTGTGCCTCGGATGTCAACATCTTCAATCGAAATGGTATGCAGACCGGTGACGTTGGTCAGATCAATGTCAAAACCCAGTGTCGAATACTGAGTCACCAGGATGGACTCGATTGTGAGATTCTTCAAGGTCCTGCCGGACAGGTTGATCGAAATCGCATCGCCGGATGTTGGCGATATCGTGAATCCTTCGATCACAAGGCCGTCCTTGCCAGCCATGTCAAGATCGTCCACCTCGATACCGCCAGCGGCGTTCAGATAACCGGCTCTCGTGTCCGGATTGATGACCAAAGCTGTCAGCAGCGATCTGGCTTCCAATGACTCCGTTCTGACGGAATTTCGCGAAGCTGACCGAGCAGTTCGGCGAGCACCGGATTTCTGAGTGAAATGAAGTCGGGCGGCTGAAAGCCATGTGTTCAATAGCATGGTGCTGTTACCTAAATGCAGACAGACCTGAGAAACTCATTCGAACGACGTTAACTTGATCCAAACTAACTTGATCAACACACAGTCCGGAGCGCAGGAAGCCCCCTGATGAACAGAAGTCATCGCTTCCTAGACTCGGAACAACGTTTCCAGTGGGTTGAGAGAAACCCGCAATCCCATTTTGTTTAGACAGGATTCCGTAGATCAGACGTGGAAAGGTTCGCTACCCAACACAGTCCATCAAAACCCCCGTGAACCCCGGCAAATTCTGCCGCAAATGCTGTTCGTGTCGGGTAGGGAAGATGGTCAAAATGCGTTTCCACGGCCCACACTATTGTGCCAATAAGGTCACTGGCGAAACGACCAGATTTCTTGGAGAATCTCCTGCGGCGACGCTGAATTCTGTTTTTTTGACCGAATACCGAGAATCTCAACATGCGGATCATTTCAATTTTGACGATTCTGATGTGCCTATCCCCGGGTATTTCCTCCGGTCAGGAAAAGAAAACTCGAGACCAAAAAGTCCGTGAAGATCAGCAGAGGGTCACTCAGGAGGGCTTCTGGATCTACAACGACCTCCCGAAGGCTTTCCAGAAGGCGAAGGAAACGGGCAAGCCCATCGTTGTGGTGCTCCGCTGCATTCCCTGCGAAGAATGTGTCAAACTTGATGACGATCTCGTTGATACAGATCCCGTTCTGAAACCGCTGTTGGAGAAGTTCGTGTGCGTCCGGGTGGTCTCGACCAACGGGCTCGACCTGTCTCTGTTTCAGTACGATACCGACCAGTCCTTTGCCGTCTTCATGCTGAATGCGGACAAAACTATCTATGGTCGATTTGGGACCAGATCCCATCGTACTGAATGGGTCGGCGATGTTTCCTTGAAGGGGCTCGCCGAAGCTTTGCAGGGTGCCCTGGATCTGCATGCCGACTATCCCTCTAACAAGGATTCTTTGGCGGCAAAGACTGGTCCCAAACCTCTGTTTGAACGACCGGAATTGTTTCCTTCGCTGAAGGATAAGTACACAAGTTCGCTCAATTACTCCGGTGATGTGGTGAAAAGCTGCATTCATTGTCATCAGATTGGTGACGCAGTTCGAGAACACTATCGATCACAAGATAAGCCAATCCCGGATGAGATTCTCAACCCGTATCCACACCCCAAAGCTCTGGGCCTGATTCTTGACCCCACTCGCCGCGCGACGGTCAAGGACGTTGTGCCCGGTTCATTGACTTCTGAAGCCGGGTTCCAGCCAGCGGATACGATCATCAAAATCAATGGGCAGCCCATACTTTCCGTTGCGGATGTCCAATGGGTGTTGAATGGGATTCCCAGTGCCGGCGGTAAGCTAAAGGCTGAAATTGATCGCGACGGAAAATCGCAGACTCTGACCGTTCCACTTGCCTCTGGCTGGAGAAACCTCGACGACATCTCCTGGCGAGTCAGTGCGTGGGGCTTGCGGAGAATGGTCACGGGGGGCCTGGTTTTCGAAACGGCTTCTTCCGAGGAGCGAACTGAGGCCGGAATTGCCGCAGAGCGAATGCTGCTGAAAGTTAAGCATGTGGGCATGTACGGTGCGCATGCAGCCGGGAAAAATGCAGGATTTCAGAAAGATGATCTGATTGTATCTTACGACGGACGGTCTGACTTGATGACTGATTCGGATGTGCTGCGATATGGTGCGACACAGAAGAAGTTGGGACAGACGGTGGTGATAGGTGTTCTCCGAAAAGGAGAATCTCACAGCTTGAAAATTCCCATGCAGCCATAATGGAACGTCGACCGCTGCTGTAGAATGCTGATAGCACAGGCATGGTGGCTGTTGAGTTTTGCGGTTGGCGGGATGGTGCGATCTCGAATCGTTGTGTCGCTGCAGAGTTTGTAGATTCTGTTTTCAAACCTTTGTTCAAAGATCTCAGGGTTTTCACATGGTCTCACATTGTTTCAATTTCGCGTTTCGCAGCCTTCTGAATTGTTTGTTGCTTGCCTCAATCTGCGTCGTTGCCGGCTGTTCGGATCAGAACGACGGCGAGCCCAAATCGATGGTTGATTCTTTGGCAGAGATGGAGCAGGCAAAGAAGGATCTGGAGGCGCCTCCTGTTGTCCCGGAACCTGTCATCCCTGCCGATAACCCAGAAATGGCGTCGGACGAAAGTGCCTCGACGGCCAATGGAAGTTATACGGTCAAATTTGAAACGACCGCCGGGGATTTTGTTGTTCTGGTTCATCGCGATTGGGCTCCGCGCGGAGCAGGGAGATTTTATGAACTGGTCAAGTCGGGGTTCTACGATGACTGCCGATTTTTCCGTGTCGTGAGTGGCTTCATGGTTCAGTTCGGGATTAACGGGAGCCCCTCAACTCAACAGGGCTGGGAACGATCTTTGAAGGATGATCCTGCTAAGGAAAGCAATCGCCGTGGTTACATGACATTTGCAACGTCCGGACGTGATTCACGAACGACCCAGGTGTTCATCAATTTCGTCGATAATAGCTTTCTTGATAGCCAGGGTTTCTCTCCGTTTGGTGAAGTGATCGAAGGAATGGACAACGTAGATAAGATTAATGCTGAGTACGGAGAAGGCCCCGATCAGGGGCAAATCAACAGCAGCGGAAACACTTACCTGAACGCCCAGTTCCCCAAGCTTGATTACATCAAAAAGGCGACGATCATCAAAGAGTGAACTGCGAGTGCGCACATAGCAAATTCCTTCACAACCCGAAGCGTCTGTTTTGAAGCTGCGCCTTTCAGGCCCGGAGGGCCGACACATCCGATGCCGGTGGCGTGAGCCACCGGTATTCGAACACACAGAATCCAAGGCCCGGAGGGCCGACACAATTGCCAAGGTGTCGGCCCTCTGGGCCTGAAACGCCGTGTTTTCCGCAGTCCGGTGGCTCACGCCACCGGCAGAGGATGTGCCGGGCTTTCAGCCCTGACGAAATGTGCAACTTCAAAAAGCGTCAGCGAGGGATTGGTGTTGACTATAGAAAGCTAAAGCTTATGTTGATCGCTCTGGGCGACCATCAGCCAGTACTTCAATCGGCTGATGTCTGGATCGCAGCCAATGCCACACTGATTGGCCAAGTGACATTGTCGGAAGCCTCCAGCGTCTGGTTCGGCGCGGTGTTGCGAGCGGACAATGAGCCCATCACGATTGGTGCTCGGACAAATATTCAGGACCTGGCTGTGCTGCATACGGATCCAGGCTGTCCGTTGACGATTGGCCCGGACTGCACGATCGGGCATCAGGCGATGCTCCATGGGTGCACTGTGGGCGAAGGCAGCATGATTGGCATCGGAGCGATCGTGCTCAATGGTGCCAGGATCGGTCGCCATTGCCTGATCGGTGCAGGAGCCCTGGTGCCGGAAGGAGTGGAAATCCCGGATCGCTCGCTGGTGGTTGGATTGCCAGGGAAGGTCAAACGCGAGCTGACCGAGGAGGAGATCTCGCGGTTGCTGGAGAATGCAACCCAGTATGCTCGACGTGCTCAGGAGTATCGCCTGAACGCAAAAGTGATTCCCGGTTAGAACTTGCCGACTCCGTTTCAAAGCCGCGGGAAACCGCAGTGAGAGAGAATTTCATGTCTCATCGTTCGTCGGTTACTACCGATGGCCCGGTTTTTGTTGGCACTGATGCCTTTCGGTTTGAAGCCGTGGCTGACTGGGCTCAGCGTCCCACAGACTATCAGTGGCAGGAAGTTTCTGCTGTGGCCGTCGATTCTCACGACAACGTCTTTGCGTTCAATCGTGGCGAGCATCCGGTGATGGTGTTCGATCGATCCGGAAAGTTTCTGCGTTCGTGGGGCGGAGGTGTCTTCGCAAGAGCGCATGGGATCACGATTGGTCCGGATGACTGTGTTTACTGCACCGATGACCTGGATCATACCGTCCGCAAATTTTCGCCGGATGGAACACTGCTGTGGAAACTGGGAACCAGTGGACAGCCGTCGGATACCGGAGCGACCAGCATCGATTTTCGGACAGTGCGTTATTCCGGTCTTCCCTTTTATTTCCCCACGAACATCGCTCTGTCGCCAGATGGTGAAATCTACGCAGCTGACGGTTACGGCAACGCGCGGATTCATAAGTTTACGGCTGATGGCCAGTTACTCTTTTCCTGGGGAGAACCCGGAACAGGGCCCGGGCAATTTCAGGTCCCACACGGAATCGCGGTCGACCAGAACGGAATTGTGCATGTTGCTGATCGTGAGAACAGCCGCCTGCAGAGTTTCACGCCGGACGGAAAATTCCTGAGCCAGCACACGGATGTCGCTCGACCTTGTCAATTGACGTTCGATAAATCCGGAAACATGTATGTGGCGGAGTTGGGTTTTCGATCAGGGATGTGGCCCGGAATTTCTCCACCCTCACAGAATGCGACCGGCGGTCGAGTCAGCATTTATTCGCCGACCGGTGAACTACTGTGTCGCTGGGGCGGCGGATTGAATCCGACAGCCCCCGGAG
>Ga0255095_1001315_pt1 | contig 10108 bp, 3 predicted proteins | sample Colum_Law_RepC_8_2_FD_188435 | JGI IMG/M metagenome (GOLD analysis project Ga0255095, IMG submission 188435) | Freshwater microbial communities from Columbia River, Oregon, United States - Colum_Law_RepC_8d | ecosystem: Environmental > Aquatic > Freshwater > River | place: USA: Oregon | collected...
CACCTCATCTTCACCGGTCCTGCCTCATGCTTCTGCCGCTTCTGTCGCGTGCTGCCCGCTGTGTGGTTCCTGTCTGTCTGTTGTTTTGCGGTGCTGCTGCGACAGCGTCCCAGCAATCGGCCGATCCCAGCCGTTTCGAACTGACTGAGCTGGTGCGGGGGCTGGTGCAGCCGATGGAGCTGTCAGTTGGTCCGGACGGGACAGTCTGGCTGATTGAGATTGCGGGCAAGCTGCAGCGGTTGTCGCCGGGCAGCAGTCAGTTGCAGTTGGCGGGTGAGCTGAAGGTGACGACCGAGCAGGAAAACGGTCTGATCGGCATGGCGCTGGATCCGCGATTTGCAGAAACCGGCTGGATCTACCTGCAGTATTCTCCGCCGGATTATCCGGGTCAGCACATCAGCCGATTCACGATCGTGGATGGTCGGCTGGATCCGGCGTCAGAAAAACTGCTGCTGAAGTTTGAAGAGCAGCGCAAGGAGTGTTGTCATCACGCGGGTTCCCTGCACTTCGGGCCTCGCGGTGAGCTGTTCATCGCCACCGGCGACAATACTCACCCGCACGGTGATTCTCAGGGTTACGCGCCAATTGACGAGCGTCCGGACAAGGCCCCCTGGGATGCTCAGAAGTCGTCCGCCAACACCAGCAGCTACAGTGGCAAGATTCTGCGAATCCGACCGACGGCGGAGGGTGGTTATGAGATTCCTGAGGGCAATCTGTTTCCGGCGGATGGATCAGCCGGTCGTCCTGAGATCTACGCGATGGGTTGTCGGAATCCGTGGCGGATGACGGTGGACCAGAAGACGGGTTATGTGTATTGGGGCGAGGTTGGTCCGGACGCCGGGGGTGACAGTCCGCGTGGTCCGCGGGGTTATGACGAAGTGAATCAGGCGCGGCAGGCGGGCAATTTCGGCTGGCCCTATTTCATTGCGAACAATCAGGCGTATGCGGATTTTGATTATGTGACGGGTGTGGCCGGTGCAAAGTATGATGCGGCGGGTCCGACCAATGAATCGCCGAACAACACGGGTGTGAAGGTGCTGCCACCGGCGGTACCGGCGTTCATTTACTATCCGTATGGTGATTCGGCCGAGTTTCCGGCGCTGGGCAGTGGCGGCCGATCGGCCTGTGCCGGTCCGGTGTATTATTTCGATGCAGAGCTGCCGTCGGCGGTGAAGTTTCCGGCTGAGCTGAATCACACGCTGCTGATCTACGAGTGGACGAGGAACTGGATCAAGCTGGTGCATCTGGACGATCAGGATCGGATCGTGAAGATCGAACCGTTCATGCCGCAGCAGAAGTTTGTGCGGCCGATTGATATGCAGTTCGGGCCAGAGGGAGCGTTGTATCTGCTGGAGTACGGAGAGACGTGGGGTGTCAATGCGGATGCGCGACTGGTGCGGATTGATTACGTTCGCGGCAACAGGCCGCCGGTGGCTGTCGCTGCGGTGCAGAACAACATTGGTCAGGTGCCGCTGAAGGTGCGGTTGTCCGGCAAGGGCACCTATGATCGGGATGGCGAGGATACTCTGACGTACCAGTGGCGTCTGATCAACGCTGCGGACTCGCAGGCTGCTCCGCGAGAGCTGGGCAGTGGTCTGGAGATTGAAGCGGAGATTACGGAACCGGGTGTTTACACGGCTGAACTGATGGTGCGTGATACCGGTGGTGCCAGTCGTTCGGCGACGGTGCCTGTGCTGGCGGGTAACGCGGTACCGGACCTGCGCTTTGTGACTCCGCAGTCCGGTGATTTCTTTGATCCGACGCAGCCGATTCCGTACCAGTTGCTGGTGCAGGATGCGGAGGACGGGACGAATGACGAGCAGCAGATTGAGTCGGGCAGTGGTCAGCCGCTGGATCCGGAGGGTCCGGGGCGAGCTTCAGTGAATGCTGTATTTTTGACGGGCCCGATCCCGCGAGCCGGGGTGCCTGCGGCCGATGACCTGACAGCTCCGATTGGTCTGAAGCGCATGAAGAACAGTGACTGCTTCAACTGTCATGCGGTGGATCAGAAGCGTGTTGGTCCGATGCTGCTGGACATTGCCAACAAGTACCGTGGAGTGGCGGGAGCGCTGGAGGCTTCCGTGAAGCGAGTGCAGCAGGGTTCGACGGGAGTCTGGGGAAAGATTCCGATGATTCCGCATTCGCACAACACGGTTGATGAGCTGCGGGATATGGTGGCGTGGATTTACAGTCTGGAGCCTGCGGGTCTGGTGCGGGTATTTCAGGGATTTGCCGGTGAGATTCCGGTGTCGTCCGAGGAGGCTGCGAAGTCCGGTTATTATCGGCTGGAGGCGGTCTATGCGGATCGTGGAGCCGGCCCGGTACCGGCGCTGACAGCGGCAGCGACGGTGTATCTGCGGCAGCGGTTGGTGGAGGCGGAGCTGGCCGACGAAGTGCGTGGTCCGCAGATTCTGAATTCGGGCAATGCCAGTGGTGGTCGTTTCATTGGCGCTATCAATCACGGGCACGTGCTGCGGTTCAGTGGAGTGCAGCTTGACCACGTGGGGGCGTTGAAGCTGAAGATCGCGTCCGCTGGTGCGGGTGGTGCGATTGAAATCCGGCTGGACAGTCCGGACGGCGAGCTGATGGCGGAAGTTCCGGTGGAAGTGAACGGTCAATGGGAGCAGTTTTACGAGCGGACGGTGTCTGCGGGCGAGCGCAGCGGTCGGCGTGATCTGTTCATCCGTTTTACACATCCGCAGCAGGCAGGTGGTCTGATGAATCTGGATGCGATTGAGTTTCTGCCGCGTGCGGTTCAGGCGGTTTCGGGCAGTCGGTAGCGGGCGACGATGGACCGTCCTGCTCGCAGTCCGTCAACAGCGGCAGTTACGATACCGCCGGCATAGCCGGCTCCTTCACCAATCGGGTACAGCCCGTGGATACCGGGGATCTGCATGCTGTCGGGGTCGCGATCAATGCGCACGGGTGAGCTGCCGCGCATTTCGGGTCCGACAAGTACAGCTTCGGGCAGATACTGACCGCGCCACTGCTGGTCCATCAGTGGCAGTCCGGCCTGCATAGCCTGCAGGATGGAGGGTGGCAGGACGGCCGCGAGGTTTGAGGGTCGGACACCGCGTTCGTACGACGAAGCGATTTTTTCTGAGGTGGCGGGAGTGCGATTGGCGAGGAAGTCGCGGGCGCGCTGGACGGGGGCCGAGTAATTGCGGCCGGTCATTTCGAAGGCGATCGACTCATAGCGGCTTTGCAGGTGGACTCCGGCCAGCGGGTGATCGCTGCCGAATTCGTGAGTTTCGAGGGTGACGACGAGCCCACTGTTGGCAAAGGGCGTATCGTGCCGCGAATTGCTCATGCCATTCGAACAGAATCGCAGTGGTTCTGAGACACTGGGAATGACAATGCCGCCGGCGCACATGCAGAAGGTGAACAGGTCCTTCTGGCCGCGGGCCACCAGTGAATAATCTGCGGCACCGAGCAACTGCAGATAACTGTCGCGTCCGTATTTTCGCTGATTGACCAGTTCCTGCGGATGTTCAATCCGCAGACCCAGCTGGAAGGCTTTCTGTCGCAGCGGCAGTCCGGTCTGCAGCAGCATTTCGTAGGTATCGCGGGCACTGTGGCCGATGGCCAGAACACAGACGGAGGTGGGGATGTAGCCGGATGATGTCTGCAGCCCGCGGAGCTGACCATCGCGGACGTCCAGTCCTTCGAGTCGGCAGCCGAACTGATACTGTCCTCCCAGAGCTTCGATGCGACGCCGGTAGTTGCGGCAGATCATGGGCAGTTTGTTGCTGCCGAGATGCGGGCGATGTTCGTAGACCAGCGAAGGTCGTCCGCCGCATTCGACGAAACTGCGCAGGACCCAGTCGACGTCCGGGCCGGTGATGCGACAGGTCAGTTTGCCGTCACTGAAACAGCCGGCGCCGCCTTCCCCGAACAGGTAATTGTTTTCCTCGTCGTGGACTCCGCCACCATCGAATTCGCGAATTGCCGGGACGCGTTCCTTCACCGCCTGTCCGCGTTCGATGATCAGAGGTTTGTAGCCGCGGAGTGCCAGAAAGTAGCCGGCCAGCAGACCGGCAGGCCCTGAACCCACAATCACCGGCCGTCGCGGCAGTGGTTCGTGGCCGGAATCCGGTTCCTGAAAATTCACGGGCTGCCACGCTTCGACAGTGACACCGTGGCGACTTTTGAGTGCGTGTGCGGAGTGATCATCACCGAGTGCCAGCGTGTAGACAAACTCGAGCCTTTGACGATTGCGGGCGTCAAGGCTTTTGCGGAGGATGCGCAGCGCAGGCACGTCGTCACGACGTATTTCGAAAACGCGTGCCAGTTCATCCGGCAACTGAGTTTCCGGCAGTTCGACCGGGGTTCTGAGATTGGTAACGCGGAGCGGCATGAGTGCAGGGGACGGGGTGGCGGATGGACCGGGGTGCTGTGAACCACGAATGTCAGAGTACTGGTGTGGGGGCGGTGTGGCAATGTCAGGTGTTCGGGAAGCGGGCGATTCGCTGAAGCAGCAGGGGTGTGGTGGCGAAAAACGGGCGATTGAGGGGGTAAGACAGATGAGTGGTGTGCTGAACCGGCTGGCTGTGGTGCTGGTGGTGTGGGTTTGCGGACTGTCGCTGGTGCAGGCGGGAACCGGGGCTGCAGATGTTCGACCGAACGTGCTGGTGATCCTGTGCGATGATCTGGGATACGGGGATCTCAGTTGTAACGGGCATCCCATTGTGCGGACCGAGCATCTGGATCGGCTGGCAGCAGGTGGTCTGAGGCTGACCAATTTTTATTCGGCTGCGCCGGTGTGTTCACCGTCGCGTGTGGGGCTGCTGACCGGGCGATCACCGAATCGGGCGGGTATTTATGACTGGATTCCGGCTGCCGGTCGGCAGCAGCCACCGCGAGCGGATGCGCGGGAGCAGGTGCATCTGCGTCCGTCCGAGCAGACTCTGCCGGCCCTGCTGCGAGCGGCGGGCTACATGACGTGTCTTGCGGGCAAGTGGCACTGCAACAGCCGTTTCAACAGCAGCGAACAGCCGCAGCCGGATGCCGCCGGTTTTGATCACTGGTTTGCCACGCAGAACAACGCCGGTCCATCGCACCACAATCCGGTCAACTATGTTCGCAATGGTCGGCCGGTGGGCCCGCTGCAGGGTTACAGTTGTCAGTTGGTGGCGGACGAGATCAGTCACTGGCTGCGGCAGCGTCAGCAGGCCGGCCAGACAGCGCCGTTCTTTGCCATGGCTGCCTTCCACGAACCTCACGAGCCGATACAGGCGCCGCCGGAGCTGGTGGATCTGTATCGATCGCAGTCGCGTTCTGACGACGAGGCTCAGTACTATGCCTGTGTGCACAATCTGGATCTGGCAGTGGGCCGCATGGTGGCGGTGCTTGAGGAACTGCAGTTGCGTGAGAACACGCTGATTGTCTGCACTTCGGACAACGGCCCGGAAACTCTGAACCGCTACCAGGGCGGTCAGAGATCGTGGGGGCGTACGGGAATTCTGCGGGGCATGAAACTGCACACGCATGACGGTGGCCTGCATGTGGCGGGGATCATGAACTGGCCGGCCGGTATTCGGCCAGGCCGGACCGAGGCGACTGCTGTGTCGGCTCTGGATCTGCTGCCGACGGTGCTGGAGCTGGCGGGGGTGCAGCAGCCTGCGGAAGGTCGTCCGCTGGATGGGATCAGCCTTGCCGGACTGCTGCGTGACGGGCAGGTTCCCGAACGTGTTCGTCCGCTGCTGTGGGCGTATTACAACGCGATCAATGAATGTCGAGTGGCGATGCGGCACGGACGCTGGAAAGTGCTGGCTCGCCTGAATTCCGGCAATCTGCCGCGGCTGGAGAATCTGACTGAGAAGACGGTTGATCTGGTCAGGTCAGCGGAACTGACCGATGTGGAAATTTATGATCTGCAGTCGGATCCCGGCGAGACGCTGAATCTGGCCGGGCGTGGACTGTCGGAGGAAGCGGGTCTGGTGCAGTTGCTGCAGGCTGAGTACCGGCAGTTGGCGGAAGATTCGCCGGCGTGGAGCCCGGTGCCGAAGGCTGATCAGCAGAAGTGAGTTCTGTGATCAGGCCGAGCGACAGGGTTCAGAACAGTTCCAGGAAGTTGGTGAGGCTGCCGGACAGTTTGACGATGAATCGCGCGGCATCGGCACCATTGATGGCGCGATGGTCGTATGACAGCGACAGGGGCAGCATCTGACGTTCAGCAAGCTGACCATTTTCCAGGATCAGGTGATTGAGTGTTCGTGACATGCCGAGGATGGCGACTTCCGGATAGTTGACGATCGGAGTGAAGGCGGTGCCCCCGATGCCTCCGAGATTGGTGATGGTGAAGGTGCCGCCCTGCATGTCTTCCGCCTTCAGCTTGCGGTCACGAGCGCGTCCGGCGATCTCGGCCAGCTCAGCGGCAACCTGCAGAATGTTTTTCTGGTCGCAGTTGCGGATGACGGGTACGACAAGTCCGTTGGGAGTATCGACGGCCACACCGATGTGGTAGTACTGTTTGATGACCAGTTCGCCGGAGGCCATGTCGACGCTGGAGTTGAAGTTGGGGAAGGCTTTCAGTGCCTGCACAACGGCCTTGATGATGATGGCCGTCATGGTGATTTTAGGGGCATTGGGGTTGGCTTTGACATATTTGCGTCGAGCGGTTTCCAGTTCGGTGATATCGGCCAGATCGTGCTGGGTGACATGGGGAATGGTGACCCATGCGGCGTGCAGGTTGGAGGCCGCCGTGCGGAAGATTTTGTTCATCGGCTGTTTTTCAACCGGTCCGAAGCGGCTGAAGTCGGGCAGCGGTGCAGCCTGTACGATGCCGAAGCCGGGGGCAGCGGCAGCGGCAGCGGGGACCTGCGGCTGAGTCATGCGTTCGCGAACGAAGGCTTCGATGTCTTCGATGGTGATGCGGCCACCGGCGGCCGAGCCTTTAACCTGCCGCAGATTGACTCCAAGTTTACGGGCCAGTCGGCGTGTGGCCGGGCCAGCGGGAGCGGGCGGACCTGCGTCACTGCCGGCGGTTGCGGCGGCAGCGGGTGCGGTTGTGGTTGCGGCGGTTGTGGTTGCGGCGGGTACCTGAGCGACCGGTGTGGCCGGTGTGGCCGGTGTGGCCGGTGCAGCAGCGGGAGCGGCAGCGGGTGCCGTGGTTGCTGGTGGAGCGGCAGCAGTGCCGACCGCTTCGATGGTCAGCAGCAGATCACCGATGTTCAGGCTGGAGCCTGCTGAGGCGTGGACGGCGGTGACTTTGCCGGCGACGGGTGAGGGGATTTCGGCAACGGCCTTGTCGGTTTCCACTTCGCAGACAACGGCGCCTTTGGCGATGGTATCGCCGACTTTGACAGCGACGCTGGCGACGTCCACTTTGGTGACGCCTTCGGAAACTTCCGGGAGTCGGAATTCGAAGGGGGCACTGGCGGCCGGAGCAGGCGTTGCGGGAGCGGCCGTGGGAGCGGTTGCGGCGGGTGCCGGGGCCGCGGGAGCGGTTGCGGGTGCGCTGGCGGGCGGAGCAGCCGGTTTGGCTGGCGCGGCGGCAGCTGCACCGGCGGCGGCGGGTTCAATTTCGAGGATGGTGGTGCCGGGGCTGATGGACATGCCGGAGCTGATCAGCAGTCGGGTGATCTTTCCGGCATGCGGGCAGGGAATCTCGGCGACAGCCTTGTCCGTCTCCACCTCGCAGATAATCGCTCCGGCTTCGATCACATCACCCTCTTTGACGCGGATCTCCGCGACATCGACTGAGGTGACACCTTCAGAGACTTCCGGAAGTTTGAATTCGATGGCCATGTGAGGAATGACTTCGGAGAGAAGGGAGAGAGATCGGGGTGTCAGCCGAGGAAGCCTGGTCGCCGGTGATCAGCCGGCGACCGAGACTTTCAGCGGGGATCTAAGCGTTCAGCGGATTGATTTTTTCCGGATCGATACCCAGTTGCTGCAGGATCTGCGGCAGTCGGGCTGCGTCGAAGGCACCGGCATTGGCGAGGCCGCGGAGTGCTGCCCACGCGGTGCATTCGGCATCGATCTGGAAGTGTCGTCGGAGTTCCGGACGGGTTTCACTGCGTCCGAATCCGTCGGTGCCGAGGACAATATAATTGGCTGGCATCCATTCGCGGATCTGATCGGCCACCAGTCGGACGTTGTCGCTGGTGGAGATGAACGGTCCCTGGACTGAGGCCAGCGTCCGTTCGAGGAAGCTGGTCCGGCGGGGCTGATCAGGATGCAGATCGTTCCAGTGCTGGCAGTCCATGGCATCGCGCCGCAGTTCGCTGTAACTGGTGACGCTCCAGACGTCGCAGCCGATGTCGAATTTTTCCTTCAGCAGCTGCTGAGCGCGAATGGCTTCGCGGAGAATTGTGCCGCTGCCGAACAGTTGCGGCCGCACCGTCTGACCATTGCCACTGTCGGTCGAACTGAAGCGATACATCCCTTTCAGAATGCCTTCAATGACGTCCGGACCAGCGGGCATGGGTGGATGTGCATAGTCTTCGTTGTAGACGGACAGGTAGTAGAAGATTTCTTCACCTTCCGCGTACATGCGACGGAGTCCGTCCTGCACGATGACTGCCAGTTCGTAGCCCCACGCCGGGTCGTAGGACCTGAGCGATGGGACGGTGGTGGCAATCAGGTGGCTGTGTCCGTCTTCATGCTGCAGTCCTTCGCCGTTCAGGGTGGTGCGTCCGGACGTGCCACCGCAGAGGAATCCCTTGACGCGGGTGTCTGCAGCGCACCAGATCAGGTCGCCGACTCGCTGGAAGCCGAACATGGAGTAGAAGACGTAGAACGGGACCATGTTCAGGCCCAGATTGGCGTAGGTGGAACCTGCGGCAATGAAGGAGCCCATGGCACCGGCTTCGTTGATGCCTTCTTCCAGGAGCTGCCCGTTGCGGGCTTCCTTGTAGAACATGGTGCTGCTGGCATCGACCGGTTCGTACAGCTGGCCTTTGCTGGAGTAGATTCCGCAGAGGGCAAACAGGCCTTCCATCCCGAAGGTGCGGGCTTCGTCGGGAATGATGGGAACGATGCGGGGACCGATGCCCTTGTGGCGAATCAGACCGCGAACGATGGTTCCCAGCGCGAAGGTGGTGGAACCTTCGGCACCGTCACTGCCGGACAGCAGCGGCTTGGCGTCGAACAGTTTGTCATCCAGCGAGGGAATGTCCAGCTTTTCGGTGCAGGTCTGACGCTGCGGCACGTGTCCGCCCAGAGCTTCGCGACGTTCCCGCAGATATTTCATCTCGGGGCTGTCCGGAGCCGGTTTGTAGAACGGCAGTTTTTCAATTTCCGCATCGCTGATGGGCAGATGGAAGCGGTTGCGGAACTGCTTGAGCCCGTCGAGATTGACCTGCTTCTGATTGTGTGCGACGTTTTTGCCTTCGCCGGCTTCACCCAGACCATAGCCCTTGACGGTCTTGGCGAGGATAACGGTCGGCGCCCCCTTGTGGGTGACGGCGGCATGATAGGCCGCGTAGACCTTTTCCGGATCATGGCCGCCACGGCGGATGATTTCGAGGAAGTGGTCGGACAGGTGTTCGACCATTTTCAGAACTTCCGGGTCGGCTCCGAAGAAGTGGCCGCGGATGTAAGCGCCGTCCGAGACTGTGTACTTCTGGTACTGGCCGTCCACGACTTCACCCATGCGTTTGACCAGACGTCCATTGACGTCGGCGTCCAGCAACGGATCCCAGTCGGTACCCCAGATGACTTTAATGACGTTCCAGCCGGCTCCGCGGAAGGCCGCTTCCAGTTCCTGAATGATCTTGCCGTTGCCGCGTACCGGACCGTCCAGACGCTGCAGGTTGCAGTTGATGACCCACGTGAGGTTGTCGAGATTTTCGCGGGATGCGAGCGTGAGTGCGCCGAGCGATTCGGGTTCGTCACATTCACCGTCACCCAGAAAGGCCCAGACGCGGGATTTGGAGGTATCCAGCAGCCCGCGATGTTCCAGGTAGCGCAGGAACCGCGCGTGATAGATGGAGCAGATCGGACCGAGACCCATGGAAACGGTGGGGAACTGCCAGAAGTCCGGCATCAGCCACGGATGCGGGTAGCTGCTGAGCCCACCGCCAGCCGGCAGCTCGCGACGGAAGTTTTCCAGGTGCGATTCTGAGAGGCGACCTTCGAGAAAGGCGCGGGAATACATGCCGGG
>Ga0255095_1001316_pt1 | contig 10108 bp, 6 predicted proteins | sample Colum_Law_RepC_8_2_FD_188435 | JGI IMG/M metagenome (GOLD analysis project Ga0255095, IMG submission 188435) | Freshwater microbial communities from Columbia River, Oregon, United States - Colum_Law_RepC_8d | ecosystem: Environmental > Aquatic > Freshwater > River | place: USA: Oregon | collected...
ATGCTGCCTGAATCCGGCACCCTTCCGGCATGAGCATCCCATTGCACCAGCTTCGCGCCGGCGTCATCGGCACCGGGTTTATCGGCCCGGTTCACATTGAGGCGCTCAAACGCCTGGGCGTGCAGGTAACCGCCATTTGCGGCTCCACGAAGAACGCCCGGGCCACGGCGGAGAAGTGGGGCATCCCCGAGGTCTATGGCGATTATGACTGCCGCGCCCTCTTCCGTTCGCCGAACGTGGACGTGGTTCACATCACCTCGCCGAACAAGGTTCACGTCGAGCAGTCCCTCGCGGCACTCGCGGCGGGCAAGCATGTTGTCTGCGAAAAGCCGCTGGGCATGACTGCGACGGAAACCGCGAAGGTGGTCGCGGCAGTGAAGGGAAAGAACGCGCCGGTCTTCGCTGTGAACTACATGTGCCGCTTCTTCCCTGCCGTGCTCCAGATGCGCGCACTGGTGCAACGCGGCGAACTCGGCCAGATCATTCACGTGCAGGGCCACTTCTTTCAGGACTGGCTGTTGCAGGCGACCGACTATAACTGGCGGCTGCTGGCCAGCGAGGGGGGCAAGCTCCGCGCCGTGGGCGACATCGGCACGCACTGGATTGATGCGGTTTCATTCATTCTCGGCGCGCGTGTGGAATCGGTGTTCGCGCACCTGGAGACGTTTCACAAAACCCGCTACCGGCCCCGGGGCGAGGTGCAGACGTTCGCGAAGGTGGACCCAAAGACGATGGTTCCATATCGCTGCGACACGGAGGATTTCGGCAGCCTGCTGCTCAAGTTCGGCCGGGCAAAGCACGGCTTCGTGAACGGTGTGCACGCCAACGCCTCCATCTCGCAGGTCGCCGCCGGCTGGAAATGCAGTCTCGCACTCGGCATTTACGGCACCAAGGGCAGCGTGCGCTGGGACCTCCAGCAGCCGAACGAAATCCTCGTCGGCCGGCGCGACGATCCAAACCAAGTTCTTCAGCGCGCCACGGCTGGCTTCAACGAAGATGTCGCGGGTTTCACCGATTATCCTGGCGGCCATCCGGAAGGTTTCCCCGATAGCCACAAGATGCATTACCGCGCCGTCTATGAGCACATCGCCAGCGGTCGAAAAACACCGGTGCTCTTTGCCACGGCGGCGGATGGGCATCACGAAGTGAAGCTCTGCGAAGCCATCCTGCGGAGCAGCCGTGCCCGGAAATGGGTGTCGGCCTGAGTAGGATGAACTGTCCGGCTGAACCTGGTGCCTGCACTGAACCATGCAGTCGGGGTTGGGGAGCGCGCCCGCCCCGGGTGCAGCCAACCGCGCCCTCGCGGTTTGCAGGAGCGGTGCGAACGACCGCACGATTTCGTTTGCTCACACGCGCCCGAGTTCGGCGCGAGGGCGCGCCGAACCGCAGCCGGGGCGGCTGCGCTCCCCATGCTTTCAACTGCATCGTTTCGGCTGAGGAATCCTCGTGACTCCCTCCGGCAGTTTGCTATCCATCCCCGACCCAATAACACCATGAACACCACGCGCCGCTCCTTCCTCGCTTCCGCAACCACCTTGGGCACGCTGGCCGTTGCCGCTTCGGCGGCCGCGCCGGCACCTGTGCTCAAGACCGGCATGAAGTTCTCGCGCCCGGCGAAGATGAAGCTCGGCACCGTCACCTACAACCTCGCGAAGGACTGGGACGTGGCCACCATCATCAAGAACTGCACCGAGGCCAAGTTCGAGGGCGTCGAGCTGCGCACCACCCACGCGCACAAGGTCGAGGTCAACCTCAGCAAGGCCGAACGCGCGGAGATCCGAAAGCGCTTCAAGGACTCGCCCGTGGAGCTGATGAGCCTGGGTAGCGCGTTCGACTATCACACGCCGGATCAGGCCAAGCTTAAGAAGGACATTGAGGCGACCAAGGAATACATCGTTCTCGCCCACGACGTGGGTGCCACGGGCGTGAAGGTCCGGCCCAACGGACTGCCCAAGGAAGTGCCGGTGGAGAAGACGCTCGAACAAATCGGCCGGTCTTTGCGTGAGCTGGGACAGTTCGCCGAGGCGCACGGCCAGCAGATTCGGGTTGAGGTCCACGGGCGTGGCACGGAGCAGTTGCCACACGTCAAGACCATGATGGATGTGGCCGGCCACAAGCTGGTCGGCGTCTGCTGGAACTGCAATCCCACGGACCTGGATGGTGAAGGCTTTGACCACAACTTCGATCTGGTGAAGGACAAGATCTTCACCGTCCACATGCGGGACTTGTATCTGGAGGACTATCCGTTCCGCCGGCTGTTCAAGCGTCTCAACGAAATTGGCTATCAAGGCTTTTGCCTGGCGGAAATCCCCGACAGCAAGGAGCCCGTGCGGCTCATGCAATACTATCGTAGCCTCTGGCTGGCCTATCAGGACCTGCTGTAGCTGTGGTGCCGGTTTGCCGGGTGACGGCTGGACAACACTCGCGCAGACGGTGGCTGCAAAACCGGGATTGCCAGCCGCAACAGTAGTTTTATCCTGACCACATCCAACCGGATGAGCAGCCAGGGAAGCCGATTCAAGCCCGAGCCCGAATCCGTCGCACCGGGCGGCGCGACGCACGCGTTTGCGTTGCGGCATCCCTTGGTTTTCGTGGCGCTAGCCTATGGTGGTGGAGTGGTCCTGGGCTGGTGGTTGGAGGGGCCGCTGCCGGTTTTGTTTGGTGTGGCGGCCCTGCTCTCGCTCTGGACGGTGGTGGACACTGCGCGGCGGATTTGGCTGTTGGGGCCGCTGCTGTTGCTGTTGGGATGGGTGAACATGGCCCAGCAACAGGCGAAAGTTTCGCCTTGGGATTTGCGTGGACTGGTGGCTGACAAGCCGGAGCTGGTCACCCTGCAAGGACGGTTGGTGGAGACGCCGACGCACCGAATTTTTCTCCGGGAGGAACAGGAGTCGTGGCGTTCCCACGCGGTCGTCGAAGTGCTGGCGCTTCGTCGTCGGGGTGAGTGGCAGGCCGCTTGCGGGCGGGTGGCGGTGACAACGCCCGGGCAGGTGGATGCCGGCTTTTACGCGGGACGTTTGGTGGAACTGACCGGCGTGCTGAAGCAACCACCCGGCGCGCTGGCTGAAGGGTTGTTCGACTACCGGCAGTTTCTCCGCTGGCAGGGCATTCACTTCCAGCTTCAGTGCCAGGGAACGCGCGACTGGCGGCTGGTGCCGGAGGCGGACGCTCCGCTGAAACCACCGCTGCCCGACCGCTTCCGCACCTGGGCGCAAGGCACGCTCGGGCGGGGGCTGCCGGTGGAGGATGAGGAATTGCGCCTGCTCTGGGCGATGACTTTGGGCTGGCGGACCGCGCTGACGGACGAGGTGGCCGAGCCGTTCATGCGTTCAGGGACGATGCATGTGTTTGCCATCAGCGGACTCCACATCGTCCTGATTGCCGGCATGCTTGTGGCCGTGTTGCGGGCGATGCAACTGCCCCGGAGCGCGTGCGGGGCACTGATCATTCCGTTGATCTGGTTTTACACGCTGACAACCGGCTGGCAGCCCTCGGCTGTCCGATCGACGATCATGATGACGGTCATCATCGTCGGGTGGACGTTGCAACGGCCGGGCAACCTGTTGAATTCCTTGGCGGCGTCGGGCCTGTTCATCCTGGTCGCGGATCCCAGCCAGTTGTTCCAAGCCAGCTTCCAGCTTTCGTTCTTTGTGGTGCTCAGTCTCGCGTTGTTGCTGCCTCCGTTTGAGCGGCTGCGGCAACGGCTGCTCCAGACGGATCCGTTTCTGCCGGATGAACTGCGGCCGCGCTGGCAGCAGTGGCTGGACGAACCGGTGAGGTTTGTAACGACGAACTTCGCCACCTCGCTCGCGGCGTGGGTGGGGTCGCTTCCGCTGATCGCGCACTACTTCCACCTCTTCACCCCGGCCAGCCTGCTGGCCAATCTCGTCGTGGTGCCGCTCAGCAGCCTGGCGCTGATGTGCAATCTCGGCGCGCTCTTTTGTGGTGACTGGCTGCCGTGGCTCGCCGAGGTGTTCAATCACTCCGGCTGGCTCTTCATGCGCGGCATGATTGCGTTCAGCCAGTGGACCACCACGCTGCCCGGCGCGTTCTGGTATCTCCGGGCTCCGGAGGCCTGGGAGCTGGGCGCCTACTACGGGCTCGTGCTCCTGCTTGCGGCGGGCTGGTTCTGGACACCGGGCCGGCGCGCGGTGGCTTGGGGTGTTCTGACCGTGGCGACGGGTGGGTGGATCGCGGCGGGCTGGCAGGGACGCGACACGGTGCGGTTGACCGTGCTGGGGCAGGGGGCCGGATCCATTTTCTGCGCCGTGCCCGGGCATGGGCGATGGTTGATGGACTGCGGCAGCGAGTCAGCCTCCGGCTTTTTGGTGAAGCCGTTTCTTCGCGGACAGGGTGTGAACCGGCTGGAGCACCTGGTGCTCACCCATGGCGATCAGCGCCGGGTGGGAGGTTTCAATCTCCTCTGGCACGAGTTTCAGCCCGGGCAGGTCTGGACAAGTCCCGTCGCCTCGCGTTCGCCGGCTTACCGGGCGGCCTTGGCATTCGTAAAAAAGGAGTCATTGCCTTGGACGGCCGTGAGCGCCGGCAGGCGCGCTTCCGGCTGGGAGGTGCTGCATCCGGCGGTCGGCGACAAGTTCGAGCGGGGGGATGACAATGCGCTGGTGTTGCGCGGCGAGTTTCACGGTGTGCGGGTGCTGTTCCTGTCGGAGCTGGGAGCGCTGGGGCAACGGGCGTTGCTGGACCGGGGATCGGACCTGCGCGCGGACATCATCGTGGCGGGCATGCCAGAGCAGGGCGAACCGTTGAGCGACCACCTGCTCGCCGCCGTGCAGCCCCGGCTCATCGTGCTGACGGACGCTGAATTTCCCTTGTCCAAGCGGGCTCGACCCCAACTGCGCGCCCGGCTGGAGCGGCACAATGTTCCGGTCCTGCGGCTCGCGGAATCGGGTTCGCTGACCCTGCTCATCAACGCGGACAAGGTGATTGTGAGCGACGTGCGCGGCCAACCGCTGGCGCATTGGCCGTCCGTCAAACAATGACGGCAAACTTTCTTGGGGTCGTATCCGGTGCCGGCGGGTGTCGGTGCGTGTGGTGGTTCCGAATCCAATCTTGCGCTTTAGGGTCTCAAACCTAGACTCGCCCTCCCGCTGGCTTCGGCTGGCGTCTGAGATGAGCCAACAACGGATCTATTATTTCGACAACAACGCCACCACACGGGTCGCCCCGGAGGTCGTGGAGGCGATGATGCCTTACTTCACCGAGTTTTGGGGCAATCCATCGAGCGCCTACGCATTCGGGAACCAGGTGGTCAGGCAACTCGACGCCGCCCGGGAGAAGGTGGCCGCACTCATCGGGGCCGATCCGCGCGAGATCGTCTTCACGAGCTGTGGCACGGAGGCGAACAACACCGCCCTGCACAGCGCCCTGGTCACGCAGCCGGGCAAGCGGCACCTGCTGACCACGGCGGTCGAGCACTCGGCGAACATCAAGTATGGCGAGTATCTCCGGCGGCGTGGCTATGAGGTGACGTTTCTGCCCGTGGAGTCGGATGGTTCGATTGATCTCCACCTGCTGGAGAAGTCCATCCGTCCGGACACGGCCATGGTGTCCGTGATGTGGGCCAACAACGAGACCGGCGTGCTGTTCCCGCTCGAAGAAATCGCCGCGATCTGCCGGAGCAAAGGCGTGCTCTACCACACAGACGCCGTGCAGGTGCCGGGCAAGCTGAAGATGGATGTGGATGAACTGGGCGTGGATTTCCTTTCGCTCTCCGCCCACAAGCTGCATGCGCCCAAGGGCGTCGGGCTGCTTTATTGCCGCTACACCGCGCCCTATCACGGGCACCTCATCGGCGGTGGCCAGGAGAAGGGCCGGCGGGGTGGCACCGAGAACGTGCCTTACATCGTGGGTTTCGGCCGGGCGGCCGAGTTGGCCATGGCCTCCATCAACGACGAGAACACCCGCATCCGGGCGCTGCGCGATCGGCTGGAGCAGACGATTCTGCGGACCATTCCGAACACCAGCCGCAACGGCGGACGCGATGCGCGGCTGCCCAACACCAGCAACATCGCGTTCGACGGTTGCGAGGCGGAGGGAATCTTGCTGCTGCTGGGGCGGGAGGGCATCTGCGTCTCGAGCGGGTCCGCCTGCACGACTGGTTCCATGGCCCCGAGTCATGTGCTGACGGCAATGGGCCTGACGCCCGCACGGGCGCGGAGCTCCATCCGTTTCAGCCTTGGGATCTACAACACGGCAGAGGATGTGGACTACCTGCTCGAGAAGCTCCCCCCCATCATTGAGCGGTTGCGGGCTGCGCCGGTGTCGGCGGAGGCCAAAGTGGTTTGAGGCGCGGGGGGCAGTCCATCAAGTGATTTCGCCACTTGCCGGGCCAGTGCCGGTTCCGGCACAGTCTGCGGCCCGGTCGCCGCAAGTAGCGCTGGCCGCTGAATTTCATGCAGAGCACGCATAATTGGCACATTCAGGCTACACGCCCCATCATTACGCCACGCCAACTCTCCGAGGCGCTTCCGCTCACCGCGGAACTGGCCGAGACAGTTGTTGCCGGCAGGCACACCGTGCAAAACATCCTCGACCGCAAGGATGGCCGGCTGCTGGTGATCGTCGGGCCGTGCTCGATTCACGACCCGGTGGCAGCGGTGGATTACGCGCGCCACCTGCTGCCGCTGCGCAACGAGTTGAAGGACCGCATGGAGATCATCATGCGCGTCTATTTCGAAAAGCCCCGCACCATCCTGGGCTGGAAGGGGTTGATCAACGATCCGCACCTGAACAACTCCTGCGACATCGAGACCGGCCTGAAGGTGGGGCGCCGGCTGCTCCTCGACATCGTCGGTCTGGGCATGCCGGTGGCGACAGAGTTTCTGGATCCCGTGGTGCCGCAGTATCTGGCGGATCTGGTGAGCTGGGCGGCCGTGGGGGCGCGCACCACGGAGTCCCAGACGCACCGCGAGATGGCCAGCGGGCTTTCCATGCCGGTGGGTTTCAAGAACGGCACTGATGGCAGCTTGGAAACCGCCGTCAACGCCATGAAGGCGGCCCGTTCCTCCCACAGTTTTCTGGGCATCGATCCCGACGGGCGCACCTGCATCATCCAGACCACCGGCAACAAGTGGGGCCACCTGGTCCTGCGGGGCGGCAAGCACGCGCCGAACTACGACGAGCGCAGCATCGCCGAGGCCGTGCAGCAATTGCACGCGGCGGGCCTGCCCGGCGAGTTGATCGTGGATTGCAGCCACGCCAACTCGGGCAAGAAGCACACGCGCCAGCAGACGGTCTGGGATCACGTCATCGAGCAGCAGCGCGCCGGCAGCCGGGCGGTGATTGGCATGATGTTGGAAAGCAACCTGGAGGAGGGCAGCCAGCCGCTGACCGAGGACTTGAAGCAGCTCCGCTATGGCGTGTCGGTCACGGATGCCTGTCTGGGCTGGCCGGACACGGCCAAGCTGTTGCGCAACGGCCACGCCATGCTGGCCCCCGCGAGCTGACCGGAGTCGCCTCCGGGCTCAGCGCTTCTGCTCCGCGAGCCTTTGCTCCGCGAGCTGGAAGTAAATGTTGGCGATGGTGTAGTCCGGCACCGGCACTTCCTTGGCGCGCTGGAGATGCTTGCGCGCCGTGGCCCAGTCCTCCAGTTCGCAGTAGTGCCAGCCGACGTGGGAGAGGGTGAAGTAGCCATTCGGATCCAGCGCCAGCGCCGCGAGGAAATGCTGGGTCGCCGCCTGCCGCTGACCGATCAAATCCAGGCACATCCCGTGGCTCAGCCGTGCGTAGGGGTCGAGCGGATTGAGCTGCGCGGCCTGTGCAAACCACTGCATCGCCTGTTCGGCCAGCACTGGGTAGCCGGCGGGCCGCTCGAAGGCCTGCACCCGCAGCACTTCGCCGAGGCCGAAGACGGTTCTGGGATTCGTCGGCACCCAGGCGTGCGCCCGGCGCAGCAGCTCCGCCTGCTGGCCCAACGTCGCCTTGGAGCTGTAGGCCTGCGCGAGCCAGACCGCCTCAAAGCCGCGCAGGGTGCTGCGGTGCGCCAGCCAGACCGCGCCCACCAAGCCAATCACCGTGACCGCCAGCCGGCCGGCAAGGCCCGCCGGCACATGGTAGCTGGAAGTGGCGAACCGCCCGTGCGCCGCCAGCAGTGCCATGAGCACGACGGCGGCCAGCGCGTTCGCAGGAATGTGGAAGTTGAAGTCCACAATGCTGTGAACCAGCAAGGCGAACCAGCCCACGGACGCACCTAGCACGAACGCCGTGCGGTTGCTTTGCGAGGAGCGGAAATCGTTGCCCTCACGCTGCACATGCCGCCAGATGCGGAACACGCCCCAGAACATCAGGCCGACGGCCAGCGTCACCAGCACCGTGCCCACCACGCCCCACTCGGCCAGGGTGTCCAGGTAATCGTTGTGGACGCGCTCCGGCCGGGCCTGCACCTGTCCGTCATTGACCTTGCGGAACCAGTGATCGAAATGGCCGGGCCCGACGCCCCACCATGGATTGGTCTGCCAAATCTTGATGGCGGCCGGCCAGAGGTGCAGCCGCACATCGGAGAATTGCTCCAAGCCCATCACCATCCGCACGCGATCGGAGTTTGCGCGCGCCTCGACCACGATCCAGAGCGCCGCCCCTGCCAGCGCCACGAGCATGAGCACGGCCGGCACGCGCCGCCCGCGCTGGCCCAGCAGCACGGCAAACATCAGCAGCATCGACAGTGCGACCGCCGACCAGCCACCCCGAGATTGCGTGGCCACCAGGCCGGCGAGCATCACCACCACGGCGTAGCCCAGCAGGATGCGCGTCAGGTGCGTGGTGCGGCCGGCCAGCAAATAAGCCACCGCGAGCGGCAGCGCCATTTCGAGCCAGCCGGCGAGGTGATTGGGGCAGATGTAGGTGCCGGAGCCCCGGCCCACGTAGTGCGCCCAGCGGACATAGTTCCAGACCATCGAGGACTTGGTAAGCGCCTGGAACACCGCATAAATCGCCGCAAACCCGGCCACGGCGATCATGACGCCCGCCACCCAGTTGGCCGAGTGCTGGCGGTTCAGGTTGTTCACCACCACGAAGAACATCAACGCGTAGAGTGCCACCTGGAGCAGCTCTCCTTCCGCCGTGTGAATGACCGGGGCGAAATGGCAGCGCACCACGGCGTAGAGCACGAACGCAACCACCGCCCACGCCAGTGGCGGCCAGAACAGCCCGGCGGCGGGGTTGACCCAGAGCCGGACCAGCCACAGACCCGTGGCCGCCGCGCCCAGGCCGGCCAGCACGGCAAAGAATTCCGGATGGGTCCCGCCCAAGGCCAGCGCGCCGAAGGCCAGCGCCAAAACCACGAGGAAGTGTATTCCCCGTTCAGCCATGCCATCCACGCGCTCCCGCCACATGCGCGGCAAACTAGGCAAGTCACGGGGGCTGGTCACGTTCTTTCCAACCTGAATTCCGCAGTTCAACCGCGGAGGCACACCGATGCACACGGATGGGAACGGAGCCGAGCAGCGCAACGCCAAGCCAGCCGATTTGTCGCCGGGAAAAAAGGTTCCGCCTCCCCATTTTCAGACAGGCTCGAAAGGAATTATTCGGCAATTCCTTTGTGCCCGCTGCGCCCTTTCGCGGCAAAACCAACGGCGGCTTGCCGTGATAAACCGCCTTCCGCCGTCCAGACCCCGCTTCCCCGGTGCGGAAAGCCCGTCTGGAGCGGTGGACGCCATTGCCCCGGCGGCGAACCCGCTTCCACCCGGCGGAACGTCACTCCCCTCCGTGCCGGACCGCCCTTGCGCCAGCGGAATGCCCTTTCGCCCCGGTCGAACCGGCCTTCCGCCAAAAAAACGCCGGATCCTCCGCCGTCGAACCGGCCTTCCGCCAAAAAAACGCCGCTTCCTCCGCCGTCGAATCGGCATTCTGTCAAAAAAATGCCAATTCGCCCGCGTCGAATCGGCATTCTGCCGAAAAAACGGGCTTCCCCCGCCCGTCGAATCGCCATTTTCCCGGGAAAACGCTGATTCGACCGCGTCGGATCGCCATTTTGCCGCCGGAATGCCGATTCGACGCCGTCGGATTGGCATTTTGCCGGCAAAACCTGGATTCGACGCCGTCGAAACGCCATTTTCTTGGCAGAATGGGCATTCGACGGAGGGAAGAATGA
>Ga0255095_1001317_pt1 | contig 10102 bp, 10 predicted proteins | sample Colum_Law_RepC_8_2_FD_188435 | JGI IMG/M metagenome (GOLD analysis project Ga0255095, IMG submission 188435) | Freshwater microbial communities from Columbia River, Oregon, United States - Colum_Law_RepC_8d | ecosystem: Environmental > Aquatic > Freshwater > River | place: USA: Oregon...
TCTCCAAGTGGAACGACCCCAAGCTCGCCGCCCTGAACCCCGGCAAGACCCTGCCTGACCAGACCATCACCGTGGTGCACCGCGCCGACGGTTCGGGCACCACCTTCAACTTCACCGACTACCTGAGCGCCGTGAGCAAGCCTTGGGCCGACAGCGTGGGCAAGGGCGCCGCCGTGAAGTGGCCGGCACCCACCTCGGTGGGTGGCAAGGGCAACGAGGGCGTGGCCGCCAACGTGAACCGCGTCAAGGGCGCACTGGGCTATGTGGAATACGCCTACACCAAGAAGAACAACATGCCGTTCCTGCAGCTGCAGAACGCCGACGGCAAGTACGTCAGCCCCGACGACAAGACCTTCGCTGCCGCCGCCGCTGGCGTGGACTGGTTCAGCGTGCCTGGCATGGGCGTGTCCATGGTGAACGCCAAGGGCGCCGACAGCTGGCCCATCTCCACCGCCTCGTTCATCCTGATGTACAAGGAGCCGCAAGACAAGGCCCAGTCGGCCGAGGTGCTGAAGTTCTTCGACTGGTCGTTCAAGAACGGCAAGCAGATGGCCGCCGATCTGGACTACGTGCCGCTGCCTGACAGCCTGACCAACCAGATTCGCTCGAAGGTCTGGAGCCAGATCGCCAAGTAAGCTGGCGGGGGCGACAATCCGAACGCCGCCTGACAGCCCGGTCTGTCGGCGGCTTTCGGTTTGCGCAATGCCCCATGCCGCCCGAATGGGGTTCATCATGAGCGTGGATACCACCATGACATCTCAGCCTGTGGCCGTGCAGACGGCACAACAACAGCGCATGGCGTCGATTGCCGCGAGGCAGCGGCTTCAGGACGTGTTTTTTCACCGCATCACCCAGAGTTTCTCGCTGCTGGTGCTGATCGCCCTGATGGGCATCATCGTGTCGCTGGTCATCAACGCATGGCCCGCCTTCCAGAAGTTCGGCTTGCAGTTCGTCTGGCGCGTCGAGTGGGACATCATCAACGAGGAATTCGGTGCCGCGATCGCCATCGTGGGCACCCTGGCCAGCGCCAGCATCGCACTGGTGATCGCCGTGCCCCTGGCCTTCGGCATTGCGCTGTTCCTCACCGAGACCTGCCCGGTCTGGCTGCGCCGCCCGCTGGGCACCGCGGTGGAACTGCTGGCCGCCGTGCCCTCCATCATCTACGGCATGTTCGGCCTGTTCGTGTTCGCGCCCCTGTTCGCCGACCACGTGCAGCCCGGCCTGCAGGGCCTGCTGGGGACCATGCCCCTGATCGGCCCGCTGTTCGGCGGGGCCACCAACGGCATCGGCATCCTGGCGGCCGGCATCGTCCTGGCCTTCATGGTGCTGCCCTTCATCGCGGCGGTGATGCGCGATGTGTTCGAGATCGTGCCCCCCATCCTGCGCGAGTCGGCCTACGGGCTGGGCTGCACCACCTGGGAGGTGGTGCGCCGTGTGGTGCTGCCCTACACGCAAAAGGGCGTGGTGGGCGGCATCATGCTGGGCCTGGGCCGAGCCCTGGGCGAGACCATGGCCGTGACATTTGTCATCGGCAACGCCAACCGCCTGCCCACCTCGCTGTTTTCCCCTGGCACCTCCATCGCCTCGACCCTGGCCAACGAGTTTGGCGAGGCCGCCGATTTCCACCTCTCGACCCTGTTCGCGCTCGGTCTGCTGCTGTTCGTCATCACCTTCGTGGTGCTGGCGGCCGCCAAGATCATGATCATGCGCGCAGAGAAAGCGAAAGGCCTGTGATGTCCACCGATACCGCATCCTCTGCTTCGTTCAACCTCAAGCGCTACAAGGCGCGTCAACGCGCCAACGCCATCGGCCTGACCCTGTCCATGGGGGCCATGGTGCTGGGCCTGTTCGTGCTCTTGTGGATCCTGTCGGTGCTGTTCCGCAACGGCTTCGCCGCTCTGGACTGGAGCATGTTCACCGAGTCCACCCCGGCACCGGGCAGCGAGGGCGGTGGCCTGGCCAACGCCATCGTCGGTAGCCTCATGATGGTGGCGGTTACCGTGCTGGTGTCCACCCCGGTGGGCATCCTGGCGGGCATCTACCTGGCCGAGTACGGCGACCGCAGCAAGACCGCCGAGCTCACCCGCTTCGTCACCGACATCATGTTGTCGGCGCCCTCCATCGTGCTGGGCCTGTTCGTCTACGCCATCGCCGTGGCCACGGTGGGCAAGTTTTCGGGCTGGGCCGGTAGCCTGGCGCTGTCGCTCATCGCCATCCCGGTGGTGGTGCGCACCACCGAGGTGCCGGGCAGCCTGCGCGAAGCGGCTTTCGCCTTGGGCGCCCCGCGCTGGAAGGTGGCCCTGATGGTGACCCTGCGCGCCGCCCGCAGCGGCGTGCTCACCGGCCTGCTGCTGGCGGTGGCCCGCATCAGTGGCGAGACCGCGCCGCTGCTGTTCACTGCCCTGAACAACCAGTTCTTCAGCCTGGACATGGGCGCGCCCATGGCCAACCTGCCGGTGGTGATTTTCCAGTTCGCCATGAGCCCCTACGACAACTGGATTCGCCTGGCCTGGGGTGGCGCACTGCTGATCACCCTGTCTGTTCTGCTGCTCAACATCGTGGCGCGCGTCTTCCTGCGCGACAAGTCTCCGAAATAAGCAACCCTCCGGAATCACCATGAGCGATACCGCTACCGCCACCCGCAATGCCCTGGAGCTGCGCAACCTGAACTTCTTCTACGGCAACTTCCAGGGCCTGAAGAATGTCAACCTGGACATCCAGGAGCGCAAGGTCACGGCTTTCATCGGCCCTTCGGGCTGTGGCAAGTCCACGCTGCTGCGCACCCTCAACCGCATGTACAGCCTCTACCCGGGCCAGCGTGCAGAGGGCACCATCAACTTCTACGGCCAGAACATCCTGGACCCGAAGCAAGACATCAACCTGCTGCGGGCGCGCATCGGCATGGTGTTCCAGAAGCCCACGCCGTTCCCCATGTCGATCTACGACAACATCGCCTTCGGCGTGAAGCTCTATGAGAACCTCTCCAAGAGCGAGATGGACGACCGCGTGGAATGGGCGCTGACCAAGGCCGCGCTCTGGAAAGAGGTGAAGGACAAGCTCAAGCAAAGCGGCCTGTCGCTCTCGGGCGGCCAGCAGCAGCGGCTGTGCATCGCGCGCAGCGTGGCCGTGAAGCCATCGGTGCTGCTGCTCGACGAACCCACCTCGGCACTTGACCCGATCTCCACCGGCAAGGTGGAAGAACTGGTGCACGAGCTCAAGCAGGACTACACCATCGCCATCGTCACGCACAACATGCAGCAGGCCGCCCGTTGCAGCGACTTCACGGCCTACATGTACCTGGGCGAGCTGGTGGAGTTCGGCTCCACCGAGCAGATCTTCTTCAAACCGACCAAAACCGAGACCGAGGACTACATCACCGGTCGCTTCGGTTGAACCAGGGGAGCCATTCCATGAGCGACAAGCATCTCTCCAGCCAGTTCGACGCCGAACTCAACTCCATCTCCAGCAACGTGCTGGAGATGGGCGGCCTCGTCGAATCGCAACTTCACCAGGCCGTGTATGCCCTGGTGCACATGAGCCTGGAAACGGCGGGGCAGGTCATCGAGACAGAAAACCGCATCAACCAGATGGAGCTGCACATTGACCACGAGATCATCTCGACCATCGGCCGCCGCCAGCCCACCGCCCGCGACCTGCGCTTCCTGATGGCCATCTCGCGCACCACCCAGAACCTGGAGCGTGCCGGTGACGAAGTGGCCCGCATCGCGCGCATGGTGAAGTCCATCATCGAGAGCGGCACGCCGCGCAACCTGCCCATCTCCGAGTTGCGCATGGCCGCTGACCTGGCCGCCGCGCTGCTGCGCAAGACCCTGGATGCCTTCGCCCGACTGGACACGGTGAGCGCGCTGAGCATCATCAAGGGCGACGACGAGATCGATGCCGAGTACGACGGCTTCCTGCGCAAGCTCATCACCTACATGATGGAAGACCCGCGCACCATCTCGCCCAGTCTTGACCTGCTGTTCCTGGCCAAGTCCATCGAGCGCGTGGGCGACCACGCCAAGAACATCGCGGAACAGATCATCTTCATCGTCAAGGGCGAGGACGTGCGCCACGCCCCGGTCGACAAAGTGGCATCGGTGATCGGATGAGAAAGCTGCCCCGAGTCCTGGTGGTGGAGGACGAGCCCTCCATCGCCGAATTGATCGCCGTGAACCTGCGCCACAACGGCTTTGCCCCGACCGTCGTGTTCGACGGCGTGGCGGCCCAGCGCGAGGTGGACGCGGTGTTGCCCGACGTCATCCTGCTCGACTGGATGTTGCCCGGCGAGAGCGGGGCGACGCTGGCGCGCCAATGGCGCAAGCAGGAGCGGACCAAGAGCGTGCCCATCCTGATGCTGACGGCCCGCAGCGACGAATCGGACAAGGTGCAGGGCCTGGACGCCGGTGCCGACGACTACATCACCAAGCCCTTTTCCACCCAGGAACTGCTGGCCCGTATCCGGGCGGTCTTGCGCCGGCGTGCCCCGGAGATCGTGAACGACTCGGTGCAGGTGGGCAACCTCACCCTGGACGCGGCCACCTACCGGGTGAGCTATCAGGGCCAGGAGCTCAAGGTGGGGCCCACCGAATTCAAGCTGCTGCACTACCTCATGAAGCACGCAGAGCGTGTGCACACCCGTGGTACCCTGCTCGACAAAGTCTGGGGTGACCATGTCTTCATTGAGGAGAGAACGGTGGACGTGCATGTGAAGCGCTTGCGTGAAAGTCTGGGTGCGGCGTCGTTCATGATCGAGACCGTGCGTGGCGCGGGTTACCGCCTCACGGCGCAAGGCAGCCCGGCCCGTCCCCCTGCAGGCTCGTCCGTTTCGGCGGCATGACCCGCCGCGCCATTGAACTGCTGCTCCTGGTCTTGCTGGGGGCGCTTTGGGGTTTGGTCAGGTCCTCACCGGGGCTGGCCGTGGTGGGGGCGCTGTCGGGCGCCTTGCTCTGGTCGCTCTGGGATGGCCTTCGGGCCCGTCGCGTGCTGCGCTGGCTGAACAAGGCCGACGTCACCCGCACGCCCAATCTGGGCGGCGCCTGGGGCGAGGTCATCGAGCGCTGCCGCAAGCTGGTCAAGAAGCTGGAGAAGAAGGCCCAGAACAGCGACGCTCGTCTGGAGGACTTTCTGGCTGCCATCCAGGCCTCGCCCAACGGCGTGATGCTGTTGGACGCGGCCGGCCGCATCGAGTGGTCCAACCTGACCGCCGCCAACCACCTGGGTTTCGATCCCCAGCGCGACCTGGGCCAATACGTGCGCAACATCGTGCGCAGTCCCACCTTCGCGGCCTACCTCGCCTCGGGCGATTTCGGACACGAGATTCAGGTCGACGGTGTCGGACCGAGGCCTTCCCAGCCCAGCAAGATTTCGCTGCAGATTCACCCTTACGGCAAGAAGCGCAAGCTCATGCTGTCGCGCGACATCACCGCGGTGCAGCTGGCCGAGACCATGCGGCGCGATTTCGTGGCCAACGTCTCGCACGAGATCCGCACGCCGCTGACGGTCTTGAGCGGGTTCGTCGAAACCATGCAGAGCATTCCCCTGGAAGAGTCCGACCGGTCGCGCTACCTGGAGATGATGAGCCAGCAGGCCCAGCGCATGCAGACCCTGGTGAGCGACCTGCTGACCCTGTCGCGCCTGGAGGGCAGCCCTGTGCCCGGAACCTCAGACTGGATTGACGGCGAGGAGCTGATTGGGCACGTTGTGCAGGAATCCATTGGCCTGAGCCAGGCGATTGCCAAGCCACCGCATGACATCCGGCGCCTGAGCGGCCCTGCGCTTCTGGTCTCGGGGGCCAAGTCCGAGTTGCTCAGTGCGATGTCCAACCTGCTCAGCAACGCCGTGCGCTACACACCGGGCGGAGGCAAGATCGAGACGGGCTGGCGGCTGCGAGAGGATGGCTGGGGCGAGTACTTCGTGCGCGACACCGGCCCGGGCATTGCCCCCGAGCACATTCCGCGCCTCACCGAGCGCTTCTATCGGGTGGACCGCAGTCGCTCGCGGGAAACCGGCGGCACTGGCCTGGGCTTGGCGATCGTCAAGCACGTGGCCCAGCGCCACGGAGGGCACATCGACGTGACGAGCGTGGTGGGCGAGGGCTCCGAGTTCGTGATTGCGTTGCCACCCTCGCGCATCCGAGACCGGGTCATCGGCTGACCCGCTGGTACAGCAGCAGGCTTTCCTTGTTGTCGGTGAGCCGTCGCACAGTGGCACGAAACGCCCACTGGGTGAGGTCGATGCGCTGATCCAGCGTGCTTTGTGTGTCAGGCGAGACCACCAGTGCCCGGCACTCGTCCCGTGTGGTGTTGGTGTCCGTGCTGCGGACCAGGCTGAGCTTGCCGTGGTAGCGCAGGGCGCTGATCTGCGCCTGGGTCAAGCCGTCGACCATCACGCAAGGGTTGCCGGGCGGCAGCAGGGAGGCGATGCGCCGCGAAATGGGTCCATAGCTTCGACCGAAGTCCAGCAGAGGCAGCCAAAGGGTCATGAGCAGCAGCCAGCACAGAATGGCGCCGGCGGCCGGCAGCACCAGGCTCTTCCACAGGGCTTGTCGATGCGCGCCCACGCGCCACGAGACCAGCCAGAGCCAGGCGAGGGTGGCGGCGCTGGCCAGTGCGAACGCCAGCAGGCCGAATTCGGGTTGAAAACCGGGCGCCAGCTTGGCCACGTTGGCCGCCGGCTTGGCTGGTACGCCCGTCATCATGGCCATCCAGATCACCCAGATCACCAGGGCGCAACCAGAGAAGAAGAGCAGGGTGAACCAATCGATGAGCGCGGCGACGCTGCGGCGCAGGGTGGGCAAGGCGAAAGCGGCGAGCGCGGCCAGGGCCGGCAGGGCCACGAGCAGAGCGCGGTCGCGGTCGTCGGCCAGGCTGCTGCCCACCAGGCCCACCACCACCGTCCAGGCCGGCAGGGCCACATGGGGTTCCATCCACTGGCGGCGCCAGCGCCACAAGGTCCACAGTGCCAGAGGCCAGGCTGGCCAGGTGAACCAGACGAGCAGCCGTCCCCAGCTGTCCCAGCCATCCTCTGTCCAGACAGTTCGGGGCGAGAGGTCTGGCCAAAGGCCGCCCGCCAGTCCGAAAAGGAGGGCCGAGCCCCAGATCAGCGCGGCGCCACCGGCCACGCCCCGCGCACCGGTGGCAGAGCGGAGCCACAAGCCTGGCAGCCAGCCCAGGCCGATGAAAAGGGCCAGCCATGGTGAGCCGCTGAGCACCAGGCCGAGGCAGCCCAGGGCCCATGGCGCCAGTGCCCTGAGGGGGTGGGGGTCCTCTGCTTGGGCAAGGCTCGCCCCGCCCAGCAGCAGGGCCGCCACGCAGGTCAGGCGCATCAGATCGGGCGTGGCCTCATGGGCGAGCTGCGCCAGACCGAGGCAGGCCATCAGCGCAAGCAGGCCGGCATCGGCCATGGCCCGGGCGTAGTCGGTGGGGTTGGCTTCGCCGCCGAAGGCGAAGGCCACGGGTTGGGCAGCCGGCAGACGGGCCAGGTGGTAGACGGTGTACCAGGTGAAGGCCAGTGTCAGTCCCAGCAGCCCAATGAAGGGGAGTCGCGCTGCCCAGTCGGCCGGCAGAAAGGGCAGTGCACGAATGAAAACCGCGCCCAGCCAGTAAGGCAGGGCGCCCGCGTCGTCCACTGGCAACCCGAGCACCCCCGGGCTCCACCAGCCTGAGCCCCCCAGGGCCAGTTCGTGCATGGCGCCGAAGGCGGCGACGTCGGCGACTTTCCAGGGCTCACGCCCGATAAAGCCGGGCAGCACATAGGCCACGCAGAACAGCAAGAGGGCGAGCCGAGGCAGGCGCCGCACGGCGGCCTGACTCACGATGGCAGGAGTGGGTTGGTTCACGGGGAAAAATATACAGGCCGCCGGTGCTGCCGCCTTGACGAAAAAAAAGCAGCTGCGGGGCAGCTGCTTTTCGGCGAAGAACGAAGCCCGATTACTTGGCTGCGGTCTTGGCGTAGCGGTTGCGGAAACGCTCCACGCGGCCACCCATGTTGTCCACGGTCTTTTGCGTGCCGGTGTAGAAGGGGTGCGATTCGCTGGAGGTATCCAGCTTGAACAGCGGCAGTTCGCGGCCGTCGTCCAGTTTGATCATTTCCTTCGTGTTCACGCAGGAACGGGTCACGAACTTGAAGTTGTTGGACAGGTCCACGAAGCAGACTTCGCGGTAGTTGGGGTGAATGCCTTCTTTCATGGCGTTTCCTTGTGTCAGCAGCGACAGCCGCGACGGAACCCTTCCGTCGTACTTGCCGCAAAAGCAAAGCTTGCGATTATACCTGTGCGGGCGGCATCAGCCGCCGCGGCGCATCATGTCGAAGAACTCGGAGTTGTTCTTCGTGGCCTTCATGCTCTTGAGCACCATTTCCATGGCCTCGATTTCGTCCATGTTGTACATGAACTGGCGCAGGATGCGGGTCTTCTGCAGGATTTCGGGCTGCAGCAGCAACTCTTCGCGGCGGGTGCCGCTGCGGTTGAGCTGGATCGAGGGGAAGACGCGCTTCTCGTAGAGGCGGCGGTCCAGGTGGATTTCGCAGTTGCCGGTGCCCTTGAACTCTTCAAAGATCACCTCGTCCATGCGAGAGCCGGTGTCCACCAGCGCGGTGGCGATGATGGTGAGCGAGCCGCCTTCTTCCACCTTGCGTGCCGCGCCGAAGAAGCGCTTGGGTCGTTGCAGGGCGTTGGCGTCCACACCGCCGGTGAGCACCTTGCCGCTGGACGGCAGCACGTTGTTGTAGGCGCGGGCCAGGCGGGTGATCGAGTCGAGCATGATCACCACGTCCTTCTTGAGCTCGACCAGGCGCTTGGCGCGCTCGATCACCATCTCGGCCACGTGCACGTGGCGGGCGGCGGGCTCGTCGAAGGTGGAGGCAATCACCTCGCCGCGCACGGTGCGCTGCATTTCGGTCACTTCTTCAGGGCGCTCATCCACCAGAAGCACCATGAGTTCCACATCGGGGTGGTTCGTGGTAATGGCGTGGCAGATGTGCTGCATCATCACCGTCTTGCCGCTCTTGGGCGGCGCCACGATCAGGGCGCGCTGGCCGCGGCCGATCGGGGCGATGATGTCGATGATGCGGCCGGTGATGTTCTCGTCGCCCTTGAGGTTGTCTCGTTCCAGGCGCATCTGCTCCTTGGGGAACAGCGGCGTCAGGTTCTCGAACATGATCTTGTGCTTGTTCTCCTCGGGAGGCAGGCCGTTGATCTTGTCGAGCTTGTTGAGGGCGAAGTAGCGTTCGCCGTCCTTGGGGATGCGAACCTCGCCCTCGATCATGTCGCCGGTGTGCAGATTGAAGCGGCGAATCTGGCTGGGCGAGATGTAGATGTCGTCGGTGCTGGCGGTGTAGCTGGTGTCCGGCGCGCGCAGGAAGCCGAATCCGTCGGGGAGCACTTCGAGGACGCCATCGGCGAAGATCTGTTCGCCTGCCTTGGCGCGCTTCTTGATGATGGCGAACATCAGCTCTTGCTTGCGCATGCGGCCGGTGTTCTCGATCTCAAGCGCTTCGGCCTGCTTGAAGACTTCGGACACGTGCAGTGCCTTGAGTTCGTTAAGGTGCATGGAAATGACTCCGTCAAGGAGTTCGGGCTGGTAACCGGGGGAGGTGGCGCTCGGGTCCGGAGGCGGCCGCTGCGCGAGATGGGGGTGGCCGTGAGGGGCTTTCCGCGCTTGATTATGACAGCATTTGCCGCCCGTCAAGCTGGGGTGCGGACCCTGGGCCCCGGGCGTTGCACCCGGGGCGCGAAAGGGGCATCAGCCGATGCTGGCGTCGATGAAGGCGGTGAGTTGCGCCTTGCTGAGCGCGCCCACCTTGGTGGCCACAGCCTGGCCGTCCTTGAACAGAATCAGCGTCGGGATTCCGCGAATGCCGTACTGCGCCGGCACGTTGCGGTTGTCGTCCACGTTGACCTTGGCCACTTGCAACTTGCCGTTGTAGGCGCCTGCCACTTCGTCCAGGATGGGGGCGATCATCTTGCAGGGGCCGCACCACTCAGCCCAGAAATCCACGAGCACCGGCGCCTGGGCTTTGAGCACATCGGCGTCGAAGCTCGCGTCGGAAACGTGTTTGATCAGGTCGCTGGCCATGGGATTCCTCTGAATAGGGTAGTGGG
>Ga0255095_1001319_pt1 | contig 10083 bp, 10 predicted proteins | sample Colum_Law_RepC_8_2_FD_188435 | JGI IMG/M metagenome (GOLD analysis project Ga0255095, IMG submission 188435) | Freshwater microbial communities from Columbia River, Oregon, United States - Colum_Law_RepC_8d | ecosystem: Environmental > Aquatic > Freshwater > River | place: USA: Oregon...
GCGTCAACCCCGCCGCCGGACGCGCCAGCTTCACGTTGAAGACAACATGCCCGTCCGGCTGCGCGTGCGTCCGCAGCTTGTCGAGATAACTCGCCCCCGCCGCCTCCAGCCACACCGGCTGCCAAATGCCCGTCGTCCGCGTGTAGAAAATTCCCCGGCTCTGCGGCTGCCAGTACTGCTTCCCGCGCGGCTGATAACGGTCCTCCGGCGGATCCTCCGCGCGCACCACGATCACCTGCGGCCCCGCGCCGCTCAGGAAATCCGTCACGTCCAGCTTGATGGGCACATTGCCGCCTTCGTGCTGCCCGGCCAGCCGCCCATTCACCCAAACCGAAGCCCGGTAATCGACAGCGCCAAAGTGCAACAACACGCGCCGGCCCGCCCAACCGGCCGGCATGGACACCGCCCGGCGGTACCAGACCCACGGGTGAAACGACGTGTCCCCAATCCCGGACAGCTTCGTCTCAAAGGCATACGGCACGATGATCTTCCGCCCGAATGCCTTCTTCGATACCGGCCAGTTCTCGCGCAGCCCGGCGTTGGCGTCGTCGAACTCAAACTCCCATTCACCGTTCAGCGTCTGCCAATCCGGCCGCGCGAACTGCGGCTGCGGTACCTCCGGCCGCGGCACGGCGGCCGCCAGGGCAATTGCAAAAAGTCCAATAGTAAGCGCTTTCGACATGGCGAAAGCATTCTATCAGGCGACAGCCCCGAATCCTACGCTTCCACTTTTCCAGCCACCACCAGCGACACCGGGACCGTCCCCATCTTCCGCATCAGGATCCAGTCGTGATCCCCTTCCTTCTCCACCGACCCTTCCTTGAAGTACTTCGGGTCTTCCTTGCGGATGCTGAACACACAGGGGTGCAGGGTGTTCGACACCTTCTTGCTCTGCTCCACCAGGTCCTTAAACGCCGGCGTCGCCGCCCCATCGGTATCGGTAGCCGCCATACTCAACAGCAGGAAATCCCGCTGCGGCGCCGCGCCCTGGTGGTCGCCATTCTCCGGGTAATAGGAGTACCGCATCGTGTACAAACCGGGCTTGAACATCTGCCCTCGGCGGTCCGAATAGGTCTGCTCCACCTTGATCACGCCCAGCAGCGAACCGTGCGGCACGTTGGGCATGGTGATGTTCTGCTCCGCGGTCGGTTTCGGCGCCGGCATTTCCGCGCGGAACCAGATCTCGCTGAGCAACTTGCCATCCTTGATTACCTTGACGCCCTGCTTCTCCAGCAGGCCCTTCACGCCATCGGCCAGTTCGGCCGGGGGCGCGCCTCCTGCCTCCGCCTTATACTCCTCCCCCATGAGAATGGAGGCGGCTAACAGAACGCTGAGAAAAAACTTACGCATGAAATGAGGTCCCTTTCGATACAATTCCAGACGGGCGTGAATGCAAACGATACTCGTAATTGATGACGACGACAGCCTCCGCGACACAATTGGTTTGATGTTGGAGCAGGAGGGTTACCGGGTCCACTTGGCCGCGGATGGGAGAGAGGGCTACGAACGGAGTCTGACCTTGCGCCCGGACCTCATCCTGGTCGATTTGCGACTGCCCGGAATGAGTGGCGTTGAGATCTGCCGGCAACTCCGCGCCGACAAAGTACAGACTCCTATTATTGTACTCAGCGCGGTTGGCGACGAGATTGACAAGGTTCTCCTGTTGGAGATCGGTGCGGACGATTACGTTACAAAACCCTTTGGCCGGCGCGAACTCATGGCCCGCATCCGCGCCGTCCTCCGCCGCGCCACCACCGATTCCCACCGCGTCATTCACTTCGGCGATACCGAAGTCGACATCGAGCGCCGCGTCGTCGTCCGCAAGGGCGAAGAGGTAAAACTCACCCCGGCGGAGTACAATCTGTTGGTGTTCTTCCTGCAAAACGCGGATCGTCCCCTGACCCGGGACGTCATCCTCAATTCGGTTTGGGGGTACAATTCCTTCCCCAACACTCGAACTGTCGACGCGCACATTGTAAAGTTGAGACAGAAGTTTGAAGCCGATGCCGCCGTGCCCAGACACTTTCTGACGGTGCATGGCGTTGGCTATCGGTTTCTTCCATAAAGGGGCGGCATGGCCCGGACCATACTCATTGTTGAAGATGACAGAGCGCTGGCAGGGACCCTCGAAATCGGTCTGCTGGCGATTGACAACGTGGACACCGTAACCGTCTTCGACGGCCGCGAAGCCATGGAGTACCTGGAAACCCACTCGCCCGCCCCGGCGGTGGTGCTCACGGATCTGGATTTGCCTCGCGTCGATGGGTACCAACTCATCACCTGGATGCGAGCCCGGCCGGAACTGTTGCATGTTCCTGTGGTGGCGATGTCGGCTCGTCACGACGGCGCCGAATCCATCGCCGCCGGCGCCAATGAGTTCCTCACCAAACCCTTCGCTCTGGCCGCCGTTCGCGCCCGCGTGCAGGAGCTCCTCCGTGCGTAAGTGGGTGCTGCTGCTGGCCTGGATGCCATTGGCTGCGCAGGATCTGGCGGCCATCCTCGCCCGCCTGGAAAAGCTGGAATCGGAAAACCGCGAACTGAAGCAGGAAGTCAAACAGCTCCGTGAACTCGTTGAGGGTAAGCCCAGCGTCCCCGAGCGGCTCGATATCGTCGAACGGCGCGTCGAGGAACAGGCTCAAACCAAAGTGGAAGCTCCCAGCCGCTTCCCGCTGGAACTCACCGGCACCGCGCTCTTCCAAACTTTCTACAACACCAAAGGCGCCAACTCAATCGACGTACCCACCACCGCCGCCGCCAGCCCCGGCCGCGCCGCCGGCGGCGCCACCGTCCGCCAATCCATCATCGGCCTCCGCTATCACGGCCCCCAGACGCTTTGGGGCGGCAAGATCTCCGGGTCCCTGATGATGGACTTCTGGGACGGCAACACCGAAGGCGCCACCACTCCCTTTCGCATCCGCACCGCCGATTTCACCGTCGACTGGGCCTCCCGCTCCGTCTCGCTCGGGCTGATGAAACCGCTGATTTCGCCGCACAATCCCAACTCCATGGCCTACATCGGCATCACCCCGCTTACCAGTGCCGGCAACCTCTGGCGCTGGCAGCCGCAGGTCCGCTTTGAACAGCGCGCCGGCTGGTTCAAGGGACAGGCCGCCGTCATGCAGACCAACGAGGATTCCACCGGCGCCCCGACGAATTTGTTGAGTAGCCGCCGCCGTCCCAGCCTGGAACTCCGGGCCGCCGCCGCCAAATCCTTCGCCGGCGATCGCAGCTTTGAAATCGGCGTTGGCACCCACATGTCCGAATCCCGCGTCGGATCCCAGAGCCTCCCTTCCCGCATCGTCTCCGCCGATTGGTTAGTCACCCCTCTCTCCAAGCTCACCCTCACCGGTACCTTCTTCAACGGGGAAAACGTCCACCACCTGGGTTCTCTGCGCCAGTCCTTCCGCATCGCCGCCAACGGCTTCGCCACCACCGTTCATTCCACCGGCGGCTGGGCGCAGATCTCGGTAGCCGCCACCAGCCGCATCACTTTCAATGGGTTCGCCGGCATTCATGACGACCGCGACAGCGACCTCAACCGCGGCCAGAACGGCCGCAACCGCAACGCCGGCGCCAACGTCATGTACCGGATGGCGCCCAACGTCGTGCTCACCTTCGAAGGCCTTCAAATTCGCTCCAACTACGTCGGGACCGTCAACCGCCGCATGAATCGCTATGACCTTTCCATCGCTTATCTGTTTTAGCCTCGCCGCCGCCGCCGCCCTCTCCGGCGCTGCCCTGCAAGGCAAAGTGGAGTTGCTCGACGCGAAGAAGAAAGGGTCCGCCGAGGGCGTCGTCGTCTGGCTCGAACCCGTCAATGGCCCGGCCGCAACGACTCCGGGCAAATTCATCCTCGACCAGCGCAACAAGCGCTTTCTGCCCCACGTCCTGGCCATTCCCGCCGGTTCCCAGGTCGACTTCCCCAACCACGACCCCATCTTCCACAACGCCTTTTCCAACTTCTCCGGCCAGCCCTTCGACACCGGTCTCTATGCCCCCGGCACGTCACAAAAGATAACTTTTCGCCGTTCCGGCGTGGTTCGTGTGTTTTGTAACATCCATGCGCAGATGAGCGCGGTTATCGTGGTAGTACCCAGCCCGTTTTTCTCGACCTCGGTAGCGAGCGGAGTGTTTCGGATCGACAATGTTCCGGCCGGGGAGTATACGTTGAAGGTGTTCCACGAGCGCGCTACGGAAAAGACGCTGGCCGCTTTGGAGCGTCGCGTGACGGTGGGTGGAGACCAGGATCTGGGAGCGGTCAAAATCTCCGAGACCGGATATCTGGAAGTGGGTCACAAGAACAAGCACGGCGCCGATTATCCGCCCGTGCCCGCGGAGAATGGACCGTATCCCGGAAAGAAGTAGTTAAGCAATGCCCCTGCGGTGGAAGATCTGGCTCTCCGTGTTCGGTATCGTGACCGGACTCTTCGGCGTGGCCGGATACATGCTGCAACGCCATGCTGTCGAAAGCGCCACCCTTTCTCTTGAAGAGGAGGTCCAGGCCGGCTTTCAGGCCTACGAGTCGGTGCTGAAGGCGCGCCAGGAGATGATCGGCTCCGCCGCGCTCCTGCTTTCCAGCCTCCCCAACGTCCGCGCCGCCTTCGGCACGGGGGACCCGGCCACCATTCGCGACTCCGCTACCGAGCTCGGCTCGTACCTCAGCCCCACGCTGAAGGAGTCGACGTTCCTCATCGTCGCCGACCCGCGCGGCAACACCATCGCCGTGCTCTCCGGCACACCCATGCTCCAACGCTGGCCAGTGGAAACCGCCGTGGTCCCATCCGCCCCCCGCCAGGTCTCCGGCTATCACGTCCAGGAAGGCATGCTCTTCCGCCTGGTCCTCACGCCCGTTTTTGTCGACAGCGTCCGCGGCCCCGCGCTCATCAGCGTCCTGGTCGCCGGTTACCCCGTCACCGACAGCTTGGCCGCATCGCTCAAACAATCCACCGGCGGCAGTGACTTCGTCTTCGCCGGCAAGGACACCCGCTTTGCCTCCACGGTCGCCCAGGTCTCCGAAGACGACGCCCGCATCGTGCGCGACATTCCCGGCCTCGACGGCGCGCCCGTCGGCAAGCTCACCATCGCCCGTACCTTCGGCGCCGCCGGCCAGCGCCTCGCCCGCCTGCGCCGCGATCTTCTGCTCATCTGGGCCGTTGCGCTGATCTTGAGTCTCCTGCTCGGCTACATCCTCGCCAATCGAATCGTCCGCCCCATCTCCGAGCTCGACCGCGCCGCCTCCGAACTCGGCAAGCAACACCTGAAACACCGCATCCCCGAAGTCTTCGCCAACACTGGCGACGAGTTCGGCCGCCTGGCCGCGACGTTCAACCAGATGGCGGGCTCGCTCGAAGAAGCCCAGCGCGATCTCATCCGCCACGAGCGCATCTCCACCGTCGGCCGCCTGGCGTCCAGCATCGTCCACGATCTCCGCAACCCGCTTGCCGCCATCTACTCCGGCGCCGAGATGATGGTGGATAGCGATCTCCCCCCGGCCCATAGCAAACGGCTCGCGGTGAACATTTACAACGCCTCCCGCCGCATTCTGGAGATGCTGCAGGAACTGCTCGACGCCTCGAAAGGCACGAAAGGCGAGCGCGAAACCTGCAACATGCTCGACCTCGTCCAAACCGCCGTGCTCAGCCAGGAAGGAGCGTCTTCCCATATCCAGTTCTCCGTCGAAGTCCCCGAAGAAATGGAAGCTACCGTGGAGCGGACGCGCATGGAACGAGTGTTCGTGAACCTCATCGCCAATGCCGTCGAAGTCATGCCCAACGGCGGCACGGTAGCTATCCGCGGCGTGCGTGAAAATGGCCACATGCACATCACCGTTGCCGACCAGGGCCCCGGCATCGCCAAAGAGATCCAATCCGAACTCTTCCAGCCCTTCTCCAGTTTCGGCAAGCGCAACGGTCTGGGATTGGGACTGGCGTTAAGCAAGGAAACGGTCATGGATCACGGCGGCGAGATCTGGGCCACACAGGGAGCGCCGAAGGGCGCCGTCTTCCACGTCAAGCTGCCGGTCGGCTAACTGGCTGCTGCCAAAATTCCAAGGTGTGTTACCTTTTGGTGCGATGGTTGAATCGGTAAGCAAGAAGGATCTGCTCTGCAATGTGTGCGGCAACACAGCCGCGATTCGTCTCTCCGGCGCCCTGGACCCGCTGTCCAAAGAACGATTTACCGTTCTTGGCTGCCGGAAATGTGGCCACGGGCAAACCAGCCCCACGCCCGAAGACATTGGAAAATACTATGGCGAACGCTACTATGGCGGGCGCCACTCCTTCACCGCCCGCTGGTGCGCCTGGCGCCGCATGCGCGTTGTCAGCCAGGCCTTCCACCCAGGGAAACCCGGGAAGATTCTCGACCTCGGCTGCGGCGACGGCTCCTTCCTCACCGCCGCCAAACGGGAAGGCTGGAAGGTCTACGGGACCGAACTCAACCCCAAGGAGATGCTGGATTCCACCATCACCGTCTACGAAACCACGGAAGCCGCTCGCAAAGAAGGTCCGTTCGGCTGCATCACCATGTGGCACAGCCTGGAACACTTCCCGGACCCCATCGTCGCGCTGCACGATCTGCGCCAGATGCTTACCCCCGGCGGAATCCTCATGATCGCCGTACCCAACGCCGCAGGTGCCCAGGCCCGCGTCTTCGGCAAATACTGGTTCGCCGTTGATGTCCCCCGCCACCTGCAACATTTCAGCGAAGCCTCCCTCGTCGCCACCGCCAAGGCAAACGGCTTCACCCTCAAACGAATGTGGCACCACGAAGCCGAATACGACGTCTTCGGCTGGATGCAGAGCGCGCTGAATAAGGTATTCACCGAGCCCAACATACTCTTCGAGATGTTGACCGGCCGCCCCGTCGCCTTGAGTTCCAGTGGTAAGGTGGTGCAACTCTTCCTGGGCGGCCTGCTCTTCCCGATTGCATTCGTGGCCACGGTGCTCACAACCTGGGCCGGGTCCGGTGGCACCCTGCTGGCCTGCTTCCGGGACTCCGGCAACGCTTGAGGCGGAGTTCAATCCTGCAGCCGGCGTGACCATATTTCGCCGCCTGACGCCACGACGCCGCCCCGTCGGCGTTGACCTCTGACTGGCGTCAATTCCTATTGGCGGTCCACCTGCATTCAAAAATGGCGGCTATGCCAATCGCCACAACACAGCCGCCGCCACCCTCCGTCCTCCAGTCCTTCATGGAGAGTATCGCCGCGCCCATCGAGTGGTTCGGCGGCCTCTGCCTCTTCGCCGCCCAGGCCATCCGCGAATGCTTCCAGCGTCCCTTCGAATGGACGGAAATCCTCCGCCAAACCTACCAGATCGGTTGGCAATCGGCCCCCCTCATCGTCCTCTCCGGTCTCGCGGTAGGCTCCGTCCTCTCCATGCACACCCGTGCCACGCTGGAGCGCTTCGGCGCCGAGTCCATGATCCCAACCGCGCTCGCCTTCGCCCTTGTCAAAGAAACCGGGCCCCTTGTCACCGGGCTCCTCATCTCTGGTCGCGTCGGCGCCGGCATCGGCGCCGAGCTCGGCGGCATGCGCGTCACCGAACAGATTGACGCCCTGGAGTCACTCGCCGTCAATTCCTTCCACTACCTCGTCGCCACCCGCGTGCTGGCCTGCGTCGTCGCCCTCCCCCTGCTGACGGTACTCATGAATTTCTCCGGTCTCCTGGGCGGCTTCTTCGCCGAAGCCACGATCTCCGGCATGTCCTTCCCTTACTACTTCCACGCCGCTTTCGGCAGCCTCGCCTTCTCCGACTTCATCCCCCCCACCGCCAAAACCATGGTCTTCGGCTTCCTCATCGGCACCACCTCCGCCTACCTCGGCTACAACGCATCCGGAGGCGCCGAAGGCGTCGGCCGCGCCTCCACCCAAAGCGTCGTCCTCTCGTCCATCTTCCTCATCGTCGTCAACGTCGTCCTCGTCAAGTTCATCGCCTTTCTCTTCCCCGTTGGTGGCGCATGAGCGATGCAATCACCTTCAACGGCGTCTCCAAGTCCTTCGGCCCGCGCGAAGTCCTGAAGGACATCTCTTTTGCCGTCCCCACCGGCGGCGCCTACGTCCTGCTTGGCCGCAGCGGTTCCGGCAAAAGCGTCACCCTCAAACTCATCTGCGGCCTGCTCAAAGCCGACGCCGGCGCCATCCTCGTCAACGGCGACGACATCACCGGCCGCGACAGCAACGCGCTCGCCCCCATCCGCAAACACATCGGTTTTCTCTTCCAAAGCGCCGCCCTGTTCGACTCCCTGTCCGTCGGCGAAAATGTCGCCTTCCCCCTCCGCCGCCACACCAACAAGCCCGATGGCGAAATTCGCGACCAGGCCACCGCCATCCTCGAAAAGGTCGGTCTCGCCAAAGAGTTCCAGACCATGCCAGGCGCCCTCTCTGGCGGCATGCGCAAACGCGCCGGCCTCGCCCGCGCCCTCGCCATGGAGCCCGCCATCCTCCTCATCGACGAGCCCAGCGCCGGCCTCGACCCCATCACCTCCAACGAAATCGATCAGCTCTTGATCGATCTCCACACCAACCAGCACGCCACGCTCGTCGTTGTCACCCACAACATCCCCAGCGCGCGCCGGCTCGCCACGCGCCTCGGTTTCCTCGATGACGGCCACCTCATCGCCGAGGGCACCCCCGAGGAACTCGCCCACAGCGAACACGATATCGTTCGCGAATTCATGAAGTCCCAGCAGGCAGGTTAGATATGGAAACCACCAAAAAACTCATCGTCGGCATTTTCGTCGGAGCCTGCCTCCTGCTCTTCGGCATCGGCCTCTTCCTGATCGGGAACAACATCCAGCTCTTCACCAAATCCTTCGACGCCTACACCGACTTCGCCAAAATCACCGGCATCCAGAACGGCAGCAAGGTCCGCGTCGCCGGCATGGATGCCGGCACCGTCACCCGCATCGACGTTCCCGCCCGCCCCGAAGATAAGTTCCGCGTCCACCTCCGCATCGTCGAAAAACTCCACCCCATCGTCCGCCAGGATTCCATCGCCTCCATCCAAACCGATGGCCTCCTCGGCAATAAATTTCTGCAGATCGACGCTGGCACCTCCTCCGCCCAATTGGCGCAGAATGGCGCCCGGCTCCCCTCCACCGAACCCTTCGACTGGGGCGACCTCATCGACCAGGTCAACGGCGTCGTCAAGAAAGTGAACGTCATCCTCGAAGAGGTGAAAGCGCCGGTCCTCCTCGCCGTCGCCCAGATCGAAGCCGCCGCCCACAGTGCCGACAAGCTCATCAAACATGCCACCCCGGAAGTGAATGGCATCCTCGCCTCGGCCAACAAAATCAGCGCCAATCTGAACGAAATCATCGACGGCGTGCAGGAGGGCCAAGGCGCCGTGGGAGCGCTCTTCAAGGACAAGGAAATGGCCGCCAGCCTCCACCGCAGCGTCGACAATGTGCAGGAAGCCACCGTCGACGTGAAGAAGGTAGTGAAGAAGGTGGAGGATAGCGATATCGTTCCCGAGGTCCAGAAGGCCGTCAAGAACCTCCAACACATCACCGCGCAGGTGAAAGACGCCGTAGAGAAATTCCAATCCGACGCCGGTGAAGGCGGCGTTGGCGAAAACCTCCAGCGAACCTTAGCCGACGCCCACGAAGCCATGTCCGACCTCTCCGATAACACCGAGGCGTTGAAGCATAACTTCTTCTTCCGCGGCTTCTTCAAGCGGCGGGGATTCTACGATCTCGGCGCGCTCACCGCCCCCGAGTACCAGAAGCCGTCTTTCGGAAAGGGATTCAAAAAGCACCCCATCTGGCTCACAACCACGGAGCTGTTCCAAACCGACGCCAAGGGCCTGGAAACCCTCAGCCCCGCCGGCAAGACAAAGCTGGACGCGGCCATGACCGAGATCCTCCAACTCCCCCGCAATGGCCCGCTGATGATCGAAGGGTACTCCGGCACCGGCGTACCGTCCCAGCAATATCTAACAGGCCGCCGCCGCGCCGCCCGCGTGCAGATGTACCTCATCGAACGCTTCCACCTCCGCCCCGCCTACGTCGGCATCATCGCACTGAGCGCGGCCAAAGAAGGCGTCGGAATCGTCTCCTACTACAAGTAGCCCTACGAGACGCGCA
>Ga0255095_1001321_pt1 | contig 10079 bp, 9 predicted proteins | sample Colum_Law_RepC_8_2_FD_188435 | JGI IMG/M metagenome (GOLD analysis project Ga0255095, IMG submission 188435) | Freshwater microbial communities from Columbia River, Oregon, United States - Colum_Law_RepC_8d | ecosystem: Environmental > Aquatic > Freshwater > River | place: USA: Oregon | collected...
GACTACAACAGGCCCGGCGGCCAGCCGAACCCCCAAAAAATCCCACCCGATCAGCGATCAGCGATCAGTGGTGATGCCCATGATCCCCATGCGCATGCCCATGCGCCACTTCCTCCGCCGTCGCCGCCCGCACATCCAGCACCTTCAGGCTGAAGGTCAGGTCTTCACCCGCCAGCGGGTGGTTGCCGTCCAGGTGCACGGTGTCGCCCTTGATCTTCTTTACGGTGAAGAGCTGGCGGCGGCCCTGGTCGTCGGTGCCTTCGAGCTGGCCGCCCACCTTCACGCCCGGGGGGAAGTCTTTCTTGGGCAGGGTGGCCACCAGCGACTCGTCGCGCTCGCCAAAGGCCAGTTTGGGTTGCAGGGTGATGGTGGTGGCGAAGCCCTTTTCCTGGCCTTCCAGTGCCACCTCGATGCCGGGCAGGGTGTTGCCGTAGCCACCGTGCAGGTAGGCGCGTGGCGTCTTGCCGTCTTCCAGCAACTTGCCTTTGCTGTCGCGGGCCTGGAAGGTGAGGGTGACGACGGTGTCTTTGGTGATCTTCATGGGCGGGCTCTCGGTGTGGGGCTCAGCGCGCGGGGCGCACGGCGGATTTGGGGCGGAAGGCCTTGCAGACTTCGTCGTTCGTCTCGAGGTAGGGGCCGCCGATGAGGTCGATGCAGTAAGGCACGGCCGCGAAGATGCCGTTCACCTTTTGCGAGCCGTCTGCGTTCTTCAGGCCCTCCAGCGTTTCGGCAATCGCCTTGGGCTGACCGGGCAGGTTGATGATCAGGCTGTTGTCGCGGATCACCGCCACCTGGCGCGAGAGGATGGCCGTGGGCACGAAGGCCAGGCTGATCTGGCGCATCTGCTCGCCAAAGCCCGGCATTTCCTTGTGGGCCACGGCCAGGGTGGCCTCGGGGGTTACGTCGCGCTTGGCCGGGCCGGTGCCACCGGTGGTGAGCACCAGCGAGCAGCCGGCGTCCACCAGCTCGATCAGGGTGGCGCTGATGCGCTCCTGCTCGTCGGGGATGAGGCGCGGCTCGAAGGCGATGGGGTTCTTCAGTGCCCGGCCCAGCCACTCTTGCAGCGCGGGCAGGCCTTTGTCTTCGTAGACGCCGGTGCTGGCGCGGTCGCTGATGGAGACGATGCCGATGCGAACGGGATCGAACGGGGTGTCAGGCGTGGTCATGGGGCGGGGTGTCCTCGTCGTCGCGGGCCAGCGCGGCGCGCACGGCCTGGAAGATCTCGCGATAGGCCTTGCCGTGGCGCACGGCTTCGCCGGGGTGCTCCTGGGCAGCGGTGGCCTGGGCGTCTTTGCGCGCCTGGCGGATCAGGGCGCGAAGGTGCTGCACGTCGGCCTGCTGGTCCTGTTCGAGCCAGCGGGTGAGGGCGGCGTCGTCCTTGATGAGCGCATCGCGCCACTGCTCGGCCTGGTGCAGCATCAGGGTCTCGCGGGCCGATGGCTTGCGCTGTTCTTCCAGCGCGGCTTCGATGGCTTGCACCACCGACTCGTCGAGCGCGCGCATGAGCTTGCCGATGTACTGCATCTGGCGGCGCTTGCCCTCGAAGTTGGTGATGCGCTTGGCTTCGGCCAGGGCGTCGAGCAGCTTGTCGCCCAGTTCCAGCCGGGTCATGAGGTCGCCGCGCAGGGTGAGCAGGGCTTCACCCAGCGCCTGCAGGTGATCGCTGTGCTTCTTCAGGTCTGTCTTGCTGTGCTCGACCGAGCCCTTGAGCTCGCGCTTGAGTTCCTGGTCCAGTTCGCTGCCAACGGCGACGAACTGACCACGGACGAAGTAGCCTTTGGTGGGTTTGCGGGGCATGGGGGAGGGGCACTGCGCACAAGGCAGCGCCGGTGTAAAGCGGCCCGTATCATAGCGACCGACATGAAAAACACCGCCTCCACTCAGCCTCTCCCCGGTTTTCAATACGCCCGCAGCCAGTTTGAGGAGTGGGTCGACCTGGCCCTCTCGCACGCCAAACAATTGGGCGCGGCCGATGCGGCGGCCGAGGTGTCGGAAGGTTCAGGCCTGAGCGTGTCGGTGCGCAAGGGCGAGCTGGAGAACGTGGAACGCAACCGCGACAAGTCGCTGGGCGTCACGGTGTACCTGGGGCGTCGCCGCGGCAACGCCTCCACCTCCGATTTCTCCGCCACCGCCATTCGTCAGACCGTGCAGGCGGCTTACGACATCGCCCGCTTCACTGCCGAAGACCCGGTGGCCGGTCTGCCCGACGCGCAGGACATCGCCGACCACTACCCCGACCTTGACCTCTTCCACCCCTGGGCCATCAGCACCGAAGACGCGGTGCGCATGGCGCTGGAATGCGAGGCCGCGGCCTTTGCCACCAGCAAGAAGATCAGCAACAGCGAAGGGGCTGGTGTGTCGGCCCAGCAGTCGCATTTCTTCACCGCCCACCTGCGCGGGGGCGAGCGCGGCAAGCCCGGCATCTTCAGCGGTGGTTACGCCAGCTCGCGCCACAGCCTGTCGGTCTCGCCCATTGCCGGCAAGGGCTCGAAGATGCAGCGCGACTACTGGTACACCAGCCACCGCGCGCCGCAAGACCTGGCCAGCCCGCAGGCGGTGGGGCGTTACGCCGCCGAGCGTGCGCTGGCGCGCCTGAACGCTCGCAAGATCCCCACCACCGAATGCCCGGTGCTGTTCGAGTCGCCCATGGCCGCTGGCCTGCTGGGCGCCTATGTGCAGGCCACCAGCGGTGGTGCGCTGTACCGCAAGACCACTTTCCTGGCCGACAGCCTGGGCCAGCGCGTGATGGCCCCGCACCTGGACATCCTGGAAGACCCGCACATCGTCAACGGCAAGGGCAGCGCGCCCTTTGATGACGAGGGCGTGCGCACCGCGCGGCGCGTGGTGCTGGACGAAGGCGTGGTGCAGGGCTATTTCTTGTCTACCTACTCGGCGCGCAAGCTGGGCATGCGCACCACCGGCAACGCCGGGGGCTCGCACAACCTCACCCTCAGCAGCCGCCTCACCCAGCCGGGTGACGATTTGGTGGCCATGCTCAAGAAGCTCGGCCGTGGTCTTTTCGTCACCGAACTCATGGGCCAGGGCGTGAACTACGTGACCGGCGACTACTCGCGTGGCGCGGCCGGCTACTGGGTGGAGAACGGCGAGATCGCCTTCCCGGTGCAGGAAGTCACCATCGCCGGCAACCTGAAGGACATGCTCATGGGCATCGAGGCCGTGGGCGCCGATGCCTACAACTACGGTGCCAAGACGGTGGGCTCGGTGCTGGTTAACCGCATGAAGGTGGCCGGCAGCTGAGGCGGCCGCCATGGCGCGGCCGCCTCAGCGCGGTTTGCGCTGCACCATCAGGTTTCGCTTGGCGTCCTCTGGGTAGGCGAAGGTGATCTGCCCGTTGCGCACCATGCCCATGACCAGCATGTTGGCCGAGATGGCGTCTTTGTCATCCCGGCTGAAGGGCTTGTCGTAGGTGGCGACCACACCGTAGTAGGTGCGGGGCAGGTTTTCCAGTGCCGCCTTCACCGATGGGCCGTCGAATCGCCCCTGGCGCAGGCTGAACAAGGCGTAGGCCAGCAGGTAGGTGGCGTCGTAGCCCTGGGCAGCGGCCATGGGCACGCTCATGGCTTGCTGGTGTTGGCGGGCGAAGGCGCTCAGGAAAGCAGCGCGCCGCTCGTTGCTGGGCTCTGCAATGAAGCTCTGGGCCATCAGCGCCCCTTCTGCGGCGCCCTTGGCCCCCTGGATGAAGAACGGGAACGACAGGGGCCAGCCGCCCACCTGGGGCACGTCCCACTTGATGGCTTGTCTGCCCTTGGCGATGGTGGCGTTCTCCGGCCCGACGGTGTAGCTGAAGACGACGTTGGCGCCGGCGTCTCGGGCCTGGCGCAGGGCATCGCTGAGGTCTCTCACGCCCAGGTCAAAGCGTGCCACGTGCGCGGGCTTCAGGCGGTGGCCGGCCAGCGCGGCCTGCACGCTTTGCAGACCGGCTTCGCCGTAAGGGGTGGTGTCGGCAAAGATGGCCACGCGCGTCCAGCCCCGGCGCACGAGGTCGTTCACCACGAACGGCGCCTGAATGGCGTCGGAGGGCGCGTTGCGAAAAATGTAGCTCTCGGCGGCGGGGAACTGGGCCGTCACCGGGGCACCCGCCGCGCAGGGCACGATCAGCGGCGACTGGGCTTGCTGGAACACGGGAATGGCCTTCACCGCCACGCCGGTGTTGCAAAAGCCCAGGGTGGCCACCACCCGTTCGCGCATCAACTCCTGGGCGCCGCGCAGCCCCGAGTCGGGCTTGCCCTCGTCGTCTTTGATCACCAGGGCCAGGGGGCGGCCCAGGTAGCCGCCCACCGCGTTGATCTCATCAATCGCCAGCTCAATGCCCTGCAGCATGGGCTTGCCGAAATCGGACGAAGGGCCGCTGAAGGGCCCGATCACCCCGATCTTCACGGGTTCGGGCGAGGCCGCGTGGGCGGCGCCCAGCCAAAGGGGAAGGGCGAGGAGGGCGGCGCAACAGCGGCGCAGGCTGCGTAGGGGTGTCAAGGGCAGTCTCCGGGTGGACGGGGCAAGAACCGGCGCCTTGCCCAAGGGGCGACGCCGACTTTGCCATAGTCCAAAAGAATTACAAACCCGGGGCTGCCCTCAGCCCGGGCTGCTGCCCGCCGATCAGCCCGCCAGGGCGGCCTTCACGGCGGCGGACACGGCGCCCATGTCGGCCTTGCCGGCCAGGCGTGCCTTGACCGCGCCCATCACCTTGCCCATGTCGCCGGGGCCGCTGGCGCCCAGCTCGGCCACGATGGCCCTCACCTCGGCGGTGATCTCTTCTGCCGACAGGCGCGCGGGCAGGTAGGCGGCCAGCACGGTCATCTCGGCCTTTTCCTTGGCGGCCAGGTCATCGCGCCCGCCTTGCTCGAAAGCGGCGATGGAGTCTTTGCGCTGCTTGACCATCTTGTCGATCACGGCGATCACGGCCGCGTCGTCCAGCTCCACGCGCTCATCCACTTCTTTCTGCTTGATGGCGGCGGTCAGCAGGCGGATGGTGCCCAGGCGCTCCGCGTCTTTGGCGCGCATGGCGGTTTTCATGTCTTCGGTGATCTGGTTCTTCAGGCTCATGGTGTGCTCCGAGAGGGGAATGAACAACAAAAAAGCCCGCCTGAGCGTCCTCCAGCGGGCTTTTCCTGCTGCCGGGCGAGCCGGCGGCGATGGTGCGAGATCAGTACAGCTTCTTGGGCAGCTGCATGGAGCGCACGCGCTTGTAGTGGCGCTTGACGGCGGCGGCCTTCTTGCGCTTGCGCTCGGCGGTGGGCTTCTCGTAGAACTCGCGGGCGCGCAGGTCGGTCAGCAGGCCGAGCTTTTCAATGGTGCGCTTGAAGCGACGCAGAGCAACGTCAAACGGCTCGTTGTCTTTTACACGGATGGTGGTCATTGGCGAAATGTTTCCAGAATGTGCGGCAAGAGGATGGTCGGGAAGATCGGGCCCGGCCTTCGTTGCAGCGAAGTTTCCCGTCATTAACTAGTATTGGCCGACGGGAGTTTGCCAGCAAAGCCCAAGATTATAGCCCTTTGGCGGTGGCTGGCCAGTGCCGCGTCACAGCGCGTGGGCGCAGGCAGCGGCCGAGGCCCAGGCCCACTGGAAGTTGTAGCCGCCCAGCCAGCCGGTCACGTCCACCACTTCGCCAATGAAGTACAGCCCCGCCTGCTTCGATTCCATGGTCTGCGATGACAGGTCGCGCGTGTCCACGCCGCCCAGCGTGACCTCGGCTTTTTTGTAGCCCTCGGTGCCAGTGGGGGTGATCTCCCAGCGCGCCAGGCGCTCGGCCAGGCGGTGCAGCGCCTTGTCGCTGGTGTCGGCCACCGGGCGCTGCCAGTCGGGGTCTTGCGACACCCAGGCCTCGGCCAGGCGGCTGGGCACCAGGGCGGCCAGTTCGTTCACCAGCAGCTTGCGCGAGCGCACCTTGGCATCGAGCAGGGCAGCGTCCAGGTCGGTGTCAGGCGCCAGATTCAGGCGGATGGGCGTGCCCGCCTGCCAGTAGCTGGAGATCTGCAACACCGCCGGGCCGGAGAGCCCGCGGTGGGTGAAGAGGAGGTCTTCGAGAAAGGCCATCCGGCTCTTCTTGCTGCCCGTCTCGATGGACACGGGCAAGGCCAGGCCGGCCAGGTCGGCGTAGGGGGCCCATTGGGTGCCGTCGAAGGTGAGCGGCACCAGGCCCGGGCGGGTGGGCACCAGGCGCAGACCGAACTGGGCCGCCAGGCGATGGCCGAAGTCGGTGGCGCCGATGGCCGGAATCGACAGGCCGCCCGTGGCCACCACCACCTTTTCCGCATGCACCAATCCCTGCGCGGTGTCGAGCTCGTAAGTGCCCTCGCCACCTTGGCGCACCGCGGCCACGCCGCAGGGTTGCCAGCGGGTCACGCCGCCGGCCTCGCACTCGCGCAGCAGCATCTGGATCAGGTCGTCGGCCGAACGGTCGCAGAACAGCTGCCCTTTGTGCTTTTCGTGAAAGGGGATGCCGTGGCGCTGAATGAGGGCAATGAAGTCGCCCGGGGTGTAGCGCGACAGCGCCGAGCGGCAGAAGTGCGGGTTCTCGCCCAGGTAGTGCTTGTGCGGGGCCCGGGGGTCGAGGTCGCGGTTGGTGAAGTTGGCCCGGCCGCCGCCGGAGATGCGGACTTTTTCGGCCACCTTGGCGCTGTGGTCCAGCACCAGCACGCGTTTGCCGCGTTGCCCGGCGATGCCGGCGCAAAACAGGCCGGCCGCGCCTGCGCCGATCACCACCACGTCGAATTGCTGCATGGCGCGCAGTGTAGCGAGCGCCTGCCAAGGGCCTGATCGAGGCCAGGCCGCGCCCGGGTGAGGTGTCGAGCCCAGGCGATGGCTCGCATGGTCAAGGCAGGCGCTGCTTTCGACACTTGGCTGCGCTGGCGGGGACTGATGGCCAGGTGGTCTGGCCGCGCCTGCTAGCGAAACAGGAGAAACGATGGAAGAGCAAGACGGCCGAGCCGATCAGTTCCTGGAATTGGTGGCGGGCCTGCACCGACTGTGCGGCCTGGAAGTGCCGCTCATGCCCGAGGTGGGCAAGGGCCCCATCTGGGTGAACGTCAGCCTCGATGAGGCGCCGATGTGCCTGACCTACTCGCCCACGACGGATGCAGACCAGTTCGTGGTGGAGACCGAGCTGTGCCGGCCCGCGCCCGGGCAAGAGCTGGAGGTGCTGCGGCTGGCGCTGGAGGTGAACCTTCTGCTGGCGCGAAACCCCCACATGACGCTGGGGCGCCACCCACAGACAGAGGCGGTGCTGCTGATGACTTGCCTGCCCCTGGACCGGGTGAGCCCCGAGTCCTTGTTGACCGCCATGGCCTTGATGGCCCAGCAGCGGGCGGCCTGGGTGTCGGGGCAGGTGCTTCGGGATTCGCCGCAGGCCGAGTTGAGCAAGCCCGGTGCGCTCGTGCCCGAGCAGGTGGTTTTTCAGCCAGTGGAGTGAGCGGCCCATGGAACGTGAGATGGACAGTCCGTTTTCCTCTTCGCAGGGCATGCCCCTGCCCGATGGCGCCGAGGTGACGATCGAGATGGCCAGTGCGCCGTCCACCACCCACGCCACCACCAACGCCAGCTATTGGGCTGGCTTCAGCGCCGGTGCGAACTTCGTGGCGGGGCAAATGGGGCAGGCGCTGAACGCCGCATGGTCCTTGAGCAACGACATCGTTCAGCGCGTCTCGGGCCTTGCGTCGCCAGCGCCCGACGCGGGCCAGCCGTCCCCAGGCGCCGCCTCGCCCGGCGACGATGCGATCGTCGACCTTGACGACGACAGCGACGCATCGTCGACCGGTGGCGAGTCGTCCGCAGAGGCCAGCGAGCCCGAGGGCCTGGACAACGACGAGGTCGTGGTCGCCATGCACGCGGTGCTGGGAATGCCCTCTGGTGAGAGCCCGCGGCGGGCGCTCAAACGCTTCTGCCTGGAACACCTGGGAGGTCTTGCCCCGCCGCAGTGTCAGGGGCGGCTGTTCGCGCTGGCCGAGCGATGGCGCGTGGCCCCCAGCGAGGGCGAGCGAGACGCGGGCCTGAAACTGATGGCCTGGATGCAGGCCTATGGCGAGCGATGGCCAGAGTTTCAGCGGGCTTGGGGCGCCGTGGAGCTGCGGGCGTTTCAGGAAAGGGTCGAGGCCCAGTGGCAGAACATTGGCGAGAGTTCCCTGGCCACGCCTCAAGCCGTGGTGAGCAACCTGCTCCAGGCGGGCTACCGCGAGGAAGACCTCTTTCGGCTGCTGGGCATGGCGATCGGGGCGCTGGATCGGCGCGCCCAGGGCGGTCACGAGACTGGCGATGGCATCGGGGCGGCCCAGTGGTCTGCCTTGCTGGATCAACTGGTGCAAGAGCGCCTTCAGGCCATGCAGCAGACCGCCGTGGGTTTCATTCCCGAGGCGGTGCAGCAGAAGGTGGACCATCTCTCGACCTTGGCCCGTGACGGCGCGCGACAGCCCGGGGCCCGGCCCTGGCGCTTCGTCGTCGGGGTGCCACTGACCGTGCTGGTCCAGAAGCCGGCGTGCATCTTTCTCGGGCGTTGCATGGCCCGCCAGTCCGTCGAGACCTTGTTCGATCTGCTGCGCGAGTCTGGCTACACCAACCGGGAGATCGCCGCTGTTTTTGGTGTGTTGAGCACCGGCACCCTGGCGATCGGGTACGTGTACATGCTGCTGTACCGCAGCCGGCACCCGCTACCCCAGCAGTACCGCCACTGGCGATTCAGCACCGTGTTGATGCAGGCTGGGCAGATCTCGGGCATCTTGCTCGCGGCCTTGGGGCCGGTGGTGGCGGGTGCGCTGGTGTCCGATGTGCACGCCAAGACCCTGCGTTGGGGCGGCATGGCGGCCTTCACCGCCAGCCAGGCCTACATGGCCGTGGTCTCCAAGTTCGTGCGGCAGCAGCTTCAGACCGGCAGCTCGGGGCCCTTTTTTCCTCTGCTGCAGTTGAACGGCGTGCCCAAGGCGATGAGGGTGCGCCAGCAGGTGTTTCGCGACGTCGCGGGCATCCTGAGCGCTGCCCTGGTGACGGCCTTGAGTGCCTGGTGCCCGATGCCGGCCGACGGTCGGACCTTGTTCACCCGGGTGATCTCCGAGGACTTCTACCTCATGCTCACCGACTGGTTCTCGGATGACCCGACCGAGTTGATGTCGGTGCTGCTGATGCGCTGGTTCCCCGGCGAGGTCGATCCCGCCACGCTTTCCATCTCACCCAAAGACGTGCCCAATCCCTTCGGGTTCACGCCCGCGCAGATGCGCGACGGGCTGCTGGAAGTGCTCGACAACGGCTGCAGCCGGGTGTTCAACGGCTTGGGGGACACCCTGTCCTTCACCGCCAAATGCCTGGAGCTGGCCGACCAGCCGGGCGCGGCGATGTGGGTGAAATGGCTGAACCTGCTGGTCAAGGCGCCCATCAGCACGCGCCGCTCTACCTTGCTCACCGTGCTGCGCACGGGGGTGGGCGATCCGCGGGGGCTTCAGTCGCGAGCCTGTTCTCTGTTGGCCGGCCTGATCGCCGGGCACCCGGAAGAAGTGGACGGCGTGCCCGTGCCCACCGTGCGCGATCTGGCGCCGAACGAAATGAGCGGTCTGTGCCTGTTGTCGCTCAACCTGGAGACCGGACAGTTCCGGCCCGCCGCCCTGAGCAAGGGTTTTGGGGTTCGGCACCTGACGCTGCCTGAAGGGCAGGGCGAGTACCGCTTCTTCGAGGCGCCGTCGCAAGCGGTGCAGGTCCGGCCGTACTTCCATCAGGTCGCCGAGGTGCGCGGCGAGGGCCACACCGGGTGCCTGGCGGCCTTCAACATGGTGACGATGGAGCTGCTCGGTCGCGGCTTGGCCGATCCCGAGCAGGCCTATGCCTGGCTGCTGGACGCGGTGCTGGATGGGGATGGCCGCTCGCTGGCGGCCCAGCGCCTGAGCTGGCACCAGGTGCTGGCCCACTTTCAGCGGGTCCATCCCCGCGCGGCGCGACTTTGCCTGCGGCGCCTGCACTGGAGCGCCACAGGCGACATCCAGTTGGACGATGTCGGCGACAAGAGGCGCATCAAGCAGGAACTGGCGCCGCTGGATTGCTTCGGTCTGGCCTTGCGGCGCGCGCCGCAAGGCCAGACCGAAGC
>Ga0255095_1001322_pt1 | contig 10070 bp, 8 predicted proteins | sample Colum_Law_RepC_8_2_FD_188435 | JGI IMG/M metagenome (GOLD analysis project Ga0255095, IMG submission 188435) | Freshwater microbial communities from Columbia River, Oregon, United States - Colum_Law_RepC_8d | ecosystem: Environmental > Aquatic > Freshwater > River | place: USA: Oregon | collected...
GGCTGTGGCGGTCTATTTGAAGGTCAGCGGCTACTACAAACACCGGGCCCCAGACGATGTCCGGATGCGTTGGGAACGGCTCGATGGCAACCTAGGACTGTGCGTCGGCTTGGTGGCCGCAGTGGTGTATCTGATTGCCGGCAGCGCCTACGTTTACCATGCCGGCTATCTGACCCGGCAGTTGGAGTCGCCCAACGAGAATCCCGTGTGGCTCAAGATCGTGAACAAGATGCGGGAAGATCTGGCAGGAACGGGCTTCGATCGTGCAGCGGCCGGGGTGGCCTCCGTTTCACCAAAGTTCAACCAGACGGCGGATCTGCTGGGCTTGCTCTATCACAACCGCGAATTGCAGTCCCGGCTGCAGGACTACCCGTTGTTCATGTCCTTGGCCGAGAACGGCGAGGTTCAATCCGTGCTGACGAATGAGACCTTTGCCGTGCTGTTGCCGGCGGAGACGAACATTTCCTTGATCCTAAAGCATCCTTCCATGCCCACGCTTTACGGGAATGCCGAGGTGCAACGGGTGCTTCAGGAGCTGGACCACGCGGATCTGCTCAATTTTCTCAAGACCGGACGCTCCGAGAAATACGCCCAGGAGCCGTTGATCGGCCGCTGGCAGCTCGACATTGCTGCGACCGCCCGGCAATTCGCCAAGGCCAACCCCAAGGCCACGGTGACGGACCTGAATCGTTTGCGCGGCGTGCTACGCTACCGCGTGGCTGACTACCAACTGATCACCACCCCTGACGAGAAGGCGTATCTCAAGGGCGCGCAAAAGCCGCCTGCCGCCTTTGCCCAGGTGCTCACCCAGCTATTCCGCCCGACCACGCCCCCGCCGCCCGTCGGTGGCACCAATCCGCCGCCGCCTACCCTGATGACGGGCACTTGGAAAAAGGAGGGCGACAAGTATCAGCTCACCTTGGAACAGGGTGGGACCGCAGACCTCTCGTTCGTGGAAAAGGGCAGGCTAGCCACTGTGGTGGGGGGCAATCCGGTCGTGTTCGAGCGGCTCGATTAGTCGGTTTTTGGTTTACGCCTTTGCCTTTCGGGCCGGAACGGGGTTCACTCGCCGGATGCCCGCCGATCAATCTGCTCCGAGTCGTGCCCGGCACGTCATGATGGCGTTCGTCGTCGTGCTGGCCATCATCACCTACATCGACCGGGTCTGCATTTCCCAGGCGGCGCCGGAGATTCGCAGGGAACTGGGCTTCAGCGAGAAGCAAATGGGCGCGGTGTTCTCCGCGTTCACCCTGGCCTACGCGTTGTTTGAAATCCCCGGCGGCTGGCTGGGTGACCGGTTCGGTCCGCGCAGCGTGCTGATGAAGGTGGTGGCGATGTGGTCCGTGTTCACCGCCGCGACCGGCATGGCTTGGAGCTACGTCTCGATGCTGGTCTGCCGGTTCCTGTTCGGCGTGGGCGAGGCGGGCTGTTTCCCCAACGTGACCAAGATCTTCACGATCTGGCTGCCTTCGCGGGAACGCGTGCGGGCACAGGGCATTTTGTGGCTGAGCGCCCGCTGGGGTGGGGCCTTCACGCCGCTTCTGGTGGCGCTCGTGCTGGCGGCGGTGAACTGGCGCGTGGCCTTTATGCTCTTTGGCCTGCTCGGCGTGGTGTGGGCAGTGGCCTTCAATCGGTGGTTCCGTGACAAGCCTAGCGAGCATCCCTCTGTGAACGCCGCCGAGCTGGCGCTGATGGACGGGGCGGAGATCAACGCCCCCGGACACGGTTCGATGCCGTGGGGCAAGCTCCTGCGCAGCCGCACGGCGTGGCTGCTCTGGCTCCAGTATTTCTGCATGAGCTATGGCTGGTATTTCTACATCACCTGGCTTCCCACCTACCTGCGCGAAGCCCGGTCCGTGTCGCTGGAGAAAAGCGCATTGCTGGCCGGGTTGCCGCTCTTCTTTGGCGGTGTCGGATGTTTTGTCGGCGGCTGGCTGGCCAAGCGGCTCGCTGAGACGTGGAACAGCGTCATGTGGAGCCGCCGGGTGGTGGCCTGCGCCGGATTGGTAGGAGCCGGAGGAATGTTGGTGGTGGCCACACGGCTGGGCGACCCGGTCTGGGCGATGGTGGCGCTGGCTCTGGCCAGCTTTTCCAACGATCTGGCCATGGCTTGCGGCTGGGGAGCCTGCATGGATGTGGGCGGACGCCATGCCGGCGCTCTCTCCGGCAGCATGAACATGATGGGAAACCTCGGCGGCGCGGTTGGCCCCTTCGTCGTGGGGGTGATTCTCGACGCAGGCAAATCCGCGGTGGACAGCAAGCCTTCCTTCGAGAGTTGGGTGACCTGCTTTCTGGTCGCTGCGGGCATCTACTTCATCGGGGCAGTGGCCTGGTTGTTCATCGACCCGGTGACCCCCTTGGAATAGGAAAGCTGAGGCTGTTTTCCGCGTCCCGAACTGATCCGACAGATGGCTGTCTGCCAGCCCGGCCAGTCTTCATGGGCATCTGTCGGGCAGCCTTCTCGCTGGCGATGTTTTGTTGAAATGCCCTGCCAGTGTTCCGCTTCTGCCGGTGGTCCGGCCGCAAACTGTGCCAGCCCAGATGGCGAAAATTACCCCTTGCACCACCGGGGGCCATTGCCTACAGTGCGCCCTCTTTTTCGAGAACGAGTTGAAATTATGCGTCGTCCCAAAGGCATCAAGACCAAGAAATCCGTAGCCAAGCGCTTCAAGATTACGGGCACCGGCAAGGTGCTCCGCTCCCACGCTGGCCGTCGCCACCTGTTGAGCGGCAAGAGCGCCAAGCGTCGTCGTGCCTTGGGCAAGATGGCCGTCGTCTCCAAGACCGACGAGTATCGCATCAAGGCCAACATGCCGAGCCACTGAGCCCGGCCCATTTCCGTAACTTTTAACCCTTCCTGAACCATGCGCGTAACCAACGCCCCCGCTTCCCGCAAACGTCGTAAAAAAGTATTGGCCGCCGCCAAGGGCTACCGCCTGAAGCGCTCCAAGCTGTATCGCTACGCCGCCGACGCCGTTGACCACGGCCGGCAATACGCCTACCGCGACCGCAAGACCAAGAAGCGCATCTACCGCCGCCTCTGGCAGGTCCGCATCAACGCCGCCGTCCGCGCCGCCGGCCTCACCTATAGCCGCTTCATGGAAGGCCTCAAGGCCGCCAAGATCGGTCTCGACCGCAAGGTGCTTTCCGACCTCGCCGCCACCGACGAAACGGCCTTTGGCGAGTTGATCAAGGCCGCGCAGACCGCCCTCGCCGCCAAGCCCGCCGCCACGCTGGCCAAGGCCTGAACCTCGGCTCAACAACTTTTCGAGCAACGGGCGACCTGCAAGGGCCGCCCGTTTTGCTTTCTACTGGATTCTGAATTCCGACTCCTGAATTCTCACGCCCCATGTCACTACTGGCCCAGCTCGATCCTTTGAAAGCCGAGGCGCTCGCCGCCCTCACCGCCGCCACCGACCTGCCCGCGCTGGAGCAGACCAAGGGCGCGTTCCTCGGCGGCGACGGCAAGTTCACCGCGCTGATGAAGCAGCTCGGCACGCTTCCGAAAGAGGAAAAGCCCGCCGCCGGCAAGGCCATCAACGCCGCGAAGATCGAACTCGAAGCTGCCCTCGCCGCACGCCGCAGCGAACTCGAACTCAAGGCCGCGCTTCCCAAAGAGCCGACCGACTGGACACTCCCCGGCCGCCGCCGCGCCATGGGTAAGCTCCACCCGCTCACGCAAGTCACCGACGACATCGTGCGTGCGTTTCGCAAAGTCGGCTTCGCCGTCGCCGATGGCCCGGAGATTGAGGACGAGTATCACTGCTTCGACGCCCTCAACACCCCCGCTGACCATCCGGCACGCGACTCGCAGGACACGTTCTACGTTGCCAGCGACAAGCGGCCGCTGCTTCGCACGCATACGAGCTCCGTCCAAATCCGCGTGATGAAGTCGCAGCCGCCGCCCATCCGCATCATCGTGCCGGGCCGCGTGTATCGCCGCGACAACGCCGATGCCACGCACAACCCGACCTTCCACCAGATCGAAGGCCTCTACGTGGACAAGCACGTCACCGTCGGCGACCTCAAGGGCACCGTCGAAGCCGTGTTCAAGGACGTGCTTGGCAGCGACGTGAAGCTCCGCTTCCGCCCGCACTACTTCAGCTACACCGAGCCGAGCCTGGAAATCGATTTCACCAACGCCCTCGTGAAGAAGCTCGGCAAGGACTGGCTGGAGATCGCCGGCTGCGGCATGGTGCACCCGCAAGTCTTCGAGAACGTCGGCTACGACCCCGAAGTCTGGACCGGCTGGGCCTTCGGCTTCGGCATCGAACGCATCGCCATGCTCCGCTACGGCATCACGGACATCCGGTTATTCTACGAGAACGACATTCGTTTCCTCCGCCAGTTTTAATTATCCCTCTCTCCTCTCGACATGAAAGTCACCCTTAACTGGCTCAAGCAATACGTTGATTTCAACTGGTCGCCCGAGGAGCTCGCGGAGCGCCTCACCATGCTCGGCCTCGAAGTCGAGGGCGTGCAGAAGCTCGGCGGCGAGTTTGCGGGCGTCGTCGTCGGGCAGGTGCTCGCCAAGGACAAGGTCGCCGGCTCGGACAAGCTCTCCGTCAACCGCGTCGCCGACGGCAAGGGCGAGCGCACCATCATCTGCGGCGCGCCGAACCATCAGCCGGGCGACAAGGTGGCGGTCATTCTGCCGAACTTCGCGTTGCCGCTGAAGGCCGGCGAGAAGGAGCCGTTCGTCATCAAGGAGCGCAAGGTCTTCGGCGTCGTGAGCCAGGGCATGATGTGCTCGAAGAAGGAACTCGACCTCGGTGAGGACGGCGACGGCATCATCATCCTGCCGGCGGACGCGAAGGTCGGCCAGCCTTTCGCCGAGCATCTGGGCCGCGCGGGCAGCGACGTGGTGTATGACCTCGAAGTCACGCCGAACCGCCCGGACCTCAACAGCGTCATCGGCATCGCGCGGGAGATTGCGGCGTTGACGGGAAATCCGCTCAGGCTGCCAGTCATCAGTAATCAGTGTTCAGTGGCCAGTGAGGAAGTGAGCAAGTTCGTCGCTGTGAAGCTTCAGGAGCCGGAGCTTTGCCCGCGCTACACCGCGCGCGTTGTGACCGGAGTGAAGGTTGGCCCCAGTCCAGATTGGCTCCGCACCACGTTGGAGAAAGTCGGCATTCGCAGCATCAGCAATGTCGTGGACGTGACGAACTACGTGATGCTGGAAACCGGCCAGCCGCTGCACGCGTTCGATTATCATCTCATCGCCAAGGGCACGGACAGCAAGCCCACCATCGTGGTGCGCCGTGCGGCGGCAGACGAGAAGTTCAAGACGCTCGACAATCAGGAGCGCACGCTCACGAACGACATGCTCCTCATCGCCGACGAGCAGAAGGGCATCGCCCTCGCCGGCGTCATGGGCGGTGCGAACACGGAGATTCGTGACGACACCAAGGACGTGCTCATCGAGAGCGCCTACTTCGCGCCCACGAACATCCGCCGCACCAGCAAGGCCCTCGGTCTCCGCAGCGAGTCCAGCTACCGCTTCGAGCGCGGTTGCGACGTGGGCATCGCCGACTACGCCAGCCAGCGCGCGGCGCAGCTCATTTTGGAGACGGCTGGTGGCACGCTCGTTCCCGGCGTGGTGGACGCTTATCCCAAGCCCTCCCAGCCGAAGGAGATTTCGCTGCGGTTTGCAAAAACCACCGAACTGCTCGGCGTCGCCATCGAGCCAGAGCAACAAGCCAAGTTCCTTACCAGCCTGGGCCTGACCCAATCCGCAATCCGCAATCAGGAATCAGCAGCTTTCTCCATCCCGACCTTCCGCGTGGACCTCAAACGCGAGGTGGACCTCATCGAGGAAATCGCCCGCCTGCACGGCGTGGACAAGATTCCCAGCACCGTCCCGCGCGGCGCAGTCGGCACTAACGCGTTCGACGCGGTGTATGACCAGCTCGCCGACGTGCGCCGCCTGCTCACTGGCTCGGGCTTGAATGAAGCGCAGGGGCAAACTTTGGTGAGCCTTGCCAACTGCCGCCTGCCGGAAGCCGAAATCGTGAAGCTGGCCAACCCGCTGAGCGCCGACATGGACGTGTTGCGCCCGAGCCTGCTGCCCGGTCTGCTCGATACGCTCCGGCACAACCTGAACCGGAAGCATTACGACGTGGCGCTGTTTGAGATTGGTCGCGTGTTTACCAACGTGAACGGCCAGCCCAAGGAGGAACGCCGCGTGTCTATCGCCCTGACCGGCCAGCGTGCGCTGGAGTTCTGGAGCGGCGAGAATCGCGATGCGAAGTTCGATGCGATGGACTTGAAGGGCATCGTCGAAGACTTGCTGGAGCACTTCGGCCTGCGCGGCATCCAGTTTGGCAAGCGCGCCGAGCCGACCGCGCTGTTCCTCGAATCCGCCGCCGTCACGCTCGGCGGCAAGGTGCAACTCGGCGAACTCGGCCAGCTCCTGCCCGCGCTCGCGAAACAATACGACCTGCGCGACGCCGTCTTCCTCGCCGAATTGCGGCTGGACGAACTCATCGCGCGCGGCAACCGCAGCAAGTCCTTCAAGCCGTTGCCGCAGTTCCCCGCCAGCCGCCGCGACGTGGCGATGCTCGTGCCCGAAGCCACTACGCACGACTCCGTGCTGTCCGCCTTGAAGCAGGCAAAGCCCGCAAACTTGGAGAGCGTGGAGCTGTTCGACGTGTTCCGGGGCAAGAACGTGCCCGCCGGTCAGAAGAGCCTCGCCTACGCCTTCACCTACCGTGCCGCCGACAAGACACTCACCGACAACGACGTGAACGCCGCGCACACGAAGGCGGTGGACGCGCTGAAGCAGAAGTTGCAGGCCACGGTGCGGGAGTGAAGGGCCGAATGGTGTCCGGCCCCAGCACTCCGGCTGATCAAACTCGGTTCCCCGCCTTGCCCTGACTTCTTCGCACGGGCACACTGCGCGGCCACATGCGCGAAACCATCCGCAACTGGACGGAAGACGCCGAGACTTTCGTGCTCGAAGTCATCTTCGAGCAGCGCAAGGGCAAGCGTGCCGCGCTCCTGCGCACCACGCTGCTCGGCCTTTCGAAGATCTTCACGGTCCTCGTGAAACTCCGCCTGTTCCTCTATAACGTCCGCATCCTGCGCGACGCCACGCTCGGCGTGCAGGTCATCGCCGTCGGCAATGTCACCGTTGGCGGCACGGGCAAGACGCCGGTCGTCGAGAAGTTTGCGCGTGAGCTGACCGACTCCGGACGCAAGGTTGCCATCCTCTCGCGCGGCTACCGCTCCAACCCTGGCCCGCTCGGCCCGCGCCTGTTGAACAAGCTGCTCCTCCGCGAGGACACCACGCCGCCGCGCATTGTTTCCGACGGCAAGAACCTACTCCTCAACTCTGAGACGGCCGGTGACGAGCCTTACATGCTCGCGAGCAACTTGAAGGACGTCGTTGTGCTCGTTGACAAAGACCGCGTGAAGGCCGGCCGCTACGCCATCGCCAAGTTCGGGTGCGACACGCTCCTGCTCGACGATGGCTACCAGTATTGGAACCTGCGCGGTCGCCGGAAGGACATCGTGCTCGTGGACTGCCAGCAGCCCTTCGGCAACGAGCACCTGCTCCCGCGCGGCACGTTGCGCGAGCCGCCGTCGCACCTCGACCGCGCCAGCGTCATCTTCCTCACCAAGAGCGATGGAGACACCGCGCGCCTCCGCGCCCGCATCGCCAAGCACAACCCGAAGGCCAGCGTGGTCGAGTGCGTCCACCACCCGCTTTACTTCGAGGATGTGTTCACCGGCGAGCGGATGGACCTCAGCTTCCTCAAGGGCAAGAAGGTCGCGAGCTTCAGTGGCATCGCGCAGCCGGAGAGCTTCGAGGCCAGCCTCGTGAAGCAGGGCGCCGAGCTGGTCTATTCCAAGCGATTCGCTGACCACCATCGCTTCACGCAGCAGGAAGTCCTCAACGCCATCAACCGCGCGAAGAAGCGCCAGGCTGAAATAATCGTCACCACGCAGAAGGACGCCGTGCGCTTCCCGAAGATTGACCGCCGCGATCTGCCCATCTGCTTCATGCGCGTGGAAATCAAAATCCTCTCCGGCGCGAAGGACTTCCAGGACTGCGTGCGGCAGATTTGTTTCAAATGAACGCACGACACCAGATGTGTCGCTCGCTCGGATCGGCTGCGTTCACACGGCTGGAACTGGCCATTGTCGTTCTGATTATCGGGATTCTCGCGGCCTTGTTCCTGTCAGCATGGAAAGCCGCGCGTGGCCACGCCCAACTGATCCAGTGCAACACCCATAACAAAGAGGTCTGGCTGGCTTTCAGAATCTTTGCGAATGAGCACGATGATAAACTGCCGCCCTCATTGCCGATCTCACTCGGTGGTTCCGCTGAATTCGCCAGCAGTTCGGAAACCTATCGCCACTTCCTCGCCGTCTCCAACCAGCTTGGATCGCCCTTAAAACTGGTGTGTCCAGCCGACTCCCGGCGCGCCGCCACCGACTGGAGCGCTTTGCGCAACGACCACCTTAGTTACTTTCTCTCCCTTGATTCCGACGAGCGAAATGGCGGAATGCTGGCGATGGGGGACCGACACTTAACCAGCCCAAGCATTACCAACGGCTTGCTGACGCTCACCTCGAATTCGGTAGTGAGTTGGAGCACCAAACTCCACGGGGAGCGCGTAGGTAACCTTACGCTGGCCGATGGCCAAGTCCTCCAGTCATGGGAGCCCGAACTCCGCAAAAACATCCTGTCCAGCCTGACCAACGCGCCTACCAATCACTTGGTATTTCCCTGATGGATTTCCTCCTCACCCTTCTCGCTCACGTCGTGGTCGCGTTCTTGCAAGCGCTGCCGCTCGGAGCCGTAGCGTGGCTCGGGCGGGCGTTTGGCGCGGTGGCGTATGTGCTGGACGGGCGGCATCGCAAGGTTGCCCAGCGGAACATCGCGGAGTGTTTCCCGGAGAAATCCGCGGTGGAAGTCCGTGCTCTGGCCCGCGAGAATTTCCAGCGCATCGGCGAGAGCTTCGCCTGCGCGGTGAAGACCGCGAGTTTTGATGATGCCGGTATCCGCGCCGTGACCGAAATGGTGGGCGCGGAGAAATTTCCCAAGGCAGTGGCAGGTGATCGGCCGCGCAGCATCGTGTGTGCGGTCGGACACTTCGCGAATTTCGAGCTGCTGGGCCGCACCGGACTGTTCGTGCCGGGCTATCAGACGGCCACAACGTATCGCGGGCTGCGGCAGGAGGGGCTGACGCGTGTGATGCAGGAGTTGCGCGAGAAATCTGGCTGCCTGTTCTTTGAGCGTCGCAAGAACGGCGACGCGCTCAAGGCCGCGATGAACCAGCCTGGGATGATACTCGGACTCTTCACCGACCAGCACGCGGGCGACCGTGGCGCGCGGCTGCCGTTCTTCGGACGCGACTGTTCCACGAGCGTTGCGGCGGGAGTGCTCGCGCTCCGCTACGACTGCCAGCTCTTCACCACCATCTGCTACCGCGTCGCGCCGGGTCGCTGGCGCATCGAGGTGGGCGACGAAATTCCCACGCACGTTAACGGTCAGCCTCGCTCCACCGAGGACATGGCCCGCGACATGAACCGTGCGTTTGAGGCCGCCATCCGCCGTGACCCGGCGAACTGGTTTTGGGTCCACAACCGTTGGAAGGAAGGGAAGTGGCGGCGGGGCGCGGGAGAGGATAGAGAACAGAAGATAGAAGATAGCGAGCCAGCATGACCACGCCCCTCTATCCTCCATCCTCTACCCTCTATCCTCGTCGCCTCTTGGTGCGCGGGGTGAACTGGATTGGCGATGCTGTGATGACCACGCCCGCGCTACTGCGGCTGCGCGAGGTGTTGCCGAACACGCACATCACGCTGCTCACACATGAGAAGCTGACGGGTTTGTGGGCGGGGCATCCGGCGGTGAACGAGGTCATCCCGTTTGCGCCGAAGGAGGGTGTTTTCAGTATCGCGCGCCGTTTGCGCGAGGGGGGCTTCGACACCGCACTCGTGCTACCCAACTCCATCCGCACCGGGTTGGAAGTGCGCTTGGCCGGGATTCCTTGGCGCATCGGCTACGCAGGGAGCTGGCGGAACTGGCTGCTCACCGACGCGGTGCCTTGGCGCACGGA
>Ga0255095_1001328_pt1 | contig 10042 bp, 6 predicted proteins | sample Colum_Law_RepC_8_2_FD_188435 | JGI IMG/M metagenome (GOLD analysis project Ga0255095, IMG submission 188435) | Freshwater microbial communities from Columbia River, Oregon, United States - Colum_Law_RepC_8d | ecosystem: Environmental > Aquatic > Freshwater > River | place: USA: Oregon | collected...
TGTGGGGAGCCCGCAATCGTCTCGAAAAGCTGGCCGGTATTTTGCTTTTGTCAGCTTTGTCCGTTGGGCTAATCCGCTGGTACATCGGTGTGGTGCCGTTGGGTGAGTCGTGGATCAATCAGCTTGGCAATTCGGTCAACCACTCCTGGTCGTACCTTTACGATGCCATCGTGATCTTTGCAGTCGCGGTCATGATCGGTGTGACAATTTTCGCCGTTGATCGGCAGCGTCACGAGCTATCCGGTGAACGTGTTCTTTCGGTACCTCGGGATCTTGAAATTGACCGCGTGAATGAAAGCGCGAAGATCTCATTGACTTTATCATTCTTCGGAGGGCTCTCTCGTTTTGCTGCCATTACTCGAGTTGATCAGCGTTTGTTGGCGCAAGCGGGTTTTGAACTGCGGCGTTGCGGATTGGTAACTCTGATTGCGGGCCTGTTGCTGCCACTGATCGTTCTGGGGCTGGTCTACCTGATCCCGCTGATAAATCCAAAGTGGGAGCGTCAACCACTTACGTGGCTGTTAGCGATTATTTTTTGCCCGTTGGTCTATCAGTTGATTGGGGTCGATGCTGTCGCTGGGTTACGAGGCCGTCAGGGACGAATTGATATTTCTCCGTTTGACCTCATTCGACCGTTGAGAAATGATCAGATGGCTGCCATCAAGTTAATTGTCGTCGCCTGCACAACTCTCACGTGCTGGCTGTTTATGCTGAGCGCTGGTGGCTGTTACATGGTTGTCCATTACGGGACTGATTGGTTTGTCAGTTCGTCGCAGATGTGGAAGGGATTGACATCAGTCACGCCGTTGATCTGGGTTGCGGGACTCTGTTGCCTTGCGATGTCAATCGTTAGCAGTTCCTCAATGTTATTAGCTCTGGCGTTGTGGATGCCGCTAAATCCCTGGCGGCTGGTGGGACTCGTCTGGACGACGGCGCTCAACTGCGTATTGGTGTTTATTGATGCACAAAACGGGCTTCGTTTTCGAACGCTCTGGACTGTTGAGGTCTGGGTTCTTTGTGGCCTGATTCCGATTTTGAGCGGACTCTTTTTATGGAGAGTGTGGCAATCGGGGTCGATGGGAAGTCGCTATCTTGTCTCGGCGGTCGCTCTTTGGCTTGCCTGGGCGGCTTCCAGTTACTGGCTGAGAACTCAGATTTCTGCGGTCATTTCGGTCCCATTCGAGTTCTCGATCCTTGCGGTTGCCCTGCTTCCTGTCCCCTTAGTCACAACGCTGACGGCGCCTTTGGCGTATGCAACGTACCGTCACAGGTAGGCTGAAAAGTTAATTTTCAGTGTGATTGCCGAGCGGTTAGGACGGCAATGTGGTCAAAAAGCATCTTTTCCGAACGGCACAGGCTTCAAAAAGCCTAAAAACCGTCACAGGTCTTCCTGGAGTGCGCATTTCGCCGCGACTGCCGCTTGAATCGTGAGGCGACGGGTGACAGAATCCACGACTTCCGGAAAACAGGGCGGTATCGTTCCGGAACAACCAAATTCAGGTTGTCTGAGCAGCATTCTGGTGCAACGACCGGATTTCGTGTCAGACTGTGTTCCAGGGAAGGTGTCCACAAGGTCAGTATTTTTCAATTAGCTTAGAGTCCGAGGGCAACGATGAAGTTTCTTGAGGGACATACAGTCGGCATCGATTTAGGAACCACGTACAGCGCGATCGCGATGCTGGACCACGATGGAAATCCAAAGGTCCTTCAGAATGCCGACGGCCGAGACATCACTCCTTCAGTAGTGCTGTTGGACGAAGACCGAGTCGTGGTTGGCCCATCATTTGAACGCATTTCGGTGGCCAATCCGGAATCAATCGTTGAAGCCATCAAGCGTGAGATGGGCAACAAGAACTTCTACGTGGTGTATCAGAACAAAAAGCTGACCCCGGAGTTCATATCTGCCCTGATTCTAAAAAAGATGAAGCAGGACGCCGAGAAGATTATCGGACCGATCGCGAATGCTGTGATCACTGTCCCTTATTACTTCAATGACGTGCGCCGCAAAGCAACTCAGGATGCTGGTCGTATCGCTGGCCTCAATGTCATTGACATTATCAACGAACCAACAGCTGCGACTCTGGCCTATGCCTGGAGCAAGGGCGAGCTGGGACGAGCTGATTTGAAGGCCGAAGAGCGAACCATCCTGGTTTACGACCTTGGGGGCGGTACTTTCGACGTGACCGTCGTTCGATACACTCCAACCAGCTTCCGCGTTCTGGCGACAGACGGGGACGTAATGCTGGGAGGTCTTGACTGGAGTAAGCGACTGTCTGACCATCTGGTCGAGCAGTTCAAGCGTAAGTTTGGTGTGGATCCGAGCGAGGATCCTGAAACCATGCTGACCTTCCATCAGGAAGCGGAAGACGCCAAACGCGACCTCAGCTCCAAGATGCAGGTTCCAATCAGCGTCTACTACAAGGGTAACACCTTGTCCGTTTCGCTGTCTCGTACTGAATACGAACGCATGACAGCCGACCTGCTGCAGCGAACGAAAGACACCACAGAACTCGTGTTGCAGCAGTCTGGTGTAGTTCCGGGCACTCTGGACGAACTGGTTCTGGTCGGTGGTTCGACCTATATGCCAGTGGTTGAGCAAATGCTTCGTGAAGTCTGTCAGCGAGAACCTTCGCGTGCTCTGGCTCCTGAACGAGCTGTTGCTGAAGGTGCAGCGATTCACGCCGCCATTCTGCAGGCTCGAAATGGTGTGAACACTGGCGGTATCGTGGATGTGGTTCAGAGGCGTCTGAACTCCGTCAAGACGACCGACGTCAACTCGCACTCACTTGGTATCAAGATCAGCGATCCAAAGGACAAGACTCGCAAGATCAACCATATCATGATTCCGAAGAACTCCCCGATTCCTCACAACGTGAAGCAGCGATTCGGGACCAACACCGATGGTCAGCAACGAATTCACGTCGAGATTCTCGAAGGCGATGCCATCGATCCAGCAGCCTGCGAATTGATTGGTGACTTCCGTATCACCAATCTTCCGCAAAGCCTGCCAAAGGGATCTCCAATCGAGATCACGTATTCTTATGACGGGTCCGGCCGAATCAGCGCGACGGCGAAGGAACTGACTGGTAACAACCAGGCCAGTGCCGAAATCGTTCGCGACAGCGGTCTGAACGAAGGCCAGATCACCGACGCTCTTTCAACTCTGCAGAACGAGTACGACGTGGAATAACCTTCCCCGCGTGCTGGCTCTGCGACGGTTAAACGTCGCGTGAAGTCTCTGAACTCAAAGAAGCCTGGTTCGTTATCGAACCGGGCTTTTTTCGTGTGTAGGGCCGGCTTTGGCCAGCATTCACTTGTGAGTTGTGGACGACACATTATGACTGTGGAAAACAAAGCCGGCAGAACTCCACACTACGAATTTTTGACACCCACAATTGCTCCGCCATCGTCTGGATTCAACACGTTCGATTTCAGGCTCTCTTGAACGTTTTTCGTTAATCAGCCTGGAGACCAGCGGTTCGACGCGTGGGGTTGCCTTAAGGGGTTGCCTCAATTAGTTCAGGCATCAATGGTCCCTGATGGAGCCAGTCGCATGCGGCACGAAACGACGCTGGAAGAAAGTCCTCACTTTGGTGAGAGTATTGGCGGTTCGAGTGTTGGCGGAAACCCTGATGAGATCCCTGCCTCCCTCAGTCACATCGTGGAAACTCGCTCGAACAGGGTACCGCGAGGCGTGCTGATTCCAGCCTCGATGAGCTGCATCGCTGGCACCACGATAGCCGGAGCGATCTTCGGGACACTTCTTTTCCCAATCCTCGGCACCGCGTTGGGGCTTGTGTTAGCGCTGGTCAGCTCGGCCCCTGTCTCGGTGTTTGTTTTGAATGTCGTAAGACTGCTGCATGGGCCAACCATTCGGAAATCGACAGTGGTTGGCCTGACCGCCTTTTGCGGAGGTCTCTCCGGCTTCCTTTCGGTTGGGAGTCTCAGTGGATTCCGGGGCGACTCAACAGGGCTGGGGTTCTTTGCCACCTGCTTTGGATCCCTTGGCGCTGGACTGGCGACATGGATGTACCTGCGAACGAAGACAGATACGGACACGATTCGCTATACTCCGCCGCACTGGGCTGATCTGGACTCCGCAACCGCATCGTCGGTAGATTCCAGATACTGAATCCGTTTGGCCAATCGTCGCATCAATCTGAGACTCTTTGTTTATGAAACCTGGTTTGAGCATTGGGGCCGTTGGCACATTGACATGGATCGTCGACGCTTCCATGGTGATCACGCTTGGAGGAGACTCCCGAGCAACCGTGTTCTCAACTCCCAATATGATTTTGCTCATGGAACGCGCGGGGCGAGAAGCCCTGCGGCCGTTTCTTGAGCCCGGTGAAGAGTCCGTCGGTACCGAGGTCAACATTCAGCACGTTGGCGGAGCTGGCATCGGGGCGGCTGTGATCGGGAAAGCGATCGTCACCCAAATCGACGGCCGCCGCATCAGTTTCGATATTGAAGCGTGGGCCGGAGATCGACTTCTGGGCCGTGGAACTCATACCCGTGCGTTGGTTCAGGTCAGCCGCATTATCGAAAATCTTCAGAAGACCACAGAAGATACAGGACGCGCCATGACGCTTCAGGCCAACACCGGTTCGCTGCCGGAATTCAAAACGTTGCTGGTGACCGTTGCCAATCGCGTTGCCACTGTTACCCTGAATCGGCCTCGATCACTGAATGCCGTCAACGTGGAGATGACCAGTGAGCTTGAAATGCTCGTGGGATGGCTCCTGGGACATCCGCAGGAGGTTCGTGTCGTGCTGTTGACCGGCGCTGGTGTTGCTTTCTGCGCGGGCGATGACGTGAAGGAGCTGAAATCACTTTCAGCCGACACGGCAAGAACGTTAAGCCTGCGTCAGGCAGAAATGTACCTGGCGTTCGAGCGTTTGCCGCAGCCTGTTATCGCCCTGATCAACGGCGCTGCTTTTGGTGGCGGCTGTGTCGCGGCCTACTCCGCCGATCTTCGCATCGCGACGCACAGTGCTCGATTTGCAATGCCGGAGATTCGACTGGGCTGGCCACCCGGTTACGGGATCGCTCAACTCACCGCACTGGTCGGCAAGTCGCGAGCTTTAGAGCTCTGTCTGATGGGCGAACCAATCACATCGGCCCGAGCGCTCGAATGGGGGCTGGTCAATGATGTGGTCTCTGGTGCGGCTTTGCTGAAACGGGGTCATCAGTTGGCCGAGAGATTGTTGCAAATGCCAGCCGCCGCGTTGCGGGAAACGAAACGACTGGTGCATCTGGATGAAGGATCTCAGCCCAAAGTGGCTTATCGAGCAGACACCGAAGCTTATCTTCGCTGCCTCGAACTTCCTGACGCCCAGGAAGGCCTCAATGCATTCTCCACCAAACGCCCACCTCGCTTTGAGGGACGTTAGTGAAGTCTTTCACCGTGCGGGGCGAATTTTTCGTATCTGTACGAAGCACAGATCAATCACATCGGCGATGCGGGGCGGAACAGTCATAAAGAAGTGGTCCATCGCAACCTGCAGGACCATTGTGGCTGAGAAAGAATTCATCAAACAAAGTGAGTTGCCATAGGCTCGTCAGAACGCAGCCGTGGGAAGCGCGGAGACTCACGATTCCGCGAACGCAAAAACCCCCGCAAAACATCAGAGTTCTGCGGGGGTCTGACTATCAACCAGCGATTTTTCGCATCAAGAAAATAACCCGGCCAGGACTCGAACCTGGAAAATCAGAACCAAAATCTGATGTGTTACCATTACACCACCGGGTTACTTAGAGGCACTAACAAAACCGGGACAGGCGCCCTTGGTTATCACTTCAATCGGTGATTCGGGGGCCTTGCGGGAGCCGGTTCCGGTTTTGTCAGGCGTTCTTTCAACATTCGAATCTTAGAGTGACTTTTTCGGAAGAACAAGCGGAGTCTTCTCCGTCGTCACTCGGTGGAATCCGGATCGATCCACTGCGTCTCTGTGAAGAACGGCCATCAGCCAGAGGCCTAGCTGATGGCTGTCCCATGAGGATTCAAAATCAGTCGTTTCGCAGACGAATACCAACTTCGCCAAGCTTCTGGCGAATTTCGTTGAGCGATGTAACGCCGAAATTGCGGCTGGCCAGCAGTTCGTCGGGAGTCCGAGAAACCAGTTGCCCAATCGTCTGGATATTCAAACGGCTCATGCACTTGCGAGAACGAACAGACAGATTCAAATCGACGACCAGCTTGTTCATCATTGCCTGCTCTTCTGGCGAGAGGCTCTGATCCACAACATGATCGCGTGAATGAATCTTGTGCAGGTGCTGACCGATTCGTAGTCCGTGAGCAGCCAGCAGTTCGCGAATTTCCATCAGCGATGTTTCGCCGAAGTTCTTGCCTGCCAGAAGTTCCTGCTCGCTGACTTCCGTCAGATCGCCCAGCGAATTGATGTTCATCGCCTGCAGACAGTTGCGGCTTCGCACCGACAGTTCGAAGTCCGTGACCGGACGGCCCAGCAGGTGCTTCATGCGAGCTTCCTGACGTGCCTGATCTTCGTCGTAGTACATGCCCTGAGTTGCGTCGATGTCCTTCAGGTACAACGCAGCGAACTCGTTGTTCGGATCGTACTCACGGACACGACGGAAGCAGAACGCTGCTGCCTGATAGTTCTCTTTGTCTTCGTACAGCAGGCCCAGATTCAACATCGCACCCGTAAAGAACGGAGGACGTGAAAGAGATCGCTCGTACAACCGAATTGCCTCGTCGTCGTTACCTCGCAGGCAGTTTTCCGCTGCCAGCCAGAACAACGCGCGGGAGTGATGAGGATCCATGTCGACAGCACGTTCGAAATATTCGACAGCCGTCAGAGAGTCACCACGATCGGCCCAGATGCATCCCATCTGGAAAGAATACTCCGCACGGCTGGCTGCAGAGGCAGCTACGCTGCGCAGAAGCTTTTCAGCATCGTCGATCTTGCCTGTGGCACGAATCGCACCAGCTCGACGAAGAGCACATCCGACCGGATCATATCCAGCTTTACCAGCCTGATCGAATCGATTGGCGGCTTCTTCCGGGCGGTGCAACGATGTCAGACACTGACCGTGTATGAACATAGCGACGCCATCGCGAGTCACTCCGGACAGAATCTTGTCGGCCTGAGACTGTCGGGCCAGCAGGTAAGCTCCTACACCGGCTCGTGCCAGAAGACCTTCTGATTTTTCGCCCGCTTCAACTCGGCGAGATAATTCGCCGACGCCCTGTCGCACTTCCGTCAATTGTGATCCGCTGACTGCGTTCTCCAGCATCGAAAGGTCGCTTGCTGAAAGTGGACCTTCAGATTCGAGGAATTCTTTGATGTTGACCATAATCGCTTGAGGCACTTCTCTGGTTTCCTGTCAGATCGAAAAACATGTGGACACGCTGAATCGTGCCGGCAAAACACCTTTGCCAAACCCACTACGGAAAATGCACTTCACTGGATATGAGATGCACAAGCAGCGAACGGAACAGCAAATGCCGCACCGTCGCAGGATTTTCGAAACCGAAGAGTTTAGCAGGCTTTCAGTGTTGACACAAACCAGACTCGGATTTTCCAAGACCATGCTGCGATTCCGGGAACAAAATTCTGCCGACATGGCCCGGTCGAAGGTCTGTTTGTGACGAAAAAAGCGATCAACAGCGGCTTCCCGGGCGTTACAGAGGTGCCGTCTGGCATGACCTGCGGGTTGAGTCCATCGGAGAATCAAGCGGTGCCCTAGTGTTCGCTGAGGCTCAATTGTCACGCCCTACAGCAACAAAGATGTGATTTCGAGCCACACACCAACAGGGTCTTGAGCTGTTTACAGCGTCTTAACAAATGTCAGTAAGCGATCGTTCAGCTCAAACTTGGCCGACGTAAACAGATCAATCGCCGCCTTATTTTCTGAATCCACATGCGCCTCAACAAGCTGCACCGATTCGCCTCGAAGCCGGCGACAGATTTCCAATACGAGCGCCTGAGCGTACCCGTGGCGGCGTTGAGATTCGGGCACGAAGATCTCACGAATCCCGACACTGCGGACTCCCCATTTGGGAATGAACAGGTCCATCCCGATAATCTGACCGCTTGCCACAACTTCCAGGTTCGTCTTTTCCTGCAGTTCAAACCGCAAAGAATCCAGATGTCCAAAGCGAACAAACCACCACCACGTTTCTTTTGAGGGGCGGTCGGTAATGACCAGATTCAAATGACGTCGATGGCGGAGCAGTTTTGCATTCACGGGATCGCGGCTCTGCAACAGATCGCGGCGAAACACGAACGTCTCTTTGCCGCGAACATATCCGCATGACCCAAGGAATTCCTTCCACGCGGCAGAGGAACCACAAAAGCCGGACGGTTCCAAGCCGCCATAGATGCCACAATAAAAGCCGTTTCGGTTTAAACCGCCGCCCGCTTCAATTGTGAGAGAACCATTTGTTCTTAAGTAATCTTCAGCCAGTCGAACCAGTTCCGTCCCGACCTTTCGACGACGGTATTCAGGATGCACCATCAGGGCCGAGATGATCCCCTGAGTTTTATCCAGATTGCTTTCAGTGGCGTTCACTGCAAAGCTGGCGTGGACATATCCGACGATTCGCTGGCCATCCAGAGCAAGGATAAGTCCCTTGCGATCAAAATACGGCGGGGAGCAGGCAAATAGCTCAAACACATCACAGGAAAATCCCTCCGCAGCATTCCGTCCCAGCGCGCAAGCATGCCAGAGCTGATGAAGGCGAGGAGGGTCCGAGTTGTGATAAGTACGATATTGCACTATCTGTGAGCCCCGGTTTGCCGCCGGGGCGGCGACCGTCTGGAGTTGCAGTTTTCTTGAAGTGTTCTCGCAATTCATTCCGCTGAACAGTGAACATTGCAGCGTTTGCGAAATTTCCGAGGAGTGGTTTCAATAAAAATCAACCGCACCGCCTCTGACTGGAAAACGCGAATCTAGCCGACATATGCTATTACATCAAGGCGTGCATTCTTCTCTGACGCCAACCTTTGGGGGATTGGGGCAATCCGTGACCTGGACTGACCGAGAACTAGCCGCCTGGCTCGATGAACTGCTCCCGGCTGCTCGCATGGTGGAGTTTGAAACGCAATTGAGAGCCGACAAAGCTCTGCAGGCCCGCGTTGCTCAAGTGATTCGGCACCGCGATCAGGGGGGAAACTCGATCGGCGAAGTATGGCAGCGAGGACGTCTGAGCTGTCCGACTCGGTCCGAAATGGGCGGTTTTTTACTGGGAACTCTGAGCGAAGCGGCTGCAGCTTACATCGAATTTCATCTGAAGACTGTCGGCTGTCGAGTCTGTCAGGCGAATATGCATGACCTCGAAGAACAGTCCACACAAGCCGATCATGTGCCCGGCCGCCGCCGGAAGTTCTTCGAATCGTCAGCCGGTTTGTTGCGAAACGATGACGACTCCAGCCGGTTCCATAGCGAATCCAATAATGGCAGCTAATCCAACAAGGGCCGATTATGAGACTTCTTTGTACAGCGATTTTTTGCCCTGCGATTATCTTTGTGATGTCTTTCATGATCTCAGTGCCGATGGCGAGCGCTGATGATCCCACGGAACTGATCATCTGGCCAAATGGACATCCGGAGCCCAAAGTCAGCGCTGATCCACCGGAGGAATTAGTGAAAGGGCCGGATGGTCTGACTCGCCGATTCAACGTGTCGACGCCTCGGCTTTTTGTCTACCCGCCAGCAAAAGAAATCGCGACGGGAGCGGCGATCATCGTTGTTCCGGGCGGAGGCTTCGGTCGCCTGTCGGATGAGCACGAAGGCTCGGACGTTTGTCGCTGGCTGGCTTCACTGGGGATTGTCAGTATCGAACTGGCTTATCGCACTCCCACAAATAAGCATGCCAATCCCGTCGAAGGCCCCGCGCAGGATCTACAGCAAGCCTTGCTGACAGTTCGCGATAAGGCGAAAGAGCTGAGTGTTGATCCCGACAAGGTCGGTGTGATGGGCTTCTCTGCCGGCGGACAGACAGCTCTGGTGGCGATGGCAGGCAAAAAGGTGATCTCTTTCGACGGCGATCCCCGGCGAATTCGTCCGAATCTGGCGC
>Ga0255095_1001332_pt1 | contig 10025 bp, 7 predicted proteins | sample Colum_Law_RepC_8_2_FD_188435 | JGI IMG/M metagenome (GOLD analysis project Ga0255095, IMG submission 188435) | Freshwater microbial communities from Columbia River, Oregon, United States - Colum_Law_RepC_8d | ecosystem: Environmental > Aquatic > Freshwater > River | place: USA: Oregon | collected...
GACTGGGAGCGGGCAAGACCTGGAGATCAAGAATCGGGAATCAAAAATCCGGCCCCCCACTGGCGCTCCGGGCATCTTCGGCGACAGTCGCCCCAGATGAGTCCCTGCCCCGAAGGTGCTTCAACCGACCGCCAGGAACGCCTGCGCCAGACCGCCGAGGGCCAACGTCTCGCCGAGAACGCCCTTCGCACCGCCAACTGGCAGCGCTGGGGCCCCTACCTGGCCGACCGCCAGTGGTCCACCGTCCGCGAGGACTATTCGGAACACGGTACCTGCTGGGAGTACTTCCCGCACGACCATGCCCGCAGTCGCGCCTACCGCTGGGGCGAGGACGGCCTACTCGGGTTTACCGACCGTCAGTGCCGGCTGTGCTTCGCTCCCACCTTTTGGAACGGCCGCGACCCGATCCTTAAGGAACGGCTCTTCGGCCTCACCAACGCCGAAGGCAATCACGGCGAGGACGTCAAGGAATCCTGGTTCCACCTCGACTCCACCCCGACCCATTCCTACGCCAGCGCCCTCTACAGGTATCCGCAGGCGGAGTTCCCCTACGCCCGCCTCGTCGAGGAGAACCGGCGGCGCGGCAAGGACGCCCCGGAGTTCGAGCTCGCCGACACCGGGGTCTTCGACGGCGACCGCCGCTTCGACGTGACCGTGGAGTACGCCAAGGCCGACGTGGAGGATCTGCTCATCCGCGTCGAGATCGTCAACGCTGGGCCTGAAGACTCGACGATCCATTTCCTGCCGACGTTCTGGTTCCGCAACACCTGGACCTGGGACTGCACCCACGAAGGCTGCACACCACGGCCGCGGATGCGGGCGGTCTCGGAAGTCGAGGTCGACTGCGAGCATCAGACCCTCGGACGTTACCGGTGGGAAATTCTCGGCGAGCCGACCGCTCCTCCGCTGCTCTTCACCGAGAACGAGACCAACCATGTCCGCCTGCATGGGACGCCCAACGCCGGCCCTTACGTGAAGGATGCCTTCCACGACCGGGTGGTCGGCGGAAGGACCGAGGCGGTGAACCCCGAGCTCGTCGGGACAAAGTCGGCGGCATGGTTCCAGGTCGTGCTTCCCTCGGGCGGTTCGCGCGTGTTCCGCCTGCGGCTGAAGCGTTCGGACCAGGTCGGCTCCGTCGACGTCGCTGGCTTCGAGCAGGTCTTCGCCCAGCGTCGAGCGGAGTGCGACGCGTTCTACGGGGCCGTCCTGTCGCCAGAGCTTTCCGATCGTGAACGCCTTGTCTCCCGGCGCGCCTACGCCGGCCTGCTCTGGTCCAAGCAGTTCTACCATTACGTCGTCGAGGATTGGCTGCTCGGCGATCCCGCAACGCCGGCGCCGCCCGCCGCCCGTCGGAAGGGTCGCAACCGCGAGTGGCGGCACCTGCACGCGCGCGACATCCTCTCGATGCCCGACAAGTGGGAGTACCCCTGGTTCGCGTCGTGGGATTCTGCGTTCCACATGATCCCGTTCGCCCGGATCGACGGCGAGTTCGCCAAGTCCCAGCTCCAGCTGTTCCTACGCGAATGGTACATGCACCCCAACGGACAGGTGCCCGCCTACGAGTTCGCCTTCGGGGACGTCAACCCGCCCGTCCTTCCATGGGCCGTGTGGCGTGTCTACAAGATCACCGGCGGACGCGGACACCGCGACCGCTCCTTCCTCGAGAGCGCGTTCCAGAAGCTCCTTCTGAATTTCACCTGGTGGGTGAACCGCAAGGACGCGGCCGGCAACAACCTTTTCTCCGGCGGCTTCCTCGGACTGGACAACATCGGCGTGTTCGACCGCTCCCAGCCACTGCCTGGCGGAGGCGCCCTGTTTCAGGCGGACGGCACCTCGTGGATGGCCTTCTACGCCTCCACCATGCTGGCGATGTCGCTCGAGTTGGCCCAGGACGGCGACCGCGTTGTCCCGGCGTACGAGGACATGGCGAGCAAGTTCCTCGAGCACTTCGTCCAGATCGCCGAGGCGATGAACACCCACGGAGGAACCGGCCTGTGGGACGAGGCGGATGGCTTCTACTACGACCACCTGGTCCGCGGGGAATCGTCCGAACCGCTGCGCACCCGATCGCTCGTCGGCCTGCTGCCGTTGATCGCCGTCGAGGTCTTCGACGAGGACCTGCTCCGCCGCCTTCCCGGCTTCGCTCGGCGGCTGGACTGGTTCGTCCGCAACAAGCATTCGCTGACCCGCGGCATCGCGCTCGGCCGATCCAACAGCCGGCGGAAGCTGCTCCTGGCCATCCCCACCCGCGAACGCCTCCGCCGCCTGCTCGCCGTGCTCGGCTCCGAGGAGGAGTTCCTCTCCCCCTTCGGCATCCGGTCGCTCTCGCGGCACCACGAACGTCATCCCTTCCTCTTCGAGGCCGAAGGGCGGACACACCGCGTGGACTACGTGCCCGGGGAATCCAACACCCACCTCTTCGGTGGCAACTCCAACTGGCGCGGCCCCATCTGGTTCCCCACGAACCACCTGCTCATCGAGGCCCTCGAACGCTACCACCTGTTCTACGGCGACGAATTCCGCGTCGAATTTCCGACTGGCAGCGGCCGCATGTGCTCGCTCCAGGAGATCGCCTGGGACCTCGAATCGCGCCTTTCGCGCATCTTCCTTCCGGACCCGGCGGGACGACGCCCCTGCGAGGGCGCGGACCCGGGACCGTCGGTGGACACCCGTGGCAACGAGTTGTTGCGGTTCCACGAGTTCTTCCATGCCGAAACCGGACGCGGCTGCGGCGCCGACCATCAGACCGGCTGGACTGCGCTAGTCATCGGCTGCCTCGAAGACTCCGCCCACGCCCGATGCGTGAAGACGCCGGGGAATTCGTGATTCTCAAGCACAGCGATCCCATAGAGGCCGCACGCGGAGACCGCGGAGACCGCGGAGGGAACTTCTCCCTAGATCTTCAACCCGCCGTCCGCCTTGAGAGGCTGGCTATCCCTGGATTCCAGATGCCTCCAGATCTTTGCAAAGCTCCTTTGGGAGGGTGCACGCACCGAACCAAGCGGTGCTGATTTGCAGAAGTGAACCCGTACCCTCAGTACAGGTTGTTCAAAAAAGACTACCCATTCATCGCAGGTTTGAAGAACTTCAGGTAACTCGTATGCAAAACGGGAGATTTTAACAGAGTTTTGGTGGTAATAAACCCGATAAAACCATGATTTGGTTGGAGCTGCTGCTGATATTGTTTGGGGGTGTGATTGTGGCAATCATTGCCCAACACCGCGGCCGGAATGTTTATGGCTGGTTCTTCCTGGGTGTTTTTTTCTTTTGCCTAGCCTTCATTCTGGTCCTGGTTTTGCCTGATTTGAAGGAGCAAAACGAACGAGAGCAGCGGCTTCTGGATGAAAATCGCCGCCTCAAGGAGCAGGTGCGGAAGGATCGGATGATTGCCGATCAACGGGACCTGCAGGTGCGACAGCGGTTGGATGCTCATGACAACGCCCTCTCGATGGACACCAGCAACGCGGTGTCCCACGTGCAGCCAAGGGAGTTGGCCGAGGAGCAACGTCGACCGGAGCCCCTGGATCCGGGGGCCTGTCAGTGGTGGTATTTCGAGGAAGAAATGCGTCACGGACCTCGCAGTTTTACCCAGTTGCGGACGCTGTGGCAGCAGGGCGTGATCCATCGCTCGACACGAGTCTGGACAATGGGAATGCCCGATTGGGCCACGATCGAAGTTCTCCCGCATTTGCTGGAGGCTTTGGGTGACTGATTCGGAACCGTTTTCGATGGGGCCGAAGGGTTCGAGCCCCGACGATTCATCCGGCACGCTCGCGCTCGCGCCGCGATTCGGTCGAATGGACGGCATCGTCGACGGACGTGTCGGTGATGTGGCTGCCGCTCGGGCTGCGGTGCGGAAAGCCAATGAATCAGGGTACGCCCGGTTGAGCCTGGAGGTGGATGGCGGACGGTTCTCGATCCTGCCCGATGCCGCCCGGATTCCAGCGGGGCAGATGACCGACGCTCGGCGAGCGGCCTTCTTTGATGGGCTTCGCGATTTTGTGGCCGCCTGCGACGGCCCCGCTGAATCCACGCTGCGATGCACCGAGGTGTTCGATCATGTCGTCCGTGAGACGCTATTCCTGACAGATCCGGTCGAACGAAGCCTCCGTGCCTGGACACGAGAGCGTCCGGTGAGTGAGCAGGATCATGCCTTGAACCCTGGCGATCGGGTAATTCGCCGGGCTCTGCCCAAGAGATTGATGGTGATGCTGGTCGCGCTTGTCCTCGTTGCGACCGGATTGCTGGCGTGGACCGGCGGATGGATCGACCGGATGTGCTCGGCGGATGCAGCGAATGTCCGCACCGACACGTCGGTATTTGGCGATCTGTTGTCCATCGATATAAATGGCTCTTGGGGCGACTACGTTGTGAGTATTCGCCGTGGTCGATCCTATCCGCTGACCTTAGATGACATCGAGCGCCTGCGACAAACCGCCGGCCAACCGGCGCGGCGGGTGGCTGTCGATGCCGTTTCTGGCGGTGACCCAATCTGGCTTCGCTTGGAAGACAAGGACGGCCGTGGACTGGCTGCTTCTCGGATCGACCTTCGTTCGCTGGTCGAATCCAAAGACGATGCCGTGAGGGTCCGACTTCCGGGCCGCCGTGAAGCCGCAAGAATTCGCCTCGCGCTTTCAGCGGGCGAAGTGACTCGGTGATTTTCGCTGAATTGGGCGTTGGGTTTCTAGGGCTGCCTACACGCGCTCCAGCTTGATCGGGTAGGTGCGGCCGGAGGCGAATTGGGCCACATACAGGCTGCATTCGGCGTCGACGGCCAGATCGTGCGGGTGCTGGAAGAGTTCCTCGAGGTGGGCCATGGGGCGGAGTTTGCCGTCGGAGTCATATTCCGGGGCGGTGCCGCCGACGTTGGACACCACGCGCAGCGAGGCATCCAAGATGGAGATGAAGCCCCGACAATTGCGATCCTTCGGCCAATTGTCGCCGAGGTGCGCCACGAAATAGTGATCGCCCACGCGACGGATTTGCCGGGGATTGCCGCCGGGCAAGGGGATAGTTCCCAAGGCACGGCCGTCGGTGCTCATGCGGAGCAGGTGTTGTTGGTCGCTCATGGCGATGAGCAAGGTCGGTTCGCCCGAACGCGGGGCATCGATCATTCCGCCATGAGGCCCCCAGTGGACGATGCCTCCCTCCGCACCGCCAAAAACCTTTTTGAACCCCCCGTCGGCCCCGTAATGCAGAATGTAGTCGCGGCCGTAGCCATCGAGCACGAAGAACTCGCCGTTGGGCAGGTGCAAGGTCCACGACGGACGGTACTCGTCGGGCTTGGGATACTTGCCGGTATTCTGCGGCAGCGACCATTCCTGAAGGATCTTGCCGTCTGGAGTGGCCTTGATGACCTGATGCCGCTGGAGGTCGGTCAGGTAGAGCACCTCGCGGCCGCCCTCGGTCACCAGTGATAGACCGTGGGCTCCGGGGAATTGCGTGCCCCACTTATGGACTAGCCGCCCTTTCCGGTCGTAGACGATGACGTTGTTCCTCGTCTCATTGGTGAAGAGGATGATGTGACCTTCCCGATCCACGACCAGTCCGTGGCAGTCATTGACCGGCGTCTCCGCACCCAGATCCCCCCATCCGGGAACCACCCGGTAGCGGAAACGCCCGTGCCCGAGAACGGGGATGTCTGCGGCCAAAATATTGGGGAACCCGAAGGATGCGATCGAGGCGACTGAGGTGCCGGTGGCTGCGCTCAATCCGGACCGGAGAAAGGAACGTCGGGAGTGTCGGATCATGGATGGGGTGCGGAGTGGAATGGCGGGCTAAGGAGTGTCGCTGAACTCGTGGGCTGGAATGTTTTTTGAAATCTTAGGTTCACCAGAGAAACCGTCCGGCTTCAGCGCATTCCCACTCGTGTCGGGTTGCCTCGGGTCTTGAAGGTGACGCTCACTTTCGGCGGCGTTTCGCCCTGGAATTCGCAATCGAAGGAAATCTGATTGGTGCCGGCCTGAACCATGGGCAGGGCTGTCTTCAATGGGAACGATTGCACCGGACTGCCCTTGGCATCGTAGAGGCGCACGATGGCGTCGCTCTCGAGGAGCAGCGATTGACCGGCCTGGATCTCTATGGGGATTTGGAGCGTGGCCGAGCGGTTGATCTCCAGGATGGGGTTGCGAATGGACCCGCCGCCACTGGCCACCCGCAGCTTGAGTTGGACGGTTTGGCGGGCATCCGGGTTGGTCACGTCCCACTGGACCGAGGTCGGCTCACCGGGTTGCCGGGTGAGTGCCTCGTGCTGGAAATCCGCCGAGTCATGAAAGGGGAACAAATTCCAGCCGCCGCCGGCGACGGTCGCCAAATGGAACTCCCGCTTGGGATTGCGCAGTGCCTCGCGCTGCTCCGGTGTGAACACGCCGGCCCGCCGGGCTTTTTCCCATTCCCGCAAAGCGTCGAGAATCGGGCCGGTCTCCGGGTTTTTACGCAGGGCCTCGAGGGAGGTGGCCAAAGCGAACCCCGAATCAAAGCCGGCGGAACGGGCCAGCATCCACTCCATGTCCGACAGGCAGGTGGAAGTCCGCAACAAGTACCAGCCGAGCATCTTGGGGATGAAGTTCCGCTCGCAGAAAGCCTGATTGTTGATGCGGTACTCCTGCATGCTGTCGCGGAAACCGCCGTACCAAGGTTCACCCCAATTGCAGTAGCTGTTGATGTGCCAGTAGAAGTGCGACAGCGGCGGACTGGTGCCGTTGATCACGGTGTGATCGAGGTGGTCGTAGAACTCCTTGGCGAAGACTTCATTGCCATACGTGCCCTCGCCGGGTGCCAAGCAGCCTTCGTGGCCGTCGAAGTCCATGTGGCTCAAGCCGGAGGCGTTGAAGACTCGGGCCAGGTTGCGGGCGATCTCCCGCTGAAGCTCAAGATTCGGGAAGAACACCTTGTAGGCGTGGTCCATGAGTTTGCCAGCCGAAGCTCCCTGTGGGTGCTCGCTGGCCTTGGTGCCATAGGCGCCGCGCTGGCAATCCAAGAGCTTCCAAGGGGCATTGGTCGAAACAGATCGATACCGGACCAATTCCTTGCCGATGACCACCGTTTGCAATTCGTTGCCCAGGCGGTTGGTGAAGTATTCAGGCGAGGCCACCGGGATGGTAGAGGTCGCGGCATCGACCGCTTCGGTCAGGGTGCTTTCGCCGGTCTTAGCCAGGCGCGCATCGGGCTCGGGTGTGATGTAGGGGTCTTGAGTTTGGATGAAGTTCGACAGCGTGTGGGCTCCCAGGCGGATGCCCGATGCCTTGGCTTTGTCCGCACAGGCCTTGAGTCCAGCCATGCCTCCTGGAAAGAACTTGGGATTGGGTTCGAAGTGGCCCCAGCTCTTGAAGGCGTTCTCATGGTACAAGCTCATGAGATTGGCCTGCTTCACGTAACCCAGCATCTCGTCGATGGTGGATTCGGAGAAATTGGCGATGAGGTACGAGCGACCGCGTTCCGGGGACATCTTGGCCCAGACTCCCTCGATGAGCGGATGCGGTAGACCCTCGGCCACCTCGATCTTTCCCAGTGTCTCGAGGGCTTGCGGCTCAGGGCATCCGAAGAGTGCGATCTTGGATCCCAAGACCGTTTCGCCGGGCACGGCGGGCACGGGCATATTGGGGGCCCGTTTGTTCCACACGGCGATGGACCGGGGCCGGGATCGATCCATGGAATAGGCCTGCAAGACGCTGCCGAAATCGGTTTGCCGTGCACCATACGGACGGTCCGCGCTGCCTTCGTCGTTTTCCGGGTAACCGCCGAGCGTCTTGATGTTGAGGGCTTGCAACCCCAGGGCGAACGTCCCGTCCCGAACCACGCCGACCACTTCGCCCACCGTCTTGCGGATACTCGTCGGATACGGGCCCCACACGGCCAAATCGGCGCTGCCCGCTGGAGAAATCTCGACGAGTTCGAAACTCAGGTGGCTGGGCTTTGAAACCACCCGGACTTGGGCCGAGAGACCCGACTTGCCGAATCGGAGTGTCAACCGTTGGGCCTTGGCATCCCAGGTCGCGCTTTCCGGAGCGAGCAGGGTTCCGCCGGACCGGAGGCTCAAGAGCGGGGCGGGTTGGCTCTTGGCCAAATAATCCAGCCCGTCAGAGCGGCGTGAAAACGCGATGAGGGACCCATTGGACCCGATGCTCAGAGTCGCTGACTCGGTCTGCAATTGGACCAGCGGCGAGGGCCCTGTTGCGTCGTCCGCTGAAACGGTCGGTGAGCCCATCAACAGCAGTGCCAGCAGTTGAATCCATAGAAAGGCAGCGAAATTTCTCCGATGCGAGTGGTCGGCCCTGGAAAGCATTGACCGCATCAAAACCCAAGCTCTGAAAGAAGGCAGGACAAAACGACTTCAGACAATCGGTTGACCGGCCTGTCCCTAGTCTGAAGAGCCTGTCCCTAGTCCGAAGAGCCTGTCCCTAGTCCGAAGAGCCTGTCCCTAGTCCGAGGAGCCTTTCCCTAGTCCGAAGAGCCTGTCCCTAGTCCGAAGAGCCTGTCCCTAGTCCGAGGAGCCTGTCCCTAGTCCGAGGAGCCTGTCCCTCTAGTCCGAAGAGCCTGTCCCTGTCTTTGAGGGCTCTTGGCTGGGTGGGTGGTCAAACCCGCAGGAAAATGCGGCGCTGGTAGAGGTAGCGCAGGAAGGCGAAGCCGAAACCGAGGGTGGCCAGAGCCATCACCAGTTCTTGATAGGGGCCGAATGCCGCACCAACGGGCCCGCCGAAAAACAGCTTGGCCATGGCTTCGAAGTCAATGAAGTGCCCGCCGAAATAGAGGGTGATGGGATTCACGCCGATCCATACCAGCGGCATCGCCCATTTCTGGAACTTCCAGACATCGATCACCTGGTAGAACGCGGCCAATAACAAGTAGCTGTATCCTCCAGCCACCAGCACGAACGACGAGGTCCAAATCTTTTTGATGACGGGGAAGTTCAGGTGCCAAACCCAACCGACGGCCAGGCAACCCAAGCCCAACATGACCAACCGAGCCACCCGTTTCCGATCGGTCAGGTCGGGGTTCTGGAGAATGAGACCTGCGAAGACTCCCAAGAGACAGCTGGCGATGGCCGGCAGCGTGCTGAGGAGCCCTTCCGGATCGTGATCCCCATCATGCTTGCGCAGTGGTAGGAACTGTTGATCCACGTAATTGGCCAAATTGGCACCCTCGGCAAAGTTGCCGGCTCCATGTCCGGGCACCGGAATCCACGACAGCATCGCCCAATAGCCCAATAGCAAACCAGCGCAGGCAGCGATGAGCGCCTTGGGCTTGAGATAACAGAACAAAAGGCCCGCGAAGAGGTAGCACAAGGCGATGCGTTGCAGAACACCGAGCAGACGGATCTTCTCAAAGGGTGTGGAAAACCCGCCGTAATACAGGATCCCGATGAAGTAGAGCAGGGCGGAGCGTTTGAGAATGCGGATCGTGGCGGTTCGGCGGTCGGTTTGCTGCAAGGTTTTATTGAGAGAAAACACCAAAGAAACACCGGCGATGAAGACGAAGAGCGGGAAGATCAGGTCCTCGAAATGGAACCCCGCCCACGCTTTGTGGTGCAGTTGCTCGGCGATCAACCCCAGGAGACCGCCGCCGGAGAACTTCTGAAGCCCACGGATCAGCTCCTCGGCTCCAACGATCCAGAACATGTCAAAGCCACGCAGGGCATCGAGAGACATGAGCCGGGGTTGTGCGGTTTGGACGAGGGGTTGGGGCGAGGAAGAGGGAGTCATTGAATGATGGGAGAGTCGGAGGGTGAACGCGTTTTGCTACAACGGTTTGCCGCCCCAGCGCCACTTCGGGGGCTCCCCCTTCCAGTAGCAAATTCCGATGAAGATCGCGGATAGAACGCCAGTGATGGTCCCGAAGAGAATCGGCTGTTCGGGCAGAACCCAGGCAGCACCGCCAGCGATCGATGCCATATAGGTCAGGAGACTAACCCATCCCTGCCAGCGCGCTGGCAGGCCCCACCCCCAACCATAGGATTTTGCATAAAACCAAGCGGTCTCTCGGGGGAGCGGCATGACATCAGTGGTTAAGTCAGGATATTGTAACGG
>Ga0255095_1001336_pt1 | contig 9996 bp, 8 predicted proteins | sample Colum_Law_RepC_8_2_FD_188435 | JGI IMG/M metagenome (GOLD analysis project Ga0255095, IMG submission 188435) | Freshwater microbial communities from Columbia River, Oregon, United States - Colum_Law_RepC_8d | ecosystem: Environmental > Aquatic > Freshwater > River | place: USA: Oregon | collected...
GCTTCGTCCTGTTCCTTCATGGCGGTCGGCGCGAGTATAGGCACGCCCGCCCGTGCGGGCGCGCCCGCGCCCGTCGCCGCGGCAGGGAGGACAGCCTGGACGTCGCCGACCTCGCCGAGATGCCCTTCGGCCATCCGATGCGCGCGCTCTTCGCGCTCGACCCGGACATCGCCTTCCTGAACAACGGCTCCTTCGGCGCCTGCCCGCTGCGCGTGCTGGAGGTCCAGGACGCGATCCGCCGCGAGATGGAGCGCCAGCCCGTGGCGTTCTTCGCCGACGCGGCGCCTGGCCGCATCCGCGAGGCCGCCGGCGCGCTCGCGCGCTTCCTCGGCGCCGAGCCCGAGGACACGGTCTTCGTGGAGAACGCCACCGCTGGCATGAACGCGGTGCTGCGCAGCCTGTCCTTCGCGCCAGGCGACGAGGTGCTGGCGACCGACCATGTCTATGGCGCGGTGAGGAACGTGCTCGCGCATCTCGAGGCGCGCGCCGGGATCCGCGTCGTCGAGGCGCCGCTGCCCTGGCCGGCGCGCGGCGAGGACGAGGTCGTGGCCGCGGTGGAGGCGGGGTTCGGGCCGCGCACGAGGCTGCTGCTCGTCGACCATGTCGCCTCGCGCAGCGCGCTCGTGCTGCCGGTCGCGCGGCTCGTGGCGCTCGCCCGCGCGCGTGGCGTGCCGGTGCTGGTCGACGGCGCGCATGCGCCGGGCCTGCTCGCGCTCGACGTGCCGGCGCTGGGTGCCGACTGGTATGTCGGCAACTGCCACAAATGGCTCTTCGCGCCGAAGGGCGCTGGCTTCCTCTGGGCGCGGCGCGAGGCGCAGGCGGGCCTGGTGCCCGGCGTGGTCTCGCATGGCCATGGCGGCGGCTTCGCCGCGTCCTTCGACTGGGTCGGCACGCGCGACCTCTCCTCCTGGCTCGCGGTGCCCGCGGGCATCGCCTTCCTCGAGGGCATCGGCGCGGAGCGGCTGCGCGCGCGCAACCACGCGCTCGCGCTGGCCATGGCCGAGACGCTCGCCGCGGCCTGGGGGACGGAGGTCGGCGCGCCGCGCGCCATGCTCGCTGCGATGGCGCCGGTGCGCGTGCCGGGCGCGCCCGAGGCGAGCTGGGAGGCCGGGCGCGCGCTGCGCCGGCGGCTCTGGGAGGAGCATCGCGTCGAGGTGCCGGTGATGCCGGTGGGCGACGCGCTCTGGGTGCGCATCTCGGCGCAGGCCTTCAACGTGCCGCAGGACTATCGGCGCCTCGCCTCGGCGCTGCCGGCGCTCGCGACCGGCGCCTGACATGGCATGATCGCGCGCCGCCGCGGCAAGACAGGACCGGAGACGACGCCCATGACCCGCCAGCTGCTTCTCGCCATCGACCAGGGGACGACCTCGACGCGCGCCATCCTGTTCGGCGCCGATGGCCGCCCGCGCGCCGCCGCGCAGGAGGAGCTGCGCCAATCCTATCCGCGCCCGGGCTGGGTCGAGCACGACCCCGAGGAGATCTGGCGCGCGACCGTGTCGACGCTCAAGCGCGCCGTCGCCTTCGCGCGCGCGACGCCCGCCGACATCGCCGCGATCGGCATCACCAACCAGCGCGAGACGACCGTGGTCTGGGACCGCGCCACCGGCCGGGCGATCCATCCCGCCATCGTCTGGCAGGACCGCCGCACCTCGGAATGGTGCCAGCGCATGAAGGCGGAGATCGGCGACGAGGCGCTGGGCGCGCGCACCGGCCTGCTCTTCGACGCCTATTTCTCGGCCTCGAAGATCGCCTGGCTGCTCGACAACGTGGAGGGCGCGCGCGCCGCGGCCGAGGCCGGAAGGCTCGCCTTCGGCACGATCGACAGCTTCCTGCTCTGGCGCCTGACCGGCGGCCGCGTGCACGCCACCGACGCCACCAACGCCTCGCGCACGATGGTCTTCGACATCGCGCGCCAGGACTGGGACGACGAGCTGCTGCGCGCCTTCCGCATCCCGCGCGCGCTGCTGCCCGAGGTGCGCGACAGCGCCGGCGAATTCGGCGCCACCGAGGCCGCGCTGCTCGACGGCGCCGTCGCCATCGGCGGCATCGCGGGCGACCAGCAGGCCGCGGCCATCGGCCAGGCCTGCTTCGAGCCGGGCATGGTGAAGAGCACCTACGGCACGGGCTGCTTCGTGCTCATGAACACGGGCACCCGCCAGCTGCGCTCGCGCAACCGGCTGATCTCGACCGTGGCCTGCCGCCTCGCGGGCCGGACGACCTATGCGCTCGAGGGCAGCATCTTCGTCTCCGGCGCGGCGGTGCAGTGGCTGCGCGACGCGCTGCGGATCATCAAGGCGGCGCCGGACACCCAGGCGCTGGCCGAGTCGCTCGCCGGCAACGACGGCGTCTACATGGTCCCGGCCTTCGTCGGGCTGGGCGCGCCGTGGTGGGACCCCGAGGCGCGCGGCGCGATCCTCGGCCTCACCCGCGATTCCGGCATCGCGCATGTCGCGCGCGCGGCGCTCGAGGCCTGCGTCTACCAGACACAGGACCTGATGGAGGCGATGCGCGCCGACGGCGCCGCCGATTTCCGCTCGATCCGCATCGATGGCGGCATGGCGGTCAACGACTGGTTCGCGGGCTTCCTCGCCGACCAGCTCGCCATGCCGGTGGAGCGGCCGGTGGTGACGGAGACCACGGCGCTGGGCGCGGCCTGCCTCGCGGGGCTCTCGGCCGGCGTCTATGGCTCGACCGCGGACATCGCCGCGCGCTGGCAGCGCGAGCGGCTCTTCGAGCCCGCGGGCCGCGAGGACGAGCGTGCCGCCCGCCATGCCGGCTGGCGCGCCGCGGTGGCGCGGGTCCTCACCAGCCGCTGACGGGCCGGGACGGGCAAAACACCCTCTCGGCCCCGGCCGGGGGCGTGCTAGCCTCGCGGCCCCGTCGCAGAAGCTTCACGCACCGGTCGCGCCCCTGAAACGCCCGGGGTGAAGAAGCGGACGACGCCAACGCAATCGGGAGGACCCGGATGACTTCGCGCACAGCCCTGCTCGCCGCCACCACGGCCGCCTTCGCCTTCGCCGCCACGCATGCCGCCGCCCAGGTCGAGATCCAGTGGTGGCACGCGATGACCGGCGTCAACAACGACGTCATCGAGAAGCTCGCCAAGGACTTCAACGACTCGCAGAAGGACTACAAGGTCGTCCCGAGCTACAAGGGCAGCTATCCCGACACGATGAACGCCGGCATCGCCGCGTTCCGCGCCGGCAACGCGCCCCACATCATGCAGGTCTTCGAGGTCGGCACCGCGACGATGATGGCCGCCAAGGGCGCCATCAAGCCGGTGCAGGAGATGATGCGCGAGGCGGGCGAGAAGTTCGACCCGCAGAGCTACCTGCCGGCGATCACCGGCTACTACTCGACGGCGAAGGGCGAGATGCTCTCCTTCCCGTTCAACTCGTCCTCCGCGATCATGTGGTACAACAAGGACGCGTTCAGGAAGGCGGGCCTCAACGCCGACGCGCCGCCCAAGACCTGGCCCGAGCTGTTCGAGGCGGCCAAGAAGCTGCGCGCCAGCGGCCACCCGACCTGCGGCTTCGCGACCGCCTGGGTCACCTGGCTCAACATCGAGCAGTTCAGCGCCTGGCACAACGTTCCGCTGGGCACGAAGTCCAACGGCATGGACGGCTTCGACACCGAGTTCAGGTTCAACTCGCCGCTGCATGTCCGCCACCTGCAGAACCTCGTCGAGCTGCAGAAGGACAAGACCTTCGACTATGCCGGCCGCACCAACACGGGCGAGGGCCGCTTCACCTCGGGCGAGTGCCCGATCATGCTCACCTCCTCGGCCTTCTACGGCAACGTCAAGGCGAACGCGAAGTTCGAGTTCGGCACCGGCATGATGCCGTACTACCCGGACGTCGCGGGCGCGCCGCAGAACTCGATCATCGGCGGCGCCTCGCTGTGGGTGATGGGCGGCAAGAAGGCCGATGAGTACAAGGGCATCGCCCGGTTCTTCACCTTCCTGTCGGACACCGACCGCCAGCGCTGGCTGCACGAGGTCTCGGGCTACCTGCCGATCACCAAGGCCGCCTATGCCGGCACCAAGGGCTCGGGCTTCTACGAGCAGAACCCCGGCCGCGAGACGCCGCTGCTGCAGCTGACGCTGAAGGCACCGACGGAGAACTCCGCGGGCCTGCGCTTCGGCAACCTCGTCCAGATCCGCGACATCTGGGCCGAGGAGATCGAGGCCGCGCTCTCCGGCCAGAAGAGCGCGCAGAAGGCGCTGGACGACGCGGTCGCCCGCGGCAACCAGTCGCTGCGCCAGTTCGAGCGCGCGGTCTCGCGCTGAACGACGGACGAGGCCAGCCGTCCCCTCCGCCGCCAGCGCGCGGCGGAGGGGACGGCACCCCTTCCCGATGGAGAAGCGCGCGATATTCCGGCAGCGCTGGCTGCCCTACCTGCTCCTCGCCCCGCAGCTGGCGATCACGCTCGTCTTCTTCTATTTCCCGGCCGGCCAGGCCGTCTGGCAGTCCTTCCTGATCGAGGACGCGTTCGGGATCTCGACCGAGTTCGTCTGGTTCGAGAACTACCAGGCGCTCTTCGCCCAGCCCCAGTACTACCGCGCGATGGCGAACACCGCGGTCTTCTCGGTCTCCGTCACGGTGCTGTCGCTGTCGCTGGCGCTGCTCCTCGCCGTGATGGCCGACCGGCAGATCAAGGGCGCCAACGGCTACAAGACGCTGCTGATCTGGCCCTACGCGGTCGCCCCCGCGATCGCCGCCGTGCTCTGGCTCTTCATGTTCCAGCCCTCGCTGGGAGTCGTGGCGCGCGGGATCCGCGCGCTCGGGATCGACTGGAACCCGCTGCTCAACGGGACCCACGCGATGATCCTGGTGATCATGGCGGCGACCTGGAAGCAGGTCTCCTACAACTTCCTCTTCTTCCTCGCGGGCCTGCAGTCGATCCCCCGCAGCGTGATCGAGGCCGCGGCGATCGACGGCGCCGGGCGCACGCGGCGCTTCTGGACCATCGTCTTCCCGCTGCTCTCGCCGACGGCGTTCTTCCTGCTGGTGGTGAACGTGGTCTACGTCTTCTTCGACACGTTCGGCATCATCGACGCCACCACGGGTGGCGGGCCGGCGAAGGCGACGGAGACGATGGTCTACAAGGTCTACCAGGACGGCAAGCTGGGCGCCGACCTCGGCGGGTCCGCCGCGCAGTCGGTCATCCTGATGGCGATCGTGGTCGCGCTGACCGCGTTCCAGTTCCGCTACATCGAGCGCAAGGTCCACTACTGATGATCGACCGGCGCAGCGGCCCGGACTGGTTCGCCCACGCGGTGCTCTGGACGGGCATCCTCGTGATGGCCTTCCCGGTCTACCTGACCTTCATCGCCTCGACGCACGAGCCCTCGACCATCGCCAACGGCCAGATGCCGCTGGTGCCCGGCGACAAGCTGCTCGAGACCTACTGGCAGACGATCTTCGTCGGCCCGACGCGCACCAGCCGCATGCCGGTCGGCGCGATGATGGTCAACACGCTGGTCATGGCCCTGGTCATCGCGATCGGCAAGATCTGCATCTCGATCGTCTCGGCCTACGCGGTCGTCTATTTCCGCTTCCCGTTCCGCAGGACGGCGTTCTGGATGATCTTCATGACGCTGATGCTGCCGGTCGAGGTGCGCATCTACCCGACCTACAACGTCGTCGCGTCGCTCGGCCTGCTCGACACCTTCGCCGGCCTGACCGTGCCGCTGATCGCCTCGGCGACGGGCACGCTGCTCTTCCGCCAGTTCTTCATGACCATCCCGGACGAGCTGCTCGAGGCCTCGAAGATCGACGGCGCCGGGCCGGTGCGCTTCTTCGTCGACACCGTCCTGCCGCTGTCGCGCACCAACATCGCCGCGCTCTTCGTGATCCTCTTCATCTACGGCTGGAACCAGTATCTCTGGCCGCTGCTGATCACCACGCGCGCCGACATGCAGACGATCGTCATCGGCATCAAGAAGATGATCGTCACCGCCGACGCGCTGACGGAATGGCAGATCGTCATGGCCACCGCGATGCTGGCCATGATCCCGCCCGTGGCGGTGGTGCTGCTCATGCAGCGCTGGTTCGTGAAGGGCCTCGTGGAGACGGAGAAGTGAACCATGGCTGAGGTCCGGATCTCCGGCGTGCGCAAGTCCTTCGGCGACGTCGCCGTGCTGCACGGCATCGACACGACGATCGCCGACGGCGAGTTCATGGTCCTGCTCGGCCCCTCGGGCTGCGGCAAGTCGACCCTCCTGCGCATCGTCGCCGGCCTCGAGCAGCAGAGCGCGGGCGACGTGTCGATCGGCGGGCGCGTGGTGAACGACGTCGAGCCGAAGGACCGGAACATCGCGATGGTGTTCCAGAACTACGCGCTCTACCCGCATCTCAGCGTCTACGACAACATGGCCTACGGGCTGCGCGTGCGCGGAACGCCGCGGCCCGAGATCGAGCGCCGCGTCCAGGAGGCCGCGCGCATCCTCGAGCTCGGCCAGCTGCTGCAGCGCAAGCCGCGCCAGCTCTCCGGCGGCCAGCGCCAGCGCGTCGCCATGGGACGCGCCATCGTGCGCGACCCGCAGGTCTTCCTCTTCGACGAGCCGCTGTCGAACCTCGACGCCAAGCTGCGCGTGCAGATGCGCATCGAGATCAGGCGGCTGCACCAGTCGATCCGCACCACCTCGATCTACGTCACCCACGACCAGGTGGAGGCGATGACGCTGGCCGACCGGCTGATCGTGATGAACGCCGGCCATGCCGAGCAGGTCGGCGCGCCGCTCGAGGTCTACGAGCGCCCGGCCAGCGTCTTCGTCGCGGGCTTCATCGGCGCCCCGGCGATGAACCTCCTGCGCGCGCGCGTCGCGGGCGGCCGCGCCATGGCCGGCGCCGCCGCGCTGCCGCTGCCGCAGGCCGCGGGACTGGGGGAAGGCCGGGAGATCGACTGGGGCGTGCGGCCCGAGCATGTCGAGCTCGCGCCGGGCGCGGCGGACGCCGACGCCGAGGTCGCGGTGGACCTCGTGGAGGCCCTGGGCGCCGACACGCTCGTCCATGCGCGCCTCGCCGATGGCGGCGCGCTCACGCTGCGCCTGCCAGGTACCACCAGGGTCCGCGAGGGCGACAGGCTGCCGCTGCGCCTGCCGCCGGCCGCGCTCCACGCCTTCGACGCGGCGAGCGGAAGGCGCATCTGAAAAACCGGGCTTCCCGGGCTTGATCCCTTCGGGAGGGGCGCTCATCCTCCTCTGCGAACCTCAGCCCCTCCCTTCGCACCTGCGACTGGGCGGGCCGCCTGGTGCAGCATCGAAGGGCATGACGATCGTGGCTTTCGACACGCTCCGCTTCTCCCGCAACCTCGCGGAGGCCGGCCTGGCCCCGGCCCAGGCCGACGGGATCGCCGCCGCGACGGCCGGTGCCCTGGCCGAGGTCGTCGGCCAGCTGGCGACGCGGGAAGACCTCGCCATCCAGAACCAGGGGGTCAAGGCCGAGATCGAGGCCCTGCGCCAGGAGACGAGGGCCGAGTTCGCCGCGATCCGCGCCGAGTTCCGGGCCGAGTGCGCGGCGATCCGCACCGAGTTCCGGGCCGAATTCGCCGCCCATCGCCACGAGGTCTCCAACGAGATCGCGGGGCTGCGCCGCGACATGGCGGAGCTCGAGCTGCGCATGACGATCAAGCTCGGGGCGATGATGTCCGGCGCCGTCGTGCTGACCGCGGCGCTGGCCAGGCTCCTGTAGGCCGCGCCGCGGCCCGGGTTCCCAGGTCATCGGGCTCTCACGTCACCGGGCACATGCCGCCATCGACGTTGATCGCCGTGCCGGTGACGAAGGAGCCGGCATCCGAGCACAGGAAGCAGGCCATGCGCGCGAACTCCGCCGCCTCGCCGACGCGGCCCAGCGGCACGCGGCCCTTCGCCATGCCGGCGAGGAACTCCGCGTAGCTCGCCCCGCCGCCCGCGCCCGCCGCGTGCCGGCGGCGCCACTGGTCGCTCTCGATCAACCCGACCAGCATCGCGTTCACCAGGACGCCATGCGACGCGTTCTCGAGCGACAGCACCTTGGTGAGCGCGAGGCCCGCGGCGCGGCTGACGCAGGTCGGCGTGGTGTTCGGCGCCGGCGCCTTCGCCGCGGTGTTGAGCACGTTGACGATGCGCCCCCAGCGCCGCTCGCGCATGCCCGGCAGGGCGAGGCGCGACAGGCGGATCGCGGCGAAGAGCTTGAGGTCGAGATCGGCCTGCCAGTCGGCGTCGGTGACCTGGTCGAAGGGCTTCGCGGCGCTGACGCCCGCGTTGTTGACGAGGATGTCGACCCGGCCGAAGGCCGCGACGATGCCCTCCCACGCGGCGGCGATCGACCCGGCCTGCGCGACGTCGCAGGCGATCCCCTCGACGCGCGCGCCCTGCGCGGCCAGGCCGCGCACCTCCGCGGCCGCGGCCTCGAGCACGTCAGGCCGCCGCGCGACCATCGCCACCGAGGCGCCGGAGGCGGCGAACTCGCGCGCCATGGCAAGCCCGAGGCCCGTGCTCGCGCCGGTGATCACGGCCACGCGGCCATCCATGCGTATTTCCATCCTGTCCTCCTGTCTGGAGGCGCGAGCATATCGCATCGCCGCCGCGCTCTGCGCGCTTGCATCCGCGCGCGGCTACCGGCAGCGTCGGCGCCCCGACACACGGAGCCGCGAGAGACATGTCCGAGGACGAGACCCATCGCTACATGACGCGCCTGTCCCATGCGGGACGGGCCGGGACCAACATCCGCGGCTTCGTGAACCCGGCCGTGCATCGCGGCTCGACGATGCTCTACCCGAACATGGCCGAGCGCATGAAGGGCGGGGCCGAGCGGCTCGAGCAGAAGCCCCATTACGGCACCGGCGGGAACCCGACGCACTGGGCGCTGGAGAACGTCATCGCGGAGATCGAGGGCGGCACGCGCTGCCAGGTCGTGTCCACCGGCCTTGCCGCGGTCACCGTGCCGCTGCTCGCCTACGTGAAGTCCGGCGACCACGTGCTGATGCCCGACAGCGTCTACGGCCCGGCGCGCAGCTTCTGCGACTCGTTCCTGTCGAAGATGGGCGTGGCGACGAGCTACTACGATCCCTGCATCGACGCGGCCGGCATCGAGGCGCTGTTCCGCGCCGAGACGACGGTGCTCTACCTCGAGAGCCCGGGCAGCCACAGCTTCGAGATGCAGGACGTGCCCGCGCTCGCCGCCGTGGGCCGCCGGCGCGGCGCCACGGTCATGCTCGACAACACCTGGGGCATCCATCATTTCCAGCCCTTCCGCCACGGCGTGCACGTGTCGATCCAGGCGCTGACGAAATACGTCGTCGGGCATTCCGACGTGCTGCTGGGCAGCATCACCGTGGCGAGCGAGGCGGACTGGGAGCGCGTGCGCGGCACCTCGCTCGTGCTCGGGCAGTACGCCAGCCCCGACGATTGCTGGCTCGCCCTGCGCGGCGTGCGCACGATGGGCGTGCGCATGGAGCACCAGATGCGCTCGGCGATCGCGGTCGCGGACTGGCTGCGCGGCCGGCCGGAGATCCGCGAGGTGCTCTACCCGGCGCTGCCCGGCGCGCGCGGCCACGAGATCTGGAAGCGCGACTTCACCGGTGCGTGCAGCCTGTTCGGGATCGTCTTCCGGCCGGACATCAGCCGCGAGCAGGTCTTTGCCATGGCCGAGGCGCTGCAGCTCTTCGGCAAGGGCGCGTCCTGGGGCGGGTACGAGAGCCTCGCGCTTCCCAGCACCGGGTTCCTGACGCGCACCGCCACCAGCGGCGACCTCGGCGGGCAGGCGATGCGCCTGCATGTCGGGCTGGAGGATGTCGAGGACCTGAAGGCGGACCTCGCCCAGGGCCTCGCGGTGATGAACGCCCGGCGCTGACGCGCCGGGCCGCGTCGCCTCAGCGAGAGGCCGCGCGCGCGGCGCCGCGCGCCTCGATCATCCGCACCAGCGTCGCGCAGACATGGTCGATCTCCGGGTCGGTCAGGCCGACGCCGGAGGGCAGGCTGAAGCCCTGGCGCGACAGCGCGGTCGTCGCCGG
>Ga0255095_1001338_pt1 | contig 9975 bp, 6 predicted proteins | sample Colum_Law_RepC_8_2_FD_188435 | JGI IMG/M metagenome (GOLD analysis project Ga0255095, IMG submission 188435) | Freshwater microbial communities from Columbia River, Oregon, United States - Colum_Law_RepC_8d | ecosystem: Environmental > Aquatic > Freshwater > River | place: USA: Oregon | collected...
GAACTCGGTCATGCGCTTGAGGGCGTCGGGCAGCGCGGCGTCGGAGGAGGTGGTGGAGAAGGCGATGAGCGCGGGTTCCTTCACGGCGCGGAGGAACTTGCGCAGCGGGATGCGCGCCCAGAGCGCAACGGGCACCAGCACCAGCAGGCAGAACACGACGAGCGCGCCGTAGAGCGTGAGCACGAGCATCCCGAGGTTTTTCAACACGCCCAGCCCGCTGTGCCCGACCGTCACCGCCATCGCCGCGCCGATGCCGAAAGGCGCACAGAGCATCACGAGCCCGGTGAACTTGAACATGACTTCGCTCAGGCCCTCGAAGAAGTTGAGCATGCTTTCCTTTGGCTTGCCCGTGACCTGCGTCAGCGCGAGGGCGAAGAGGATGGTGAACACGACGACTTGCAGGACATCGTTGTTGGCCGCGCTCTCGAAGAAGCTCTTGGGCGCGATGTGCTCGATCATTTCCTGCGTGGTCTGCGTCTTGGCGGCCAGCTCCTTGCCGGTGGCCGCCGAGGGCGGCAGCACGACGCCGACGCCCGGCTTGGTCAAGTTCACTGCCAGTAACCCGATGGCGAGTGCCAGCGTGGTGACCACCTCGAAGTAGATGAAGGACTTGAAGGCGAGGCGGCCGACGGCCTTGAGGTCATCGCTGTGCCCCGCGATGCCGATGATGAGCGTGCCGACGAGGATGGGGACGATGATGCACTTGATGAGGTTGAGGAAGAGCTTGGAAACCACCTTGAGGTTCCGCGCCACCATCGGATAGTCGGACTCTGGGAAGGCCCAGCCGACGAGGATGCCGAGCGCCATGGAGATGAGAATCCATTTGGTAAGGCTGATTTGGCGCAGGGCGTTCCACATAGGCGGGCGGAGTTTTGCGCGGAGGCTAGGCAGGTGGTGAGGTGCTGTCGAGAGTCACGGTGGCCGTGACTGGCAGCCACCTCGATTCCAGCGCGGATTTTTTCTCGTCAAGAATTGGGCGGCGGCGATAGTCCGCGCATGGACGTTCAAATCGCAAGTTTGTGCGACACGGCGGCGGATTACAGCGGCAAGCTTTGCCTGCTGGGGGCCTTCGACACGATTTTGGCGGCCAAGTTTCCCGCCATGCACCCGTTCTGCTCGGTGGCCTTGCGCATCGTCTTCCGGGACACGGATGAGGGCAAACACACCTTGCGGGTCAATCTGATTGATGCCGATGGCCAAAGCCTGCTGCCAGGCATGCCGGTGACGCCGCTGGACATCCGGATGCCGGAGAATCAGTTCTTCGCGACGGTCAACCTGGTGTTCAACTTGCAGGGCATGCGCTTCAACAAGCCGGGACAGTATTCCGTGGACATCACGCTTGATGAGCAAATGATCGCGCGCATCCCCTTGCAGGTGCTGAACATGCCGGCGGGGCAGGGGGGCGGGGCGTTTCCGGAACCGTCGGTCTGAGTGCGCCGCGGTTCAGGCGGTGAGCGTTGCCGGTTGGGAATCCACCACAAAGACGCACACGCTGCACGGAGGCAGGGTGAACTCGGCGGAGAAGGGCTGGCCGTGCATGTTGAGTTCCTCGGCGGTGACGCCGCCCAGGTTGCCGGCGTTGCTGCCGCCGTAGAGTGCGGCATCGCTGTTCAACAACTCGCGCCAGTAGCCGGCAGTGGGCAGTCCGATGCGGTAGTTCGTCCGCAGTTCCGGCGTGAGGTGGAGAATCACCAGCAGCTTCTGCCCGCCGTCCTTCGTGCGACGCAGGAAGGTGAACACGCTGTGAAGGCTGTCCGAGCAGTCCACCCATTCAAAGCCTTCCAGGTCGTAGTCGGCCTCCCACAGCGCGGGATGGCCGGTATAGAGCTGGTTGAGGTCGGCGACGAAGCGCTGGATGCCGGCGTGCTGCGGGCCTTGTTCCAGCAGCCACCAGTCCAGGGCGCGGTTTTCGGACCACTCCTGACCCTGGCCAAACTCGCTGCCCATGATGAGCAGGTGCTTGCCGGGGAAGGTCCATTGGTAGCCCAGCAAGGCCCGGAGATTGGCAAACTTCTGCCAATCGTCGCCCGGCATCTTCCCGAGCAACGAGCATTTGCCGTGGACGATCTCGTCGTGCGAGAGCGGCAGGATGAAGTTCTCGTTGTGATGGTAGAGCATCGCGAACGTGAGGTCATGCTGGTGATAGCGGCGATACAACGGGTCGCGGCTGAAGTAGCGGAGCGTGTCGTGCATCCACCCCATGTTCCACTTGAAGGTGAAGCCCAGGCCGCCGAGATACGGCGGGCGCGTGACCAGCGGCCAGGCGGTGCTTTCCTCGGCGATGGTCATCACGCCGGGGACTTCGGTATGCACGAGATGGTTGAACTCGCGCAGGAACTCGATGGCCTCCAGGTTTTCGCGGCCACCATATTTGTTGGGCACCCATTCGCCTTCCTTGCGCGAGTAGTCGAGGTAAAGCATGGAGGCCACGGCGTCCACGCGCAGGCCGTCGATGTGGAAGCGTTCGCACCAGAAGAGCGCGTTGGCGGTGAGGAAGTTGCGGACCTCGTGGCGGCCGAAGTTGAAGATGAGCGTGCCCCAGTCCTGATGCGCGCCCTGTCGCGGATCCTCGTGTTCGTAAAGTGCCGTGCCGTCGAACTTGGCAAGCGCCCAGTCATCACGCGGGAAGTGCGCGGGCACCCAGTCCACGATCACACCGATGCCCGCCTCGTGCAGCGCGTTGATGAGGAATTGGAAATCATCCGGCGTGCCGAAGCGGCAGGTCGGCGAGTAGAAGCCCGTGACCTGGTAGCCCCAGCTGGGATAGTAGGCGTGCTCGGAGATGGGCAGGAATTCGACATGCGTGAAGCCGAGGCGGCGCACGTATTCTACGAGCAACGGCGCGACTTCACGATAGCTGTAGGACTCGGCGACGTTCTTCTTCATCCACGAGCCGAGATGGACTTCGTAGATGCTGAGCGGCGCGCGGAGCGGGTTGCGCGCCCGGCGTTCTTCCATCCATGCGTTGTCGGTCCAGCCGAACTTGCGGTTGTTCCAGACGATGGAGGCATTCTGCGGTGCGGGTTCAAAAAAGAAGCCGCAGGGGTCGGTTTTGAGCACGACCTGGCCGTGGACGTTGCGGACTTCAAACTTATACAAAGTGCCTTCACCCAAGCCCGGCACGAACAATTCCCAAACTCCCGAAGCGCCCAGCCGCCGCATCGGGTGGTAACGACCATCCCAGTTGTTAAACGGGCCAACCACGCTCACCCGTTGGGCATGCGGCGCCCAGACTGCGAAGCTTACGCCCGGCACCCCGTCGGCCTCGCGCAACTGCGCGCCGAGCTTGTCGTAGATCCGGCGCTCGTTGCCCTGACCGAACAGATAGAGATCCGTCTCGCCCAGCGAAGGCCAGAAGGAATAAGGGTCGCGCGTGCGCCGCACGTTGCCGGCGAAATCCGTGATGATCAGGTCGTAGGCGTAAACGCGGCTCGCATCTTGGGTGATGCCCTCGAACAGGCCGCACTCATGCACGCGCTGGAGCAGGAATCTGGGCTTCGCCGGCTCATGCACGGGGGCCACCTCGACGATGGCCGCGTCCTGCAGCAGCGTGCGAACCACCAGGCCCGAACCATCCCCGAGCGGATGCATGCCCAGCAATTGATGAGGGGAAGCATTCTGCGCTTGAACGAGGCTCTCCAGTTCAGCCGGCGTCAGTTTCATGACCGCAGCGTGCCAGAGCCGTGGATTGATGACACGCACTTTCACCACCGCGGCTTGAGGCCGGGGCGGGAGGGCTACCGCGCCGGTGTCACTGCGACTCCCAGCCTGCGCAACTGTCGTTCGGCCTCGGCCTGTGCCTCCGCGTCGTCCTTGTCCACCGGCTTGAGGGTGAGACACTGCTGAAGCTGGGCGATGGCGTCCGTCTTTTTTCCCAGCGCGAGCACGGTCTGCGCGAGCTGGTGCCGGTGGATGATGCTCCCGGGCGCAAGAGCGAGGGCGCGCTCAAAATTGTCCCGGGCTGCGGCCAGGCTTCCCGCTGGGATACCGCCATACACCAACTTCGCGATGCCCTTCAGGATGAAGTTCATCTCCGCCACCTCGAAGTGCCAACGTCCCAGCATGTGATAGGCGAGGTCGAGTTTCGGCTCCAAGGCGATGGCCTTCTCCGTTTCCTCCTTCAGCCGCCGCGAGTAGTTCACTTTCGTCTGGTTGTCCACGTGCGGGAAATTTTTCGCCAGGCAGATGCCCACGGACAGGCGGGCCCGGGCATGCTGCGGGTCCGCCGTCACCGCGCGCTCCGCCGTGGCAAGACAAAGCGCGGCCAACCGCTTCTTCTCGGCGTCGGTCTTGGCTTCAAAAATCTGATTGGACTGCTGCTTGGCGAGCCGAAAAAGAACCTCGGCCTGTTTGGGAAACCTGTGGTCCGCCTCCTCCAGCAAGCGCAATGCAGCGGCCACCTCCTGCCGCGCATCCAACTCATCCGCCCGCCGCAGCAGCTCCGCCAAGGCCGCAGGCTCGGCCGCCCAACCCGCACCCCAGCCGAGCAGGCCGGCGGCAGCCAGCGAAATGCCCGCCCACTGAAGCTGACGTAATAGCTGATGCACCATGTCGCCACCATGCCCGCAACCACGGCTCGCGGCAAGTCGGCAAGCCCTGGAGGTATGCCCTTTCCCTGGCCCAAACTTGAAACTTCCCTCCCGCCGTCCGTGTCGTATGTTCCGTAGCGCAGCCCAAAATGGTTTTGTAACGCCCGGCTGTCGCAAACGTCACCTCAGCACATCTGGCTTATGATAATGGCAGACATCCTCAAGATTTTCCTCCTCATCGTCGGCGGCCTGCTCATCTTCATCGCGTTCTGGCTCGCCGCTGAAGCCCTCTTCCCGGCCCTCGTCGAGCGCTCCCGGGACCAATACCGCCGCCCGTGGAAGCTCACCTTCGCCGGGCTGGCGATGGCCGGGCCCCTCATCGGCCTTGCCCTGCTTTGCTTCAAGAAGGGCAACAATCCGCTCTTCAACATCGCCGGCATCATTTCGATTGGCGTGGTGCTGCTGGGCGGCCTCGCTGGTTCCGCCGGCTTCGCCAAACGCATCGGTGCGGGCCTGCCCTCGCCCATTGACGATGCCCAACCGTGGCGGCGTGTCCTGCGCGGCGGCATCGTTCTCACGCTGACATTTCTGCTGCCGTTCATCGGCTGGATGGGCTTGAGCGTCTGGACGCTGGTGACAGGCTTCGCCGCGTTGGTCTTCGCCGTGCGTGAGGCCAAGCCGACCGCCACCGTGCCGCCTGCCCCGCAGCCGCCAGTGGAGTCGAAGAATGAACCGCCCCCCATCCCCGCCGCCGCATGAAATTCTCCCGCCGCCACTTCCTCCAGGCCGGCAGCGCCGCCTCGCTCGCCGCAGTCGCCGTTGGCTGTGACAAGATGGAAGTCCCCGAGGGACTGCTCTTCGGCCGCCGCGCCGCCGCGCCGCCCGACGGCCCTTATGCCACGCCCGCCGGCAAGGACATTGACCTCGTCTCGCACGCGCTGAACCGCCTCACCTTCGGCGCGCGGCCTTGGGACTACCAGCGCACGCGCAAGCTCGGCGCGACCGAGGAAGCCGCCTTCGCCGCCTTCCTCGACCAGCAGCTCGCGCCCGAGAGGATTGATGACCCGAACTGCGAGAACGCCATCCGGCGCTTCGAGCTGCTCAACGAGCCGCTCGGCGAACTGTTCGAGTATCAGGAGAAGCACCTGCTCGACGCGCTCGTCCGCAGCACCGTGCTGCGCGCCGTTTTCACCGAGCGCCAGCTCTACGAGGTGATGGTCAACTTCTGGAGCGACCACTTCAACATTGACCCCTCCAAGGGCGACGCGAAGTGGCTCAAGGTCGCCGACGACCGCGACGTCATCCGTGCCCACGCGCTCGGCAAATTCCCCGCGATGCTCCGCGCCTCCGCGCTCAGCCCCGCGATGCTCTGGTATCTCGACGGCCGCGTGAACAAGAAGGCCAACGACGCCGACAAGCCCAACGAAAACTACGCGCGCGAGCTGCTGGAGTTGCACACCCTCGGTGTCCACGGCGGCTACTCGCAGCAGGACGTGATGGAAGTCGCCCGATGTCTCACCGGCTGGGGCGTGCAGGAGGTTGGCCGCTCGAAGCTCAACCTCGGCAGCGTCGAGTTCAAACCCTTCCAGCACGACCGTGGCGAGAAGGTCGTCCTCGGCCACGTCATCCCGGCGATTCCGAAGAAGGCCAAGCCCGATGAAATCGAGAAGCTTGGCCGCGCCGAGCTGGACACCGTGCTGGGCATCATCGGCTTGCACCCGTCCACTGCGAAGTTCATCGCCACCAAGCTCTGCCAGCGCTTCATCGCGGACGCGCCGCCCGCCGCCGCCGTCAGCGCGGTCGCGGAGGAGTTCATCGCGTCCGGTGGCGACATCCCGGCCACGCTGCGTGCGCTCTTCGCCACCGACGCCTTCCTCACCACGCGCGGCAACAAGCTCAAGCGCCCGTTCCACTACATCGTCTCCACGCTGCGCGCCACGCACGCGACCACCGACGCGGGCCACGCGATTCAGGACTACCTCCTGCGCATGGGCCACGCGCCCTTCCACTACCCGACGCCCGACGGCTATCCCGAGGAAGCCGCCCCGTGGCTGGGCACGCTGCTCTGGCGCTGGAACTTCGCCGTCGCCCTGACCAAGAACGAGCTGGGCAACGAAACGAAGCTCGACGCCGACAAGCTGAAGGCCAGCTTCGTCACCGAGGAAAACCAGATGGCCCACCTGCTTAGCCGCGCACCCAACGCCGACGAAATCACCGCCTGCAAGGAATCCGGTGCCCCGCTCGCGCTGCTGCTGGCCTCGCCGAGTTTTCAGAAGTGCTGAACCACGGATGAACACGGGTATGCCCTTGCTCGCTGATGCGCCGGTGCCCTTTGTTTGCCAGCTCGCCATTCCCAAGCTCCTTGCGGTGGCATAGGCTGCGCCCATGTCCGAACCGGCTGCTCCGTCCGACGACGCTGTCATCGCCGCCATGCGCCACTGGGTGGAAGCGGCGGTCATCGGCCTCAATCTCTGTCCCTTCGCCAAACCAGTTCAGCGCAAGGGACAGGTGCGCTACGTCGTCAGCGACGCACGCACGGAAGACCAGTTGCTGGCCGACCTGCGCACCGAGCTGGCGCATCTGCACGCCACTCCGGCGGAAGTGACGGACAACACCCTGCTCATCCATCCGCACATGCTGGAGGAGTTCTTTGTCTTCCAGACGTTTCTCCCCCGTGCGGAGGCGACCGTGCGCAAGGCCGGGTTGCGCGGCGTAATCCAGATTGCGAGCTTCCATCCGCAATACCAGTTCGCTGAGTGCGAGTCGGATGATCTGGGCAACTTCACCAACCGCGCGCCCTATCCCACGCTGCATCTGCTGCGGGAGGCGAGCATCGAGCAGGCCGTGCAGTCCTATCCCGCCGCCGAGAGCATTTATGAGCGGAACATGGCCACGCTCAAAACGCTTGGCCCGGAAGGTTGGGCCGCTTTGCAAATCAAGCCCGCGCCCTCTGGAAAGTCGGATGTCTGAGCGGGCTGCCAAGCCAGCTCATTTCCACGCCTCGTTGAAGTAACCTGCGCGAACGGCCTCTTCCGGGAAGGTCGGCGTGCCGGGTTTCCACGCTTCAGCACCCGTGCTGAGTTTCATCACCGCCCAGTCGCCATGACGAGGAAACAGCAGGTAGTTGAACGCGGCGAATTCCTTCTCGTGAAAAGTGTGGCCGCTGTTGATGACGACGTAGTGGTCGCCCGCGCCGGGGAACGGGCTGGGATTGATGAACACCGGTGCGTGGTCCTTCGCGGCGTGGCTTTCCGTGCCGAGCTTTACCGTGTCGCGCGTCCAGGTGACGGGCAGCTTGGGCAGCGCCTGGGCGATCCACGGGTTGCTGCCGGGGTCGCCGAAGAGGATGAGGTGCTTCGTGCGCACATCGGCCTCGGTGACCTCGGTGTCGTTCTTCACCGGCAGGTCGCCGCGCATGTAGCGCGCCCACTCATACGCGAAGCGCCGCAGACTCGCGTCCGCCCACGCACCAACCGCAGGGTTCCACGGCGTGCCCGTGCCGCGCACGCACAGGAACGGCGAGGCGAACGCGTCGTCAATCGGGCCTTGCACGCCGGGGCGCTTGCCGGTGAGCGCAACGGAAGCGCGCGGGCCGGCGAACTTCCATTTGCCCTGCTCCAACGCGAACACCAGCGCCTGCGGCTCACTGGCGGTCCGCTTCGGCAAAGTAATTTCCACCCCGGTGATGCGGACTTTTGCGTTGGGCGAAACCAGCATCGGCGGGTGAATGGCGAACTGCGTGACGTTCTTCGCGAGGCTCACATCCACTGAGCCGTCCTCAGCGGCCTTTGCGATGATTTCCGCCCGCTCGTAGTGCTCGCCCAGCGCGAGCAATTCCAGCCAATGGCAGCGGTTGTATTTCAGCGTCCACGTCACGAAGCGCAGCTCCTTGCGCGCGTGGTCCAGGCCCTTCGCGACGTGTTCCCCGATGCGCCGCATTTGCTCGCGATGCGTCACCGGGTCAATCGTGTGGCCGGTGCCGGGCGAGATGAGGTTCACCATTTCGAGGCCTTCCTTCGCCATGACCTCCTTCATGTTGACGTGCGATTGGAAGAACACGTCCTTGTCGCCAATGGCCGCGATGGCGGGCACGACGCCGGCATTCGCCGCGTAATCAATCGAGTCGAGCATGTGCAGGCCGCGCTCCTGATGCACCGGCAACGGGCCGACCTTGATGAAGCTCGGAATGGGCGTCTCGGAGAAGCGGTGCGTGTCCACGTAGCCGCAGTAAGGCCCGAGCGCCACGAAGCGGCTCGGATGCTTCAGCCCGAGATGCCACGTGCCCGACGCGCCCATGCTCATGCCGCGCAGCACGATGCGGTCGCGGTCAATCTTGTAGTTCCGACACACGGCTTCGATGGCCTCGAACACATCCGTCTCGCCCGCCCAGCGGTAGCAGTTCTCCACGCGCCCGAGCGGGTGCAGCTCGATGAAGTCCACGTCGGGCGCATTGCCCTTCTCCTGGTCGCCCTCGTCGAAGCGCGCGATGAACCTTAGTTCGCTCATCCCCACGGGCTTCGAGCTGCCGTGCAGCACAACATCAAGCCGCATCGGCTTCGTGCCGTCGTAGCTCTTCGGAATGATGACGCCGTAGGGCTGCACGGAGCCATCGATGGCAGAACGGAAGCCACGGACAACCTTCCCGTGTTTAGTCGTCCATGGCATGCTCTTCGCGTCCAGCCGCTCCGTGAAGCGCTTCCCTGCGCGCTCCATCGCCTGCACGTCCGCCTTCGTGAAGCTCGTGTCAAAACGGAGGGCGTGCCACACCCCGTCGGCAAAAACGTCCACATCCGGCTGGGAAAGCCTCGAGATTTCCAAAGGCTCAATCAGTGCCCGGCGCTGTTTCACGGACAAGGTGCCCGCCTCAGTGAGGACGAACTCCACCGCTGCGCACGTGTCCTCGTAAGTCGTCGCGTGCCCGCCGTTCTCGCGATGCAGCAACAGCGTCTTGCGCCCCGCCTGCTTGAGCTTCTCCGCGAGCCGCAGCACGCTCTGCGGCGGCACGGCCGTGTCCTGCCCACCGGTGGTGAAGGCCGTGGGCATCGTGAACTTCTCCGGCCACAGCTCGGCGCTGCGCTTTTTGTATTCGTCCGGCACCTGCGTCTTCGTGCCGCCGAAGGACGCGGTGATGGCGTCCTGAAACTTGTCGTATTCCACATGGTTCGCTGTGCCGTTCAGGCTGCACACACCCGCGACCAACTCCGGGTGCAAGGCCGCGAAGGTCAGCACCGCCGTCCCGCCCATCGAGCCGCCCACGAGGAACACGCGCCCGACTTTGTGCCGCTGCCGCAGCTCAGCGATGATTTGCACCGTGTCCGCCTCGGCCATCGGCCCCATCCACGACGTCTTCGCACGATAATCCGGCGAGACGAAGATCATCCCAAACCGGGTCGCCATATCTCTTGAGCCGCGACACTCGCCCCGTGCATCGCGGATAAACTGCCAG
>Ga0255095_1001339_pt1 | contig 9959 bp, 8 predicted proteins | sample Colum_Law_RepC_8_2_FD_188435 | JGI IMG/M metagenome (GOLD analysis project Ga0255095, IMG submission 188435) | Freshwater microbial communities from Columbia River, Oregon, United States - Colum_Law_RepC_8d | ecosystem: Environmental > Aquatic > Freshwater > River | place: USA: Oregon | collected...
ACGTGGTCCAGGTGCAGCCACCCGGCCTCGAACCAGTCTTGCAGCAAGGCGCGCGCGTCCTCGCTGGCCCGCTGCACCGCCTTGGCGGGTAGGCGGCGGTGGTCGGCCAGCTGGCGCATGAGGCGAGCGTCGGCACCGCCGGCGCGAAAGCTCTCGCCGTTGATGAAGACATGCTGCGCGTCGTAGAGCATGCGGGTGCGCCGGTCGAGCACCAGGGCCGCCTCGCGCCAGTCTCCCGCCGGGGCATCGAACCAGGTGGCGGGCTTGGGCTCGGTGAGCACCTCGCCCAGGGCGCAGGCCATGCCCCGCTCATCGGCGGCCAGGCGCAGCAGCGCTTCGCGGGCGAAGGCTTGCAGGCCCGAGGGCACCTCGGCGGGCCGATCGGTCGCCTCCTGGCCGGGGTCGCGGTAGAGCACCGGGTCATCCACTTCATCGGCCATGCGCTGCAGCAACTCGCCCGCCAGGCCGCCCCGCTGGGGCGAGCGGAACCCGATCGAGTAGGTCATGCAGTCGGCGCCCAGGGCGTCGCCATCGTGGGCCCAACGCGGCGGCAGGTAGAGCATGTCGCCGGCCTCCAGCACGTGCTCTTCCTCGGGCTCGAAATGGCTCAGGATCTTCAGCGGCACATCGGGCTGCAGGCTCAGGTCTTTCTGGCGACCGATGCGCCAGCGGCGGCGACCACTGGCCTGCAACAGGAACACATCGTAGCTGTCGAAGTGCGGGCCCACGCCGCCGCCATCGCTGGCCCAGGAGATCATCAGGTCGTCCAGACGGGCATCGGGCACGAAACGAAAGCGCTGCATCAGCTCGTGCACTGCCGGCACGTGCAGGTCAACGCCTTGCACCAGCAGGGTCCAGCGCGGCTGCTTCACGGGGGGCAAGGCACGCCGGGCGAACGGTCCATGGCGCAGCTTCCACCCCTGCGCGCCGTGCACGATCAAACGGGACTCGACTCCCTCGCGTGCGGCCAAATCGAACAGCTCGCTTCGGTTCAGCAGTGGCCGGAAGCCGGGCACCGCCTGGCGGATCAACAAGGGCTTCTTCTGCCAGTGGCGGCGCATGAAGCGCGCGGGGCTCAAGCCACCCAACAGGGCGAGGGCTTGATCAGGATGGGGAGGACGGTGGTCGGGGGCGGTGCTCATGGGACAATTGTCGGATGAAAAGTCTCCTACCCATCTCCGAACAGTGTGTCGTTGCCCTGACCTGGACGCTCAAGGACACCTTGGGTGAAACGCTCGACGAACTGGACGAACCGATCGAGTTTCTCGTGGGCGGCAACGACCTGCTGGCCAAAATCGAGGAAGCCCTTCAGGGGCATGTGGCAGGCGACACCGTGGAACTGCACCTGGAGCCGCAGGACGCCTTCGGCGACTATGACGACCGCCTGCTTTTCCTGGAACCCCGGGACCGTTTCCCCACCGACATTGAAGAGGGCATGGGCTTCGAAGGCCTGCCCGAAGGCTGCAACCCAGCGGCCCCGCGCGATCGCCTCTATTTTGTGAGCGACATCTATCCCGACCACGTGGTGATGGATGGCAACCACCCTCTGGCGGGCATCGCGTTGCGGGTGCGCCTGAAGGTGCACGCCGTACGCGAGGCCCAAGAAGACGAAATCGGGCGCGGTACCCTGGGCACGGGCTTCTTCCGCATGGAGGTCACGCCGCCAGGCGATGCGCCACCCGCACCGCCCACTTTGCACTGATTCGCGTCAGTTGCGGCCCGTCGAGCCGTAACCGCCAGTGCCTCGCTCACTGGCCTGAGCGAACTCGTTCACCACGCGCAGCCTGGCCTGCACCACGGGCACGATGACCAGTTGGGCGATTCGCTCCATGGGCTCGATGGTGAACGCCACGTCGCTGCGGTTCCAGGCGCTCACCATGAGCTGGCCCTGGTAGTCGCTGTCGATCAATCCCACGAGATTGCCCAGCACGATGCCGTGCTTGTGGCCAAGGCCCGAGCGGGGCAGGATCATGGCCGCATAGCCGGGGTCTGACAGGTGAATGGCCAGGCCGGTGGGCACCAGCTGCCAGGCATTGGCCTGCAGGGTCAGGGGCTCGTCCAGACAGGCGCGCAGGTCAAGGCCGGCGCTGCCAGGCGTGGCATAGCTCGGCATGAGGTCTTGCAGGCGCGGGTCGAGGAGGCGAACGTCGAGGTCCATGGCAATCGAAGGTGGCAATGAGGAAGGGGCCTGCATTGTCTCGCATGCGGCCAAAGGCATTTCAGACCGACGGCCGTCCTGTGCCGGGCACAAAAAAGCCCGCTATGGCAGCGGGCTTCGTTCGTTTGGTGCCCGGCATTGCCGGGCAACCGCTCCGTCAGATCTTGACGCCGTTCATGTACTGGTTGAACGGGAACTCCGAGAAGCGGTTCCACAGGATCTGGTCGCGCTGGAAGGCGCGCATGCTCTGGTGGATCTTCTTGAAGGTGGGCGACTTGGCTTCGTGCTCGGCGAACACTTCCATGCAAGCCTTGAAACCGGCATCGATCACGGCCTTCGGGAAGGCCTTGAGCTGCGTCTTGGCGGCCACCAGCTTCTTCAGGGCGATCGGGTTGTAGGTGTCGTACTTGGCGGTCATGTCGGTGGCGGCCACGGCCATGGCAGCGTCCAGAATGGCCTTGTTCTCGTTCGACAGCGCGTTGTACTTCTTCAGGTTGACGAAGAACTCCAGGTCGGCGCCGCCTTCCCACCAGCCGGGGTAGTAGTAGTAGGGTGCGACCTTGTTGAAGCCGAGCTTGGCGTCGTCGTGCGGGCCGACGAATTCGGCGGCGTCCAGCGTGCCCTTTTCGAGGGCCTGGTACACGTCACCGGCGGGCAGGTTCTGGGCCACCACGCCGAGCTTGGCCATGCCTTCACCGAACACACCGCCACCCATGCGCATCTTCAGGCCCTTGAGGTCCTGCACGGTCTTGATTTCCTTGCGGTACCAGCCACCCATCTGGGTGCCGGTGTTGCCGGCGCTGGCGGTGCGGAAGTTGTACTGAGCGAAGAACTCGTCAAGCAGCTTACCGCCGTCGCCATACTGCTTCCAGGCGGTGTTCTGGCGCGCGGTCAGGCCGAACGGCACAGCGCAGCTGAAGGCAAACACCGGGTCTTTGCCAGTGAAGTAGTAGGCGGCCGACTGGGCCATTTCGATGTTGTCGCCCTGCAGCGCATCGACCACGCCGAAGGCGGGCATCAGTTCACCGGCCGGGTGCACGGAGATCTCGAACTTGCCACCGGAGAGTTCCTTCACCGTCTTGGAGAGCATCTCGGCGCTGCCGAAGATGGTGTCCAGCGAACGGGGGAAGCTGGAGGCCAGGCGCCAGCGAACGGTCTGCTGGGCATGAACGGCGGGGGCCACGCCAGCGGCCAGCACACCGGCCAAACCGGCACTCTTCACGATAGAACGACGATCCATTGAGATTGCTCCAGGATTTGCTTGTGAAAAAAAATGGCGTTGCCTCGTGGGTCACGCCAAGACTAGAAGTCGAACTTCATTCTATTGACTATCGACGCCGCTCAAGGCTTGGCACGCAAAGGGTTTTCCCTTGAGCCATTGGTGCACGTCATGAAACTGAAAGGTCCGGCCGCGCGGGTGCTCGAGGCACCCGCGACAGCGCGTCATTTCTGCTTCAGTGCGTCTTGCATGGCCTTCATCGGGTCATCTTCCTGCGGGGCCTCCGGTGCCGCAGGCGCGGCTTCGGTCGAAGGCTCGGGCGAGGCGGATTCGTCGCCCCCCTCGGCCTCGTCGCTGCCGTAGCCCCCTTCTTCGGCGGCAGGGGCGAGTTGCTCCTGCATCTGCTCGCCCACGGCCTTGAGGTCGTAGCTCTCCGCTTTGTCGAGGTTGCCGGTGACCAGACCAGGGAAGGCAATCAGCATGCCCACCATGACCAACTGAATCAGAAGGAATGGAATCGCGCCCTTGTAGATCTGCATGGTGGTGACCGGGTCCATCACCTTCTGGGTGACGCGGTCCACATAGGGCTTGTCGGGTGCCACCGAGCGCAGGAAGAACAGGGCAAAACCGAAGGGCGGGTGCATGAAGGAGGTCTGCATGTTGACCGCCAGCAGCACGCCGAACCAGATCAGGTCAATGCCCAGCTTCTCGGCCACCGGGGCCAGCAGCGGCACCACGATGAAGGACAGCTCGAAGTAGTCCAGGAAGAAGGCCAGGAAGAAGATCATGATGTTCACCACGATCAGGAAGCCCACCGGCCCGCCGGGCAGCTGCGACAGCAGGTGCTCCACCCAGATCGGGCCGTCGGCGGCCTGGAACACCAGACCGAAGATCGTGGCACCGATCAGGATGAACATCACGAAGCTGCCCAGCTTGGTGGTGCTGGCCAGTGCCTGCTGCAGCAGCTTCATGTTCAGGCGCTTGCGCACCCAGGCCATCACCATGGCACCCACCGCGCCCATGGCGCCGCCCTCGGTGGGGGTGGCAACCCCCAGGAAGATGGTGCCCAGCACGAGGAAGATCAGCAGCAGCGGCGGGATCAGCACGAAGGTCACGCGCTCGGCCAGGCGGGACAGCAGACCGAGCTTGGCGTACTTGTTCGCCAGCGCGATCACCAGGGCCACGAAGGTGCCACCGCACATGGCCACGACGATCTTCTCGTCGGTGGGCACCGAGGTGATCTCCTCGCCCAGCCACCAGGTGTGCACCTCGGGCATGTAGCGGGCCAGCACGATGGACACCAGGAAGGAGATGGCCATCAGAACGGTGAGGGACAGGTAGCCCGAGTCGCCGTTGGACTCGCGGTACACGCGGGCCTCGGGCGGCAGGGCCGGCACGCTGTGGGGCTTGAAGATGGCCAGGAATGCCACGTACAGCACGTACAGGCCCACCAGCATGAAGGCCGGGATGAAGGCACCCTTGTACATGTCACCGACGCTGCGGCCGAGCTGATCGGCCATGATGATCAGCACCAGCGAAGGCGGGATGATCTGGGCCAGGGTGCCGGAGGCCGCGATCACGCCGCTGGAGAACTTCCGGTCGTAGCCGTAACGCAGCATGATGGGCAGCGAGATCAGGCCCATGGAGATCACCGAGGCGGCGACCACGCCGGTGGTGGCCGCCAGCAGCGCGCCCACGAAGATCACCGCCAGCGCCAGACCGCCACGCATCGGGCCAAACACCTGGCCCACGGTGTCGAGCAGGTCTTCGGCCATGCCGCTTCGTTCAAGAATCAGCCCCATGAGGGTGAAGAAGGGCACGGCCAGCAGGGTGTCGTTGGCCATGATGCCGATGAGGCGCTGCGGCAGCCAGGCCAGCACAGACGAAGGGAACACCCCCAGCTCGATGCCGAGGATGCCGAAGGCGAGGCCGCAGGCCCCGAGGCTGAAAGCCACCGGGAAGCCCAGCAGCAGAAACATGATCAGCCCCGCGAACATGATCGGGGCGTAGTTGGTCGTGATGAATTCCATGGTGACGTCCCCGGGCGGTCAGTGAGAAGTGGCTTCCGTCTTGGAGGATTCGCGCTGGCGCAGGATCTCGGCCAGCTCCTCTTCGGCGGACTTCTCTCCGGCCTTGACGGTCGGGTCAGGCCCTTCACCGCGCAGGAAGGCGACGCGCTTGATCAGCTCGGACCAGCCTTGCAGCATGAGCAGCGTGAAGCCCACGGGAATGGCCAGCCACACGGGCCAGCGAATGAGGCCTCCCGGGTTGCCCGACATTTCGCCCGACTGGTACTTCTGGATCAGCATGGGGATGCAATAGTCCAGCACCAGCAGGCAAACCGGCGTGAGGAAGAAGGCGAAGCCGAGGATGTCGATCCACATCTGCGTCTTCTTGGACAGGCGGCTGTTGATGACGTCGATGCGCACGTGCTCGCGGTTGAGCAGCGTGAAAGCCGCGGCGATCAGGAAGGACCAGGCGAAGAGATACCACTGGATCTCCAGCATGCCGTTCGAGCTGGTGTTGAAGGTGTAGCGGACGACCGCGTTGAGGGCGCTGATCAGGGTGGACCCCATGATCAGCCAGATCGCGTACTTGCCCACCTGAGTGTTGAGCCAGTCGATGGCCCGCGAGAACTTAAGCAATGCACCCATTGTGATTCCCATGTCTTGTGAACACCGACGCAGGTCCACTATCCGTTGACAGATAAAGAAACACGCAGCCCGCCTTGGATCTGGCGGGCTGCGTGTGGCTGTTGGTCGGTGGCCGGATTGTAGGTGAGGGCCATTTTCTCAACCCTGACACCACCGATGGGTAAAAACCCTCAGAGCCAGGCCTCAGGCCGCGCGGGCCTCTGGCGAAACCTCGTCGTCGAGCAGCGGGCCATGGGCTTGGCGAATCGAGCGCTCGATGCCGTCGGCATCCAGGCCCACCTGGGCCAGCAGCTTGGCCGGGTCACCGTGCTCGATGAACTCGTCGGGCAGGCCCAGCACCAGCACGGGCAGTTGACGGCCCTGTTGCTGCAGCGCCTCCAGCACCGCACTACCGGCGCCCCCCATCACACAGCCCTCTTCCACCGTGACGATGGCGTCGTGCGTCTGCGCGAGTTCGTGCAGCAGGTCGGTGTCCAGCGGCTTGGCCCAGCGCATGTTGGCCACGGTGGCGTTGAGCCGTTCGCCGGCGACCAGGGCCGGCTGGAGCAAGGTGCCGAAGGCCAGGATGGCGATCCGCCGGCCCGGGCGGCGCACCTCACCCTTGCCGTAGGGAAGCGCGTCAAGGTGCGTGGGCACCGCCGCGCCGACGCCCGCGCCGCGCGGGTAGCGCACAGCCACCGGGTGGTTCTGCTCGTAGGCGGTGGTGAGCAGCTGGCGGCACTCGGCCTCGTCGGCCGGGCAGGCCACGGCCATGTTGGGAATGCAGCGCAGGAAGGCGATGTCGTACGCACCGGCGTGGGTGGCGCCGTCGGCCCCCACGATGCCGGCGCGGTCCAGCGCGAACACCACGGGCAGGTTTTGCAGGGCCACGTCGTGGATGAGCTGGTCGTAGGCGCGCTGCAGGAAGGTGGAGTAGATGGCCACCACTGGTTTCATGCCCTCGCAGGCCAGGCCCGCGGCGAAAGTGACGGCGTGCTGCTCGGCAATGCCCACGTCGAAGTAGCGTTTGGGGAAGCGCTTTTCGAACTCCACCATGCCCGAGCCTTCGCGCATGGCGGGGGTGATGCCCACCAGGCGTTCGTCGGCCGCGGCCATGTCGCACAGCCACTTGCCGAAGACCTGGGTGAACGTGGTCTTGGGCGGTGTGGCGGGCTTGGTTAGGCCCACGGCCGGGTCGAAGGCACCGGGTCCGTGGTAGGCCACCGGGTCGGCCTCGGCCAGCTTGTAGCCCTGCCCCTTCTTGGTGACCACGTGCAGGAACTGCGGACCCTCGTCGCGGTCCAGCAGGTTCTTGATGTTCTCCAGCGTGGGGATCAGGGAATCGAGGTCGTGGCCGTCGATGGGGCCGATGTAGTTGAAGCCAAACTTCTCGAACAGCGTGGCCGGCACCACCATGCCCTTGGCGTGTTCCTCCAGGCGCTTGGCCAGCTCGAAGAGGGGCGGTGCACCCTTGAGCACCTGCTTGCCCACGTTCTTGGCCGCGGCGTAGAACTGTCCGCTCATGAGCTGGGCCAGGTAGCGGTTGAGCGCGCCCACGGGCGGCGAGATGGACATGTCGTTGTCGTTGAGCACCACGAGCAAGCGGCCATCGGCCACACCGGCGTTGTTCAGGGCCTCGAAGGCCATGCCGGCGGTCATCGCGCCGTCGCCGATGATGGCCACCGCCTTGCGGTCGGAGCCTTGCGCCTTGGCCGCCAGGGCCATGCCCAGGGCGGCGGAAATGCTGGTGGACGAGTGAGCGGTGCCGAAGGTGTCGTACTCGCTCTCTTCGCGGCGCGGGAAGCCGCTGATGCCGCCGAGTTGCCGCAGCGTGTGCATGCGGTCGCGGCGCCCGGTGAGGATCTTGTGTGGGTAGGTCTGGTGGCCCACGTCCCACACCAGGCGGTCTTCCGGTGTGTTGAACACGTAGTGGAGAGCAATGGTCAGCTCGACGGTGCCGAGATTGGAGCTGAGGTGCCCGCCCGTCTTGGACACGCTGTCGAGCACGAAGCCGCGCAGCTCCTGCGCCAGCGTGGGCAATTGCTGCCGAGAGAGGCGGCGAAGGTCGGCCGGCAGGTCGATGGAGGCAAGCAAGGAACTCATGGGTCGGGGCGATCAAGAGGCGCGGCGGCCCACCCAATCGGCCAGTGCGTGCAAGGTGGCGCTCTGCGAAATGCCGCTGCGGTCCAGGGCCTCGTGGGCCTTGGCCAGCACCGCGTCGGCGTAGGCCTGCGCGGCGTCAAGGCCCATCAGAGACACGAAGGTGGGCTTGTCGGCCGCGGCGTCTTTGCCGGCCGTCTTGCCCAGGGTGGCCGAATCGGCGGTGACGTCGAGGATGTCGTCCACCACCTGGAAGGCCAGCCCGATGCAAGCGCCGTAATCGGCCAGCGCCGCCAGGGTGTGGGCCGAGGGCGTGCCGGTGACGGCGCCCATCATCACGCTGGCCTGCAGCAGGGCGCCCGTCTTGCGCCGGTGCATGCCTTCCAGGGCGGGTTGGTCCAGGGCCAGCCCCACGCTGGCCAGATCGACCGCCTGACCACCGGCCATGCCATCGGCACCTGCCGCCAGGGCCAGACGCCGGCACAGGTCGGCCGACAGGGCGGGCGCCATGCTGCCATCGCCGGGCACCAGCAGCTCAAAGGCCAGCGCCTGCAGGGCGTCGCCCGCGAGCAGGGCCTGGGCCTCGCCAAAGGCCACGTGAACGGTGGGCTTGCCCCGGCGCAAAACGTCGTTGTCCATGCAAGGCATGTCGTCGTGCACCAGGGAGTAGGCGTGGATCAGTTCCACCGCGCAGGCCGCGCGCATGGCGGCCTCGGCATGCCCGTTCACGGCCCCGCAACTGGCCAGCACAAGCAGGGGACGCAGCCGCTTGCCACCGTCGAGCACCGCGTAGCGCATGGCCTCGCCCAGGCGGGCTGGCGCGTCCAGCGGCACAAAACGCTCAAGAGCGGCCTCGATGGCGGCCTGCTGTTCGGCTCGCCAGGCAGGGAAATTCGGGTTGGGGTCGAGGCGGCTCACGCGGCGTCCCAGGGTTTGAGTTCGTTGGCCTCCAGCACCTTGATCTGGTTCTCCACCGCCTGCAGCTTGTCGCGGCAGAAGGCCAGCAGCGCGGCGCCGCGCTGGTAGTGCGTCATCAGTTCGTCCAGCGGCAACTGGCCCGCGTCGAGCTGGGCCACCAGGCGCTCCAGTTCATCGAGCGCGGCTTCGTAGCTGGGCGCCACCGGTTCCTGGGGGGCAGACTGGGCGGAGCGGGAACGGGAGGGTGCGGTACTCATGGGGGATAGGGTTTCGCGGGGCCTCAGCATAGCGCCGCCCGCGCGGCGAGGTGACCACCGCCAGCCAGGTGTGCCGACGGCCATCACCTCAGACGAAATCAAAGATTCTAGCGATCACGGCCCAAAGCCCCCCGCCAACGGGGCCAAGGGTACAATCCCGCCTCTTTTTCATGACTGACGGGCCTTTGCATGCCCGGAGGGACGCACCACTTCACCCATCCCGCGCGAATTCGTCTGACGAGCACAGCGCTTACCCTGCCCCTTCATAGGGGGAGTCTTTAGGTCAGGACAACATGTCTGATTTGAGTCTTCAACTGCAGCAGGCCGCAAGCCAACTTCCGGTTTCCAGCTATTTCGATGAGGCGCTGTTCCAGCGCGAACTGGAGACCATCTTTCAGCGCGGGCCCCGGTATGTGGGGCACTCTCTGTCGGTGCCGAACGTCGGCGATTACCACGCCCTGCCCCAAGAGCAGGGTGGCCGCGCCCTGGTGCGCACCCCGTCGGGCATCGAGCTCGTCTCCAACGTCTGCCGCCACCGCCAGGCGATCATGCTCAAGGGCCGAGGCAACCTGTCGGCCACGCAGTCCGGCCACGCTGGCGGCAACATCGTGTGCCCGCTGCACCGCTGGACCTACAGCGGCAGCAACGGCGGCAAGGCCGGCGAGCTGCTGGGC
>Ga0255095_1001353_pt1 | contig 9895 bp, 4 predicted proteins | sample Colum_Law_RepC_8_2_FD_188435 | JGI IMG/M metagenome (GOLD analysis project Ga0255095, IMG submission 188435) | Freshwater microbial communities from Columbia River, Oregon, United States - Colum_Law_RepC_8d | ecosystem: Environmental > Aquatic > Freshwater > River | place: USA: Oregon | collected...
ACCGATAGCTGTAGGCACCCCACAGGATGCCATCGTAGTGCAAGACCTGCGTCTCAACGCGCCGGCGCGAGCCGGGCTGGCCGCGCTCCAATTCCAGCGTGTAAGTTTTCGCGAAGACCGTGTTGGAAGGAAACACCCAGCGCCCCTTGGCCAGCACGCCCTGCGATTGCTCCGCCAGGCTGATGCTGGAAGTGCCCGGCAGCGCGATGAAGCGCTCGGCGGAGGCGTGATCCGCCCACCGCGGCGCATTGATCAGATACGGCATGACCCCGGGCGCGGGCGTGTGTTGCGGAACACTGGTGAACAAGCCCGTCTCGCTGAGCTTGCGCGGAAAGTTCATGGGTTTGCCGGCCTCTGGATTGCGGCCCAACTGCCACAGCCCGCCGCCACCGTGATCGCAGATCAACAGTTCCCCGGCGGGCGTGATGCCGAACCCCGCCGGCATCAGCGTGGAGCGGCATAGCTCGCGCAGCTCGGTGACCTTGTCGCCCTGCGCGCGCAGGGCCCAGAAGGTGCCCATCTGCCAGTCGCCGTAAATGTAAGTGCCGGCCAGTTCGGGCAGGCGCTTGCCGTGGTAAAACTCGCCGCCCGTGATGCTCGCGGCCTCCTCGTGCGAATGAGCTACCAGCGGCGGCAGGATGGGGTTGGGCCCGCGCAACCGGTCAGGCCGCACGTCCTGCTTGCCGCCCTCGGTGATGCTCCAGCCATAGTTGCCGCCGGGCTTGATGCGGTAGATCATTTCCCACAGTTCCCACCCCACGTCGCCGGCATAAAGCTCGCCGGACTTCGGGTCGAAGCTGATGCGCCAAGGATTGCGCAGGCCGTGCGCCCACACCTCGCCCCGTGCCTTGGGGACGGAGAGGAACGGATTGTCCTTGGGAATGCTGTAGGCCTTGTCGGGCGCGGGATTGTCCACATCGATGCGGAGGACGCTGGAAAGCACGTTGCTGAGATCCTGCCCGGACACCAGTTCATCCGGCGGGTCCGCCTGTCCACCGTCGCCGGTGGCAATGTAGAGCATCCCATCCGGTCCAAAACGGAGGTTCCCACCGTTGTGACCACCGGCGAGCCAGGTGAAAATCACCTTGCCGCTGGCGATGTCCACCTTCGGTGGATTCGACTCCGTGACCCGGAAGCGCACAATGAGCGTGCCATCGGGTCGGTTCTTCTTGCCGTTCAACTCCAGCGTCAGCCAGGTGAAGATGTAGCGATTCGCGGCGAACTTGGGATGGAACGTGAAGGCATAGCAGCGTTTCGCCTCCGGATGGAACTGCGTCAAATCCGCGAACAACTCTGCCTTGTCCACCTCGGGCGTGTTCACAAAGGACAGCATCTGGCCGGCGTGCTCAATCACCACCAGCCGGTCGCTGCCGGGCAGCGGCGCGACCTCCAGCGGCTCCTTGAACGTGAGGTTCGGATACGCCCGCTCCACCCGGAACGGCAGCGGCGGCTCCGGGGTGCCCTGAATGCGCGAAGTCGTCCACGGCACGCGGGTTTGCGCCGGGGCCAGCCACGGCGCCCAGACGAGCAAGGCCAGCAGCGTGAACCGGAGGAACCTGTGGGATTGCTCACCAGCGCGGGCAGGGAGGCGCGGAGAATTGAGCGGACGGCATTTCTGACGGTGCATAGGCAAGGTTAGAGAAATGGAACGGGCTGAGGCGACATCAACCCGGCGGTCACACCGGCAGGCCCAGTTTGCGCCGGCCCTCGTCGGTCAGGCAATTGGAACTCCAGCCTGGTGCCCAAGTGTGCTCTACGCGCACATGCTTCACGCCGGGCACCTGCAGAAGACGTTTTTGGATGGGCATGGAGTTGCCGCCGGAACCGAAGGCAAAGTAGCCGAACCGCGGCCGGCCGCGATGCGGCATGGTCATGAGCACATGAACCGTCTCACCGCGCACGCGCAGGTCGAGCACCAAGCCCAGATCCACAAGGCTGATCCCGGCGTTGTAGAGCTGCTCGTCTTTGCAGTCTTGCAGCGCTTCCCAGAGCGCGGCCTTCGAGATTGGACTGTCACCTGCCTCGCCTTGCCGGGCCAGACGTCCGGGTTGGGCAGGCGCGGCGGCGCCCGGAGGCAGTTCGCCGGCGGAGGGTTGCAGCGGGTTGACCAGCCGGTGCCGCAGCTCCTCCAGCAGCCGGGGGCCTTCGGTGGCGGTGAAGGGCAGCGCGGCGTAGGCGTTCTTCTGGTGCAGCACCGCACCCGCCGGAACCTGCTTCACGGGCAGTGGATAGCGGCTCCAGAGCTGCCCGTGTGAACGGTAGAACAGCGAGGGCGAACCATTGTGCTTCAACTCGGGCAAGCCGTCAGCGCGGTGTTCGAGAAACAGCGCGATGAAGGAGTCCCGGCTTTGCGGGTTCGCAAAGCCAACCGCCCACAGATTGTCCCGCTGTGCGGCATCCACATTGCCGGTGCGCAGTTTGCCGTCGGGCCCCATCCACAGAATCTCCGTGAAGCAGTTGCCGGAGAAGACCCACTCATCGTCCCGCAGCGCGGGGGCCTCGAATTCCTTGACCGCGTGCATGGTGCCGGATTTGTGGAACCACGGCAGGCCCGCGTAGAAGCGGTATTCCACATCCACATGCACGCGGCTCGGCGTGAACACCGGATGCACCGGCGAATGCGGAAAGCCCCAGCGGCGGATGATCGTCGCCAGCGGACCGCGCACCACCTCGTAGTCTGGACAGGTCTCCCACAGCGTGACACGGAATTTCTGAAAGTGGCCGGACGCCGCGTAGTCGTGCGCCCAGTCGATGCCCGGCGGCTCGCCGTGGCCTTCCCCACCGGCGAACAGCTCCAGCCCATGGTCGCGCTTGATGCTCATGCGTTCGAGCTGGCCCATCTGCCGTGAGAGCGACGCCTTGTAATAGTCGTTCTCGATGTCCAGTCCGAAGCCCTCGCCGCGCGTCTCCAAATCACTCGGATAAGCCGGCAGTTCCGCGTCGGGGTTGCCGAAGAACACGAGATACGTCTGCCGCTGATGCATCGTGCCGCCCGCCATGAACAGCACTTTGGCCATGCGCTCCGTCCCTCGTCGCACTTCGCCGTGAACCTGGCAAGGCACCTCGCGCAGCACGCCGTCGGCAATGCGCGCGACGCGGATTTCCCGTGCGAGCGAAGCGACCGCCGCCGCAGGAAAACTCAGGAGCAGCTCGACTGGCTCCGGCGGACGCTCCAAGCCGAGCGGCTCGTCGAGGTGGACGATCTTGAAAGATTTCCAACCAAGCGCCCAGTTCCGCCAAGCAGGAGGCAGCGAAGCAACAGTTCCGAAACGAGCGGCCGGCATCAGCGGCTTGCCGGGACTCTCCTCCTCGTGCTGCGCCTGAATTGCCGTGTCGCGCAGCGAGTGGGTCAGCGCCCGCGCGAGCCGGAAATCCTTCTTCTTCCACGCGGCTTCAAGCAGGCGGAGCTTCTCCTCGAAGGAGTCGGTGCGGTGGGCGTAGGTGGTTTCGGTCATGGGGATGACTTTGTGTAGGTGCCAGTCGATGAGGAAACGCCCGCCGCTTTAGGTTGGAACGCCCGCATAAGCCGGGGAAAGAGCCAGGTGACACAGACGACAAGCCAAAGAACTGAGATTACCAACAGCAGTCGAGCATGCATTTCAAAAAAGCCCCATTGCCGGAGCACAACCCACTTGTCATCACCCACCGCGCCGGGAGGAGCCGTAAGCGGCCACTGAACCAACAGAACCGGACCGAAACGCTGTTCGGCCAGCGTCAACGGTGTGTCATCTGGACTACTCAAACCATCCGACTCACCGAACACCGGCACGAGCGCCCAGCACACTACCAACCACAGCCCATAAGAGAGAACCGCGACCGCCACTGACGCCCGCAGCCAAGGCGGCTTGAACCATCGAACAACGTCTTTGGGCGAACCTCGTTCCATGGCTCTACGGCTGCGTGTCAGGAACTTGGGAAATAAAGCCTACATCCGATGCGAACTCGGAATTCTGCTCGCGCTAGGATCTAGCTGTCTGAAAAGTCGGCTCAACTGAACAACTCAGTGATCGGCGCACCGCCGTTGACGATGTGCGTGGGGCGGCCGGTGAGGTCGTTGATTGTCGTGTTTTCCCAGTCGATGCCGAGGTGGTGGTAGAGCGTGGCGAGGAAGTCGCCGGGGCTGCACGGGCGCTCGGCGGGGTCTTCGCCGCGCTTGTCGCTCGCGCCGATGATGCCGCCGCCGGGGATGCCGCCGCCGGACCAGAGGTTGGTGAAGACACGCGGCCAGTGATCGCGGCCCGGCTGGAGCGTGCCCGCCACGCCGCTCGCGGGATGCGCGCCGGTGCTGCGGTCGTAGCTGATCTTTGGCGTGCGGCCAAACTCGCCGGTGACGACCACCATCACGCGCTTGGCGAGGCCGCGCGCGTGGATGTCCTCGATGAGCGCGGTCACGGCCTGGTCGTAGGCCCAGCAGCGGTAGCGCAGGCCGTTGAAGACGTGGGCGTTCACTGCGTGGTCATCCCAGTTGTTGCCGGCGGTGCCGCAGATGGGGCCGTCCAGATTGCTATGGATGATTTCGACACCCGACTCCACGAGCCGACGCGCGAGGAGAAGCTGCTGGCCCCAACGGTGGCGGCCGTAGCGGTCGCGGGTGCGGGCGTCTTCCTTGCCGAGGTCGAAGGCGTCGCGGGTCTTGGGATTCGTGAGCAGAGTAACGGCCTGCGACTCGAACTGGTCGAGCGCGCCGAGTTCGCCTTCCTTGTCGAAGGACCGCTCCAGCGTGTCGAGGTTCTGCCGGAGCGCCGTGCGGTCGCTGAGGCGGCGGGCTTCGGTGGCGCTGGTCTGGCCGATGTTGGGCACCTGGAAGTTCGGCCGGCTCGGGTCGTCGGAGATTGTGAAGGGCGAGTAGGCATTGCCCAAGTAGGCCGGCCCGGCGTAGCCGCCTTCGATGGAGTTGATGGCGACGTAATTGGGCAACGGGCTGGTGCGGCCGGCCTGCTTGGAGCGGAGGTAGTTCGCCACGCACATCCAATCGGGATACTTGGGCGCGGGTTTGTCGCGCTCGTCCGGGTCGCCGGAAAGCATCCGCAAATGGCCGGCGGGATGGCCGCCCGCCCGGTGGGTCATCGAGCGGATGAGCGTGAACTTGTCGGCCATCTTCGCGTGGAGCGGGAGCAGCTCCGTGATGTTCATCCCGGGCACGTTCGTGGGGATGACGTTGAAGGGGCCGCGATAATCGGTGCTCGCGTCGGGCTTGGGGTCGTAGGTGTCAATGTGCGACAGCCCGCCGATGAGCCAGACCATGATGACGGCGGTCTTCTCCTTCTGCGGCTTGCCGGCGTTCTCCGCGCGAAGGCGCAGCAGACCGGGCAAGCTCAACGTGGCAAAGCCAGTGAGACCGATGTTCATGAACCCGCGCCGGCTCACGGGGCCGGGGCAACGCACTAGGGAGGATGGTTTTGACGAAGTCATGATTTTGTTCGGCTGACGCTTGATAAAGAGACGGTGAACTAGCCGGTTAATTCGGTGATGGGGCTGCCGCCGCTCACAATGTGCGTGGGCCGCCCGCTGAAGTCCTTGATCGTGGCGTTCTGCCAGTCGAGGCCAAGGTGGTGGTAAATGGTCGCGAGGAAATCCGCCGGCAGGCAGGGCCGCTCGACGACTTCCTCGCCGCGCTTGTCCGACGCCCCGACCAGCCCGGCCATCCTGAAGCCACCGCCCGCCCAGAGGTTCGTGAAGGCCTGCGGCCAGTGGTCGCGCCCCGGCTGCAAGGTGCCGGCGGGACCGCTGCCATCGCCGCCGCCGGTGCTGCGGTCGTAGCTGATTTTCGGCGTCCGCCCGAACTCGCCCGTGACCACCACGAGCACGCGCTGGTCGAGGCCGCGCGCGTAAATGTCCTCGATGAGCGCGGAGACCGCCTGGTCGTAGTTGTCCATGCGGAAGCGCAGCACGTCAAAGATGTGATGGTCCACCGCGTGGTCGTCCCAGACGCCCGTGCGGCCACAGAGCGGGCCGCTCAACTGGCTCGTGACGATTTCCACCCCGGCCTCCACGAGCCGGCGCGCGAGCAGCAACTGTTGGCCCCAGCGGTTCCGCCCGTAGCGGTCACGCGTGCGGTCGTCCTCCTTGTTCAAGTCAAACGCGTCGCGTGTCCGCGGGTTGGTGAGCAGTGTCAGGGCTTGGGCCTCGAACTGGTCCAGTGCGCCCAGCTCGCCCTCCTTGTCGAAGGCGCGCTCCAGCGTGTCGAGGCTCTGGCGCAACGCCGCGCGGTCGCCGAGCCGGCGCGACTCCGTCGGGCCACTCAATCCGAGGTTGGGCACCGCGAAGCTTGGCTGGCTGGGGTCATCCTGCACGGCGAAGGTCGAATAGGCATCGCCGAGATAAGCCGGGCCGTTGTATTCGAGCGGCGCGTTCACGCCGATGTAGTTGGGCAGCGGGTTCTTCCGCCCGCCTTGCTTTGCGCGCAGGTAGTGGGCGACGGACATCCAGTCCGGCAGGCGCGGCTTGGGTTTGTCCCGCGTGTCGAGGTCGCCGGAGAGCAACTGCATCGAGCCGGCGGGATGGCCGCCCGCCGTCTGCTTCATGCCGCGGACGAGAGTAAACTTGTCGGCGAGCTTCGCCTGCATCGGCAGCAACTCCGTGAGCCGCGTGCCTGGGACGTTCGTCGCGATGGTGCGGAACGGACCGCGATACTCGCTGGGGGCGTCGGGCTTAGGGTCGTAGGTGTCGAGGTGCGAGCAACCGCCCGGCTTCCAGACCATGATGACGGCGGTCTTGGGCTGGCCGGGCTTGGGTGCCGCCGCTGCCCGCAAGCGGAACAGCCCCGGCAAACTCAGACTCGCGAAGCCCGCCAACCCGACGCGCATGAACTCCCGCCGGGCGAACGGCCCTGGGCAACGCGCGGAGGCGGGCGATGCGTGCGGAGGCGACATGGGCGGAGGCTGCTACTTCTTGTCGGCGGGCAGCACGCGGACACGGATGGGTTCGGACACGACAATGTCGGCGATGTCCTTGGGCGCGGCGGCATCCGTCGCGGCTTTCATGCGCTTGGCGGCCTCGGCCTTCGCGGCTTCAGCGGACTTCAATTTCTCCTCGGTGGCCTTCGCGGTGGCTTCGACTGCGGCCCGTTTCTCAGCCGGCGCGGCGGTGACTTCAGCGGCCAGCTTCTTCGCCTCGGCGGCGACTGCGGCAGCTTCCGCGTCGGCCTTCTTCTGCGCAGCCTCGGCGAGCAGCACGGCCGCCGGGTTGTGCCGATACTTCGCCACGTAGCCGCTGTAGAGCGCGATGGTGTGCTCGCCGGGCGCGGGCTTGAGCGTCGCGAGGTCGAGCACCAGCTCCGCCGTCGGGGCCTTCAGCGCAACATCGGGCGTCTTGGCTCCTGTGAAGCCCGCGCCGTCGGCCCGGAGTTTGAGCGTGGTGCCGGAGAACTCGCCGCGCCAGGTGAGCGCGAGCGGGATGGTGAGCTTCTCGCCGAGCTTGGCTTCCCAAACCTTGTTCTCGCGCGGCGCAATGGTGATGGGCGCGCCCTCGGCGTCCGTGACCGAGATGGGCACGTCGGCGAGCAAGCGCGGCTTGGGAATCTCGCCGGTCGCGTCGCGCACCGGCCAAGCCATCGAAGCGAGCTGCACGGGGCGCGTCACGGTCGCGCCGTTGATTTGCGCGCGGCCAAAAATCTTCGCGACACCCGCCGAACGCGGTGCCTTCTCCGACGCGGTGATGAGCAGCTTGCCTTGCGAATGGCCCGCCGGGATTTTCAGCGCGGCCGCCGTCACGCCCGCCGGCAAATTCTCCATGCCCAGCTCGATGTCGCCCGCGAAGCCGTCCCGGCGGATGACCACGACGTCGAAGGCCATCGTGCCGCCGGGGCGCAACGCGATGGGCTTGGACTGCGCGTTGCGGTCGCCGTTGCGCAGCTCGAAATGGATGGCCCACGCCGCGAGAGCGAAGTCCGGCGCGGCTGGCCGGATGACGAGCCGGTAGATGTTCGCCGCCTCGCTGCGCGTGCCGCCGAAGAGGTCGCGGAGCTGGAGGCGATAGAGGCCATCCTCCTTGATTTCCAGTTTGGCCAGCACATCGGCGGAACCGGCATCGTAAGGCGGGCCGTCGTAGGAGTAGCCGTTGGACGATGGCTTCATCGGTGGCGGAATGTCGGTCAGCTCGGCCACATCGGTTAGCTTTTCCTTGTCGCCGTCCTTCTCCACGCGCTGCACGAGCACGAACGGGTCGGTCGGCAAGCCCAGCCGCTCGGACGCGACTTCAATCCACCAGACCTCGCCTTTCTTCGCGGTGAACTCGAATGTGTCCACGTCCGCCGCCGGGAAGAAGCTGCCGCTGAGGTCGCAGGGCAACGTGATTTTCTGGGCCTGCGCGTGGGCATTGTTCGGCTCGGCCTCCGTCGCCTTCGCGATGCCGAAGTCCGCCGCCGGGTTCCACGAGAAGGAACTCACCGACCGCGTCGTGGCGTGACGCGGGAGGGGCGCACCCGCCGCCACGTCCTGCAACGCCAGTCGGTAGAAGTGCTCCGCCCCGCCCTTGAAGGTGAGGCTGTGGACCTTGACGAAGTATTTGCCGTCCGCCGGCGGCGTGAAGTCGAGCAGGCCGCTGGTGCGGTTGACCACGAGGTCGCGCCCCTCGCCGTCGGCGACGATGAGCACCGGCGTGAGTTTGGAATCCACCCCGGCCGTCGCGCACTCGATGGCGACGCGCTGGCCCTTCGCGCCGGTGAACGAATAGAAGTCCACCGCCCGGGCCGTCATGGTGGCGTTGCAGACGGAGTTGAGCTTCAGCTCCAGCGCGGTTTCGAGCGAGGCGTTTGGCTTTGCGCGCGTGACCTCCGCCAGCTTGCTGACCGTGAACGCCCGTGCCGAGGACACGCCCAGCCGCGACACAAACCGCGCGTCATGCACGCCGACCGGTGCGTCGGCTGCGGCGGTGACGAGGAACTTGTTCGCCTCGGGTTTGCCGTCGCTGCCGAGTTTGGGCTTGGCCGTGAGCTTGGGCGTGGAGAACTGGAGTTCGGTGACGTCTTCAAGATTCTCGCCCGTGATGGCGACCTCGACCGTGGTGCCCACCTGCGCGCCCATCGGCATCGTGGTGAGCAGGCGCGGCGTGGGAAGAATGACGGATTGGGCGAAGGCGGAGCCGGCGAGCGCGAACCAGGCGATTCCGGCGAAAACACGGACGGCTAATTTGGGCGACATGGCTAGTGGTTGTAGAGAAATTCCTTCGTGTTGATGAGCGCCCAGAGGAGGTCCTCGTAGGCGATGCGGCGGGACTGCTCGGGTGGCAGCGGCTTGCCGGCGGCGTCCTCTCGCGGGCGGGCGAGATACTCTTCGGCCACCGCCTGCTCGTGCGACTGCGGCTCGCGGGCGAAGGCGGCAAGGTATAGCTCGCGAATCTTCTGCGCCTCGGGCTTGTCGGCCTTCGCCAACCGTTCGGCGCGACCGCCGCTGGTGGTGAGCTTGGCCTTCACGTCGCCGGCGTTCATCAGGTGCAGGCTTTGCGCGAGGCTCGCAGAGGACGCGCGTTCGCACTCACACACGCTCGCGCCCTCGGGGCGACCAAAGACTTTCAGGAAGGCCGAGCCGCGATTGTAGCTGTTGTCCGGCAGCGCAATCGCCCGAGTGCCCGCCGGCAGGTCCGCAAAGTCCGTCTTCGCCCCGGTGAACTGATCAACCGAGTCCAGCAGCACCTCCGCCTGCATCCGGCGCGGGTAGAAGTGCGAGAAGTTCTGCCGGTCCACGCCGTTGTGCTGGTTCGGAGTGGCGCTCAGTTGATAGGTGGAGGACTGCGTGATGACGCGCACCACGGCCTTGAGGTCGAAGCCGCTCTCAACGAAGTGCTTCGCCAGCGCGTCGAGGAGCTCGGGGTTCGACGGCGGGTTCGTGTCGCGAATATCGTCCTCTGGCTCGATGAGGCCGCGCTTGAAGAAGTGCTTCCAGTAGCGGTTCACCAG
>Ga0255095_1001363_pt1 | contig 9859 bp, 8 predicted proteins | sample Colum_Law_RepC_8_2_FD_188435 | JGI IMG/M metagenome (GOLD analysis project Ga0255095, IMG submission 188435) | Freshwater microbial communities from Columbia River, Oregon, United States - Colum_Law_RepC_8d | ecosystem: Environmental > Aquatic > Freshwater > River | place: USA: Oregon | collected...
GTCGGACTGCGGATTTACTTGGCCACGCATGCAAACTCAGACTGGCACAGTTCCGCACCGTTCAATCCGCCAGAGACTTTTTCAATGAACTGCTAGTGGCGGAAGTATGGCCTATGCCGAGGCGCAAACCAGCCATTTTCACCCGGCGACAACTGGCTCCGGCAGCATCTCCACGCCGTCCGCGCGAACCTCAGGCAGATTGCGATGCTGAACCTTTCGCCGGCTTCGCATACAGCCCGATGACCAGCCCCGTGATGATCGCCACGCTGCCCCAGAGGTGTCCGGCGTGGAGCTCCTCCCCCAGCCACAACACCGCGACGGGCACGCCTGCGACCGGTTGGGCCATGATGGTCATGGCCGTGAGATTCACGTCCGTCTCGTGGATGACGACCAGCCACAATCCATAGCCAAGGCTGGTGCAGATGATGGCGAGGTAAGCCACCCAGAGCCAGGCGCTGAGGGGCATGCGCCAGGCGGCGGCGATGGTGGTCGGGCCGTCAATGGCCAGATTGGCCAGGGTTCCCGCCACGAGCGAGAGAGTCAGGATTTTCATCGCCCCGGCCCGGTTTAGCATGGGCTTGCTCATGATGGAGTAGGCGGCCTCACACAGGAACGACGCCATGAAAACGACGCTGGCGGTCAGCCCCGCCCATTGGAAGTCGTCGGCCCAGGCGCGGTTCAGCAACGCCACGCCGATGATGCCCAGGCTGAAGCCCAGCCAGCGCTGGGGCGCGATTTGTTCGCGGAGGAAAATCGCCGCCGCCACGGCCGTGAGCAGTGGTTCCACCGCCATGAGGATGGAGCAGTTGCCCGCCGAGCCGAGGAGGTTGCCGCCCACTTGGAGCCGATGCCCCAGCGTGAAGACAGTCACGCCCATGAGCAGGGACATCCAGAGATCCTTGCCGCGCGGCGTCGCCCCGGGCAGCCAGGGCCACAGAACCAGCAGGCTCACGGCCGCCCCGCCGAAACGCATGGTGGCAATGCCTCCATAATCAAGATGCGGCTTGAGCGCCTGGATCGCCGAGAGCGAGACCGCCCAGAAGACGTTGAACAGCAGGAGCAGGGCTAGGTGGACCGGTTTCACGAGCGGCGCGGAGTCTTCCGAGCAGGGCAGGGGAGGTCGAGGGGAAAAGCAGGCAAGTATTCAGGGTTCAGCAGCCGGTGATCAGTTGGTCATCAGCGAGCCGCCGGCCAACTGAATCCTGAACCCTGGCTGCTGAATACTGCGCCCTTCGCCACTCGCGCCTTGCCGCTCCGCATTGCCTTCCCTACAACAAGCCGCGTGATTGACATCAAATGGATTCGGGAGCAGCCGGAATTGGTGAAACAGCGGCTCGCCGCACGCAACGGCGGGGACGACGCCAGGATTGACGAGGTGCTCAAGCTCGACGAGCAGCGGCGCGCGGCGCTCAAGCAGGTCGAGGATTTGAAGGCCCTGCGCAACAAGGTCTCCAAGGAGATCGGGGCCTTGATGGGCCAGAAGAAGCTGGCCGAGGCGGAAGCCAAGAAGGCCGAGACGCGCACGCTCGGCGACCAGATAGCCGCGCTCGACAAGTCCGCCGTGGACGCCGAGACCGCACGCGACGCCATCCTCATCCGCCTGCCGAACCCCCCGCACGCCAGCGTGCCGCTGGGCAAATCCAGCGCCGACAATCCCGAAGTAAAGCACTGGGGTGCCAAGCCCGAGTTCGCCTTCAATCCCAAGTCGCACGTCGAGCTGTGCGAGTCGCTCAAGCTCGTGGACTTCGCGCGGGGGGCGAAGCTTTCCGGCAGCGGCTTCCTGCTCTACACGAACTGGGGCGCGCGGCTGGAACGGGCGTTGATCCAGTTCCTGCTGGATCTGCACACGACCCAGCACGGCTACACCGAAGTCGCGCCGCCGCACATCGTCAGCCGCGACTGCATGGTGGGCGTGGGACAGTTTCCGAAGTTTGAGGATCAGGCTTACGCCGTGCGCGAAGGTCTGGACGAGTCCACGCTGGGCAAGTTGTATTTGCTCCCGACGGCCGAGGCGCCGGTCGCGAACATCCATCGCGAGGAGATTCTCCCGGCCAGCCAGCTTCCGATTTACTACTGCGCCTACAGCCCATGCTTCCGCGCGGAAGCGGGCGCGGCTGGCGTGGGCACACGCGGGATGATTCGCGTGCATCAGTTCGACAAGGTCGAGCTGGTGAAGGTCGTGAAACCCGAGCACGGCTATGACGAGTTGGAGAAGATGCTCGCGAACGCGGAGAAGGTGCTGCAAGTCCTCGGTCTGCACTACCGCATCGTGCTGCTCTGCACCGGCGACATGGGCTTTGCCAGCGCGAAGACCTACGACATCGAAGTCTGGGCGCCGGGGCAGGGGGCGTATCTCGAAGTGTCGAGCTGCTCGAACACGGACGAATATCAGGCCCGCCGGATGAACCTCCGCTTCAAGGACGAAAAGGGGGACAACAAGTTCCCCCACCTGCTCAACGGCTCCGGCACCGCGCTGGCCCGGCTCTTCGTGGCGCTCATCGAGACGTATCAGCAGGCGGATGGCAGCGTGCTCATTCCAGAGCCGCTGCGGCCGTATCTGCGTGGCGCGGACAAAATCACGGCTTAAGCCTTGACCACGAATAGACACGAATCGGGAGGTCCTTCAGGGCCACTTTGCATTCGTGTTCATTCGTGTCCATTCGTGGTTTCCTCAGAATGAAAATCCTCCTGGCCAGCAGCGAAGTCCACCCGTTCTCCAAGACGGGCGGGCTCGCGGACATGGTCGGTGCGCTGGGCAAGGCGCTGGCTACTGCCGGGCATGAGGTGGTCATCGTCACGCCTCTCTATCGCGGCATCCGCGAGCGCTTCACCAATATCCAGCCGACGGAGTATCGCGTGGACGTGCCCTTGGGCGCGACGCGTGTGCAGGCGGGTGTCATGGAGCTGAAGCTCGGACCACGGCTCACGGTGCTCTTCGTGGATCAGCGCGAGTTCTTCCACCGGCTCGCGCTCTACGGGGAGAACAACTCGGAGTATCTGGACAATCCCCAGCGCTTCATCTTCTTCTCCAAGGCCGTCGTCCACCTCGTGCGGTATCATCCTTGGGGCCGGCCGGACATCGTCCACGTTCACGACTGGCCGGTGGGCTTGGTGCCGGTCTTGTTACAGCACGAGCAGCATTCGACCGGTTGGCAGGCCCCGCGGAGCGTGATGACCATCCACAACCTGGCGTATCAAGGACGGTTCGCCGGGGCCACGTTTGCCCTGACAGGGCTGCCCCGGAATCATTTCACCCCGGCGGGCGTTGAGTATTTCGGGGACGTGAACTGCCTCAAGGCGGCCATCAACTACGCGGACTTTCTCACGACGGTCAGCCCGCGCTATGCCCGCGAGATTTGCACGGAGGCTTACGGCTGCGGCCTGGACGACGTCCTGCGCGCTCGACAGAGCCGCCTCGCCGGCATCTTGAACGGCGTGGATTACGACGAGTGGAACACGCATCGGAACATCCATCTCCGCCACGCGTATTCCTTCCGCAAGATGGCGGGCAAGGCGCAGAACAAGCACGACTTGCAACGCGAACTCGGACTCCCCGCGCGGGCAGACGTGCCGTTGTTCGCCACCGTCACCCGGCTGGCGGACCAGAAGGGCATGGACCTGCTGCTGGCCGCGTTGGAGGAAATGCTGGCGACTGACATTCAGTTCGCCCTGCTGGGCAGCGGCGACCCCGCCCTCCAAGCTGGCTATCAACGGCTGGCGAACCGGCATCCCACCAAGGTGGTGGCACGGATCGGTTACGACCACGCGCTCTCGCATCGGATTGAAGCCGGCTGCGACTTTTTCGTGATGCCCTCACGCTTTGAGCCCTGCGGCCTGAACCAGATGTATTCGCTGCGCTACGGCGCGATTCCCATAGTGCGCCGCACCGGCGGTCTGGACGACTCGGTGGTGGATTTGACCGACGATCCCGAGCACGCGGACGGCATCAAGTTCACTGAGCTGAGAACCCGCGCCCTCGCCACGGCCATCCGCAAGGCCATCGTGCTCTACCAGACGCCCGAGCTGCTGGCCGCCATGCGGCACAACGGCATGACAGCGGATTTTTCCTGGAGCCGGACGACGGAGGCTTACACCAAGGTATTCCAACGGGCCTTGAGCTGACACTGCTCTGCACGGTTGGAGCGTTGCAAAAAAGCATCGAGGTTTGGTGTGGAACTCAGGCTTTGTCTTGCATCCCGGGCCGTCGCGAGAACTAATTCGCCCTGTCCTTTGACCAACTGCACTTACTAACCATGCTCCTTCGTCGCCTCACCTTGCTTGTTGTCACCGTCGCGTCCCTGACTGCCGCCGCCATTGCGCAGGCGGAGATACTGCCCAAGAGCGGCCAGACGATCGCCTTCATGGGGGATTCCATCACCGCTGGCGGCTGGGGCAATCCGGGCGGCTACGTGCGCTTGGTGGTTGCTGGTCTTGAGGCCAACGGCGTGACGATCACGCCCATCCCCGCCGGCATTGGCGGCCACAAATCCGACCAGATGCTCGCCCGGCTCAAACGCGACGCACTCGACAAGAAGCCCGACTGGATGACCCTGAGCTGCGGCGTGAACGATGTGTGGCACGGCGCGCGCGGCATTCCGCTCGACCAATACAAGACCAACATCACGGCCATTTTGGACCAGTGCCAGGCGGCGGGCACCAAGGTGGTCGTGCTGACCGCGACGGTCATCAATGAGGAGCTGGACGGCGACAACAACAAGAAGCTGGAGACCTACAACGATTTCCTCCGCAACCTCGCCAAGGAGCGCAAGGCTCCGCTCGCCGACCTCTACACGCAGTTCGCCACCTTCCTCAAGGCGCACCCCAACACCACCGGCAAGCCGGGCCGCCAGCTCACTTCCGACGGCGTCCACATGGCTCCGGCGGGCGACCAGATGATGGCGCGCGGCGTGTTGCAGGCCTTCGGCCTGGATGCCGCGCAGCTCAAGAAAGCCGAGGCGGCGTGGCTGGAGATTCCCGGAGCGGGCAGCGTGCGGGTGCGCTTTGATGCCGGGCAGGGCAAGTCCCTTCAGGCCACCGCCAAGCTTTCCCTTCGTCAGCGGGAACAGTTGGCCGCCCAGGCCACGAAATCAGGCAAGTCCCTCGACGCGCTGCTCTCCGCCGCTTATGCCGAGGACGTGAAGGCCTTCTTGAAGCCCGCCGGAGAATTTGAAAACGCCGCCGCGATCTTCGTGGCGAAGAAAGAGCGCGAGGTTGGCACGAAGCTTCAGGAGAAGCTGGACCAGCGTGTCACCGAGCTGCTTAAGCAGTAACCGTCCGCGATGAAGTGCGCGTCCTGGTCCGCGTCGCCGGTTGCGGCGCGGCCAGCACGGCCTTGTTCTTCACCAGATACTCCGAGAGCACCGTCTTGCTGGCCAGCGAGAGCGAGGCGCGAGGGCAGGTGCCCTTGTAGTGCTTGTAGTGGACCAGCGTCTTGCCGATTAGCCCAATGCGGAGGCTGGAGTTCGGCATTTCCCAGATCTGACCGGTGACCAAGACGAGCGCGGAAGACGGGGGCGATTGTTGAGCAGGCATCGGAACAGCACTGTGGCATGCCGGTGGCTGGTTCCGAAGCAGATTCGCAAGAAATCTTGAGGTCTGGCGAACAATCACCCCAACGGACGAGTTCCCGCTTGCCTCGGGAGGGCCGCCGACTAGCTTCGGCGCATGAACCATTTCAGTTTGCGTGCTCTTGCCTTTGCCCTGCTGTTTGCCGCCGTCTCACTTTCAGCGGCTGAACCACTGGTCCGCGGGTTTCAGCAACGCACCCTGACTGATGCGGAAGGCCGGCAGCATCCGTTTGTTATCTATGTGCCAGCCAAGTTTGAGCCCGGCAGCCAGCCGCCGGTGCTGCTCTTCCTCCACGGCGCGGGGGAGCGCGGCGCGAACAACATTGACCAAATCATGGTCGGGCTTGGCCCGGCCATCTGGAAGCGGAAGCCCTCGTTCCCCTTCGTCACCGTCATCCCACAGTGCCGCACCGGCTCGAACTGGCTCGCGGACGGTCCAGACGCGCAGTGGGCGATGGCCATGTTGCGCCAGACGCAAAAGGAGTTCGGCACCGATCCTGATCGCGTGTATCTGACCGGCCTTTCCATGGGGGGCAGCGGCACTTGGAGCCTCGCGGCAAAGGACCCTTCTGCCTGGGCGGCCATCGTCCCAATGTGCTCCCGTCCCGACCCGGCCACCGCCGCGCAGTTTGCCGCCGCCCGCCTGCCCATCTGGAATTTCTGCGGTGACAAGGATCGCACCGAGACCGTGCAGGCCAACCGCGCCATGCACGAGGCCCTCACCAAGGCCGGAGCGAACGCCAAATACACCGAGTATCCCGGCGTGGGCCACAACTGCTGGGACGACGCCTACGCCACCGATGCGCTTTACGCGTGGCTGCTGGAACAGGCTCGGAGCAAGAACCGGAAGTAGCAGGGAGCTGTCCTGCTTCAGGGCAGACGCGCAACGCTTCCGCGCTCGGAACCTGGCGCTTTCAAAGTCAGATACCGGGAGAATCTAACCGCGCCTCCGCCGCCGGCGGTGCGCTTAACTTCTGATTGACCCTGCCGGACTTTTTCCGGCTCAATACGCCCACAAACCCAACACGCCGAATGGCCGATGTCATCGCAAGGAGTGGCTGGTCTCACAACGTCGCCGAGCGATTTGTTCGCGGGCTCGTGTTTGCGGTTGTCGTCTTTGCCTTGCCCGCTGTTCGCGCCGCCGAACGCTTCGACGACATCTATGTTTCGCCGCAGGTATTCTTCCAAGGCCAGACCTATCACGGCTATGTCGAGATGCGTTTTGCGGTGGAAAACCAGTCTGCCGACCGCACGCGCAAGGTCACACTCGCTACGCCGCACACGGCCCACGGCTGGGGCAACAACCTCCGCCGCGTCGAGCGCACCGTCACCGTCAGCCCCGGCGCGACGGTGAACGTCACGCTCTGGCAGCCGCCGCTCCTGCTCAACGGCGACAACCAGGTGGATGTCATCGTGGACGGTCGCTATCGCGGGGCCATCCCGCGCGGCGGCAACAACCAGCACATGCAGCGCAACACGGCCATCCCCGGCGGCCCGCGCTGCGTGCTGGTGAGTCGCAGCTTGAACAGCGACGACTTGGACAAGGCGTTTCGCGGCGGTGTGGCTTACACGGGCCCTACAGGCTGGTATTCACCGGAGCAAGCCACCCGCGCCCCGGACGTTCCGGCCAGGTCGGGCGGAATGAACCAGCGTGCCTGGACGCCCGACCGCACGGGCCGTGTCGGCTGGGAGTGGTTGGAGGTGGATTTCAAACCTGCGCGTTCAAATCCCAAGTTCCTGCGGATTCACAAACTGGGCTGGGACCAGGCGTTCAAGACGGTGGTGCTCAAGGACGCGGCTGGGGCCGAGCTGGCCACCCTCACGATCACCAACAACGCGAACCGCAACTTGACCATCAGCGAATTGCAAGTCCCGCTGCCCGCATTGACCAACGCAGTCCAGACAGTCCGTCTGAACGTGGACGCATCATCTGCCGGTGGCCAGGTCAGTGTGGACGCGGTGGAGCTGTCTGACGGATCGACTTCCAGCTATGCGACGGATGCGCGGGCCAGCAGCACCTACGCAACGCGGGCGGGCGGTAGTTCCCCCGCTTCGACTTATCAAGGCCCGACGGTGCTGCGCAGCGAATTGGAGGCCAGCGGCTGGAGCGAGTCGTGGCTGGCGTTCACGGCGTTCGACCTCGTGGTGCTCTCCCGCACCGACCTCGCGGCGATGGCAGCCGCACAGCAGAGCGCGCTGTGGAGTTACGTAGAGGCTGGCGGCGGGTTGGCCGTGCTGGGGCTGACGGAGTTGCCGAAGGCGTGGCAGAGCGCGGCATGGCAGAAGAGCACATCATCCCGGAGCAGCAGTCCGGGTCGGTTCAATGCGGGGTTTGGCCAGGTGCTGCTGACTGGAGCCGGTAGCATCGCCGGCTTGGAGCGCGCGCACGTGGACGCGATGCGTGAACTCGCCCGCGACTGCGGCCAGCCTTGGCAATCCATGCCCAACGAGGGCAACGCCAACAGCGAGTTCCCCGTCATCGAGGACGCCCGCATTCCCGTGCGTGGAATCGTGTTCATCATGCTCGCCTTCATCCTCGTGGTCGGGCCGTTGAACATCTTCTTCTGTGCCCGCGCCAACCGTCGCACCGCCATGCTCTGGACCATCCCGCTCATTTCCTTCATCACCTGCGCCATCATCTTTGGCTACTCGCTCGTCAGCGAAGGCATCACGCCCACCACCCGCACGGAGGCGGTGACTGTCCTCGACCAGGTTTCGCACCGTGCCACGACGCTCGCGCGGCAGGCCTTCTACACGCCACTCACGCCCGGCGACGGCCTCCGCTACAGCCACGACACGGAGGTCACGCCGCTTGTGGATGTAAACAATTACAACGGCGGCAACTCGCGCGAGCTGGAGCTGTCGCAGTCGCAGCACCTCACGCGCGGCTGGATCACGGCACGCGTCCCGGCGCACTTCGCGCTGCGCAAGTCCGAGACCCGCCGCGAGCGCATCACAGTGCAGAAGCTGCCGGACGGGCGAGTGACGGTGGTCAATGGCCTGGGAGCGGATATCCAGTTGCTCTGGCTGCGCGATGACAAGGGGCGGTTGTTCAAAGGCGAGGGCTTAAAGGCGGGGCTGAATGTGCCGTTGCAGACTGAGAAGGGCGACCCGTTCGGTGCGACAACTTTGTTGTCCGCGCTCTATCAAGGCTCATGGGTCGCGGCGCATGATGCGTTGATGAACAACACGGCGGGTCAGATTCGCCCCAACACCTACCTCGCCGTCCTCGCAGAAGCCCCCTTCATCGAAACCGGCCTCGCCAAACCCGGCAAATACCGCGCCCGTCAAACCATCATCGGCGTGCTCGCCCCGGAGGACGTGAAATGAAAGTCCAAGTTCGTGGCCTTCACAAACGCTTCGGCAAGACCGTGGCGGTGGACAACTTCACGTTCTCCTTCGACAACGGCCATGTCTTCGGCTTCGTCGGACCGAACGGCGCGGGCAAGACCACCACGATGCGCGTCATCGCCACGCTCGAGGAGCCGACCGAGGGTGACGTGCTCATCAACGGCGTCTCCGTCCGCGAGGAGCCGGAGTATGCGCGCCGCAGCGTCGGCTACGTGCCGGACTCGCTGCCCGCGCACAACGACGTGACCGTCCACGAGTATCTCGACTTCTACGCGAGGGCCTACGGCTTACAGGGCGCGAAGCGGCGCGAGGCGGTCGGGGCGGTGGAGGAGTTCACCGGCGTCACGGGCATCCTGGACAAGCATCTCAAGGCGCTCTCCAAGGGCATGAAGCAGCGTGTCACACTGGGCCGCGCGCTCATTCATAACCCCGACGTGCTCATCCTCGATGAGCCCGCCGCCGGCCTCGATCCGCGCGCGCGCGTCGAGCTGCGCGAGTTGCTCATGGTGCTGGCCACGCAGAACAAGGCCATCCTCATCAGCTCGCACATCCTCACGGAGCTGACCGAGATTTGTAACGGCGTGGTCATCGTCGAGCGCGGCAAGCTGCTGGAGTCCGGCACGGTGGCCGACGTGTTGAAGAAGAGCACGCCGCACCGCGCCTTCGCCATCCGCGTGCTCGGCCCTGCCTCGGCGTTGGTGAAGGAACTGCTTCAAACGCCCCACGTCATCAACGCACGTGAGGTCAGCGGCGAAGTGCTGCTGGACTTGGAAGGCGAGGAGTCCGCCGGATGTGAACTGCTAGCGGCGCTGGTGGGCAAGGGTTTCAAGATTGCCGAGTTCAAACAGAGCAAGGCGAATTTGGAAGACATCTTCATGAACGTGACGAAAGGAGGGGTGCAGTGAACGTCCCCACGCTCAAGAACTGGCGCACGTGGGAGC
>Ga0255095_1001377_pt1 | contig 9791 bp, 8 predicted proteins | sample Colum_Law_RepC_8_2_FD_188435 | JGI IMG/M metagenome (GOLD analysis project Ga0255095, IMG submission 188435) | Freshwater microbial communities from Columbia River, Oregon, United States - Colum_Law_RepC_8d | ecosystem: Environmental > Aquatic > Freshwater > River | place: USA: Oregon | collected...
CCTCATGGACAGCCTGGATCAGGCGGCCTTGCGGCGCTTCACCTTCAAGATCCGCTTCAAGCCGCTGACGCGCGAGCAGCGCGAGACCATGTTCGTGACCGAGGCGCTGGGCGGCGAGGTGGCCGATCTCACCCACGCGATGCGCCAGCGCCTGGCGCGGCTGGAGCAGCTGTGCCCGGGCGATTTCGCGGCGGTGAAGCGCCAGGCCGAGATCCTGGGCGAGGCCATGGCGCCAGACGGGTTTTTGGCGCAACTGGAGGCCGAGCACCGCATCAAGCCCGAGGTGCGCGAAGCCCGACAAATGGGGTTCACGGGCTGATCGGCGCGGGCACAAAAAAGCCGCCGGCGGGTGCGCGGCGGCTTTGGGGTGGGAGGGCCTGTGTTCAGTGCAGCACGCCGGGCTTGGAAGGCAGCTCGTCGGGCGAGTAGTCGGGGTGGTGCTCCAGGAAGAACTGCAGCTTGCTGTCCAGGCCGGTGATGCGCGTGCGCGCCACCGATTCGCAATGGTGTTTGGAGATCAGGTTGAACACCTTGCTGCGCAGGAACCAGATGTCTTTCGGGTTCTGCGCCACCATCAGGGCGGCCTGCAGGCGGTAGCGCTGGGGGTCGTCGATGTCGGACAGCATGGCGCGGAACTCGTCGATCACGAAATCGAGTTCGAGAACCTGGGTGTCCTGGTACTGGTGGCTTCGGCTCTTTTTGAACCAGGGCAGCTTGAAAAACATGCCGGCTCCTTTTGTCGGGTGGGAACGCAGGCACTGCCCGCTTGGCTAAAAGATCGGCACCGTTCGGCCGAAATTGAGCGTTCCCGGGCCCGACAGATCGCCCATGCCGATGGGCGGTTTTCCCTGTCACACCATGGTGTTCGCAATCGCGCGGCGTGGGCTTCGGTGCTCAGAGAAAAGCACTCACCGCCCGCAGCACGGCTTCGCCGTAGGCCTCGCGTTTTTTCGCTCCCAGGCCGGCGATGCCGTCCAGATCGGCCAGGGCCTGGGGCTTGCGCGTGGCGATGTCGCGCAGGGTGCTGTCGTGAAAGATCACGTAGGCCGGGCGGTTGTGTTCGCGCGCCACTTCGGCCCGCCAGGCGCGCAGGGCGTCCAGGCACTCGCGCTCGGCCAGCGACAGCGGCGCGCCATCGTGGTCCACCGGGTTGCGGCGCTGGCCGCGCGAACGCGAGGGCGCGCGCTCGGCCTGGATGCGCAGGCTCACGCGCGCCTCGCCCTTGAGGATGGGGCGCGCGCCGTCGGCCAGGTGCAGGGTGTTGTAGGGCGCGTCGTCCACGCGAATGGCTTCGCGGGCGATGAGCTGGCGCAGCAGGGCGCGCCACTGGGTTTCGCTCCAGTCGGCGCCGATGCCGAAGGTGCTGAGCTGGTCGTGGCCGTACTGCACCACCTTGTCGGTCTTCTTGCCGCGCAGGATGTCCATCACGTGGCCCGCGCCGAAGCCGTGGCCGCTGCTTTGCTGCACCCGGTACAGGCACGAGAGCAGCTTGCGCGCGGGCTCGGTGGCGTCGAACAGCTCGGGCGGGTTCAGGCAGTTGTCGCAGTTCATGCACACCGGGCGCAGCGTGGCGCCAGGTGGCGTGCCCGGCGGGCCCTGGTAGGTCTCGTCGAAGTAGGCCAGCAGGCGCACGCGGCGGCAGTCGCTGGTCTCGGCCAGGGCCAGCAGGGCGTCGAGCTTGCCGCGCAGCACCTGCTTGAACTCGTCGCCCGCGGGGCTGTCGTCGATCATGCGGCGCTGGTTCACCACGTCTTGCAGGCCGTAGGCCATCCAGGCGTTGGCGGGTTCGCCGTCGCGCCCGGCGCGGCCAGTTTCCTGGTAGTAGCCCTCGATGTTCTTGGGCATGTCCAGGTGGGCGACGAAGCGCACGTCGGGCTTGTCGATGCCCATGCCGAAGGCCACGGTGGCCACCATGATCCAGCCGTCCTCGCGCACGAAGCGGTCCTGGTGGGTCTGGCGCACGGCGCCGTCCAGGCCGGCGTGGTAGGGCAGGGCCTTCAGGCCGGCGTTCTGCAGCAGCGTGGCCACCTCTTCCACGCGGCGGCGCGACTGGCAGTACACGATGCCGGCGTCGTGCACGCCTGCGGCCATGTGCTCGTCGCGAATGAAGCGCAGCAGTTGCTGGGTGGCGTCTTTCTTTTCGACCAGCAGGTAGCGGATGTTGGGCCGGTCAAAGCTGCTGACGAAGGTGCGCGCGCTTTGCAGCTGCAGGCGCTCCACGATGTCGGCTCGCGTGAGCGAGTCGGCCGTGGCGGTGAGGGCCACGCGGGGCACGCCGGGGAAGCGCTCGGGCAGCACGGCCAGTTCGCGGTACTCGGGGCGGAAGTCGTGGCCCCACTGGCTCACGCAATGGGCCTCGTCGATGGCGAACAGCGAGAGCTGCCCGCGCTCGTGCAGCGAGTCGAGCTGGGCCAGGAAGCGCGGCGTGGTCAGGCGCTCGGGCGCCACGTAGATCAGGGTGATTTCGCCGCGCAGCATCTGCCGCTCCACGCGCTGGGCGTCGTCGAGCGAGAGGCTGGAGTTCAGGTAGGCCGCGTCCACGCCGGCCTCCAGCAGGGCGTCCACCTGGTCGTGCATCAGCGCGATCAGCGGCGAGACGACGATGGTGAGCCCAAGACCGGCTTGCTGGCGCACGATGGCCGGCACCTGGTAGCACAACGACTTGCCGCCGCCGGTGGGCATGAGCACCAGCGCGTCACCGCCGGCGCCCACATGGCCCACGATGTCGGCCTGAGGGCCGCGAAAGGCGTCGTAGCCAAAGACCTCGTGCAGCACGCCGAGGCTGGCCTCCATCACCTCGGCGCCGGGGGCGATGTCGATCATGCCCTTACATCTGCTCCCAGGGCAGGCCCTCGAAGCGCCAGCCGTTGAGGCTGGAGCGCTTGAACTCATCGTTGAGCTCGCCCTCGAAGCCGTGCAGCACGTGGGCCACGTTGGCGAAGCCGGCGGCCTCCAGTGCCTGGCCGGCGTCGCGGGTGCGCTTGCCGCTGCGGCAGATCAGCAGGATGGGGCGCTGTTTGTTACCGGCCTCGGCCTCGACGGCGGCGGCAAAACGCGCGGGGTCGGGCGTGAGATCGGGGTATTCGTACCAGGGGATGTTTTCCACGCCGGGCGGTCGGCCCACGTAGAGCGATTCGATCTCCATGCGCACGTCCACGAAGAGCGGGGGCTGTTCGCCAGCGGCGCGCAAGCGCTCGCTCTCGGTCTGCAGCCAGTGCCAGGCTTGGGTGGGCGTGAGGTCTTTCATGGGGCGGTATTGTCGGGGATTCGCTTGCCGCCCTCCCTACAATCGCCGGATGAACACGCCCGCATTGCCCGTCTACACCCGCGCCCAGGCGCTGCCTGAGATCCTGAAGCACCGCATCGCCATTCTGGATGGCGCCATGGGCACCATGATCCAGCGCTTCAAGCTGGACGAGGCGCAGTACCGCGGCGAGCGTTTCAAAGACTTCCACAAAGACGTCAAGGGCAACAACGAGCTGCTCAGCCTCACCCGCCCCGACGTGATTCGCGACATCCACGAGGGCTACCTGGCCGCCGGCGCCGACCTGATCGAGACCAACACCTTCGGCGCCACCACCATCGCGCAGGAAGACTACGACATGGCCCACCTGGCGCGGGAGATGAACCTGGCCTCGGCCCGCCTGGCCCGTCAGGCCTGCGACAAGTACAGCACGCCCGACAAGCCCCGCTTTGTGGCTGGCGCGCTGGGCCCCACGCCCAAGACCGCCAGCATCAGCCCCGACGTGAACGACGCCGGCGCGCGCAATGTCACCTTCGAGCAGCTGCGCGCGGCCTACTACGAGCAGGTGGAGGCCCTGGTGGAAGGCGGCGCCGATGTGCTGTTGGTGGAAACCATCTTCGACACGCTCAACGCCAAGGCGGCGCTGTTTGCCATCGACGAGTTTTTCGAGAACAGCGGCGAGCGCCTGCCGGTGATCATCAGCGGCACCGTCACCGACGCCTCTGGCCGCATCCTCAGTGGCCAGACCGTCACCGCCTTCTGGGCCAGCGTGCGCCACATCCAGCCGCTGGCCGTGGGCCTGAACTGCGCGCTGGGCGCCACGCTCATGCGCCCTTACATCCAGGAGCTGGCCAAGGTGGCGGGCGACACCTTCATCAGTTGCTACCCCAATGCCGGTCTGCCCAACCCCATGAGCGACACCGGCTTCGACGAGACGCCCGAGGTCACCAGCCGCCTGCTGCGCGAGTTCGCGGCCGAGGGCCTGGTGAACATCGTGGGCGGTTGCTGTGGCACCACGCCGCAGCACATCGGCGCCATTCACGAGGCAGTGAGCTCGCAGTCGCCGCGCGTACCGCAGCGCGGCCCGTTCTACCGCGAAGCGGCCTAAAAACCCGACAACTTGCGGGGAAAAAGACCGCCCCCGCATAATCGCGTTTCCCTTCAAGGGGAGTAGTCAGCCTGTCACCCGGCGCCATGCCGGGCTTCGATGGATGGGGTTTTCGTCAATACGCGGTGATCCACCGCCGGAAACCCCCACCCGTACCTCCGGTGCGGATGTGGCAAGACCTTGGGGTGTTCGTTCAACACCAACCTGAGGTTTATTCATGCAAAGCATTGCGCCACTGTGGCTGTGGGTGGTTTTTGTCGCGTTCGTTCTGGCGGCACTTTTCGTCGATTTCGTGGTGCTCAAGAAGCAGGGCGCCCACGAGGTGGGCGTGAAGGAGGCCCTGAACTGGTCCATCGTCTGGGTGGCCCTGAGCTTCGTCTTCAACGGCCTGTTCTGGTGGGCCATCAAGGACACCACCGGCTCGACCGCCATCGCCAACGAAAAATCGCTGGAGTTCCTCACCGGCTACCTCATCGAGAAGAGCCTGGCGGTCGACAACATCTTTGTCTTTCTGATGATCTTCACCTACTTCTCGGTGCCGCCGGCCTACCAGAAGCGGGTGCTGATGATCGGCATCATCGGTGCCATCGTGCTGCGCACCATCATGATCCTGGTGGGTGGCTGGTTGCTGGCGCAGTTCCACTGGATCCTGTACGTGTTCGGTGCTTTCCTGGTGCTCACCGGCGTGAAGATGTGGTGGGCGGCCGGCAAGGAAGAGAGCCTGGACGACAACCCGGCGCTCAAGCTGCTGCGCAAGCTCATGCCCGTGAGCAAGCACTACGACGGTGAGAACTTCTTCACCCTGGAAAACGGCAAGCGCATCGCCACCCCGCTGCTGATGGTGATCTGCCTGGTGGGCCTGACCGACGTGATCTTCGCGGTGGACTCGATCCCGGCCATCTTCGCCATCACGCAAGACCCGTTCATCGTGCTCACCAGCAACGTGTTTGCCATCCTGGGCCTGCGCGCCATGTTCTTCCTGCTGCAGGCCGTGGCCAGCAAGTTCCACCTGCTGAACTACGGTCTGGCCGTGATCCTGATGTTCATCGGCACCAAGATGATGCTGATCGACATCTTCAAGATCCCGGTGGCGGTGTCGCTGGGCGTGGTGGTGGGCATCCTGGCCATCACCATGATCTGGAGCGCCAAGACCGCGCCCAACACCTGAGCGCGAAGGCCCGTCGCCGGGCCTCAGGTGCCGGCCTGGCGCCCGGGGGTCTGGCGGGCCACCGGGCCGGCCTCGCGCTCGATGCGCTCGCGCAGCGCCTGGCCGCCGCCCAGGGCGAACCAGGCCTCGGCCACCACGAACATGGGGCCGGCGAACAGACCGCGAAGGTCGTCAAAGAAAGCGGGTTTGCGGCCTTCCCAGTGGTGCCCCACGAACTGGAACACCCAACCCACCACGAAACAGCCCAGGCCGGCCGCTAGCCACACGCTCAGCGGCGCGGCGCCAAAGGGGTGGGCCAGCGCGGTGATGGCGCCCACCGCCAGCAGCGTGGCCACGGTCACGACAGTCAGGCCCTGGCGCACGTACCAGATGGCCCCTGCGGCGTACAGCACCATGTGCCCCCCGATGCCGCCGGGCAACTGCAGCCGGGCCAGCAGCACCGCGATGCCGAAGACGATCAAGGGAATGCCCACCGCATGCGTGGCGATGTTGCGGGGGTCGCGGTGGTAACGGGCGTAGGTCACCAGCCAGTCGGCGCTTTTGTCCATGGTGTCTCCTCGGTTCTTGTGGGCCGACGCAGAGCATGCCGCCAGCCTGCCCCTGTGTCCATTGGGGGACGCCGAGGCACCGCGTGTCTGCGCCCGCGGGCCCACGGCGCAAAAAGGCCTCAATGTGGCGGGCCTTCGGCCGATCGTTGAATACAAAGGAAATCAGCCGATGGCCCAGCTTTTGCCGGGCGTCATTCAACGAGGGGACAAACTTCATGCGACACGCGTTAGGGGAGGGGTCGGTGGCGGCGCGCCTGCGTTTCCTGGCCTTTTTCGGCATTGCCTGCCTGTTGGCCCTGGCGGTCTGGCAGGCCATTGATATCTACCGCAGCGAGTACGCCGCCAAGCAGCAGGCCACGCGCCAGTCGGTGGAGGTGGCCCACGGCGTGCTGCAATGGGCCCACGCTCAGGAAAGCACAGGCCAGCTGGACAGGCCTGCCGCCCAGGCCCTGGCGCGTGAGGCCCTGTCCAGGCTGCGCTACAGCGGCGGCGAGTATTTCTGGATCAACGATTTCGACGCGCGCGTGGTGATGCACCCGATCAAGCCCGAGCTCAACGGGCAGGACGGCCGCCAGATTCGAGACGCCAATGGCGTGGCCCTGTTCGTGGCCTTCGCCGAGACCGGGCGGCGCGATGGCGCGGGTTTCGTGTCTTACCTCTGGCCCAAGCCCGGCCACGATGAGGCGGTGGAGAAGCTTTCGTACGTCAAGGCGTTCGAGCCCTGGGGCTGGGTGGTGGGCTCGGGCATCTACCTCGATGACCTGCGGGCCTCGCTGTGGCGGCACGTGGGGCAGCTGGCCCTGGTGGTGTTGGCGGCCTTGCTCGTGGCGGCCTTGATTTCCCACCGGGTGTCGCGCTCGATCCTGGACGGTCTGTCTTCGGCCATCGACGTGTCCCGCGCGATTGCGCAGGGCGACATCGGTCGCGAGGTGCAGGTGGTGCGCGGGCAGGGCGAGGTGACCCAGCTCATGCAGGCCCTGTCGGACATGGCGCAGCAGCTGCGGCGCATGGTCACGCTGGTGCAATCGTCGGCGCAGGGCGTGCAGACGGCAGCCAGCGAAATCGCCGCCGGCACGGCCGACCTGTCGGGCCGCACCGAGCAAACCGCCTCCAGCCTTCAGGCGACGGCGGCCACCATGGCCCAGATTCACGGCACCGTGGTGCAGAACGCCCAGTCGGCCCGACAGGCCGGCGAGATTTCGGCCACGGCCGCGAGCACGGCGGTCGATGGCAGCCGCCTGGTGGGCGAGGTGGTCAGCACCATGGAGCAGATCACCACCTCGTCTACCCGCATCGCCGACATCACCGGCGTGATCGATGGCATCGCTTTCCAGACCAATATCCTCGCGCTCAACGCGGCGGTGGAGGCCGCCCGGGCGGGCGAGCATGGGCGCGGGTTTGCGGTGGTGGCCACCGAGGTGCGCCAGCTGGCCACGCGCTCGGCCGAGGCCGCGCGGGAGATCAAGGGGCTGATTGGCGAGTCGGTCGAGCGGGTGCGCAGCGGAGGTGAGCTGGTGGACCGCGCGGGCCAGACGATTCAGCGCATCGTGGCCTCGGTGCAGGAATTGCACGCCCTGCTGGCCACCATGGAGCGCGCCAATCAGGAGCAGGCCACGGGCGTGGGGCAGGTGAACCAGGCCGTGGCTGGCCTGGACGAGGCCACCCAGCGCAACTCGGCCCTGGTGGAGCAGTCGGCCGCGGCCGCCGACGCCATGCGCGAGCAGTCGCGGCAGTTGCTCGCGGCCGTGCAGGCCTTTCGACTGAACGCTCAGGCCGCCTGAGCCAGCCGCGTCAGCCGGGCAGGGGAATCCACTCGTCGTGGTCGTCGGGCGGCAGCGCGAAACGCCCGGCGGCCCAGTCGGCCTTGGCCTGCTCGATGCGCTCTTTGCGCGAGGACACGAAGTTCCACCAAACGAAGCGCGGCCCCAGCGGCTGGCCGCCGAAGAGCATGAGGGTCGCGGCGCTGCTTGCGGTGAGGGCGTCGGTGGCGTTGTCGAACACCAGCAGGTCGCCCGCGCCGTGCACAGCACCCGCGTGCTCGATCTCGCCGCGCACCACATAGACCGCCTGCTCGCGGTGCCCGCCGGGCAGGCGCCAGGTGGTGCCGACCTCGGCCTCGGCGTGCACCAGGAACAGCGGCGAGTGCGTGACCACCGGGCTGCGCTGGCCGTAGGCCTCGCCCGCCACCAGGCGCCACCACAGGCCAGGCTCACGGCCTTCGGGCAGGGCGCTGGCAGGGGTGTGGGCAAAGGCTGGCGCGGTCTCCTCGTCTTCCAGTGGCAGTGCCACCCAGCTCTGCAGCAGTTCCAGGCCGCCGCCTTCGAAAGAGCCGGGGTGGGTGAAGCGCTCGCTGTGCGAGATGCCGCGCCCGGCGGTCATCCAGTTCACGTCGCCGGGGCGGATCAACTGGTGCGTGCCCAGGCTGTCGCGGTGGGTCATGCTGCCGCTGAGCAGGTAGCTCACGGTGGACAGGCCAATGTGCGGGTGCGGGCGCACATCGGCCTGGCGCACCTCGTCGGCCGGCACCGTCACCGGGCCGGCGTGGTCCCAGAACACAAAGGGGCCCACCGAGCGGCGCTGGGCATGGGGCAGGGCGCGGCGCACCTTGAGGCCATGGCCCAGGTCGGCCGCGCGGCCGCGAATCGTGGTTTGCAGCATGTGTGTCTCCCCAACTCAAAACGCCCATTGTGTTGGACAGGCCCACGCCCGGTCGACCGCTTTGCGACAATCGCCCACCCATGCACCTGCACCAACTTCGCCAACGCCTGCGTGCCCTCGGGGCCGGGCCGCTGCATGAGCAGCGCCTGCTGCGCACGTGGGTGAACGCCTTGCCGCCCGAGGGCGGCCGCCGCAAGCCCGAGCACCACTTTCCCAAGGCCCTGTACGCCGCCCTGCCCGAGATCACCGCCGAGTGGGCGGGCCTGGCCACGCTGCAGTCCGAGCACCCGGGCGAGGACGGCTCGGCGCGGCTGCTGGTGGCCCTGCGCGACGGCCAGACGGTGGAGAGCGTGCTGCTGCCGCGCGGCGGGCTGTGCGTCTCCAGCCAGGTGGGCTGCGCGGTGGGCTGCACCTTCTGCATGACCGGCACCGGGGGCTTGATCCGCCAGATCGGCAGCGCCGAGATCGTGGCGCAGGTGGCGCTGGCGCGCTCGCGCCGTGCGGTGAACAAGGTGGTGTTCATGGGCATGGGCGAGCCCTCGCACAACCTGGACGCGGTGCTGGAGGCGATCGAGCTGCTGGGCACGCTGGGCAACATCGGCCACAAGAACCTGGTGTTCTCCACCGTGGGCGACGAGCGCGCGTTCGACGCCCTGCCGCGTGGCCGCGTGAAGCCGGCCCTGGCCCTGTCGCTGCACACCACCCGTGCCGACCTGCGCGCCCAGTTGCTGCCGCGCGCCCCCCGCATCGACCCCGACGAGCTGGTCGAGCGCGGCGAGGCCTACGCGCGCGCCACCGGCCACCCGATTCAGTACCAGTGGACGCTGCTGGACGGCGTGAACGACAGCGACGACGAGATCGAGGGCATCGTGCGCTTGCTTCACGGCAAGTACGCCATCCTGAACATGATTCCGTACAACACCGTGCCCAGCCTGCCCTACACCCGCCCGAGCTGGGAGAAGGCCGCCGACATCGCCCGGCGCCTGCACCGCCGCGGCATTCTCACCAAGCTGCGGCACTCGGCCGGCCAAGACGTGGACGCCGGCTGCGGCCAATTGCGCGCCC
>Ga0255095_1001381_pt1 | contig 9756 bp, 6 predicted proteins | sample Colum_Law_RepC_8_2_FD_188435 | JGI IMG/M metagenome (GOLD analysis project Ga0255095, IMG submission 188435) | Freshwater microbial communities from Columbia River, Oregon, United States - Colum_Law_RepC_8d | ecosystem: Environmental > Aquatic > Freshwater > River | place: USA: Oregon | collected...
GACGACGCGGACGAGGTTGTAGCGTTCGTAAGTTTGCGGCGCGATGCCTTCGCTCACACTGGCGATGTTGCGGAGGAGCGTGGCCTTGCCGCCGGTGGTGGTGACGGGCGTGTTCTTGAACTCCTCGACTGTCGTCACGCGGCCTTGCGGCACCTGCACCTGCACGCTGAAGGCGATGCCTGAGCCGGGGTCGGCCCAGTAGTTCGGCACGGTGAAGCGGCTGCTCGCGGTGCTGGCGACGAGCGATTTGGTCGCGTCGGACATCCGCACGCCGAGCAGGCCGGCGCGCTCGCGGTTGATGTTCACATCGAGCGTCGGGTAGTCGAGGACTTGGGCGAACTGCACGTCGCGCAGCGCGGGAATCTTGGCCAGCCGCTCGCGGATTTTGTCAGCGAACTCCTTGCTCGCGGGGAGGCTCTGGCCTTGCACGGCAATTTCAATGGGTGTCGGCGCGCCGAAGCTCATCACGCGCTCGACGATGTCGCTCGGCTCGAATGACACGAGCACCTCGGGCAGCTCGGCCTTGAACACGGCGCGGAGCTTTTCCTTGAGCGGTTCGGTGCGGACGGAGCCGGACTTGAACTGGATTTGCAGCACGCCTTCCTCGGGACCGGCGTTCCACTGGTGGATGAGGTTGACGGGGTAGTTCGCCGCGTGGACACCGACGAGACCGATGCTCATCTGCACGTTGTCCGGGCCGGCCTCGCGCTTGATGAGGTCGAGCACGCGCAGGGCGATGGCCTCGGTCTTCTCAAGCTGCGTGCCGGGCGTGGCGCGGAGGCGGAGCTGGATTTGCCCGGCGTCCACCTTCGGGAAAATCTCGGTGCCCAGGCGCGGGAAGACTAACCAGAGCGCACCGGCGGTGAGGCCGAGATAAACCACAAGCACCAGCCAGCGGGCCGCGAGGAGCGGACGGAGCATTGACGTATAGGCTGGTGAGCCTTTGTCTTCCTTCACGCCTGACTCGTGACCGCGCAGCAGCCACACGCTCAACACCGGCACCAACGTGCTGGAAAGGAGGAAGCTCGCGACCATCGAGAAACCCACGGCCAGCGCGAGCGGCGTGAAGAGCGCCTTCGCCGCGCCCTGCATGAAGAAGGCGGGGATGAACACCGCCAGCACGCAGAGCATCGCGAGGAAACGCGGGCCGGTGGTTTCGACGGTGGCGTCGAGCACCGCACGGGCTAGCGGCCGGCCGCGCGCGAGATGCACATGGATGTTTTCAATCGCCACTGTCGCCTCGTCCACGAGGATGCCGACGGCCAGCGCGAGCCCACCGAGCGTCATCAGGTTCACGTTCTGGCCGCTCACCCAGAGCGCGAATGTCCCGGCCAGCAGCGACACGGGGATGTTGATGACCACGATGAACGCGCTGCGCCAGTCGCGCAGGAAGAGCATCACCATCAGGCCCGTGAGCACCGCGCCGAGCGCGCCTTCCTTCACGAGGTCGCGGATGGCGCGCACGACGTAGGGCGACTGGTCGAACTCGTAGGTCACCTCGATGTCGTCGGGCAGCACTTTCTTGAACTCGGGGATGTTCTTCTTCACCAGTTCGACCACCGAGAGTGTGCTCGCGTCGGAGCGTTTGGTGACGGGCATGTAAACCGTGCGCTTGCCGTTCGCGAGCGCGTAGCTGGTGATGAGGTCCGCGCCGTCCGCCACCTCGCCGAGGTCGCGCACGAAGACGGAGCCGCCGCCCGCGCCCGTGCCGGTGCGGATGGGCACGGCGGCGAGGTCCTGGATGTTTTTCACCACCGCGTTGATGGGGACGAAGGGATACTTGTCGCCGAGCGGGAGGTTTCCGGACGGGCTGAGGGTGTTGGCGTTGGCGATGGCCGAAACCACTTCATCCGCCGAAATGCCGTAGCTGCGGAGCCGGTCGGGCTTGAGGTTGATGAGAATCGTCCGCGCGCTGCCGCCGAAGGGCGGTGGCGCGGAGACTCCCGGCAACGGGGCGAAGAGCGGGCGCACCTGATTGAGCGCGGCGTTCTGCATCTCGCCGACCGTGCGGTTGGCATTGGTCGTCGAGAAGACGAGGTAGCCGACCGGCACGCTGCCGGCGTCGAAGCGCGTGATGAACGGCCCCGGCGTGCCCGGCGGCATGAAGGCGCGCGAGCGGTTCACGTAGGCCACCACCTCGGAGAGCGCGGACGCCATGTCCGTGCCGGGGTGGAACTGGAGCTTCATGATGCTCGCGCCCTGGATGCTCTTCGACTCCACGTGCTCGATGCCGGTGATGTAGAGGAAGTGGTATTCGTAGAAGTAGGTGATGAACCCCTCCATCTGCGCGGGGTCCATGCCGCCGAAGGGCTGCGCGACGTAAATGGTCGGGATGCCCAGCGGCGGGAAGACATCGCGCGTCATGCGCTGAAGCCCGATCCACGCTGCGAGCGCGATGGCAATGACACCGACCACGACCGAGAGCGGACGGCGGAGGGCGAGGCGGACTAGGTTCATTGCTTGTTTGCTTTCGCCTTCATCTCGCCGCGCAACTCACCGAGCTGCCGCTGCACCAGCGCCAGCACCTTGCGGCCTTCGGCGGTAACCGTGTAGCTCCGCCGCTCGCGCGACCCGCTGGCCGCCGGGCGGTCGCTGCGCAGCCAGCCAAAGCGCTCCATCCGCGCCAGCATGGGATACAACGTGCCGGGGCTGACCTCGTAGCCGTGATGCCGCAGCTCCTCCAGCATCCAGTTGCCCACCACCTCGCCCTCGGCGGCATGGTGGAGGATGTGAATCTTCCAGAGGGCGAGCAGAATCTCGCGGTTGACGTTCTTGCGGTTCATCGGTTGGCTGCGATGCTTTACGGTGGCCGTAAAAGTGGATGCCACGCAACAAAAACTTGCGAACGCGCAGCGCGCGGGAGCCAAGGGACTGGTGCCCGGAAAAAGCACTGGATGGTGCGGCCAGGCGGCGCACTTCCGAGTTGCTCCTTTGGTCCGATCACTCGCCCGGATAGGCGGGCAGGGCAGGCAGCGAACCCGGTTCGCGGAAGCTTCGCACGCTGAGTTTGTTCGAGGTCACGAGTTCGACATGCCCATCTTAGGACAGCGCATTCAGGCCCTTGCTGTGGCGCGGAGGAAAGTGGCTGAGGTCGCCGAGCGGCAGCCACGGTGGACGCGGCGGTGCGGCGATGCGCGAATCCGCGCAACCGGGACTTCGCCGATGGCCCCACACCACGATGCGCTCCCCATGCTTTCAACTGCATCGTTCCGGATTAGGTGACGGACATGAGTCCCAGTCAGGGTTTGGCGGCGAACCTCGCGACGGCCGTGCTGGTGGTGACAGCGAGCTTTCACAGCCTCCCGGTGACCACGACGCAGGTGAGTGTCGGTGCGCTGTTGGGCATCGGCATCACGACGCGGCAGGCGAAGTGGCGCAAGGTCGGCGAAATCCTTCTAGCTTGGGTCAGCACGCTTCCTTGTGCGGCGCTTCTGGCGGCGGGGGCGTATTGGCTGGTGCGTTAGCCTTTGATTTCGTGGTTTTTCCGTAGTGGCGTCAGATTGGGCAGCCGCCTAGTCTTGTCTCGTTCCAGACACGCCGGGTTTGACATCAAACAGCCCGCCGTTAGGATGCCGCCAGACGCCGTTCAACCAATTAGCATCGCTAAAAACTGTGCCAGTCAAAGATGATTACTTGGTAGATACGTTGGCGGACATGGGGTTGGTGACCAACGAGGACGTGGCCCAGGCCCGTGCGGAAGTTGAGTCCGGGGAGTTTCCTGACCAAGGGGTGATCGATCGGTTGATAGCCACCCAGATCATCACCTGGGCCCACATCACCCAGGCCAAGGCCATCCAGTTTGGCATGGAAACGGTGGACCTCACGGGCATCAAGATCGAAGACGATGCCATTCAAGTTCTGCCCCGGCACGTCGCCAAAAAATACAAGGCAGTCCCGGTCTTTTACGGCGAGGGCAAGCTGATCGTGGCCATCACCGACCCGGCGGACTTGGACACGATGGACAGCCTGCGCCATGTGCTCAAGGTGGAGGACATCGAGTTCCGGGTGGCCACGGACGAGCAGGTGGAGCAGCTGATCAACAAGTATTACGGCACGGCGGAGGAGTCGGTGGCGGGGATGTTGCAGGATCTGACAGAAGGAGAGATTGATCTCGGTTTCGCGACGCCCGGCGGACCTGGGGCTGAGGAGGAGGAGGTCGAGACGGACGCGCCGCTCATCAAGCTGGTTAACACCATCATCGCGGACGCCTACAAGACCCGCGCCTCGGACATTCACATTGAACCGCTGGAGAAGCGGTTGCGCGTCCGCTACCGCATTGACGGCTGCTTGCAGGAGGTCAACAGCCCCCCCAAGAAGCTGCAGAACGCCATCATCAGCCGTTTGAAGATCCAGGCTGCAATGTCCATTGCCGAAAAGCGCATCCCGCAGGACGGGCGCATCCAGTTGGAGATTTCCGGCAAGCCCATCGACCTGCGCGTCAACTCCCTTCCCACCGTGCATGGCGAAAGCATCGTCATGCGTATTCTCGACAAGTCCGGCTTGAAGCTGGGCTTGACGGAGCTGGGCTTTCTCACGGACGACCAGCAGACCTTCGAGCGCCTGATCGGCCTGCCTGACGGCATCTTGCTCGTCACCGGGCCCACCGGCTCCGGGAAGACCACGACGCTTTACTCCTGCCTCAACTACATCAACCGTCCGGACCGCAAGATCATCACGGTCGAGGACCCGGTGGAATACGTGCTGGCCGGCATCAACCAGGTGCAGGTCAGCGAGGTGATCGGTCTCACGTTTGCAGCGGCGTTGCGCGCGATGCTCCGTCAGGCGCCCAACGTGGTCATGCTTGGCGAAATTCGTGACATGGAAACCGCCACGATCGCCATCAATGCCGCGCTCACTGGCCACTTGGTCTTCTCCACTCTGCACACCAATGACGCCCCGGGCGCGGTGCAACGTCTCGTGGACATCGGCATCAAGCCCTTCCTCGTGGCCTCCGCCAGCCGCGCCTTTCTGGCCCAGCGCCTGGTGCGTCGCATTTGCAAGAAGTGCATCGGCTCCTACATGCCCTCCGAGGCGGAATTGAAGGCCTTGCGGCTGGACCCCAATCTGCCGGGTGCAAACTACTCGAAGGGCATGGGCTGCGAGAACTGCAACAAGACCGGGCATCGCGGCCGGTTTGGTGTCTTCGAGGTGTTTTTGATCGATGACAGCGTGCGCAAACTGATCTTCGACAAAGTGTCCGGCGTGGCGCTTCGGGCCCGCGCCCGTGAGATGGGAATGCGAAGCCTGCGCGAAGACGGCGCGCGCAAGGTGGTGGCCGGAATGACCACCGCCGAAGAAGTAATCCGGGCGACGGTGGCTGACGAAGCGTGACAAACCAAACAATAGAACAGCGCGGCGTGGTTGGCTGAATCAAGACTACTATGGGAACCTACTCGATGTCCGACCTTTTGCAGTTGATGGTGTCCGAGGGCGCTGCCGACTTGCACGTGCGCGTGGGCATCCCTCCTTGCATCCGCGCGCATGGCGTTCTGGAGCGCGTCCAGGGTCCGCCCTGCACGCCCGAGGACACCGAGGAGTTGATGACCAGCATCACCTCGGAGGACAACATCCAGCATGTGCGCACCAAGGGTGGGGCAGACTTTGGCTTTGCCTTTGGCGAGTTGGCGCGCTTCCGCGTCAGCGCCTTCAAGGAGAAGGGCAACTTCGCCTTGGTCCTGCGTCAGATCCCCACCCGGCTGCTCACGATTGATCAGATCGGCCTTTCCCCGACGCTGGTCGAGGAGTTGATCCACAAGCCCCGCGGCATGATCCTGGTGACCGGTCCTACCGGCTCCGGCAAGTCCACGACGCTCGCGTCGATGATCAACATCATCAACGAAACCTCCGATCACGCGCACATCATCACGGTCGAGGATCCAATTGAGTTTTACCACAAGCACAAGAAGGCGGTAGTCACCCAGCGCGAAGTCCACATTGATGTGCCGAGCTTCGCCGAGGCCTTGCGCCGCGCACTGCGGCAGGATCCTGAAATCATCCTGGTGGGCGAACTCCGCGACCTGGAAACCATCGACGCGGCGCTGACCGCCGCCGAAACCGGCCACGTGGTCTTCGGCACGCTGCACACCAACTCCGCAGCCAAGACCATTGACCGTATTGTCAACGCCTTCCCGATCAACGCGCAGGAGACTGTGCGCATCCAGCTTTCCACCGCTCTGGTGTCAGTCATCGCCCAGATTCTCGTGCCCACCTGCGACAAGCCCGGGCGCCTGGCCATCCACGACATCATGGTGATGACCAACTCCATCTCGGCGCTGATCCGCGACAACAAGACCTTCCGCATCCCCTCCGACCAGCAGACCGGTGCCAAGTATGGCATGAAGACCTTGGATCAAGGCTTGATTGACTGGTATATCAAAGGGCGCATCTCCCGCGACACCGTCGTCAACCGGTGCATTGATTCACAAGCCATCATGGGCAAGCTTCAGGAAGCCGACAACGCGAAGGCCGAATCGCAAGAATAACCATGTCGTCCGCCAACATCAGCGATCCCCTCCTGGCCCTCGTGCGCGAGCGCGGGCTGATTGACGATCTCCAACTGGAGGAGGTCATGCAGGAGAACACCAAGAGCGGCAAGCCCATCGGCACGATCCTCGCTGATTCCCGCATCGTCGATCTCGACACCCAGTTGACCATCATCGCGGAGCATCTCGGCACCGAAGTGGTGACGGGACTCAAGGAACTGAACCTCGCTCCGGAAGTTATCGCGGCTATCCCGCCGGCGACCGCCCGCATGTATCAGTGCCTGCCACTCGAGGTGATTGGCAATTCGTTGCGGGTGGTCCTGGCAGATCCCCTGAATCCGGCCATCGTGGACGAGCTGGGTTTCATCGTGCGCAAGGAGTTGCAGGTGGTCGTGGGGGATCCGGCGGCGGTCGTGGCTGCCATTGCCAAGTTTTACGAGGAGAAGGCCGAATCCTTTGAGGACATCCTGCACGACATGGTGGGTGCCGAAGACAGTGTGAAGGAGCTGGCGGCGGCGGCGGCAAATCAGGAGGACTCGGCGGATGCCCTGGCCAACATGGCCAACGAGACGCCGATCATCCGCTTCGTGAACCTCATCCTTTATCAGGCGGTGCAGGATCGCGCGAGTGACATTCACTTCGAGCCCTTCGAGGACGAGTTCAAGATCCGTTACCGTGTGGACGGCGCGCTGTATGAGATGGCCCCGCCGCCGCGCTACCTGGCAACGCCGGTCATTTCGCGCCTCAAGGTGCTCGCCAACCTCAACATCTCCGAGCGCCGGCTCCCGCAGGACGGGCGCATTTCAATGAGCCTGGCTGGCAAGCGCATCGACCTGCGCGTCTCGACACTGCCCACCAAGTTCGGCGAGTCGGTGGTGCTCCGCGTGTTGGACCGCTCGTCCGTGAGCTTGGATCTGGAGAACTTGGGAATGGTGAAGACGGTCTTCGACTCGGTCGGAGAAATCATCCAGAACCCGAACGGCATTTTCGTCGTCACCGGCCCCACCGGCTGCGGCAAGACCACCACGCTTTACGCCTGTTTGCGCCGGGTGAATGCGCTGGACACCAAGCTCCTCACGGCCGAGGACCCGGTGGAGTATGACATTGAGGGCATCATGCAGGTCCCCATCAATGACACCACCGGGATGACTTTCGCCAAGGCCCTGCGCGCCTTCCTCCGTCAAGACCCAGACATCATCATGGTGGGAGAAATGCGCGATCTGGAAACCGCCCAGATCGCGGTGCAGGCGTCGCTCACCGGCCACTTCGTGCTCAGCACCCTGCACACGAATGACGCGCCCGGTGCCGTCACACGCTTTGTGGACATGGGCGTCGAGCCGTTCCTGATTTCCTCCACCCTGATGGGGGTGCTCGCCCAGCGGCTGGTGCGCACGGTCTGCCCCAAGTGTCGTTCACCATTCGAGCCCACGGAGAACCAGCTCAGCCAGTTGAACCTCTCCACCTTCGACGTGGGTGACAAAACCTTTTTCTACGGGCGGGGCTGTGAAACCTGCAATGACACGGGTTACAAGGGGCGCTCCGGCATTTATGAACTGCTCGCCATCAGCGATCCCATCCGCGCCCTCATCAATGAGCGCGCGCCGGCGGTCGTGATGCGCCAGAAGGCCATCGAACTAGGGATGGCCACCATTCGCGACGACGGCTTGCGCCTGATCTTTGACGGCCGCACCACGGTTGAAGAGGTAGTCCGCTACACCTGAACCATCTGAAACTGGAGGAACCTTATGCCTGTCTTCACCTACGAAGCGATGGATGCCAAGGGCAAGCCCGTCAAGGGCACCTTGCCGGACGTCGCCAACCAGAACGAGGCCCTCAGCCGCCTCAAGGAGATGGGCTTTTTCCCAACCAAGGTGGTCGAGGCCGACAAGGGCAAGGACAGCAAGGGCAAAGACGGCAAGGACAAGGACAAGAAGGACGGCAAGGACGCAGCCGGCAAGGGAGCTCCGGGCGGCAAGGGCAAGGCCAAGGGCGGAGCCCTGCAAATCAACATCAAGATCCCCGGCCTGGGCGGGGGCGTTGACACCAAGACCCTCTGCACCTTCACCCGTCAGTTGGCCACGCTGGTGGACGCTGGCCTGCCCCTGCTGCGCGGGTTGCTCGTGCTGCAAAAGCAGGAACGCAACCCAACGCTGAAGGAAATCCTTGGCAAACTGGCGCTCTCCATTGAGGGCGGCAGCACGTTCTCCGAAGGCCTGGCCCAGCATCCCAAGGTCTTCAACAAGCTGTTTGTCAACATGGTGAAGGCTGGTGAGTTGGGCGGCGTGCTGGAAGTGACGCTCACCCGTCTCGCCGAGTTCGCGGAAAAGGCGGAGAAGATCAAAGGCAAGGTCAAAGCCGCGCTCTTTTATCCCGTGGCCGTGCTCACCGTGGCCGTCGGCATCGTGGGCCTGCTAATGGTTGTCGTCGTCCCCAAGTTCGAGGCCATCTTCAAGGACATGCTGGGCGATGAAGGACTGCCCGATTTCACCCTGCTGGTGCTCAACATCAGCCGGTTCATCCAATACAACTTCATCGCCACCGCCGGCATTGTCGCTGGCTTCGTGATCTCCTTCAAACTCTTCGTCCGGACCAAGTTTGGCGCACGCGTTTATGACCGTTTCCAGTTGCTCGTCCCGGTGTTTGGCCCGGTGATCAGCAAGGTCGCCATCTCCCGGTTTACCCGCACCTTGGGCACGCTCATCAGCTCGGGTGTTCCCATTCTTCAGTCCCTGAACATTGTCCGGGAAACCTCCAGCAACATCATGTTTGCCGAGGCGGTCCAAATGATTCATGACAGCGTCAAGGAAGGTGAAACCATCGTCGGCCCGCTCGAGGCCTCCAAAATCTTCCCGCCCATGGTTGTCTCCATGGTGGACGTCGGCGAGCAGACCGGTGCGCTGCCGGAAATGTTGATGAAGGTGGCTGACAACTACGAGGAAGAGGTGGACAACGCCGTGTCCGCCATGACCTCGCTGCTCGAGCCGATCATGATCGTCTTCCTCGCCGTCATCGTCGGCAGCATCGTCATCGCGATGTTCCTGCCGCTCATCAAGCTGATGGACTCCCTCGGCGGCGGCGACAAATAGGCCGCCCCGGTTTACCCGCTTCGCGAAAGGCCCGCCAGTTTGGCGGGCCTTTTCTTTGTCGCGGTTGCGTGGCCGAATCCTTGCCAGCCACACGGGGCCGCGCTTACGCTCGGGCTATGACGAACGATGAAGCTCTGCGCCTGTTCCGCGAAACCGGTGCCCTCCTCGAAGGCCACTTTGTCCTGCGC